>Ga0335078_10000705_pt1 | contig 51260 bp, 39 predicted proteins | sample Lox_Sample_32_FD_206711 | JGI IMG/M metagenome (GOLD analysis project Ga0335078, IMG submission 206711) | Soil microbial communities from Loxahatchee National Wildlife Refuge, Florida, United States - Lox_Sample_3.2 | ecosystem: Environmental > Terrestrial > Soil > Wetlands | place: USA... | reverse complement strand
CCCCCGGGATCCCCCCGCACCAATCGATGCCGCATCCGCGGCAGCCGTCCGGGATCATTTCAGGTCTTGCCTTAACAAGCCCGCCGGGTCAGCGCTGCTTGGTCGGCTGAGTGGACAGCGCGGCGACGAACGCCTCCTGCGGCACGTCCACGCGGCCGATGGTCTTCATCCGCCGCTTGCCCTCCTTCTGCCGCTCAAGCAGCTTGCGCTTGCGGGTGATGTCGCCGCCGTAGCACTTGGCCAGCACGTCTTTGCGCACGGCGCGGATGTTCTCGCGGGCGATGACGCGCGAGCCGATCGCCGCCTGGATGGGCACCTCGAACTGCTGGCGCGGGATCAGCTCCTTCAGTTTGGCCGTCATCGCGACGCCGTAATCGCGGGCCTTGTCCGCGTGCACGATCTGGCTGAACGCGTCAACCGGCTGGCCCTGCAGCAGGATGTCGACCTTCACCAGATTGGCCTCCTGCTCGCCAGCCGGCTCATAGTCGAGTGATGCGTAACCTCGAGTACGCGACTTGAGCTGGTCGAAGAAGTCGAAGATGATCTCAGCGAGCGGCATCGTGTAGCGGATCTCGACCCGCTCGGCGGACAGGTAGTCCATGCCGAGGAGGCTGCCGCGCCTGCCCTGGCACAGCTCCATGATCGGCCCGATGTATTCACTCGGCGCGAGCACGGTGGCACGGACCACTGGCTCGAAGACCTTCTCGACCTTCCCGTCCGAGGTGCCCGCCCTGGGGAGCACCGTGGCGCCCCGCGCGGCGCCGGACCCGGGCGGTCCTGAGCCCCCCGGGTAATCACTGGGGTTGGTGACAATCAGTTCTTGCCCAGAGTCCAGCACGACCCGGTAAACGACGTTAGGGGCGGTCGAGATCAGCTCGAGGCCGAACTCGCGCTCGAGCCGTTCTCTGACGATCTCCATGTGCAGCAGGCCGAGGAACCCGCAGCGGAAGCCGAACCCGAGCGCCGCGGACGTTTCCGGCTCGTAGATGAGCGCGGCATCGTTCAGCCGCAGCTTGTCGAGCGCGTCACGCAGCTCTGGGTAGTCGTCGCCGTCAAGCGGATAAAGCCCGGAGAACACCATCGGCTTCGGGTCAGCGTAGCCGGGCAGCGGATGCGCGGCGGGGTGGCGCGCGCTTGTCACCGTGTCGCCCACCCGTGCCTGGCTGACGTCCTTCACGCCGGTGATCAGGTAACCGACCTCGCCCGCGCCCAGCCCGGGACGCGGCTGCGGCTCCGGCGAGATCACGCCCACCTCGAGCGTTTCGTGTGCCGAGCCTGTCGCCATCATCAGGCTGCGCTCCCGGGCGGACAAAAGCCCATCGAACACCCGGACATAGGTCACGACGCCGCGGTAGGTGTCGTAGATCGAGTCGAAGATCATCGCGCGCGCCGGGGCCTCGGCGTCGCCTGACGGCGGCGGGACTCGCTCGACAATGGCGTTCAGGAGTTCGGTCACGCCCGCGCCGGTCTTGGCCGAAACCCGGAGCACGTCGTCCGGCTCGCAGCCGATGATCCCGGCAAGCTCACGCGCGTACGCGTCCGGTTGCGCGGCGGGCAGATCGATCTTGTTGAGGACAGGGATGATCTGCAGGTCCGCGTCGAGCGCCAGGTAAAGGTTGGCAAGCGTCTGTGCCTCGATTCCCTGCGCGGCGTCAACAAGCAGGACAGCGCCCTCGCAGGCCGCGAGTGAGCGCGATACCTCGTAGGAGAAGTCGACGTGCCCTGGGGTATCGATGAGGTTGAGAACGTACGTCGTGCCGTCCGGGCCGGTCCAGGGCAGCCGGACGGCCTGGCTCTTGATGGTGATGCCGCGTTCCCGCTCGATGTCCATCCGGTCCAGATACTGCGCGCGCATCTGCCGGTCGCCGACGACACCGGTGAGCTGGAGCATACGGTCAGCGAGCGTGGACTTACCGTGATCAATGTGCGCGATGACGCAAAAGTTGCGAATCACCGCGGGGTCGGTACGGCCCGGCTCAGGTGTCGGTGGCACGGCTGTCGGTGGCACGGCTGTCGGTGGCACGGCTGTCGGTGGTACGGCATGTCCGTCTGCGCGTCGTCGGGTTCACGGTTCCAGTTCAGGGTTCAATGGTCAGGTACGCGGTCTCGTGCCGGGCCCGGGTCGTTGCCTTGGCTGCCGCCCCGGAGCGCGTGAAGCGGGTGCCAGGGCGGCCTCGGCCGGTGACCGCGCAAACTTGCCGACGTCCATGGTCGCATGTCCCCGGGACGGCCAATGACAACAGGCGGCTCGCGGAGAAGGAGGGATGCCGGGTGCCAGCAGGCGGACGCGGCCCCTTCTGGGCACGAAGCCCGCGCCGGGCGGGCAGCCGGCCAGGTGGCACTGGCTCAGGGCGCGCTAGCTCAGGGGGCACTGGCTTACGGGGCACTGGCTTACGCGGCACTGGCTTACGCGGCGTGCGCCAGGCGGGGCGGAGATGGTCGGGCGACTCCGGTTCTGGTGGGACTGGATTTGGCGGTACCGGTTCTGGCGGTACCGGTTCTGGTGGCGCTGGATCTGGTGGCACCCCGTCCCTTGGCGGCTGGGGGCGGTCCGGTCCGGCGTCCGCGCCCCCGCAAGGCGTCCTCGGGTGGATCTGGATCCGGCTGGCAGCGCTGCTCATCGTCATCGTGGTGCTTGTGGCCACGGCCGGCTTGCTGCTTGGCCACGCGGATGGCGGCCCCGTGGCGGCCGATGCCAGGTCGACCGGGCACGACGCCCTGTGGATGGGGCACGCCTGGCTCGAAGGCCGGCGAAGCCCTGCCGACCTGCGGTTGCTCGCCTCGCGCATTCGCGGTTCAGGGATCAGCGACGTCTACCTCTTCGCTGGCGGGCTCGACAGCGCAGGGCGGCTCGCACCAGCCGGGTACGCGCGCGCCGGCACGTTCCTTGCGTCGTTCCGCTCGGCATGCCCAGGAGTGCGGGTATCGGCGTGGCTTGGCGGCGTCACCGGGCCGGGTCACATCAACCTCGATGATCCCGCCACCCGTAGCCGCATCCTGGCGGCGGACGCGGCCGTGCTGCGTGCGGGCTTCCGCGGCGTGCACTATGACCTCGGACCGGTGACAAGCGGCGACACCGGCCTGCTCGCGTTGCTCAGCGCGACGCGCGCGCTCCATCCCGACCCGCTGTCCGTCGCCGTGCCCAAGCTGGAGCCGCTGCCGAGCCTGCGCCTGCCCGCGCAGTTAGTTACCCGCAGGCCAGTGTTCTGGACGCCCGGCTACCTGACGCAGGTGGCGGGCCTGGTGGGCCAGGTCGTGGTGCTGAGTTACGACACAGGGATGCCCTTCCAGTCCTGGTACGGCGGATACGTCGAACGCGAAACCTCGCTCGCGCTGCGCGCCGTACCCCGCCGCGCAGCGTTGTTGATCGGCGTTCCCGCCTATCACAACAGTGATCTCGGCCACCATGCAGACGCGGAGACGGTCGCCGCGGCCATTCATGGCATCCGGGTCGCGGTTACTGCAGCGCGGGAGAGCCGAGACCGCGCTAATGGTGGCGGCCGTGGCGAGGGCGGCGCGGGCGCGGGCGGCGCCGGGGGGTTCGGAGTCGCGCTGTTCGCGGACTGCACCGCCACGGCGCAGGACTGGACGTCCTACCTGCAGGATTGGGTGCGGCCCGGATCGGGCACGACGCGCGGCGGATGATCTTGCTGAGGTGTCGCGGCTTTGACTCTGATCTGTCGCGGCATTGGCCCCGATGTGTCGTGGCATTGACTGTGACGCGTGGTGGCCTTGGCGCTGATGGGTCGTGCCTTTGGCGAGGTGGCGACTCTTCGGTTTGAGTAGATGCCGCCGCCTCGGCTATCCTTCTTCGGCGCAGTCATGCGTGCAGTACGGGGCCGCGGCGCATCGCATGAACCAGCGCGCCGACCCGATCCAAGACCAAACCTCAAGCGAGGCTTTCGCGTGGCGAACATTAAATCCCAGATCAAGCGCAACAAGCAGAACGAGAAGGCCCGCGTGCGCAATAAGGCGGTCAAGTCGTCGCTGAGGACGTCCGTGCGCAAGTTCCGTGCGGCCGCCGACGCGAGCGACGTCGGCGCGGCGACCGAGGCGATGCGCGCGGCCTGCCGGCAGTTGGACCGCGCTGCGAGCAAAGGGGTCATCCACAAGAATCAAGCGGCGAACCGCAAGTCCGCTCTTGCCAGGCGCGCCGCCGAGTTGCCGCGCGGCTGAGGTAGTCGCGGTCGGTAGCGATTATCGCCGGCCGACCCGGGCCTCGATTGGGCGCCGCAACGGAAGGATCAGCCGCCCAGCGCACGGGAGAACTGGGGGCCCTTGCAGCGAACCGGTAACCGGGAGTGCGGCTATTAGACTCTGCAGACGGCACCACAAGCGTGAGGACTCGCGCAAGCGGCTGACACGCCCGCCCGGGGCGTGAACCTAGGAGCCACGATGGCGAACTACCCGCAATATCCGCAGTATCCGCAATACCCACAGGGTGCGCAGGGTGCGCAGCTCCCCGAGCGGCCCGAACCGCCGCCGTCAATGGTCAATGCGGTCAGGCTGATGTACACGGGTGCGGCACTCGCCATCATCGGCGCCATCGTTGGCGTCTTGACCATACATACGGTCAAGACGATGATCATTCAGCGTCGGCCGGATCTCAGCACAAGCGGGGTCAACGCGGCGGTGGGCGTGGTCGTTAGTTTCGTGGTCGTCGGCGGGCTGATTGGGGCCGGCCTATGGCTCTGGATGGCGTGGGCTAACAAGCGCGGCAGGTCGTGGGCGCGGATCGTCTCCACCGTCTTCTTCGCGATCGCCACTCTCGGTTTGATCGGTAGCTTCGCTCAGACGAACACGATCGCCAGCCGGATCATTACCATCGCTGGTTGGGTGATCGGCCTAGCTGCGCTCATATTCCTCTGGCAGCGGCAGTCCAGTGACTACTACGCGGCGGTGAGCAGGCCCGCTGGCTACGCACCGGCTCCTTACGGGCAGCCGCAATACGGGCAGCCGCAATACGGCGTGCATTACGGCCAGCCGGGCCAGTACGGCCAGCCGGGCCAGCCCTACGCACAGCCCAGCCAGCCCTACGCACCGCCCAGCCAGCCCTACGCACCGCCCAGCCAGCCCTACGCACAGCCCAGCCAGCCCTACGCACAGCCCAGCCAGGAGTACAGCCAGCCCTACGCACAGCCCAGCCAGCCCTACGCACAGCCCAGCCAGGAGTACAGCCAGCCCAGCCAGGAGTACGGCCAGCCGGGCCAACAGTACGGCCAGCCGGGCCAACAGTACGGCCAGCCGGGCCAGGGACAGCCCCCTTACGGCCAGCCCGAGCAGGGGCAACAGCCCCAATACGGCCAGCCAGGCCAGCACGAGCCAGGCTATGATCAGCCCAGCCAGTCGTACGGGCAACCCCAATATGGTTCGCAGGGACAGCAGTACGGGCAGCAGCAATACGGCCAGCCCGACCAGACCGAGCAGGGGCAGCCCAGGTACGGCCAGGCCGAGCAGGGCCAGACCGAGCAGGGGCAGCCCAGGTACGGCCAGGCCGAGCAGGGCCAGGCCGAGCAGGGCCAGACCGAGCAGGGCCAGCCCCCGTACCGACATCCCGAGCAGGAGCATCCGTATGGCCTGACAGGCCAGCAGGAGCCGGATTATGGCCAGTCGGCGCAGGAGAACCACAGTCAGCAGTCACCCACCCAATCCTTCGGCCGGCCGACCCAAGAGCAGCGCGGTCAACTGGCGCCAACGCAGCCCTACAGCAAGCCGGATCAAGATCAGGAGCAGTAGCTCCGGATAACCCGCCGGCTGCCACGTAAGTGGCTTGCGGCAGCGCGGGATTTCACCCGGGCCTGTCATGAGCTGCCAACAGGTGCCCGTGGCCATCGGCGAACCGGTGCCCGTGGCCATCAGGGCGTTTCTTGCCGACGTGCCAGGTAGAAGTAGGCCGGAAGGCCCGGGTTGAGTTCTCGCGGAGGGCCGTGACGCACGGACCTGCCGGCTGATCACGTCTGTCGGTTTGCATCGGAAACCTGCCGCCACGGCTGTCCCCCGCATCGCTCAGCCATCAACAACCCCACACCGCCAGGTATGGCGCACGGCCCTTCAGCGATGATCCGCTACCGTGCGAAGCGGCTTATAGCGCGGGCAAGTTAACATAGGCAGGGAGCGACCGCAGGGATCACGTACGTGCCGGCAGCACCGTACGTGGCAAGGGATCACGAACGTGGCGGCAGCAGACCGCGGCTGCGGTCTCCATGCGCGGTCTGGCCGCGGACCAGTGTGCACCCCGTCACGAGTTCCCGCACCTCCTCGAACGCTCCGCTTCCCGCACCCGCCTCGGCACACTCCCGCTCCGCGCACCGTCTCGACACGTTCCCGCGCCAGCCAGTATTCACCTCACGCAAGGGTGGATGAGTGCGTGTCCGGTGGATCTTCGGCGGCGCGAATCGGCGCCTATACGACGACCGGCGGCGTTGTCGTCGTCGCCGATAGCTCCACTATCGGCTCCTCCTCCGCCTTGCCGATCACAGCCTAGATCACCGCTCCGATCCACCAAGATCCACGGGACGCCCGTGCAGCGTCGGCCCCGGACTCTACTGAGCAGCTTTAAGCCGGCCGCCTAGCCGACCGACCGAGCCGTCACGATGTTGGTGACGGCCCGCTCGAGCGCATAGGCCGGGTTCGTGCCGCCACCTTTGACCTCGGCGTCAGCATCCGCGACGGCAGTGAGCGCGCGGGCCACGCCTCCTGGGGTCCAGCCGCGCAACTGCTTGCGAACACGGTCCACTTTCCACGGCGGCATGCCGAGTTCGCTGGCGAGGGCCGCGCCGCCGCGACCGCGCGGCGCGCTGCCGACCTTGGCAAGCGAACGCACGCCCTGTGCAAGCGCACTCGTGATCAAGACGGGTGAGACGCCGACAGCAAGCGCCCAGCGCAACTGTTCCAACGCAGCACCCAGACGACCCTCGACAGCCTGGTCGACCACGCTGAATCCGGTCGCCTCCGCCCGGCCGCGGTAATAGGTCGCCACAACGGATTCATCGATCACTCCGGAGGTGTCCCCGGCCAGTTGGCTGCACGCTGCCGCGAGGTCACGAAGATCTTGGCCGACCGCATCGAGAAGAGCACGTACGCCGCCATCGCTTACCCTCCGCCCGCTGCGGCGGAACTCCTGCCGGACAAAATCCATCCGCTCAGCGAAACGCGTGATTTTCGCACACTTCACCACGTCCACACCCGCTTTGGTGAGCGTGTCAAGCAGGCCCTTGCCCTTCGGCCCGCCCGCGTGGGTGAACACGACGACCGCGTCAAGCGCGGGCCTTCCCGCGTAATCGGCGAGTTCCGCGGCGACATCCTTGCTCGCGTCCTGAACAGCACGGACCACTGCGGCACAGCCAGCACCGAACAACGACGGTGAGACAAGGGCCGCAAGCTGCCCAGGTACAAGGCTGGCGGCCAGCAGGTCAGCTGCCTCCGCCGATCCCGCCGCGCGGGCCGCTGCGATCAGCTGGGCGATGGCCCGTTCGACGAGAAGGTCCTCGTCGCCAACCACGATCGTCACGGGCGCTGGGGCCCCAGAGGCGCCTGAAGCAGGTGCTGCCATGTCGGCAGGATGCCACAGCTCCCCCGGCGGCGAGACATTGGCTCCGGACGGCGGTGGCACGCGATGGGCCATCAGGTGCCGATTCTGCCACCCAGCAGGCCACCGTGTATCGCCCTCTCCAGGACCGCGCCCATGATCCAGGAGATCCGAGATCATCCCTGGCAACGCTCCAGGATCATGGTCAGCGAGCCGGCCACCGCAGCCCGGCGCACGCGAGTCCTCACGGGCAAGCCTCAGGGATCAGTGCCGGGGCCGCTGGCGAAGGGCCAACGCCGCCCATGCCGCCTTACGGTCGGTGCTCAGCGGCGTCCAGCCCCATTGTTTGCTCAGGCTCTCGACGACGCATAGCCCCCTGCCGGTCTCGGCCGCGAAGTGCGGCTCCATTAGCAGCGGAGGCCCGGGGTTCGGATCGGTGACCGCACAGACCAGGCAGGCTGCATGCACATCAGAACGAGCTCCAGCCGCGCGTCCGGATCGGACCTGGCAAGCCCGGCCCGCAAACCGTACCGCACGGCGTTCGTCACCCAATTCCGAGATGACGACCGCGGCGTCGTCGTAGAGCCCAGGCACGTGCCAGTGACCAATGGTCGAGCGGGTGAAGTCACGGGCCGGGCCGCCTTGACCGCGCACGGCTGGGCGGACGCAATGCGCAACGGGAAAGCGCGCGCTTCACCGCCATAAGACATTGCAGCGAGCGCGGGCGGCTTAGCGGGTCACAGCGGCACGAGGAGGAGCCGCCGACGATGGCGTACCGCTAGCTTGATCAGGGCCGTCGAGGAGTGCCGATCGCTCCCCCAGGGTCCGTCGCCGATCAAGGTGGGGTGATCTGGTGCGTTCTCCGCACAGTCATGGCGAAGCTTGGCAACCAGTTTGGGGGAAGCTGGATGTTGCTTACTCAGCGTCGCAGCGGTTCCGGAGGTCCGCTACGATGCCACTCATCGTGTGCATGTGCAAGTACTGATGCACGTGCACGAAGATCGTGGCCTCGCGGCTCTTGTTTGTCACGTACGCAAGAGTAAGGATTCACATCGGCGGGGTCGCCTGATCCTTACCAGGAGGGTCGAACGTGGGTCCGACCTACAACGGCATGCCAGCTTTACTGATGCGCAGCGCGGTGTGGCGGAAGAGTCACCGGAGCAACCCGAGCGGCAATTGTGTCGAGATGGCGCGCCTACCGAGCGGGGTGATCGCGGTCCGCAATTCACGCGATCCGGACGGTCCGGCGCTGATCTACACCCCTGCGGAGATGGACGCCTTCATCCGGGGGATCAAGGACGGTGATTTCGACGGCCTAGTGGCGTGATGACTATCCCCGGATTCGGGGTTTGCACTGGGCTCTCGGAGTGGGAGACTGGGCCGATCTAGTGTTCTGAGGAGCACATATGGCCACAGCGGAGCCGGGTGGGGATCCTGCTGTCAGGAGCATGCTCGCACTCAGGAAGGGCGGACCGACGGTCCGGCGCATCCTGCTGGGCGCGCAGCTGCGCCGACTGCGGGAGGCGAAGGGCATCACGCTGGAGGAGGCCGGGCACAAGATCCGGGCCTCGCACTCCAAGATGAGTCGGCTGGAACTCGGCCGGGTCGGATTCAAAGATCGCGACGTTGCTGATCTGCTCACCGAATACGACGTCCTTGACGAGAAGGAACGCGACATGCTGCGCGCGCTTGCGCGGCAGGCAAACGCGCAGGGCTGGTGGCACGTCTACTCCGACATCATGGCGAACTGGTTCGAAGCCTATGTCGGGTTAGAGGAGGCCGCCGCCAGCGTGCGCACCTACGAGGTCCAGTTCGTGCCGGGCCTCTTGCAAACGGAAGGTTACGCGCGCGCGGTCACGATGCTTGGCTACGCGGACTCGCCCGCCGAGGAGATCGAACGGCGGGTCAGCCTGCGGATGGCGCGGCAGCGACTACTCGAGGGAGATGATCCACTCAACCTATGGGCGGTAGTTGACGAGGCGGCGCTTCGTCGGCCACTCGGCAGCCAGGCGGTGATGCGCGAGCAGATATCGCACCTGATGGACGTGACCGCCGTACCGCACGTGACGCTCCAGGTAATTCCGTTCCACTCTGGTGGTCACGCCGCTGCTGGCGGTCCGTTCAGCATCCTTCGCTTTGCCGAGCCGGATCTGCCGGACATCGTCTACCTCGAACAGCTCACGAGCGCCCTCTATCTGGACAAGCGGGAAGATGTGGACCACTACCTGGCGGTCATGGAACGCCTCTGCCTGGAGGCAGAACCCGCCACAGACACTACGGAGGTACTAGGCAGGATCCTCAAAGAACTCTGATTTGGGTGAGACCGTATCTCGAGGATCGGGTGGCGCCGTATCTCCAATGGCGCTACCCGGGTTTCAATGGTGGTTACCGGCTAATTTGCGGCCGACGCCGCCGACGAGCCAGACCGATTCGGGATTGGCGATAACTTTATCCGGCTCGGGTCGCCACATGGGCAGGTAGACGACGCCTGGGTCTATGACCTCAAGACCATTAAAGAAGCTCTCGATCTTGGCCTTGGTCCGGGTATTTCTGGCGCGCTGGCCACCCGCGATCGCCTTCTCGTCCTGGTACAGGGACGCCAGGGACCCAGTGACCTCTGGGCGGACGTCGCAGACGGAGTGCTGGATGGCTAGATAGCTGCCTGGCGCCATGGCCCGGCGAAGCCGGCTGATCAAGCGCTCGGCAATGTAGTCATCCGGAATGGAATGCAGCACCGCGAGTAGCAGGATCGCGACTGGCTGATCAAGATCGACCAGCTTGTGCAGCGCCGGGTGGGTGATGATTTCGTCCGGCTCGCGTACGTCGGCGCGGACCGCGATTGTCCGCTGATTGTCCGCGAGAAGCGCCTGAGCGTGCGAGCAGACGACAGGGTCGCTGTCCACATAGACGACGCGGGCATCCGGTGCCGTCGCCTGGGCGATCTCATGCACGTTTTCCTCGGCAGGCAGGCCAGGCCCGATATCGATGAACTGCCGTATGCCGCTCTGGGCCAGGAACCGCACCACCCTGCGGATGAAACTGCGCCATTCCCGCATCAGGACGAGAAGCTCGGGAGCAAGGTCCAGCGCCTTCTCGGCGGCCTGCCGGTCCGCGGCGAAGTTGTCCTTTCCACCGAGAAGATAGTCGTTCATGCGAGCGATGTTCGGCGTGGTGGGATCAAATCCCCGCGGCATCACCATGTACCCTCCGTCCATCGTCCGGCTCATAATAACGTCAGCCGCCACGTGAGTCCGGTGCCCCCACAACGGCGAGCATTCCGGGACCGGTTTGCCGCGTTGTGCACGGACGCCGACGGGAACCGGCGGAGCCCGTTCGGTTTATAGGGTGTTGCCGCGGCCAGCGAGATGCACGGCGACGACACGGCCACCGACTCGCAGTGGCACGGCGCGATTGCCCTGGCTACCGGCGAGATCAGCCCGAGCTGGGGTCGAGTCGGTGACGACCGCTACCGTGCACGCCGGGTCTGAGAGTCTGAGGGTCTGAGGGTCTGAGGGGCACGGTCAGTCAGGGACGAGGTCGCCGCCGCGCCACACGCGCTGTGGCTTGAGGCCATAGGCCCAGGCGAAGGCGCCCTCATGGTCGGCGTCCCAAAGCACCATGTCGGCGAACCTGCCACGGACGAGCGCACCCCGGTCGGGCGCGCGCAGCGCATGGGAGCCGCCGATCGTGGCAGCACGGAGGGCTTCGGTGACGCTCATGCCGAAGTGGGCGATCGCGAACGCGATCATGAGGGGCATCGAGGTAATGCCGTTGCCGCCCGGCGAGTGATCGGAACCGAGCGCAACCGCGACGCCCTTGTCGAGGAGCGCGCGAACCGGCGGCCTGCGGCCCGTCTGCAGGGCGGTGCTCGGGCAGACGACGGCGGCCACACCGGCCTGCGCGAGCGCGGCTACGTCGTCATCGTCGGCCTCGTGCAGCATGTCGGCGGACGCGCAGCCAAGCTCGGCAGCAAGCCGTGCCGCCCCGGTGCGGGAATGGCCGCACGCGTGCAACCGGGGCAGCAGCCCGGACGCGCGGCCCGCACCAAGGATCCACCGCGCCTCGGCCTCGGTGAACCTACCTTCCTCGCAGTACACGTCCACGCTGTCAGCCCCGGCGGCAGCGGCATCGGCGCACCATAGGCTCACGGCGTCGATGTAGTCGTGGCGGCGCCCGAAGAACTCGGGGGGTACCGCGTGGGCAGCAAGGAACGTCACGTGCACCCGCGGCATGCCCGGCTCCTGCTCCAGCGACCGGAGGAGGCGCACATCCGCGAGTTCGCCGTCACGGGTCAAGTGATAGCCGGTCTTCGCTTCGATCGTGGTCGTCCCCGACCGGAGCCAGTCACTGAGCCGCTCACGCACGCCGTTGCAGAGCGTCCATGGATCGGTTCCCCTGGTCACCGTCACCGTGGAGGCAATGCCCCCACCGGCAGCGGCGATCTCTGATGCGGTTGACCCACTCGACCGCATCGCAAGCTCAGCCCACCGGTTTCCCGCGTAGACCGGATGCGTGTGCGCGTCGACAAGTCCGGGCGTCACCAGCCCGCCGCCAAGATTCTCGACGTGGTCGACGTCGACGATGTCGTCGACGACCCCTGGCACGCGCTGCGGCAGTTCAACGGCAGGGCCCACCCATGCGATCCGCTCGTCCTGAGTGATCACGGCGGCATTGGTGAGGATCTCGCTCCCCGTCCAGAGACGGCCGATGTTCGTCAGGAGGCGTACCGTCACAGCTCGGCCCTCAGCAGCCCGGCCCTCAGCGGCCCGGCCCTCAGCAGCTGAGGGCCGGTGGCGGTAAGGGAACCGGGGGCTGGGGTTCCGGGCGTCATTGGGGTCACCTGCCGTCGGGTCGTGCCTGCCATAACGCGGGTGTGTTCGCCGAGACACACTGGCAAGCACACAGTGAAGCGGATCGGCCGCTGTCGATGCAACCCCGGCACGCTGAAGGCGCGACCGAGATATTCGATTCCGTTACGGTATTGCACCACTGGCACCATGTACAGGCTGCAGGCGAAGAAGTCCCAACCGGAATAGCCAAATTCGGACAACGGTCATCCTGTAGCTCCGTTCAGGTTCTGCGCATCCCGGGCGCGCCCGCCTCGCGCTGCCCGCAAGCGGCGGGATTAGGGCAACGTCATGCCTGCAGGCAGCCTGCGACCACGACCGCTCGCATCGTACCGATATGCAGCGGCAGCCGATCTGGAGCCATCTAAAGCCGATTACATCACGCTCGCGCACTGCTTCGAAGCGTTATCCACCATCGCGGGCGCGCTGACCGGGTTGCGCCCTTACGTGGCCCGTTAGCTGCCGCCAGCGAGCCGCCGGGACCCATTTTCCCTGTTTTATTTAGAGAGTAAAGAGGCTAAATAGACCTTCACGCAGGATGGCCGCCGCACGCCGCTAGTTCCGCGGCGAGGGGCGCGGGCACGCGCGCATGCAACGTGATCCCATTAGCAGCGTGCTCCTCGCCGATCACCTCGCCGAGCTCGTGCGCACGCGCGACAAGATCACCGCGGCTGTAGGGCACAAGCGCACGTATCTCACGATCGCGGCGAGGCAGCCGCTGCTCAATGGCGGCAAGAAGCTCGGGGATGCCGGCACCGGTGCGGCACGACACCACCACGCAGCCGCGTTCGCGGAGCCTGAGGCCTTCGATCGTGATGGGGTCCGCCACGTCGGCCTTGTTGACCACCACAAGCTCGGGCACGCCGCCTGCACCGATCTCCGCGAGCACCCCGCGGACCGCGGCAAGCTGCGCCTTGGGATCCGCGTCAGAGCCATCGACCACGTGCAGGATCAAGTCGGCATCCGCCACCTCCTCGAGAGTGGACCTGAACGCCTCGACAAGCTGGTGCGGCAGGTGCCGCACGAAGCCGACCGTGTCCGTCAGCGTGAAACCGCGTCCTGACGGGGTGCGCGCACGGCGCACCGTCGGATCCAGGGTGGCGAACAGCGCATCCTGCACGAGCACGCCAGCGCCGGTCAGCGCGTTCAGCAGGCTCGACTTGCCGGCGTTGGTGTATCCGGCGATGGCCACCGCCGGCACGTCCCTGCCACGCCGGCGCCCGCGTTGCACCTCACGACCTGTCGCCATGGCGGCGATTTCCTTGCGCAGCTTGGCGGTCCGCGCTCGGACACGGCGCCGGTCAGTTTCCAGTTTCGTCTCGCCAGGCCCGCGGGTGCCGATGCCGCCGCCGCCGGCCACCCGGCCGCCAGCCTGCCGTGACAGCGACTCGCCCCAGCCACGCAGTCTCGGCAGCATGTACTCGAGCTGGGCAAGCTCGACCTGCGCCTTGCCTTCGCGGCTGCGCGCGTGCTGCGCGAATATGTCCAGAATCAGCGCGGTGCGGTCGACGACCTTGACCTTCACGATGTCCTCGAGCTTGCGCAGCTGGCCAGGGCTCAGCTCGCCGTCGCAGATCACGGTGTCAGCGCCCGTCGACGCGACGATCTCAGCCAGTTCCGCGGCCTTCCCCGCGCCGACATATGTTGCCGGGTCCGGCCTGGGGCGCCGCTGGATAAGCCCGTCGAGAACCAGCGATCCGGCCGTCTCGGCAAGCTGTGAAAGCTCGAGGAGCGAGTGCTCCGCGCTGGCCTGGCTGCCGTCCGCCCCAACTCGATCAACTGACACACCGATCAGCACGACCCGCTCAAGCCGCAACTCGCGGTACTCGACCTCGGTGATGTCCTGCAGTTCAGTCGACAGCCCCGCGAGCCCCGCTACCCGCCGCAGTGCCTGCCGGTCTTCCAGATCCAATTCGCCGGTAACTGTTTTCTCCCCATGTTCGGCCCGATCACCGGCTGCCCCGGCCCTGCTTGGTCGATGCGCCCTGTGTCGATGCGCCCTGTGTCGATGCGCCCTGTGTCGATGCGCCCTGTGTCGATGCGCCCTGTGTCGATGCGCCCTGTGTCGATGCGCCCTGTGTCGATGCGCCCTGTGTCGATGCGCCCTGTGTCGATGCGGTAAACGCCCCCCTCAACTGCGTCATTCCCCGATAGTGCCACGAGGCCGCCGACACCTTCACCCCAGTTTTGACCGGCGGAGCGGTGGCAGCTAGCGTCTTATGTCACAATCCGGAAGATGCCGCGTCAGGCTCCGGACGCCGTCACCAGACCGTGAAGGGAGCGGCCGATGCCGGGACCTGGCAGCGTGAAGATCGTTGGCCCGATCCGGGAACGCTACGACGAGATTCTGACTCCTGCCGCACTCGCCCTGCTCGCCAAGCTGCAGCGGGAGCTTGGCGAGCGCCGAGTGGAGCTGCTCGCCGCACGCGCGGCGCGCCAGCAGGAGCTGATCGCCGGGGGAACGCTTGACTTCCTGCAGGAAACCAGACAGACGCGCGACGACGGGTCCTGGCGTGTAACGACCCCAGCGCCGGGGCTGGTGGACCGCCGCGTGGAGATCACCGGGCCGACCGATACGAAGATGACGATCAACGCGCTCAATTCGGGCGCCAAGGTCTGGCTGGCCGACTTCGAGGACGCCAATACGCCGCTGTGGGACAACATGGTCGGCGGCCACCTCAACCTCGTAGATGCGCTCGACCGGGAGATCGACTACACCAGCCCGGACGGCATGGAGTACCGGCTGCTCCCGGACGATGAGCTGCCCACGATCGTGGTCCGGCCGCGTGGCTGGCATCTGGACGAGAAGCACCTGCTGATCGACGGCCAGCGCATCTCAGGCAGCCTGTTTGACTTCGGCCTGTACTTCTTCCATTGCGCGCAGCGCCAGATCGACAAGGGCAGGGGCCCGTACTTCTATCTGGCGAAGACCGAGAGCCATCTGGAGGCGCGGCTGTGGAATGACGCCTTCAACATCGCGCAGGACGAGCTCGGCATCCCCCGCGGCACCATCCGGGCAACCGTGCTGATCGAGACCATCCCGGCCGCGTTCGAGATGGAGGAGATCCTGTATGAGCTGCGGGAGCACTCGGCCGGGCTGAACGCGGGCCGGTGGGACTACCAGTTCAGCATCATCAAGAAGTTCCGCACGCGTGGCCGCGAGTTCGTACTGCCGGACCGCAACGCGGTCACCATGACAGCGCCGTTCATGCGCGCCTACACCGAGTTGCTCGTGCGCACCTGTCACCGGCGTGGCGCACACGCGATCGGCGGCATGGCCGCTTTCATCCCGAGCCGCCGCGACCCCGAGGTCAACGCGGTGGCGCTCGCCAAGGTCCGCGACGACAAGGCGCGCGAGTCAGCCGATGGCTTCGACGGCTCCTGGGTTGCGCATCCCGACCTGGTGCCGGTCTGCCGGGAGATCTTCGACGGCGTGCTCGGCGACCGCCCTAACCAGCTGGACAAGCTCCGCGAGGACGTCAGCGTGGTCCCCGCCGACCTGCTCGCCATTTCGAAAACCCCCGGCGCGATCACCGAGGGCGGCCTGCGTAACGACATCAGCGTCGGCCTCCAGTACCTGTCGGCGTGGCTGGGCGGCAACGGCGCGGTCGGAATCTTCAACCTGATGGAGGACACGGCCACCGCAGAGATCTCCCGCTCGCAGGTCTGGCAGTGGCTGCACAACGACATCGAGCTCGCCGACGGCCCCCGCGTCACCAGTGAGCTTGTGGAGCGGATCATGGGCGAGGAGCTTGCGAAGATCCGCGAGGCGGCCGGTGCCGACCTCGACAAAGATCGTCTGGAGCAGGCAACTGCCCTCTTTAAGGAGGTCGCGCTGGCAGACGACTACGCGGAGTTCCTCACCGTGCCCGCATACGAGCGGATGCCGTAGCGGGGCACAAGCAAACGATCCAGAAGCGATTCTGGGGATAACGTCGCCGCAGCTCCGGAGCTAGTGTCGAGGCATGAGTGAGTATGGCGATGTCGCGGCGGTCGCACCGCGCCTTGCCGAGATCGTCGGCAGCGCGAACGTCATCACCGATCCGCGCCAGCTCCGCACCTACGAATGCGACGGCCTCACCTCGCATCGATGCACCCCGGCCATCGCCGTGCTGCCTGAGACCGCCGAGCAGGTAGCCGCGATCGTCCGCGCCTGCAGGGACGCGCGGCTGCCTTACGTGGCGCGCGGCTCAGGGACCGGTCTGTCCGGCGGTGCGCTGCCTCGCGCTGATGGCGTCCTCGTCGTCACCTCGAAGATGCGGCGCGTCATCGAGGTCGACGCCGTTAACCGCCGCGCCGTCGTCGAACCAGGTGTCACCAATCTGGCCGTGAGCAAGGCAGCAGAGCCGTTCGGCTATTTCTACGCCCCCGACCCGTCGAGCCAGGTGATCTGCTCGATCGGCGGGAACGTGGCGGAGAACTCTGGCGGCGCGCACTGCCTCAAGTACGGCTTCACCGTGCACCACATCCTCGCTCTGCAGGTCGCCGTGCCTTCTGGATCGCTCGTCTGGATCGGCGACGGGACCTGCGCGGCGCCCGGTTACGATCTGCTCGGCGCGTTCATCGGCTCGGAGGGCACGCTCGGCATCGTCACCAAGATCGTCGTGAAGCTCACCCGCCTGCCGCAGGCGGTTCGCACCCTGCTCGCCGGGTTCGCAAGCACGGATGCGGGCGGGGCCGCGGTTTCTGCCATCATCGGCGCGGGTGTCCTTCCCGCGGCGATCGAGATGATGGATGCGCTCGCCATCGAGGCCGCCGAGGCGGCGGTGGCCTGCCGCTACCCACAGGGCGCCGGCGCCGTCCTCATCGTAGAGCTCGATGGACCTGCCGCCGAGGTCGAGCGGGAGTATACGCAGGTCCGTAGCCTCTGCGAGGAGACAGGCGCGACCGAGATCAGGGTGGCGGACGACCCCGACGAGCGGGCAGCCATCTGGAAGGGCCGCCGCGCCGCGTTCGCCGCCGTCGGCAGGATCAGCCCCGCCTACATCGTGCAGGACGGTGTCGTGCCAAGAACCGCCCTACCCGAGGTGCTGCGGACGATCTCCAGCCTGTCTAGGGAGGAAGGGATCAAGGTAGCGAACGTGTTCCACGCCGGCGACGGCAACCTCCACCCGCTCGTGCTTTTCGACGACACGCGACCAGGTGAGGCCGCGCGGGCGGAGCGGCTGTCGGGCGCCATTCTGGAAGCCTGCATCGCGCACGGCGGCTCGATCACCGGCGAGCATGGCGTCGGAGCAGACAAGTCGCAGTACATGCCGAAGATGTTCGGGCCCGCCGACCTGGAGACGATGCAGCGGCTGCGGTGCGCCTTCGACCCCAACGGGCTGTGCAACCCGGGCAAGATATTTCCGACCCCACGGCTGTGCGGCGAGGTCCCTGGCATCCGGCGCGGTACCCACCCCTTGGTGGCCTCCGGTCAGCTGGACCAGTTCTAATGTCATCGCGGTTCATGACCACGAAGTCCTTTCCACCCTCGTCGCAGAGAACGCTGCGTAATCATGGCGAGGACAGCCATGGCTGATCCCATAGCTGTGCTGGGCGGGGTGTGCGCCGACGTACGGCCCGCCGTGGCAGCCGACGCGGTCCTCGGCATGGTCCCCGCCGCCGTCGCCGCGCCCGCCACCGTCGCAGAAGCCAGCGAGGTGATGCGGGCCGCGACCGGGCACGGCCTGGCCATCCTCCCCCGCGGCACCGGGACCAAGCTCGCCTGGGGCACCCGGCCTGACCGCTGCGACCTCGTCGTCGACACCACCCGGCTTGACCGGGTCATCGAGCACGCCGCCGGCGACCTGGTCGTTCGGGTAGAGGCGGGGCTGACCATGGCGCGGCTCGCGGCCGAGCTTGGGCCGGCCGGGCAGCAGCTCGCACTCGACCCGCCGGTCTCCGCTGCCGCGGTCACCGCGGGCCAAGGCGCGGCTGGAGCGGGACAGGGGACCGTCGGCGGGGTGATCGCGACAGGCGCGGCAGGACCGCGGCGGCTGCGCTACGGCGCGCCGCGCGACCTGCTGATCGGAATCACCGTGGTGCTGGCCGACGGCACGGTCGCCGCATCGGGCGGAAAGGTGGTCAAGAACGTCGCCGGCTACGACCTCGGCAAGCTGTTCACCGGCTCGTTCGGCACGCTCGGGCTGATCGCGGAGGCGGCGTTCCGGCTGCATCCACTGCCGCAGACGACCGCCTACGTCACGCTGACGTGCTCCACCGCGGCAGACGCACTCGCAGCCGTCGGGGCAGCGGTCGAGTCGCAGCTGGTCCCATCCGCCGCGGAAATCGACCGACCCGAAGCGGGCCAGCCCGTCTCCGTGTGCCTGCTCTTCGAGGGAACCGCGGAGGCGATTACCGAACGGGTGGCCCGGATGCGCGACATCCTCGGAAGCGGCGCGCAGGCTGGCGGGGCGCCGCCCGCGTGGTGGGGTCGTAGCATCGCGGGCGCAGACGCCACCGCACTGCGGATCGTGTTCGCACCAGGCGCGCTGCCGTTCGTGCTCGACGCCGTAGACCAGGCCGCGGTGACCGCGGGGATCATGGGTGCCGGAGCCCTCAGGCCCGCTATCCGCGGCTCGGCGGGCGCAGGCGTGCTCAATGCCGCGCTGGACCCGCAGACCTCACCCGACGCGGCGGCATCGTTCGTTGCAGCGCTTCGGCGCCGGCTTGCGGCCCCGCCGAAGTGGGGCGATGTGCCCGGCGGCAGCGTCACCGTCGTGCACGCACCAACAGGGATACGCGACGAGGTCGACGCCTGGGGTCCGGTTACCGCAGCCGAGCTGATGCAGGCGGTGAAGGATCAGTTCGATCCAGATCAGCTGATGGCACCGGGGCGTTTCGCGGGAGGGATCTAGTGGAATATCTGCGCAAGCTCGCTGGAGACTGCGTGCACTGCGGGTTCTGCCTGCCCGCATGCCCCACCTACCAGCTATGGGGTGAGGAGATGGACTCGCCACGCGGCCGGATCCATCTGATGACGCAGGTCATGGACGGTGCGAAAGTCGACGGTCCGGTACTCGCGCACCTGGATCGTTGCCTCGGCTGCATGGCGTGCGTGCCGGCGTGCCCTTCTGGGGTGCAGTACGACCGGCTGATCGAAGCGGCGCGCGCGTGGCCACTCGACGAACCGCGATCGGCGGCGCAACGAGCGGCGCGAGCCGCCATTTTCTCGGTCTTCCCATATCCGCGTCGGCTGCGCCTGCTCGCAGCCCCGCTGCGAGCGGCGCAGAAGACAGGCCTCGACCGGCTGTTGACGCGGAGCGGCATCGCGGCACGGCTGCCCGCGACCGCTGCGGCGGCGCTGCGGCTCGCGCCGCCGCCGGCGCGCCGGATCCGGCTGCCCGAGCGGGTGCCCGCCCGCGCCCCTGACGGCAGCCGGCGGCCGCTAGACGGCGTGGAACGCCGGCCGCGCCGCGCGGTCGTCGGCATGCTCACCGGTTGCGTGCAGGGCGAGTTCTTCCCGCACGTGAACGCCGCGACGGCGCGGCTACTCGCGGCCGAAGGCTGCGATGTCATCATTCCGCGCGAACAGGGCTGCTGCGGGGCGCTGTCGCTGCATGCCGGCCGCAGCGACGAAGCGGCGGCGCTGGCGCGCCGCCTGGTGGACGTGTTCGACCGGGCAGGGGTGGACGCGGTGGTGGTGAACGCCGCAGGCTGCGGGTCGGCAATGAAGGAATACGGCGGGTTGGTCGGGGACAACGCAGTTGACGGTGCGGCTGGCGGCGCCGCCGATGGGGCTGACGGCGGCGCTGCCGATCGCCGCGCCGATGGGGCCGGCGGCGCACGGCGGGCCGACCGGCTGGCCGGGAAGGTCCGCGACCTGACCGAATTCCTCGCAGAGCTTGGGCCGGTGGCGACCCGGCACCCGCTACCTATGACCGTGGCCTATCACGACGCGTGCCATCTGGCGCACGCCCAAAGCGTGCGGGCGCAGCCACGTGCACTGCTGCGGGCGATCCCGGGGCTGAAGCTCGTCGAGGTCCCAGGCGGCGGTACCTGCTGCGGTTCCGCCGGCGTGTACAACCTGCTCCAGCCCGAGGCCGCCAGGGAGCTTGGCGAGCGGAAGGCGGACGCCGTGCTGGTGGCCAAGGCGGCGGGCGCGGATCTGCTGGTCTCCGCGAACCCCGGATGCTCGCTGCAGATCACCGCGGCGCTGGCCGGACGCGGCGAGCGGATGCCCGTGGCTCATACCGCCGAGGTCCTCGACGCCTCGATCCGCGGCCTGCCGGTGGCCGCGCTCACCTCCTGAAGGCGCACTTTCTTGATCGTGGTACCTGGCCCGCGCATATCACGGGCCGGCCAGGTACCACGATCATGGTTGTGGCATGATCAACTTTCATAGGCGAGCGGCGCTCTGTGCGGTATGACACGGATTGCCCGATCAGAGTCGGCACCTGTCGGTAGTCCAGCGCGGCATGATCGCACAGTGGCGGGCGGCGCGCGGCCCATCCCGCTGACAATCGCTGGCGCGACATCCGACGGGACAATACCGCCGCTGCTGACGGCGTGATCACGCTGCGGGACGACTGGGTGGACGTCACGCAGCACCCATGCGAGGTGGCCACGCAGGTGGCCACGGTGCTCAGGCTGCTGGGGTGGACCACCGCGCCGCGCCGTGCCGCCGCTCCGGCACACTCGGCAAACGATCGTGCCTCAGTAGCCGAAATGCGCATGTAACGGCGAGGACACCTCAATGAAGCCAAATCTCTTGTTACCGAATAGTAGTCAACCTCGCCTGGAGGCTCTAGGCTTCCTGTGTGACCACGGCTCTCACCGGTCCGGCTACTGGCCTGGCCGTGGTCCGGGGGCTGAGGATGCAATGAGCAATTTTGATTACGACGTTCTGGTCATCGGTTCGGGTTTCGGCGGCAGCGTTACGGCATTGCGGCTGACTGAGAAGGGCTACCGCGTCGGTGTGCTTGAAGCGGGCCGCCGGTTCGACGATCCCAGCGATCCCACACCTGGCAAGCGTCAAAGCAGCTTGCCCAAGACATCGTGGCGGCTCCTCAAGTACACGTGGGCGCCACAGTTCGGCCTGACCGGGATCCAGCGTATCCACCTGCTGCGCGGTGAGAAGGACTCACGGGTGCTGATCCTGGCCGGCGCCGGGGTCGGCGGCGGTTCGCTCAACTACGCGAACACGTTGTACAGGCCGACTGAGCCGTTCTATGACGACCAGCAGTGGAGCCACATCACCGACTGGCGAGCCGAGCTTGCGCCGTTCTATGACCAAGCCGAACGGATGCTCGGCGTGACGCCCAACCCGAGCATGACACCCGCGGACCTGGTGATGAAAAAGGTCGCGGACCGGCTGGGGTGTGGCGATACTTTCCATCCCACCCGGGTCGGCGTTTATTTCGGCGACAGACCAGGGAAAGAGACGCCGGACCCGTACTTCGGCGGCGCCGGGCCGCGGCGGACCACCTGTATCGAGTGCGGTTCCTGCATGACCGGCTGCCGTAACGGCGCCAAGAACATGCTCACCGAGAACTACCTCTACCTCGCTGAGCGGGCCGGCGCGCAGATCATGCCGATGACGATGGTGACCGCGGTGCGGCCGCGGCCGGGCGGTTTCTCTGTCGAGGTCAGGCGTACCGGGACCCCAGGCCGCCAGCGGCGCACCCTGACCGCTGAGCAGGTGGTGTTCGCCGCGGGTACGTGGGGCACGCAGAAACTGCTGCACCGGATGAAGGCGACCGGTCGTCTGCCGCGGCTGTCCGCGCGGCTGGGCGTGCTGACCCGCACCAACTCGGAGGCGATCCTCGGCGCGGAGCGCGCGCGGTACCGCGGCGACGACTACAGCCGCGGTGTGGCGATCACCTCGTCCTTCTTCCCCGACGAGGATACCCATATCGAGCCGACCCGCTACGGTCCCGGCTCCAACTTCATGGGCGGGCTGCGCACGCTGCTTGTCGACGGCGGCGGGCGGACGCCACGGTGGGCGAAGTTCCTCGGCGAGGTGGCGAAGCATCCAGCGGAAATCGTCAAGGTGGCCAACCTGCGGCACTGGTCCGAGCGGACGGTCATCGCACTGGTCATGCAGAGCCGTCACAACTCGATCACCATTCGGGCCAAGCGCGGTCGGCTCGGCTGGGGAATGCGTTCCGGGCGCGGGCATGGTGAGCCCAACCCGGTCTGGATCCCGAACGCGCACCACGCCACCCGCATTCTTGCCGACGAAATCGGCGGGACCGCGTTCGGCACCTGGACCGACCTGTTCAACATCCCGATGACGGCGCATTTCCTCGGTGGCTGCACGATCGGCGACACGCCCGACACCGGCGTGATCGACCCCTACCACCGGGTGCACGGGTACGAGGGACTGCACATCGTCGACGGTTCGGCCGTGTCGGCCAACCCTGGCGTGAACCCGGCGCTCACGATCACCAGCCAGGCCGAGCGGGCCATGGCGATGTGGCCCAACCGCGGCGAAGCCGATCCGCGGCCCGTTGCCGGCGAGCCGTACCAGCAGGTGGCGCCGGTCGCCCCGAACAGCCCTGCGGTCCCTGCGACCGCCCCCGCCGCCCTGCGCCTGCAGACCCGCGTCCGGCCCTGAGCTGGTTAGTGGGACACAGCAGGACTCGTTCGCCCGGACTGCCCGGCTGATCATCGAGCGGGGTGAACTCGGCGCCCTCGAGGTCAGCTCCGCGCGAGTCGGGCCCTCCGCAAGTCGGCCCTGCGGAGATCGGCCGCGCGCGGGCGGGTCGGCGTCGCGCGGGTCAGCGTGGCGCGGGTCGGCGTCGCGCGGATCAGCGTGGCGCGGTCAGCGTCGCGCGGGTCAGCGTCGCGCGGATCAGCGTGGCGCGGGTCGGCGTGGCGCGGGTCGGCGTGGCGCGGGTCGGCTTGGCGCGGGTCGGCTTGGCGGAGGTTAGCCAGGATCAGGCGCGCACGGGCAAGCAGTGTTTCGCGCATGCCGGCACCTGACACCGTAGAACCTGGACCTGCGAGCCTGACCGTCGTCAGCAGTGCCGCGACCGCTATTTCTGGCGCACCGCCATCGCCTCGACACCCGCCATGAACAGATCGATACCGAACCTGTAATGGAAGTCCGGGCTGTCGCACGCCGTCATCGGGCCCGCGGCCTCGACGAGGCTTGGGTACCTGTCGGGCGGCAGCACAGCCAGCCGGATACGGTTACGGCGCTGCGCCTCGGCGCGCTCCTGTTGGGTCAAGCCGGGATCGTAGCCGGGCTCGCTCATCACCAGCATCAACCCGGTCCAGAGTGCACCCCGTGCGACCTCGCTGGCATGCATTGGATCGAATCCGGCTCGCCGCAGAACCTCGAGCGTGATCTCGGAAACCTGCAAAGCGGCCTCGCTCTGCTTCACGCCGGATACCAGCAGCTGTGCGGCGCACGGGTGCGATCGCAGCACGCCGACGAGGGATTCGAGCAGGCAGCGTAGCTGGCCTGGCCAGCGCGCGCCCGCGTCGACATCGGTGTCGATCTCGCCCCAGATACGGTCGGCAAGCCCGGCGAGCAGCTCGTCCTTGTTCCGGAAGTGCCAGTACAGCGCCATGGGCGTGACGCCGAGTTCCTTCGCGAGCCGCCGGATGGTCAGCCCATCAAGCCCTTCCGCGTCGGCGAGGGCGAGCGCCTGCTCGACCACGGCCGCCTTGCTGAGCCGGGTCCTGTCCGCGTCGCGTACCGGTGTCGATGCCATCAGCTGACAACTATACACCGTACAAGGCAGGCTCTCCTACGTGGCATGTACTACGTAGGTTAACAGCGTATAGCGGCTATCAGGCAGGTCTCGTAACCGTCGCGCTGGTCCTCGCGGGCGCGGTCGTCAACTTCACAGCGCTGCGCCGCACCGGATCGCAGCGCACGGCACAAGAGCGCATCACCCCCGAGGATACCGCCCTCGAAGATGCCGCCCTCGAGGATGCCGCCCTCGAGAAAGCCGCTCACGAGGACGCCGGTCACGATCACGCTGGGTGGCAGCCTGCCTGCCCTGGCCTGCCGCCTCGGCCGCCAAGCAACCAGCGCTGCTCGAGGCGGCCGGCGATTGATTTTTTTTCGACCTGGAACCAACGCCCCGACCCAGCACGTCTAACTAGCGCCTCTTCCCTGGGGGCCATGAAGAATAGTCCGCCCGCACGACCTCGCGGTTGCGCATGTCGCGGGGCCGTGCGGGCGGCGCTCGTCGTAGATACAGAGCACCCCGCCGCGGCATGCTCGATGGTGACGTGCACCATGCGGTTGTCTCCTGGCCAGCACAAGACCGTCACCGCGGTACCGCCCGATCCGTGCGCCAAGCGCTGCGGACGCGGTCGGCCAGCGGGCACACGCGGCTCTTCAGGTTGCCGCCGGGACGAACAACGGGTCGCAAAGATGAGCTCTGACCACCCGCTGATGCGCCCCCTTCACAGCGGGACTCCCGCGAAATCAGCCAGATAGCGCGGGCGAACGGCCAGCGACCCGCGGACTCAGGCCGCGACCCCAGGTATCTCGCGATGCCCGCATATCGTTACGTCGTGGTTGGTCCTTGGGGGGCGCTCTAGCGCCCCCCAAGGACCAACCACGACCCTGGCAGTGCCGCGCATGTAGGGGGGATTAGCTGGCAGGCCTGGCCACCGAAAGCCAAGCGTCGCGCAACTCGCCGTCGCCGACGATCACGGCAGGCCCGGCAAGCCAGCTTGTCTGGCCGCCTAGCGTGACGGTCAGCTCCCCGCCGGGCACGGCGACCCGCCAGGAGGCGCCGTCCTGGCCAGCCCAACCGCCCCCGCCAGCTACGCTGCCCCCGCCAGCCCCATCGGGCCCATCAGCTTCGTGGCCCCCGCTGTGCACGTGGGCCCCGGCATCCCCGCTGGCCACGGACGCGGTGGCAAGCGGCGCGCCGTTGGCCCCAGCGGCTGCCGCCCGGCTGGCCCCGTCCGCAGCGTACGCGGCGGCCACAGCTGCCGCGACGGCGCCAGTACCGCAGGACCGTGTCTCCCCCGACCCACGTTCACGAACCCGCATCCGAACGGCCGCGCGGCCTGTCACCCGGACCAGTTCGACATTCGCGCCCGCTGGGAACTGCCCAGGATCAAGCTCTGGCTCGACCGACAGGTCGAACTCGTCCAGGGGCGTATCCACGACGCAGGCCAGGTGAGGATTGCCGACCGACACCCGAAGGCCGTGACAGACGCGCCCGCCCAGCCGCACGTGCCCCGGGCCGAGGACGTGCGGGGCACCCATCTCCACGCTGATGTCGCCGCCTGAGTGCACGCGTACCTGGCGAAGGCCGCCTCTGGTCGCGATGGCGAACTCGTCGCCTGAGGCGAGCCCTTCCTCGATGAGGTAGCGGGTGAACACACGGATGCCGTTGCCGCACATCTCGGCGAGGCTGCCGTCGGCGTTGCGGTAATCCATGAACCACTCGGCATCGGCTACCTGTCCGGCGGAACGTTCGCCCGGTGCCGCCGAACCGGCCGCCCCCGCAAGCGGAAAGGCCGCCGCGGCAGTCCTGACGACCCGCAGTACGCCGTCCGCGCCCAGGCCGGCGTGGCGGTCGCAGAGCCTGGCCACCAGCCCGGCGCGAAGATCGAGAGCCCCATTAGGGTCAGGCAGGATAACGAAGTCATTCTCTGTGCCATGGCCCTTCGCGAACCGCATACGCCGAGCCTAGCCGGAACAGCGAAGTGATCTTCGCGCTCGAACGGCGCCTGATGAGGGATACCGGTTTGGCGGGCCGTTACGTCTCCATAGCGCTGGAGGGCCGCTCGAGGTGAATGAGACTGGAATGTCCGCGCGGACGCCGGCGCCGGGGCTGAGGACGGCTCCACCGAGACCGCGCCGGAGCCGGTGATGACGGGCGCGCTTTCCGCCCGTCATCACCGGGCGGTGCGTGGGTTCGCCGCCATACGTGGCTGGCTAGCCGCGTGACGTGACCGCTAGCGCGGTCGCCAGCAGGTCCGGCGCGGCCGGGTCGAGCCAGCTGACGCGGGGATCGCGACGGAACCACGATTCCTGCCGGCGCGCGAAGCGGCGGGTCGCCTTGACCGTTTCGTCCCTTGCCCGCTGCTGCGACCACTCACCGCTGAGGAACCTGAGCACCTGCGCATAACCAAGGGCCCGGCTCGCCGTCCGGCCTTCGCGCAGCCCGGCGGCCTCAAGCCGCCGTACCTCGGCCACGAAGCCCGCGCGCCACATCCCCGCCACCCGCGCCTCGATGCGTTCATCAAGCCGCTCGCGCGGCACGAGCAGGCCGATCTGCACGGCCGGGTAGACCGATTCGTACCTCGGCAGGGTCGCGGTGAACGGACGTCCTGACACCTCTATCACCTCGAGCGCCCGGACAATCCGGCGCCCGTTGCCAGGCAGGATCGCGGCGGCCGCGCTGGGGTCGAGCCGGTTCAGCCGGTCGTGCAGGGCGGCAGCGCCCCGCTCGGCAAGCTCATCCTCCAGCCGCTCGCGTACCAGGGGGTCCGCCGGCGGGAAGTCGAGGTTGTCAAGGGCCGCGCGCACGTACAGCCCCGAACCGCCGACGAGAACTGGCACCCTGCCACGCGCCAGGATCCCGTCGATGGCACCGCGTGCCATCCGCTGATACTCAGCCACACTGGCGGTCTGCCTGATGTCCCAGGTGTCAAGGAGGTGGTGCGGTACGCCACAGCGCTCGGCCGGAGTCAGCTTCGCGGTACCGACGTCCATGCCACGGTACAACTGCATCGAGTCGGCGTTCACCACCTCGCCGCCGACCTCGCGGGCCAGGGTTACCGACAGGCGGGACTTTCCGGCCGCAGTCGGCCCGACCACCGCGATGACGCCTCCGGGCATGGATTCAGTCTCTCAGCCGTGGGTACGGTGACATTGGGGCATCAGTGTGATTCGGTGCGTTATGTGAGCTGGGCACGTTGCCGTGATGGTCGGGGGAAGTCGATGGGAATCGCTGACAAGCTACGCGGAATGCTCGGAAGCAAGTCCGGCAGGCATGGCAAGCACGCGTCGGGCGCCGGGGTTGACGCCGGCCAGGCGCACGCCGCGGAGGCGGGCCAGGCCGATCAAGCAGCCTGGCACGCGCAGGAGCCCGGGCAAGGCGATGCGCACCCGGCAAGCACCGAGGGGCACCCGGCGAGCACTGCCGAACAGCAGGCCAGCGCAGCCGACCAGGTCGGCGGCGCTGGCGAGCAGGATCCGGGCCAGGCAGGGACAGGGGCAGGGGCAGGCGCGGGGGCCTGAGCTTGACCGGCACCCCTGCTGGGTCAGCCGCGTTCACTAGGGCGTATCTCGTAGATCTCGGCGGATGCGCGCGGTGATCCAGGCGGCGAGCGGCAGGGCTCTGCTTGTTCTCGCGGGGGCTTGTTCTCGCGGAGGCTTGTTCTCGCGGAGCCGTTAGTGGAACTAATCGGCGCCGACGGCCGTGCCGGCAAAGATCCCCGAGACATGCCCTAGCACCTGGTCCACGACGCCACCAGGTAGCTGACGCCGTACGGCGCGGCGGCGCAGTGCAGGTGACCGTGGTACGCGCGGGTACCTGCGGCGCCGGCTAGCACCTGCCAGGCGGCCCGGCCCGCGGCAAGCAGCTCGGCGGACAGGCCGGGGTCCAGCCGCGCTAGCCGGCCGGTGTCCGCTCCCGCCAGAGCTGCTGAAACCGCAGCGTCATATAGCTCACCGCGGGGGTCCAGATACCCGGGCGCCTGCGGGGATAGGCACGCGGGCCCGTCCCCCATTGCAAGCAGCGCCACTCTGCGCGCGCGGCTCGCGATCTCGGCGCCGATGCGCAGGCAGGTGCTCGGCGATGTCGAGAATGCCGTGGCACGCAGCCGCACGAGCGGCGCGGGCCTGACCGGGTCGCGCCGCGGCGCCACGCGGCTGGGTTCGCCGCGCTCCCCCGCTTGCGCATCGAGCCGATCCGGCCGCCGCCCCTCGCCATCCGCATCGAGCAGGCCCGACCGCTGGAGCAGCCAGCGCCCGATGGTCAGCGACAGCGGCAACACGGGCGCGCCACAGCCCGTTCGCCAGCCGACCCCGTAAGCGGCGAGACTGCCTGCCGCGCCGCCGTCGAACTCCATGTCCTCGGTGCCACCACCGACGGTGACGATCAGCTCGGGCGCGGCCGCTGCCAGCACGCCCACGGCCTCGTCACACGCACCGCGCATCTCGTCGAGTTCGGCCGCGGCACTGCCTGCTGCCGCGGGCACGAGCAGCGGAGGATGCGGGCAGACGGCGGCGGCGATCAGCACGCAGGCACACCCCGTTCCTGCTGCCCGCGCCCGGGATGCGGCTGGACTTCCAGACCAGGGCGGGGTGGAGCCACCGTCACGAGCCGGCGGGCCGGCCGACGGAAGGTATGCCAAGCAGCACAGCAGGAGCAGGCCGCGCTGCTTGCCTGCGGGCCGGCCCGCCGGCCGGCGGGTTCGCGCCGGCCCGCCATGCTTCCCAGGCGTCGCCCGCGCGCGTCCGGCGGACAGCCAGCGGCGGCAGATCGGCGATCAGATGGTGTGGCGCGGCGTGCGTGACAGCGACCCGCACCATGTCGCCTGGGCGGGGGGTGGCGTCTGCGGGCGCGAAATGCACGAGCCTGCCGTCGGGCGCCCGGCCGGATAGCCGGTGCGTCGCGACGTCCTTGCGTCCCTCGCCCTCGGCGACGAGCACCTCGAGCTCATGGCCCAGCAGCGTCCGGTTACCGGCCCAGGTGATCTCCTCGACCAGCGCGGCGAGCCTCCCGTATCGCTCCGCGACCACGTGGGCGGGGACCTGGCCAGGCATGTCGGCGGCCGCCGTCCCCGGGCGTTTGGAGTACTGGAAGGTGAAGGCGCCCGCGAACCGCGCCTGGCGGACGACATCGAGCGTGTCCTCGAAATCGCGTTCTGTCTCGCCGGGGAAACCCACGATGACGTCTGTGGTGATCGCGGCGCCGGGAATCTGCGCACGGACCTGATCGATGATTTGTAGATACTTGTCGCGGCGGTAGGCGCGGCGCATCGCCCGCAGCACCGCGTCGGAACCGGACTGCAGCGGCATGTGCAGTTGCGGCATGACGTTCGGCGTCTGCGCCATTGCCGCGATCACGTCGCCGGTGAAGTCACGCGGATGGGGCGAGGTGAACCGCACCCGCTCCAGCCCCTCGATCTCGCCGCAGGCGCGAAGAAGTTTCCCGAACGCCTGCCGGTCGCCGAACGCGGCACCGTAGGAGTTGACGTTCTGCCCGAGCAACGTCACCTCCAGTACACCCTCGCTGACCAGCGCGCGGATCTCGGCAAGGACGTCGCCGGGGCGCCTGTCCTCCTCACGGCCCCGAAGGCTCGGCACGATGCAGAACGTGCACGTGTTGTTGCACCCGACCGAGACGGCCACCCAGGCTGAGTAGGCGGATTCGCGCCGAGTCGGCAGCCCCGAGGGAAACCGCCGCAGCACCTCCTCAATTTCGACCTGCGCCTCGTCAAGCACGCGCGCACGTTCGAGCAGCGCGGGAAGCGAGCCGATGTTGTGCGTCCCGAAGACGACGTCCACCCAGGGGGCACGACGGACGATCTCGCTTCTGTCCTTCTGCGCCAGGCAGCCGCCCACCGCGATCTGCATGCCGGGGCGGCTATCCTTCACCGGCCGGAGGTGACCGAGGTTCCCGTAGAGCCTGTTGTCCGCGTTCTCCCGCACCGCGCAGGTATTGAAGACCACCACGTCGGCCGGGGCATCAGGCGCGGCGCGGCGGTAGCCCGCCTGCTCAAGCAGACCGGCGAGGCGCTCGGAATCGTGCACGTTCATCTGGCAGCCGTAGGTGCGGATCTGGTAGGTACGCGCGGCTGCGGCAACTGTGCCCTTCACGACTGTCATCTCGGCATAGAGGGTACGCGGCTGACGAGTTAACCGTGCGCCCGGGCAAGGTCCACCGTGGCTTTGAGGGGCGTTTGGGTAGACGTCGCGCCCGGCGCAGCCGTTAGGTATGGGCTTTGATGTTACGGGTGGTACGGGCGGCGCCCACGGCCTCCGCAGGGCACAATAAGAGTTCGAACGGGTACGCAAAGTGCGAATGAAGGGCCATAATGATGCCGCCGTCTCACCTCGGCGACACGGCCGTACAGTCGGCAGGCCCGAGCTGCCGGGTCTATGCCCCAACCTCCCGCCGCTTAGGGCACGATGCCGCTATGACCGAATGCCTGACGGCGCCTTACGGCGCCTGGCCCTCCCCTGTCGGCGCGGCCGATGTTGCCCACGCGCAAATTCGCCTGTCCTTCCCTACCGTCATCGCGGACCAGGTGTGGTGGCAGGAGCTCCGGCCGGAGGAGGGCGGGCGAACCACCGTCGTGCACCGTGCACCGGACGGGCATCGGTCCGAGTTGGTAGCCGCGCCATGGAATGCCCGCACCCGCGTGCACGAGTACGGGGGGCGGTCCTACCTGCCGGTGCCCGGACCGGCCGCCGACGGCTGGGACATCGTGTTCGCGAATTATGCGGACCAGCGGCTCTACCTGAGCCGGGGCGCCACGACGGCGAAGCGGAACGGCAAAGCCCCCGCCGCGCAGCCACGCGACGGGCATCCGCCGGGTGCGCTCACACCCGAACCGGCCGAGCCTGGCGCGCTGCGCTACGCCGACTTCGTCCTTTCGCCGGACCGCAGCGAGATCTGGTGCGTCCGCGAGCAGCATGACGAGGACCGCGTCCGGCGCGCGATCGTCGCCGTGCCCCTCGACGGCTCGGCCGCGGACGACCCGGCCGCGGTGCGGGAACTCGTCAGCGGATCCGACTTCTATGCGTTTCCGACGCCCTCGCCTGACGGGTCGCACCTCGCCTGGATCTGCTGGAACCACCCGCGCATGCCGTGGGACGGAACCGAACTGCGGGTTGCGGTCTTGGACAACGGCGTTCCCCGCAGGGGCACCCTGATCAAGGGCGGAGTGGCAGAATCCGTGCTTGCTCCCTGCTGGCGCGACGCGACCAGCCTGTACGTGATCTCCGATTGGTCTGGCTGGTGGAACATCTACCAGGTCGGCCTTTACGGCGAGCCCCCCCAGGCGCTCTACCCGGCCGAAGAGGAGTTCGCCAGCGCGCTGTGGCAGCTTGGCGGGCGGCCCTTCGCGGTGCTCGGTGACGGCAGGCTGGCCGTCGTGCATGGTCAGGGGGACCTGCGGCTCGGCGTGCTAGACCCGGAGAGCGGTGAGCTGTCCGACCTGGACATTCCGTACTCCGCCTTCGGCACGTCCGTCTCCGCGGACGCGACCGTCGTCGTGGGGGTCGCGGGCGGCCCCGCGGCACCGCAGGGCGTCGTCCGAGTCGACACGGTCACCGGCCGGACCGAGGCCCTCCGCCGCGAGCTTGATCAGGTTCCCGACGCGGCCTACCTTCCCATCCCGCAAGCGGTCGAGCTCGAGGGGCCGTTCGGCCGGGTGGTGCACGCGCTCGTCTATCCGCCGTCGAACCCGGCGGCCACCGCCCCCGAGGGCGACCTGCCACCGTATGTGGTGTGGGTGCACGGCGGCCCCACCAGCCACGTCAAAAGCATTCTTGACCTGGAGAAGGCGTACTTCACGAGCCGCGGCATCGGAGTCATCGACGTCAACTACGGCGGCTCGACCGGGCACGGCAGGGGTTACCGGGAGCGGCTGCGCCGCCAGTGGGGGATCGTGGACGTCGAAGATGCGATCGCGGCAGCGCGCGGCCTCGCCGCTCGCGGCGAGGCGGACCCGCGGCGGCTCGCGATCAGGGGCGGTTCTGCAGGTGGCTGGACCGCGCTGTGCGCGGTGACCACCGGCGCCGCGGCGCATGGCACCGTCTTCAGCGCCGCCGCCTCCTACTTCGGGCCGGCGAACCTCGAGCAGTTCAGCCGCGAGACGCATGACTTCGAATCGCGCTACCTTGACGGCCTGGTCGGCCCGCTGCCCGGATTCGAGGCTACCTATCGCGAACGGTCACCTCGCGGCCACGTGACGGCCGCCACCAGCCCCGTTCTGGTGCTGCAGGGGATGGACGACCCGGTTGTGCCCGCCGACCAGTCGGAAATGATCGTCGCTGAACTGGACGAGCACGGCATCCAGCACGCCTACCTGGCGTTCGACGGCGAGTCGCATGGGTTCCGCAGGGCCGAGAGCGTCATCGCCGCGCTGGAGGCGGAATTGTCTTTCTACGGTCAGGTGCTCGGCTTCAACCCGCCCGACATTCCGGTGCTGAAGCTGGAAGGCGACGTCTAGGGCGTAGTCCCGTGCCGTCTTCTTCCCGGCCGAGCTGGAAACGGGCGGCTTCGTTTGGCTGGCACTTGAAACCCACGGCCGGAAGCGGGGGGCTAGCGGGCGAATTCGGTGGCGCGCGACTCGCGCACGACGATGATCCGGATCTGCCCCGGGTAGGTGAGCTCCTCCTCGACCTGCTTCGCCACGTCCCGCGCGATCACCTGGGCCTGGATGTCGTCCACCCGGTCGGGCTTGACCATCACCCGGATCTCGCGGCCAGCCTGCATGGCGAAGACCTTCTCCACGCCCTCGTGGGCGGCGGCGATCTGCTCCAGCCGCTCGAGCCGCTTGACGTATGCTTCCAGCGACTCGCGCCGCGCACCCGGCCTGCCGCCGCTAATCGCGTCGGCAGCCTGGGTGAGAACCGCCTCGACCGTGCGCACCTCGACCTCGTTGTGATGTGCCTCGATGGCGTGCACGACATCCTCGTGCTCACCGTATCTGCGGGCGATCTCGGCGCCGACCAGGGCGTGGCTGCCCTCAACCTCGTGCGTGAGGGCCTTGCCTATGTCGTGCAGTACGGTGCAGCGCTTGAGAAACGGGGCGCTCAAGCGCAGTTCGCTCGCCATCAGGCCGGCGATGTGGGCCGACTCGATCAGGTGATTCAGCACGTTCTGGCCGTAAGAGGTGCGGTACCGCAACTGCCCGAGCAACGTCACAAGCTCGGCGTGCATGTCGGTGATGCCAAGCTCGATGAGCGCGTCCTCACCCGCCCGGACACACAGCTGGGCGACCTCAGCCTTGCTGCGGTCGTGCGCCTCCTCGATCCGCTGCGGGTGGATTCGCCCGTCGAGGACGAGCCGTTCCAGCGTGAGCCTGCCAACCTCGCGGCGGACCGGATCGAAGCAGGACAGCAAGACCGCCTCTGGGGTGTCATCGATGATCAGATTGACGCCGGTCACCGACTCGAAGGCGCGGATGTTCCTGCCCTCGCGGCCGATGATCCGGCCCTTCATCTCGTCGCTGGGCAGATGCAGAACGGATACGACGGACTCTGTGGTCTGCTCCGTCGCGACCCGCTGGATCGCCAGGGTAACTATCTTGCGCGCCCGTGTCTCACCATCGGCACGGGCCTGCCTTTCGACATCCCTGACGGTGCGGGCGGCTTCGCGTTTGGCTTGGTTTTCGATGCTGGACACAAGTTCGGCCTTGGCCTGGTCCGAGGTGAGACCGGCAACGCGCTCAAGCACCTCGCGGCGCTGCGCGTCGAGGCGGTCGAGATCGGCGCGGCGCTTGTCAAGCTCAAGATGTGCCGCGTCGAGCCCGGCGGAACGATCCTCGAGCTTGCGTTCCTCATCATCGACCCGCTGCTCGCGCTCGGCCAGCCTGGTCTCGCGTCGTTCCATATCGCTGCGCAGCCGACGCAGTTCGGCCTTGATCGTCCGCGCCTCGTCCTCGATTTCGTTCCTGGCCTTCTCGGCCTGCCCGACCGACGCCTCGGCGCGCTCCACCATCTGGGTGGCGCTAGCCTGCGCGCGGGCCAGGATGTGTTCGGCTTCACCGCTGGCGCGCCCGGCGTTTGGCTGCGGCGCCGTGCCTGCGCGATCGTCCTGAACGGGCGCGGGTACGGCTGCGGGGGCGGCCGGGCGGCGCAGCATGACGACGAGGGCGAACAAACTGGCAAGTAGTCCGAGTCCCAGCCCGATGACCGCCAGTAGCGCGCTGCCCACGGCGTACCCCTTCCTGCTCGCAAGGCGGCCGTGACGCTGTACCACGGCCGTGCCCTGGCGCGAGGGGTTACGAGCGCGTGCGACCGCCAGTAACGTCGCCGCCTGCACAGACTGCCGTACCGCCGCCGGTACCGCGACCGGCGGCCCTGTCGGCCGCACCGACCGCACCACCGCCCGCGTGCGGGTCAGCACCACCGCCAGCACCGTGGCCAGCAGCACCACCGCCAGCACCGTGACCTACGGCGCTGCCAGCCGCCAGGTGCCGGACCACCAGGCAGCCAACGGTTGCGCGCCGGATGTCGGTGGTGCCGGGCATGGCGGCCCGCATACAGATGATCATGCGTACCGTCATGCCTATCCGTCCAGCCGCCATCCGCCGGTCCCGACGCCTCGAACCCGCCGCCGAACCGCCGTTCCGGCGCCCGGCCACCATGTGCGTGCGGCCACCGCCGTGCGGATGCCGGCCACCGCCGTGCGGATGGCCAGCGTTGCCCGGCGTTGTCCCCGCGGCCCACGCGGTCCCGACAAGCAACCTAGCCACCGCGCGTGCGGCCAGGTATCCGCCAGGACTGCCGGCGGGCCGGTTCGAGACCGGCCAGTAGCGGGCGCCGCAGGCGCAGCGGCCCGGTTGTCGTCTCTGCATCGTCATGTCCGTCTATGTCAATCCGCACCCTGCGGAGTAACACCTCGCTGCCGTGAGGTTAAGCTGCGATAACGTCTGGGGCAAGCAAACCTCTCCGGCGAGCCCACCGGTTACCTACCTTGATGTGCCTGTGACCAGGCCAGATAGCCGATTTAGATGCTGATTGACTGGTTTTCGGTGCACACCTGCGCGGATGTCTGGTCCGGTCGAAGCCGCAGGGCGCTGCGACGGCCGCCACACGCCGCGGCGGACCAGTTTCTAGCACATGGCCTCTTGCGCGGGCTGCCGGTGATCGCCGCGCACAAGCGGCACGACACCTTCGGTTGCGGCAACGCGATCCTTGGAGATCTCCTGGTATTCCGCCGAGGTCCCCCGCGTGGCGTGCGCGTCCCGGTCTGGGAACGCCGCAACGATGACCTTGTCAGCGCTCCACTGCCGCTCAACGACGTCGGGCCGTTCATCCGCTGCCCCAGCAGCCGCCCGCCATAACTTCCGGAGAACCGGCATCGACGCGGCCACGTACCTGTCGTAGCGGTCGCGGTCGTGAATGGTCAGCCGGGCTATCGCGGACACGGTCACCGGGCCACGCTACTGATTGCCTCTGGCAGGTCCGCCCGAAGGCCCGGCTAGCTTATTCGCACATCCTGGCCGCTACGTGGCCTCCGGCGCTCGATTGGGTCATGGGAAGCCGCCAATTCTGGACGGACCTCTGATCATGCTCCTTAGCTGGGGCTAAGCGAGTCGAGGGGGACCTAAGGCAGGCGGTGAGCGCGCGGCGGTGGTGGTTGAGGTACTGGTGGTCCGCGCGGGACCCGTCTGGCCTGTTCGCCGCCGCCGAACTCGCGCGCAACGGCGTGCAGGCCCGCGTCGTCGAGCGCGCGCCCGAGCGCAGGTCGACGGGTTCATGGGCGTGGCATCGTGCCACGGGACGGGGACCTGCGTGCGATAGCGTGGTTGGCGGTCGTGCTTGCGCCCCTCACCAGCTCAGCTGGCGAGCACGGTCCGCCGAGCCCGGGCGCCGTTGCCAAGGAGAGCCTCATGCTTGTGACCGGGCTTGCCGTTGCCGCGGCCGCATGGGGTGTGCTGATGGGTGTGTCCCCCCTGCTGCAGATCCGCCGGATGCTACGCCACCGTTCATCCCGTGATGTGTCGGTCGGATATTTCGCGGTTTTACTCGTCGGATTTCTTCTGTGGATTTCGTACGGCATCGCATCGCGCAACATGGCCCTTATCGTGCCCAATGGCGTCGCCCTGCTTGTTGGCGCCAGCACCATCGCCGTCGCCCTTCAGCTCGGCCGTGGAATGGGCAGCAAGCAGTAGCCGTCGCGGTTTCGCCCACGAAGATCCGGACGGGGACGGCGCGGGGGCGGCCCGTGCTGCGCGCACCGCGCGCGACAGCGCGACGATGCCCTCCGACCGGCCCCGGCACCCGGCCATCACGGCCCGGCTGTGGTCGATGAAGCTGATAGGTAGCACTTGCGGCCGTCGATCACCGGTCCGTGCCGGGCGTCCCCGGTCCTCAGGTCATTGGGCCGGGCCGCCTCGAAGGTTCCGAACGCCGCGGGCGCATCGCGGCGCCGCTCCTTCACTTCAGGGATGAATGTTGACACGTCAGAATGTGCTAGATGCTGTCCCACGCCATAGCAGCACACCGATCGGGCGAGACGTAGCCGTTGGCGATAAACCAGCGGGCCGAGTCCTCAATCGCACGGCTGGCTGCTCGCGAGCGGTGGCCGATCTCGCTGCGCGCCCGCTCGTCACTGAAGATCATTTTTGTGGTGGACATCCGCGCGGCCTCGAGCGGCACCCGGGGTTCCCGACCGAGTAGCCGGCCTTCAATCAGATCCGAGACCACGCCTGCCGTGAGAGCCAGCTGTCGTGGAATCTGAACTGGCGGCATTGGTAAGCCAGTGCGCTCGGCCAGCGCCTTGAGAATGGAACGCATCGACAAGTTCTCCCCGCCCAGTATGTAACTCCGGCCTCTGACGCCCTGTTCCATCGCAGCGAGGTGCCCCGCGGCGACATCGTCAACATGGACGACGTTCATGGCGGCGTCCAAGAACGCCGGCATCTTGCCGTTGAGGAAGTCGAGCACGAATTTTCCGGTCGGACTCGGGCCTACGTCGCCGGGCCCCAGCGGAAAAGTGGGCAGGACCAGGCACACGTCCATCCCTTCCACAGCGGCCCGAAGCACCTCGCGTTCGGCGACGTACTTCGTCCTCTTGTAATGGCCGAAAAGATGCCGGACATCGGCATGCGAGGTCTCGTCCGCCAACTTGCCTCTGTCCGTGCCGTCTATCCCGAGGACACCGACCGTGGAGGTGTACACCAGGCGTTCGCATCCCGCGGATTGGGCGGCGTCGAGGACGTTGAGGGTCCCGCCGACGTTCACCTGGTCGAAGATTCGCGGATCAGGGGCCCAGAAGCGGTATATCGCAGCCAGGTGGAAAACGAAGCGGGCGCCATCCAAGACGGCACGGACCGCACGGGCGTCGCGAACGTCCACCGCAACCTGCTGTGCGTGGATACCCGTGAGATTACGGTTGTCCCCCCCCGCTTCCACCATTGCGACGACCTCGGCGCCTCTCGCGAGCAGGGCGCGGGTGACAGCGGACCCAACAAACCCCGACGCACCTGTGACAGCCACCCGGTCCCCTCGCTCAATGCGGAACACGGGACCCGGCCGGACCGCCGCGCCCGCGGCAGGACTCCAGGTCCCGCCCCCTGGTCCATTTCTCGCGACAGCGCTCTTAGCCTCGTCCGCTGGTTCGCTCGCCGGCCTGTTCGCGACCGCATGCTGGTGAGCCGACGTCGACCGACCGAGGTTCCGAGGCAGGGTCTGGGAGGTGAGACCACCAAGAGCGCCTAGTGCCAGGGTCCGGCCGAACTCGCAGATCAGCCCTGCACCACGCTCCCCATCGGCCAGCACGTCGTCAAGCGCCTGCACGAAGTACTCGACCTCGTTGGGCCCGGCGATCAGCGGCGGAAGCAGCTTTACGATGTTCACGTTGTCCGCGGCCACCTGCGTCAAGATGCGGTGCCGGTGGAAGAGCGGAACCACCACCATCTGAGAGAACATGGCGGGGCGTATCCACTCGACAGCCCGGAAGCGGCGCCTGGCAGCCTTCGACCGCGGCTCGCCGAACTCGATGCCGATCATGAGCCCGAGCCCGCGGACGTCGCGCAGCACCTCGTAGCGCTCCGCCAACGGCGCAAGGGCGGAGCGCAACGCCAGGCCGGTGCGCTCCGCGTTGGCCACGATGTCCTCGTCGTCAAGCGCGGCGAGCGTCGCGAGGCCCGCCACCATCGCCAGCTGGTTCCTGCCAAACGTCGACGATTGTTTGACCGCGTCCGCCATAGAACGGTAGATGCTCGAGAAGACTTTCTCAGTCGTGAGCATGGCCCCGACAGGCACGTACCCGCCCGACAGAGCTTTGGACACCGTGATGATGTCGGGTTTCAGACCCCAGTATTCGTGGCAGAAGAACCGGCCGGTCCGCCCCAGCCCGGTCTGCACCTCGTCCATGACGAGGAGAGCGCGGTGGCGGCGGCACAGCTCCTGTACGCCGGCCCAGTAGTCACCCGTCGCACAGTACACGCCCTTTCCCTGGATGGGTTCGACAACAAACGCCGCCACATCACCGCCCCGAAGCTGCCGGTCCAGGGCGTCCAGGTCACCCAGGGGGACGGAGACGCACCCAGGCAGCAGCGGCCCAAACCCGTCGCGGAACTCCCGGCCACCGTTCAAGGCCAGCACGCCCGTGGTCAGGCCGTGGAACGCGTGCTCAGCGTAGATAATCTTCGATCGCCGGGTCGCGTGGCGCGCGAACTTGATCGCCGCCTCAACCGCCTCGGCCCCGGAATTGCAAAAGAAAACCCGGCCGATGCCGGGGTGACACCTCGCGACCAGTTGCTCGGCCAGCAATCCCGGGAGCAAGGCGCAGTCCATCTGCACCATGTTCGGCAGGTCGAGGTCGAGGGCCTGGTGCAGTGCGGCCTTTACTCCCTGATGGCTTCGGCCAAGCGCGTACACACCGAACCCGGAGAGGAAATCCAGGTACTGCTGCCCTGCATCGTCGTAGAGGTAACAGCCCTTGCCCCGCACGTAATTGCGGTCGAACCCGACGGTCCTCAACGCCTGGGCGAGCTTGTGGCCCAGGAACCTGTCGTGCAAGGCAAAGTTTTCGCCATGGCGCGCCTTGAGCGTACCCGCAACATCGAACGGCATTTCGCTCCTCCCATGCTGCCACCGCAAGGCACGGTGACGGACGGCCAGGTAGTCCGTCGCCGAGACCCGGGGCCATGATCGTCAGTAACCGGGCTGTTCGCTTTCTACCACTAGTGGGCCCGCGTCACCATCCCGGAGATCCCTGGCCCGCTGCCGACACCGTGATCCCCGGGCGTCGCAAAGGAAAGGGCAGCCGTGTGCGGTTCGTCACAGTTCGCCGGGGCCGACCGTACCTCCCTAAGCGCCCATTCAGTGACCAGCCAGACCTCCGAGGCTAGCGAGGTCAGCGGCGAGGAATGTGCGCGCGATGACGGCACTGGTCAGGAGCAGCACGCGCCCTTCGAGGAGGTGCGCGCCGCGCGTCGTCCCGTCAGACAGGCTGAGCACCGTGTGCACGTGCAGCATCGGTCCGTGCTGCCCCTTGGCGACGTCGACTCGCAATCTGGCGCCTGCTCCCAACGGGACTGCTGCGAGGTGATGTCGGTGATGCGAGCTCGCCAGCGAAGACAGCGACGGGCGGCCCGTTCAGGTTTAGGCGCGCGGCTCCACATCCTGGGCCCTCATGAGCACGAGCCTGAGGCCATGCACCGCGATCAAGATCCACCATGGGATAACTATGGCCCCCAACCAGCACCGATACCCGTCTTGCTTCTGGGCGAGCCAGAACAGCAGCGGCCAGCCCACGGCTATCGCAATGCCAAAGAACAAGACCCGCAGGACGAGCCGCATGGCTGCCCCTGGTGAGAACCGGTGGACCTTGTCGGCGTGAGCCGGCGCCGGGCAAGCGCTCCCGCACCCAGCGGCAAACGACCGCGACGGTTTCTCGGCACACACCGCGTCGGCGCCCAGTCGGCGCACAAGCTCGGCTGTCAGCGCGCCCGGTCCGCACCCGATGTCCAGAGCCCGCTGCCCGCGGCGGACCGCGGCCAGATCCGCGAACCGCGCCGCCAGCGGCTCCGAATACCGACCCATGAAAGGTGCGTAGGGGTCAGCGCTGACATCGAAACTCACCCATCGAACGTACCCGGCGCTGGTCCCGTCCCAGCTGGTCCGGACGGGGCTGGTCCGGACGGGGCTGGTCCGGACGGGGCTGGTCCGGACGGGGCTGGTCCGGACGGGGCTGGTCCGGACGGGGCTGGTCCGGACGGGGCTGGTCCAACGGCGCTGGTCCAAGCGGGACCGGTCCAACGGAGCTGGTCCAAGCGGGACCGGTCCAACGGCGCTGGTGCAAGCCGGACCTGTCCAACGGGCTGGTCCAATGGCGCTGGTGCAAGCCGGACCTGTCCAAACGGGCCGAACGGTACCGGGTACAACGACGACGCCGCTGACCGACGACCGTGTCGGCACCGGGCACGAACGCAGGTGCCGTCAGCCCGGCCCTGCGCCGTCCGGCCACGCGTCCGCGCCCTCGAAGGCCGCCTCCGCCGATTCGTCGAGGCCAGCGTCGGCCGCGTCAATTCCTTCCTGTTCGAGTGCCTCACGGACAATCCGGAACACCAGCCCCGCAGGATAACCCTTTCTGGCCAGTATGCCCGCCAGCCGGCGGATACGGACCTGCGGCGGCTGGCCACGGGTGGCTGCGAGCTTCGAGTCCACCAGGCGACGGGCAGTCTCGAACTCCTGTTGCGGATCAAGCTCGCTGACCGCGTCATCGACATCTTCGTCGCCGACGCCCCGCTGGCGCAATTCGGCCGCGAGCGCGCGGCGCGAAAGGCCACGGCTGTAGTGACGCGACTCCACCCACGCGCTCGCGAACGCCGCGTCGTCAATCAGCCCGGTCTCGGCGAACCGGCCTAGAACCTGCTCGGCCACGCCGTCCGGCACACCCCGGCGGCCCAGCGCATCGGCGAGCTGAGCCCGTGTCCGTGGCGCGCCGGTCAGCAGCCGCAGGCAGATTTCCCTCGCGGTCGCCTCCGGATCGCTCAACCCTTCCCGAATCGCACGCTCCGGAGTTTCTTCAAGCGCGCGGCCGGGACCGGGTCCGCGTGATCCTCGACGCCGCCGGGTGGCCACCTACTCGCCTCTCGTCTCGGAATCAGTTGCCGGCAGTTCCTCTCGTCAGCCGTGCCGAGGAACTGCCGGTCCACGGCTCTGTGGGAGCCCTTACTCGGATCCTCGCCTCGGCACCGTGCCTGGACGCCCTGGACCAGCCGTACGCCCCCGTACAGCTGGTCCTCCAGGAGCCGCGGCCGGACCGCCCCCACGGGGTGGCGCAACCGGACCGCGCGGATCCGCGGCATCCGTCGCCTCAGCGTCTAGCTGCGGTCCCACGCCCAGCTTCTCTTTGATCTTCTTCTCGATCTCGTCCGCGAGGTCGGGGTTGCTCCGCAGGAAGTTCCTGGCGTTCTCTTTGCCCTGCCCGAGCTGATCGCCCTCGTAGGTGTACCAGGCACCGGACTTGCGCACGATGCTCTGCTCCACGCCGAGATCGATCAGGCCGCCTTCCCTGCTGATCCCGAAGCCGTACAAGATATCCATCTCAGCCTGCTTGAATGGCGAGGCCATCTTGTTCTTCACGACCTTTATCCGGGTACGGCTGCCTACCGGCTCGGTGCCGTCCTTGAGCGTCTCGATACGCCGCACATCAAGCCGGACCGACGAATAGAACTTCAGCGCCCGCCCACCGGTCGTCGTCTCGGGACTGCCGAACATCACGCCAACCTTTTCGCGCAGCTGGTTAATGAAAACTGCCGTGGTTTTGGTCTGGCTTATCGCGCCGGTGAGCTTGCGCAGCGCCTGGGACATGAGCCTGGCCTGCAGGCCGACGTGGCTGTCGCCCATCTCGCCCTCGATCTCGGCTCTCGGTACCAATGCGGCAACGGAGTCGATGACGACGATGTCAAGCGCGCCGGAACGGATCAGCATGTCGGCGATCTCCAGCGCCTGCTCGCCGGTATCGGGCTGGGAGACGAGCAGTGCATCGGTGTCGACGCCGAGCCGCTTTGCGTATTCGGGGTCGAGCGCATGCTCGGCATCGATGAAAGCCGCGATCCCGCCCATCTTCTGCGCATTGGCCACGGCGTGCAATGCGACGGTCGTATTGTGCGACACTACGCCGTTAGCAAGGAAACTATGGGTATCCGGAAGTACAACGTCGTATGTCGGCTGAAGGCCGACATCCTCGACCGAAACAATGTCCTCGTAGGTGTACGGTATTTCCGCGAGAACCCTGAGGTAGCGCACAATCATCTGGGCACCAGAAGACAGCCGATCCATACGATTCTCACACCATGTGACGATCCTCGCCAGGCGCCGGCGAGAGCAGGAAAGATTCATGTCTTGACGGAAAAGATCCCCAGCGATGCGGTCGAATTCTCGGTTTCCGCCGCAGTCATCACGCAAATCATGAAGCAGCCCGGATATATGCGGGATATTCTCGAACTGCGGATCCAGGGTTGAGGGCCGGAAGAACCTCTCTACCTGCGCGCTTCTGCGAGAAGAACGGAAACCGATCTCGGAAAGGAACCGGCCAGCCACGGCAGGATTGATGGTCACGGACCAGTAGTCACGCTCGTACTTAGGGTTGAGCTTCGATGAGACTGTCGCCGGGATCCCCAGACCGTAGAGCATGAGCTGGACCTGGCGGGCCAGCCCCTCTGATGCGGTACCGAGGCCGATGGTGGAGGAGGAGTCGATCCACCCGTCACCCTCGAAGAGCGCGGACAGGAAGGCGCGCTGCACCTTGTGTCCCGCGGTACGGACACAGGCGGGAACCTTCTTGCCGGCGGCTCTAACGTAATCGAGGCCATAATCCTTGGCGAGCTGCATGCGGAGCGCCTTCGAATGCACGACGCGCTGCTCATCGTGGTAGTTCTTCACTTCCACACCGAAGATGCCGCGTACGAGATTTGCGTACTCTGAAGCCACTTCTGGATCGGTGTTGGTGAAGCGGACCACATAACGCGATGAGAGCGAGCCTTCAGCGGCGAGATAGCCTAGGAAGACGGCCTCGTCCTCGCTTAGTCCCCCGCCGCCCGCGGCCTCGATCGCACCGAAGGCTGCCGAAACTACCGTGTCGCCGGGCTTGATCCGTCCTGCTTGCCGCCAAACGATGATGCCTCGTTCGCTGATTACACGAAGGGGGTGGTTGTAAGTGACGCTGAGCGTCCGGCCCGAGCGAAGCCCAAGTCGCAGAACCGGCTTTCGACCGTTATGGGTCAAGGTGGCGACCTGCTCGAGCTCGCCGTTCTCGTTCACAACACGAACGCCGAAGTCGCGAACATCGGTGATACGGGTGGTGCACTCGATATCCTGTTCGCACCTGGCGAAGATCTCCGCGATCGACTCCAGACCACGATCTGTCCATACCAGGGTGTCGGCCGTGAGGCACTTTCCGCTGCTTTCAGGTCCGTATATTTCGACGACACGGCCGCGGGGCAGGCCGCCGATGCCGAGCGCGACGTCGAGCGCGATCGAACCGGTCGGGATCACCTCGACCGGGGCGCGGGCGTCGTCGCCAAGCCGCATGACCGAGCCCTTGCCGAACTGCCGCTCGATCTGGACGAGCGCGGCCTCGAGGGCCTTGTCCCGGTCGCCGGACCGGTCCCCCGTCCTGTCGCTAGCTGCCATGAGAACTCCCTGTGAGGGTCACGGGCCTGATGGTGGCGTCTCCGCCGTACCGCCCAGATGATCGTCGCGGTCGAGATAACTGCCGAGTGGTCGAGATAACTGCCGACAGTGCCGTACAGCGGGTGCCGTACAGCAACGCTGCCCGGTGTGCCGCCCGGCTTGTCGGCACAGACGCTACGCGCCCCTACCGACAATTTGCGCCCGCCCGGGCGGCACAGCCTCAGGCCGCCAGGAAAACGGCGCCTTGCCAGTCCTGCCAAGCTCCAACGATCCGGCCTGCCAAGCTCAACGATCCGGCCTGCCAAGCTCGACACTCCGGGCAAGGTGCGGCGCACGTGAGGAGCCTATACGAACAGCTGTTCGATCTTGAGCGCGACACGCCGACGCGGGCGAAGAACTTCAAGTGGATCTAGGGCGTTTCGCGTCTGTGTCGCCGTCTGTGTCGCCGTCTGTGTCGCCGTCTGGGCGCCGATCCGCGCCGCCAGATCTGCGAGACGGCTTACCGGTCATCGATCTAGCGCACCAGCGTGTCGAAAAGGTGTTCAAGCTCGGCCTCAGGATCGCCGGTGAGACCGCTGTGCACGGGGCTTGGCTGGACCATCGTGCTCCGCGGTGCGGTCAGCCAGCGAAATCGCGCCCCGAGGGGCTGCTCAGCGAGCGGTCCCTCGCTGCACGCGCTGGCGAAGACACCAAGCGCAGCGCGCACGGCGGGCAGGTCGACCGCGGGGTCAAGCGCCTGCAGGCGATGCTCGTCCAGGTGGATCCGCGCGCGCAGATACTCGTGGCCCTGCGAGTAGAGGATCACTCCTACATTGATCGCCTCGCCGCGCTCAATGCGCGGGACCACGCGGATGAGCGCGTACTCGAACACCTCGGTCATACCTGGATCACCTCGGGCATGCGCGGCGCGCGCTCGATGAGATAACGCACGTAGGGTGGCGCGCCCCCGTCCCCGTACCACGCCTCGGGTACCAGGCCTGTGACCTCGGTGAGCAGTTCCTCGGTTATCTGTGGCGCAAGAGCCTCATGGACCTCAGTCAGCGCTACCGCACGACCGCGCAGCACATGTTCACGCGCGTCGAAAGGTTTCGCGGGGTCCGCTGTCGGCCAGTTGTGATGGAAGTAAAGCGCGGCACCGTGATCGATGAGCCAGATGTCGCGGTGCCAGACGAGCAGATTCGTGTTGCGCCAGGTGCGGTCGACGTTCTGGATTAAGGCGTCGAACCACAGCACCTTGCTGGCGAACAAGGGGTCAGGCGCCCACCCAAGCGGGTCGAAGCCGACCGAGCCGGGGAGGAAGTCCACGCCAAGGTTGAGCCCTTCGCTCGCACGCAGCAGATCTTGAATCTCCGGGTCGGGCTCACTACCAGGAATGCGCGGGTCAAGGTCACCGAGCACCAGTTCCGGCGTGCGCAGGCCGAGCCTGCGGGCGAGTTCGCCGCCGATGATCTCCGCGACGAGAGCCTTCGGCCCCTGCCCCGCGCCGCGAAACTTCATCACGTACGTGCCGAGGTTGTCGGCCTCCACCACAGCAGGCAGCGAGCCACCCTCGCGCAGCGGGGTCACGTACCGCGTCACCGTGACATGTTCGAGCACGCGGGTCAGGTTATCCGCGCGTCGCGGCCAGGTGTTCCATGATCGCGGCAGAACTTGCGCCAATGTGAAGCACAATCAACCGCGAATCGGGGAAGAACCACCAGAAACCGACGAGATCGGGCTTGTCCGTGCTAACCGACGTGCTAAGCTACTTTGGTTAGCCTTTAAGCTACTTTGACTAGCTAAACACCGCTCACGTTCGACATCGCATCGGGAGGCCTGCGAATGCAACCCCGGCCAAAGCCGCAAACAGAGCCCCCCAGCCCATCCCTGGCCCAAGAACCACCTCAGGCTCCTGGTGGAACACAGGCCCCGGCTCACCCCCAGACCCCAGCTCACCCCCAGACCCCAGCTCACCCCCAGACCCCAGCTCACCCCCAGACCCCAGCTCACCCCCAGACCCCAGCTCACCCCCAGACCCCAGCTCACCCCCAGACCTACATTCAGCCGCAGACCCACTTCGTCGACGTGCCAGGCGGCCAGCTCGCTTACGACGACACAGGCAGCACCGGACCCCTGATCGTCTGCACACCTGGCATCGGCGACCGGCGACAGCTTTTCCAGTACCTGCGCCCCGCGCTCACCGAGGCCGGTTACCGGGTGGCGGCGATGGACCTGCGCGGTCACGGCGAGTCGAGCACCGGCTGGCCGCTGTACTCGGCTGCGGCTCTCGGCTCCGACATCCTGGCGCTCATCCACCACCTGAACGCCACGCACCCCGATGCGACCCGCACGGACGCCGAGTCCGCCATCGTTATCGCCGAGTCGATCACCACTGCCTCGGCAGTGTGGGCCGCGGCCGAGGCGCCCGACCAGATCGCGGCCCTCGTGCTCTGCGGCCCGGGCCGACCGCCAGCAGGCAGGATCCAGCGCGTCGTCATGAACGTCGGCGGGGAGGTCGTCGGCCGGTTCCGCTGGGCCTGGATGGCCTACTGGGCGAGCCTCTTCAAGGCGCGCAAGCCTGACGACTACCGCGAATACAAGAAAGCCCTCGCAGCCATGCTCGCCGAGCCTGGGCGGATGGCGGCCCTGCACGGCATGCTGCGAGCGCTCGCGGCGGGCACCGCGGAGGAGTGCAACGCGAGGATGCCCGAGGTGCGCTGCCCGTCGCTCGTCGTGATGGGCACCAAGGACCCCGATTCGCGCGACCCAGTCGCCGACGCCAACGCGATAGCGAAGGAGCTGCACGGGCGCGCGGCAATGATCGAAGGCGCGGGGCACTACGCGATAGCCGAGTTTCCTGACCGCGTCGCCGCCGAGATCATTCAGTTTCTCAACCAGGCCGCTGGTGCCTAGAGCGGGTTTGTCCACGAGCTCGGTGGTGGATGCCGCTACCGCACTCGTCGACGAACGGGGGCCGGGCGCGCTCACCCTGGCGAACGTCGCGGCCCGGACGGGTGTCGCCGCCCCTTCCCTGTACAAGCACGTGGATAGCGTTGCCGCGCTGCGGAATCTGGTGAGCCTGCGGATCCTGGGCGAAGTCGCCGACGCGGTCGCCGCCGCGATCCTCGGCCGCAGCGGCGACGACGCGGTCGCGGCCCTAATGCTCGCCTACCAAACGTACGCCACACAGCACCCGAACCGTTACGCACTGTTCCCGCAGCAGCCAAACGATGACCCGCGTCTGGCCGCCTCCGGGCAGCAACTCGTTGACATCGTCCTCACCGTGCTTCGTGGCTACCGCATCGAGGGATCGGAGGCGATCCACGCCGCCCGCTGCATCCGGGCCACCATGCATGGATTCGCGGCGCTGCAGATCGCAGGCGGGCTCGGGCTTCCGCAGCAGACGGACGTCACGCACGAGCGTCTCGTCTGCATGGTCGTGGCAGGCCTGCGGACCTGCGCCAGCTGCGGATAAGGGAACTCAGCGCAGCCGTTCTGGAACTTGGAACGTTTCACACACCGCACGCCAAACCGTCTTCGCGTCTTCACCCTCCGCAAGCGCCTGCGTGATGGTGCGCCCGCCAAGATTCGAGAACACGTAGTCCTTGGCCACACTGTCCGCGTAGACCGCACCGAACTGCGTGTTCATCCGTTCCCAGAAAAGAGTGAGCCGCACGTCGGCCAGGTTACCGCCCCTCGGCCGAGGCACGCACCCGTGCCCTGCGTGGCAGCCAGGACGGCGGCGCCGCCGACGCCGAGGTGCTGCGCAACGCGCTTCGGGGCTACCGCGTCTTCATCAACCGCCTTTCTGGAATCTGACTGGGACCGGCTAGCGCTAGCACGGATTCTGCCCCAGGATGGCCCGTCGCGCGTCGTATATCTCCGCCCAACGGCCATTGATCATGGTTCAGCCCATGTGCGCTGGTTGGCACCGGGTGTGGAGATCCTCGTAACGGGTGCCAGCCGAGTAGCCGGCCGGGCGCCGACGCCAGAGGTGTCCGAGATTGTCAGTGGCACGAGGCAGGATGGGCACATGCCTGCCACAGCGACCACCGGCCGGTCAGGGAAGTCATCCCCGGGCCAGAGCGGTGACCAGACTGGTGACCCGCTGGACTACTTCTCGGAGGTCACCCGTGCCTGGTTTGCGGGCGCGTTCGCCGCGCCCACGCCCGCGCAAGTGCAGGCATGGGAATCGATCAGCAGCGGCAAGCACACCCTCGTCATCGCCCCGACGGGGTCGGGCAAGACCCTCGCGGCCTTCCTCTGGGCCCTGGACAGGCTCGCGGCGGCGCCGGTACCTGAGGATCAAGCGCGCCGCTGCCGTGTGCTGTATGTCTCGCCGCTCAAGGCACTCGCGGTGGACATCGAGCGCAACCTGCGAGCCCCGCTGGTCGGCCTGCGTCAGTCGGCTCACCGCCTCGGCGTGCCCGAGCCGAGTATCACGATGGCGGTGCGCTCAGGCGACACCGCGGCCGACGAAAGGCGGCGGCTCGCCGGAAGCCCGCCCGACATCTTGATCACGACGCCTGAGTCGCTGTTCCTGCTGCTTACCTCGCGCGCAAGGGAGACGCTGCGCAGCGTTCAGACCGTGATCGTGGACGAGGTGCATGCGCTCGCGGGGAACAAGCGCGGCGCGCACCTCGCGCTCTCACTCGAACGGCTGGACGCGCTCAGGATCCCTAACGGCTGCGCGGGCGACGGTACCGCGGACGTGCAGGCAACACTTCAGGACGGGCGGGCATCGGCTCAACCAGCACAGCGCATCGGATTGTCCGCGACGGTGCGCCCACCCGCAGCGGTCGCCGCGTTCCTTGCGAGCGATCGCCAGGTGGCGATCGCTGCCCCGCCGCACGAGAAACGGCTTGAGCTTGAGATCGTGGTGCCGGTCGAGGACATGACCGAGCTCGGCCCCGCGCGGCATACCGGGTTCCCGATTGGCGCCGCTGACCCGGACCTGGCCGCCAACGGAAAGGCTGGCACCGGGCTTGCTGACACCGGGCCTGCAGAGAATGGGTTTGCCGATCCGGTGCTTGGTGATCCGGGCCTTAATGACGCTGGGCGGCGTTCGATCTGGCCGCATATCGAAGAGCGGGTCCTCGACCTGATCGGGCGGCACCGCGCCACGATCGTGTTCGCGAACTCGCGCCGCCTGTCAGAACGGCTCTGCGCATCCCTCAACGAGCTCGCCTACGAGCGGGCAATGCTGGCTGCGCCAGCGGAGTCTGCTGCGGTGCCCACGGACCGGTCCGGCCCGCCTCCTGCTCAGGTGATGGCTCAGGCGGGCGCCGCGGGCTGCGCACCCGCCGAGGTAGTAAGGGCCCACCACGGCTCGGTCTCGAAGTCCGAGCGTGCCCAGATCGAGGAGGCGCTCAAGGCGGGGCGGCTGCCCGCCGTGGTCGCCACCTCCAGCCTCGAACTCGGCATCGACATGGGCGCGGTGGACCTGGTCGTTCAGGTGGAGTCGCCGCCCTCGGTCGCGAGCGGACTACAGCGGGTGGGCCGGGGCGGCCATCAGGTGGGAGAGGTCTCCCGTGGTGTGATCTTCCCCAAGTACCGCGGCGACCTGGTGCAAGCGGCCGTGACGGCCGAACGGATGCGGGCAGGCGAGATCGAGGAACTGCACTGCCCGCGCAACCCGCTCGACGTGCTCGCGCAGCAGATCGTCGCGATGGTCGCGATGGACGACTGGCAGGTTGACGCGCTCGAACGGGTGGTCCGCAGGGCGCAGCCGTTCGGGACTTTGTCGAGACAAGTGCTAGAAGCGGTGCTGGACATGCTCGCCGGGCGTTACCCGAGCGAGCAGTTCGCCGAGCTGCGGCCGCGGCTGGTGTGGGACAGGGTGACGGGCACGCTGCGGGGCAGGCCGGGGGCGCAACGGCTTGCCGTCACAAGTGGCGGCACGATCCCGGACCGGGGGCTGTTCGGGGTGTTCCTGGCCGGCCGCCAGTCGTCGCGCGTTGGCGAACTGGACGAGGAGATGGTGTACGAATCACGGGTCGGCGACGTGTTCGTGCTCGGCGCGAGCTCATGGCGGATCGAGGACATCACCGCCGACCGCGTTCTGGTCTCCCCCGCTCCCGGGCAGCCCGGCAAGCTTCCGTTCTGGCACGGCGACGCGCCAGGGCGGCCGGCAGAGCTTGGCCGCGCCATCGGCGGGTTCTGCCGCGAACTGGCGGCGCTGGAGCCCGCCGCCGCCACGGCGCGGGCGCGCGCCGCAGGGCTTGACGGGTACGCGGCGGGCAATCTCGTGAGCTACCTGGCGGAGCAGCGCCAAGCCACCGGCGCCGTGCCGGACGACCGCACGCTGGTCGTCGAGCGCTTCAGGGACGAACTTGGCGACTGGCGGATGGTCGTGCACACCCCCTACGGGGCCCGCGTACACGCCCCGTGGGCACTTGCCATCGCGAGCAGGCTGCGCGAGCGCTACGGCGACATGGATGTGCAGGCGCTGCACGCCGACGACGGGATCGTGCTGCGCATCCCGGACACCGACGAGCCGCCGCCGCCTGACACGCTGCTATTCGACCCGGACGAGATCGAGCAGTTGGTGACGGCGGAGCTCGCCGGGTCCGCGCTGCTCGCCTCGCGCTTCCGCGAATGTGCGGCCCGTGCGCTGCTGCTGCCACGGCGCCGTCCTGACCGGCGGACACCGCTCTGGCAACAGCGCCAGCGTTCCGCGCAACTGCTCGCCGTGGCCAGCCAGTACAGAAGCTTCCCCATCGTGCTTGAGACCGTCAGGGAGTGTTTGCAGGATGTCTTCGACATGCCTGCCCTGACTGGACTAATGCGTGACATCGCGGGCCGCAACGTCCGAATCACTGAGGCCGAGACCGCGATGGCGTCGCCGTTCGCACGCTCGTTGCTGCTGGCTTACGTGGGCGCGTTCATGTACGAGGGAGATTCGCCGCTCGCCGAGCGGCGTGCGCAGGCGCTCACGCTCGACTCCGTGCTGCTGGCGGAACTGCTCGGCCAGGCGGAACTGCGCGAACTGCTGGACCCCGAAGTGATCGAGGAAGCGGAACGGGACGCACAGCACCTGACGGAGGGGCGCCTGGCCCGCGGTCTGGAAGGCGTCGCCGACCTGCTGCGTGAGACCGGCCCGCTATCGGCGGATGAGGTTGCGGCGCGGTGCACCGATCCCGGTTCGGTGGCCCGGTGGCTCGCCGAACTAGCAGCCGCGCGGCGCGCCATTCAGGTGCGGATCGCCGGCACGAGCCGCTGGGCGGCCGCCGAGGACGCCGGCCGACTTCGTGATGCGCTCGGCGTACCGCTGCCGGTCGGCATACCGGAGGCTTTCACCGAGCCTGTCGCCGATCCGCTCGGCGATCTGGTCGCCAGGTACGCGCGGACGCACGGCCCCTTCAACGCGGCCGGCCCAGCAGCCAGGTACGGCCTCGGCGTCGCCGTCGTGACCGGCGCGCTGCAGCGGCTTGCCGCCGATGGCCGGGTGGCGGAGGGAGAGTTCAGGCCGGGCGGTCGCGGCACCGAGTGGTGCGACGCCGGCGTCCTGCGGTTGCTGCGCCGCCGCTCGCTCGCCAGGCTACGCGCGGAGGCCGAGCCGTCGTCGCCCGAGGCCCTGGCGCGGCTGCTTCCCGCCTGGCAGCAGGTCGCGCCGTCCTCCCGGCCGGAGCGGGCGCCGGCTGCGGCGCACGCCGGTCCGGAA
>Ga0335078_10000704_pt1 | contig 51287 bp, 51 predicted proteins | sample Lox_Sample_32_FD_206711 | JGI IMG/M metagenome (GOLD analysis project Ga0335078, IMG submission 206711) | Soil microbial communities from Loxahatchee National Wildlife Refuge, Florida, United States - Lox_Sample_3.2 | ecosystem: Environmental > Terrestrial > Soil > Wetlands | place: USA... | reverse complement strand
CCCAGCGGCGCCGCCGCATGCTCCACCAGCGTCCTCTCCACCAGCCGGTCGATTTCCGCCACGTGCCGCTCGTGCAACGCCGCAAAAATCGCGCGCTTGTCCGGGAAGTATTGGTAAACCGAGCCGATACTGACCCCCGCCACCTCCGCGATGCGGTTCGTCGTCACCGCCCCCACCCCGTCCCGCTTCAGGATCCGCACCACCGCGTCCAGCACCGCTTCCACCGTCTGCCGTGCGCGGCGCTGCTGAGGCTGCCGCCGGCCCGCCTTCTTCTGCATGCCTCCAGTATCGGACAAATGTGAGCAAACGTCTAAGTCATGTTTCCGTCCGGCTGCTGTTACTCTGCCGCCTGCACCCCACAAATGCGAGTAGACAGGCCCCGACATCGCCGGTACCCTGAGAATTGTTTCTGAACAATCATACAGCTTATGACGTATCTTATCACTGGCGCGACCGGCAACATCGGCTCCCTGGTCGTCCAATGCCTCATTCAGCGGGGTGATCGGCCGCGCGTCTTCGTGCGTGATGCTGCCAAGGCCCGCGCCCTCTTCGCCGATCGCGTCGAGATCTTCACCGGCGATCTAGCGGACACCGCCACCCTCGCGCCCGCCCTCGCGGGCGCCGGCGCGGTCTTTCTGGTCAACACCGGTCACCTGCTCGCCGCCCACGACGCCGCCGCAGCCGCCGCGGCCCGGGCCGCCGGTGTCGAGCACCTCGTCAAGCTGTCATCTATCGATGCCCGCGAGCAAAACGTCGGCACCGGTGTCTGGCACGCGCACGGCGAATCCGCCATTCGCGCCAGCGGCATCGCCTTCACCTTCGTCCAGCCTTCCGGCTTCATGAGCAATGCACTCTGGTGGGCGCGCTCCATCCGGGCCGAAGGTGTCGTCCGCTCGTCCACGGGCGGCGGGCGGATTCCCTTCATTCATCCCACCGACATCGCCGAGGTCTCCGCCCGCGCCTTGACGTCGCCGGAACATCGCGGCGAGTCCCTGCCCATCACCGGTCCGGAAGCCCTGAGCTATGCGGAGATGACCGCCAAAATCGGCGCCTCCATCGGCCGGCCGCTCCGCTTCGAAACCATCTCCGAAGACGAAGAGCGCCGCCAGCAGATCGCCTGGGGGGCCTCCGGGCTGTTGATCGAAGCCCGCCTCTCCATTTTCCGCGCCATTCGCGAAGGCCGCCTCGCCGCCGTCACCGGTACCGTCGAGCGGGTCCTTGGCCGCCCCCCGATCGCCTTCGATCAGTGGGCCCGCGCGAACGCCGCCGCCTACTCCAGCCGGTAGTTAGGAGCTTCCTTCGTGATCACCACGTCGTGCACATGGCTCTCCCGCAAGCCCGCCACCGACACGCGCAGGAATCGCGCATTCTCGTGCAGAGCGCGAATATTCGGAGCGCCGCAGTAGCCCATGCCGGACTTCAGCCCGCCCACGAGCTGATATACCAGTTCCGCCAGCGGCCCCTTTGCCGGCACGCGCCCTTCGATGCCCTCCGGCACCAGCTTCGCGTTGGGATCCTGCGCATAGCGGTCCGCGTTGCCTTGCATGGCGCCCATCGAGCCCATGCCGCGGTACGTCTTGAACGTGCGTCCCTGGTAGAGCACGGTTTCACCGGGGCTTTCATCCGTGCCCGCCAGCAGGCTGCCGATCATCACCGCATCGGCGCCGGCCGCAATCGCCTTGGTGATGTCGCCCGAATACTTGATGCCGCCGTCCGCGATCAGCGGCACACCCGCCGGCCGCGTCGCGCGCGCGCACTCCGCAATGGCCGTAAGCTGCGGCACGCCCGCTCCCGAAACCACCCGCGTGGTGCAGATCGATCCCGGACCAATGCCCACCTTGATCCCGTCCACGCCCAGCGACACCAGCTCGCACGCGCCTTCGTAAGTCGCCACGTTCCCGGTGATCAGTTGCACCTCGGGCAGCTTCCGCTTCACCGCCTTCACCGCGTTGATCACCCGCTCGGTGTGCCCGTGCGCCGTGTCCACCGCCAGCACGTCCACCTTGCGCGCCACCAGTTCCTGCGCCCGCTCCAGAAAATCCTGCGTGGCGCCGATCGCCGCCCCCACCCGCAGCCGGCCTTGGTCGTCCTTGGCCGCGTACGGGTATTTCAGTTTCTTCTGAATGTCCTTTACCGTAATCAGGCCCTTCAGATTGTAATGATCGTCCACCACCAGCAATTTCTCGACGCGGTGCTGATGCAGAATCGCCTCGGCTTCCTCCAGCGTCGTTCCCACCGCAACCGTGATCAGATTCTCTTTCGTCATCACGTCGCGAATAGGAAGATCCGAGCGCGTCTCGAAACGCAGATCGCGGTTCGTCAGAATGCCCACCAGCCGCGTGCCTTCCGTCACCGGCACGCCGGAGATGCGGTAACGCGCCATCACTTCCCGCGCGTCGCTGATCTTTTGGTCCGGCGCTATCGTGATGGGGTCCACAATCATGCCGCTTTCACTGCGTTTTACCCGGTCCACTTCTTCGGCCTGCCGCTCGATCGGCATGTTCCGGTGAATGATGCCGATGCCGCCCTGCTGCGCCAGGGCGATGGCCAGGTGCGACTCCGTCACCGTATCCATGGCCGCGCTGACGATCGGAATGTTCAGCGCAATCTGCCGCGTCAGGCAGGTGCGCGTGTCTGCCTCGGCCGGCAGCACGCTGCTGCGCGCCGGCTCCAGCAGCACATCATCGAATGTGAGACCTTCAGGAATGCCGTCTTGATTCATAAAAAAAAATGATTCCTACATCATAGCGTAGCCGCGCTCCCGCCCAGCGCGCCCGCCGCGAAACATTGTAGACTGGTGGTTTCACCACCCGGAGCTATGTTTCAATCGAAAATCTTTGCCTTCGCCTTGGCACTCGCCATCGTCTCTCCCGCCGCTTTCGGCGCGTCCAAGAAAGGAGACCCGGCGCGCGGGAAACAGGTGTTTCGCCAATGTACGCCGTGTCACAACGCCGATAGCACGGCCAAAAAAATGGGACCCGGCTTGAAAGGCCTCTTCAGCAGAGCCAAGATGACCAACGGCAAGAAGCCCACTGAACAGAACGTGCGGGCCCAGATCGACAACGGCGGCAACGGTATGCCCGCTTATAAAGACATGCTCAGCGATCAGGAGAAGAACGATCTCATCGCCTACCTCAAGACGCTGTAGCGTCGCCCGCTCGGTTGAGAACGTTCCCCACTCCCGCATTCGCGAGCTGGCGGAAGTCGCCATGTCCATGCCAGGCGTGCTGCGGCTCTACTTCGGCGAATCGAACCTGCCTACGCCGGACTTCATCAAGCGCGCCGCCGCCGAGGCTCTGGCCGGCGGCTACACCTTCTACACCGAGAACGCCGGATTGCCTTCCCTGCGCCGCGCCATCGCGCGACAGTATGCCGTCCTGCACGGTGTGGATCTCGATCCCGCCTCGGAAATCGTCGTCACCGCGTCCGGCGTGCAGGCCTTGAACGTGGCCATCCGCGCCGTGCTCGATCCCGGCGATGAAGCCCTCGTGCTCACGCCCGCCTGGCCCAACGGCGCCTCCAATGTCGCGCTGGCCAATGGGGTCGCGCGTGAGATACCGCAGCCCCTTCGCGACGGCCGCTACGCCATCGACTTCGCCGCCCTCGAAGCCGCCGTCACGCCGCGCACGCGCCTGTTGATCTATACTTCGCCTTCCAACCCGCTCGGCTGGGTCGCCACTGAGGAAGACCAGCAGCGTCTCCTCGATTTCTCCCGCCGCCACGCATTGTGGCTGCTCGCCGACGAAGTCTACGACCGGCTCTATTACGCCGGCGCCGCGCTCGGCGATCCCGTCCCCTCCATCCTCCGCAAAGCCACTCGCGACGATGCGGTTATCGTCGTCGAGTCGTTTTCCAAGACCTACTGTATGACCGGCTGGCGCGTCGGCTGGCTGGTCGCTCGCGGCGACCTCGCGCGTCACGCCACGCAGTTGAACGAGTTCATCGTCTCGCACGCTCCCAGCTTTGCGCAGAAGGCCGGCGAAACCGCCTTGGCCGATGGTGAAGCGCAATTGGTCGAGATGCTCGCGCGCCTCAAGGGGAACCGTGACCTGTGCCTCAGCGCGCTCAGCACCATGCCCGGCTTGACCGTCCCCACGCCCGAGGGTGCTTTTTATCTCTTCCCGCGCGTCGAAGGGTTGCGCGATTCTTTTGCCTTCTGCCGCCGCCTGCTCGAAGAATGCCGCGTAGGCCTGGCGCCCGGTGTCGCCTTCGGCGCGGGCGGTGAAGGGTCTGTCCGCATCTGTTACGCCGCCGAACGCGACATCCTGGAAGCCGCCATGGAACGCCTGGGCCGTTTCCTGCGGGAGCCCGTACCGGAAACAACCCTTAACCGGTAAATCCCCTACCGCCCCGGTGAATTGACGTGCATTCGATATCAAACTGTGGTAAATATAGATTTGCAGCATTGGCGGGTTCCTAAGACCTGTTTGTGCTGGGCGTTCGGCCCTTCAAAGAATCCCTCCGGTAACCCGACGGCAATAACGGCAGCCCAGGCTGCTGCATCGCTTACGAGGGTGAGAGACCGGCATTCCGCTTCGAACCGGGCGCTCTGGGTTGGTGTTCCCGCCCTCCTCTGCAAGCTGGAGTAAGTAATTCCCCATGGATAGCGATCGAAAGTACCGACAACCAGGTTACATGGACTCGGATCGCTCGGACTACAAGGGCCGCCGTTCCGACGAGCGTCCCCGGGTTCCCGGGCCGAAACCGCCCATCGATATCACAGGTCCGCGCCTGCCGCGCCTTGTGCAGGCAGTCACCGCCGCCCGCTGCTTCAACTGCGCCACGGCGTTGCCCAACGGCACCGACTGGAACGGCAATTGTCCGAAATGCAACACGCCTTTACATTGTTGCAAGCAGTGCGCTCACTTCGAGCCATCCACGCGGTTTCAATGCCTGAAGCCCGTTCCCGTGCGCATCCCGGTCAAGGACAAGGCTAACGACTGTACGCTGTTCACGCCGCGTGTCACCGTGGCGCGCGATGGCACCGGCGTGGCTGCGCCGCCACCCCCCGGTCCCCTCATCGAAACACCCACTACGCCCGACGCTGCCCGCAGCGCCTTCGATAAGCTCTTTAAGAAGTAGCCGCGCTCAGGGCGTCGATTCCCTCTTCAGGGGGCCGTAGTATCCCAGGTCCGTTCCTGTCATCAGCTTCGTCGCATAGATGATCTGGCCCGTGTGCCCGGCGAAGTGCTCCACCACATGGTAGACCGCTTCGAGCACCGTCACCTGGTAGTCCTGTACCGTTACGCGCTCGCTCAACCGGTCCGCATCCAGCGTCTTGATCACGCCCGCGGCTTCCTCCACTACCGCGCGCAGATGCGCTGCCAGGTCCGCGCCGGAATGCCCGCCGCGCGCCGCGAACTCAGCGTCCCGTTTGCGTGTGTCTTCGCGTCCGCCCACCGCCGCCACCACCCACTGCCGCGCGTTTCCCGCCAGGTGCAGCACCAGGTTGCCCACCGCGTTCTCGGTCTCCGCGTGCCGCGCCCAGATCTGCTCGTCCGCCAGGCGGCCCAGGCAATCCGCGATGCGGCTCTCGAGCTGGCGAAGCTTCCGGGCGGAGAAATCGGTGAACAGGGTTGCGCAGGAATTCATATTCTGCCAGCATACACCCCGCCGCACTCGTGATAGATTAATCCTCGTGACACGGCCAATGACTATGGGAGTAATCGTCGGGAATCGTGGATTCTTTCCCGACCACCTCGCCAAGGATGGGCGCGAGGAGATCATCAAAGCGCTGACCAGCGCCGGTATCGAACCGGTAGTGCTGTCCCCGCAAGAGAGCAAATACGGCGCCGTGGAGACGCGCGCCGAATCGCGCAAATGCGCCGACCTGTTCCGCGCCAACCGGGACCGCATCGATGGCGTCGTCGTCACCCTGCCGAATTTCGGTGAAGAGCGCGCCATCGCCGACACGCTACGCCTGGCCGAATTGAACGTCCCTGTGCTGGTGCAGGCCACGCCGGACTCCGCCTCCAAAATGTCCATCAAGTTCCGCCGCGACAGTTTTTGCGGCAAGATGTCGGCCTGCAACAACCTGGCGCAGTATGGCATCCCGTACTCTATCACCAGCCTGCACACCGAGGCGCCGGACTCCGCCGAGTTCCGCCACGACCTCGACTGGTTCGCGGGCGTCTGCCGCGTGGTGAAAGGGCTGCGCAAGGTGCGCATCGGCGCCATCGGCGCGCGCCCCGCCGCCTTCAACACCGTGCGCTACAGCGAAAAGCTCCTCGAGCAGCACGGCATCTCCATCGAGACCGTCGACCTCTCCGAAATCCTCGGCCGCATCCAGCGCATGAAGGATCATGACGAGGACGCACAGCACAAGCTTGACTCCATCAAGAACTATGTCTCCACCCAGGGCATCTCCGCCGAAGCCCTCCTGAAGATGGCCAAGCTCGGCGCCGTCATCGACCGCTGGATGCAGGAGACCGAAGTGGTGATGAGCGCCGTGCAATGCTGGACCGCCATGGAAGAATATTTCGGCGTGGTCCCCTGCACCATCATGAGCATGATGAGCAACGACCTGCTGCCCAGCGCCTGCGAAGTGGATATCTGCGGCGTTGTCGGCATGTACGCGCTGCAACTGGCGTCCGGCACGCCCAGCGCGCTGCTCGACTGGAACAACAATTACGGCGACGATCCCGACAAGGCCGTCTGCTTCCATTGCAGCAACCTGCCCAAACATTTCTTCGCCGATGTGCGCATGGACTTCCAGGAGATCATCGCCGGCACCGTGGGCAAGGCCAATACCTTCGGCACTTGCGTCGGCCGCGTGAAGGCCGGACCGATGAGCTTCTGCCGCCTCTCCACCAGCGACCGCTCCGGCCGGCTGGCCTCCTACGTGGGCGAAGGCGAATTCACCAACGATCCGCTCGATACCTTCGGCGGCGCCGGCGTGGTGCGCATCGAGCGCTTGCAGGATCTGCTGCGCTACATCTGCCTGAATGGCTTCGAGCATCACGTGGCCGCGAATTTCTCAACGGTGGCCTCCGTGATCCACGAAGCCGGCTCGCGCTATCTCGGCTGGAACATGCACTGGCACAACCACCACTGAGGTCGCGCCGAGCCGTGCGCGTTATTCTGAGCCGCGCGCGTCAGCAAGCGGAATGTGAGACGGTATACTATCCGCAATGCCGTTCCGTTAACGTTTTTCTGGTCGCACATCCCCGGGTGCTTGCCGGTGTGAAATGGGGATCCGGCTGAAGAATTCGCCTTAGGGTCCCCGGCCGAGCCTCGTATCGAACGGCTCAGGTGGGTGATTCGGGCGATACGACCAAGTGGATCGACACTGTCGTCTCAAAAGGGGTAGATTTCGGGAGTAATGCGGATAACTCTATCGGCGATACGCTTAGGTGATACGGCATTCCATCAGCATCACATTGGACAGGTGTTGCGATCATCGTGTAATGCCCGCCTCCGAAGGCTCCCATCGTCACAGGGTCGAGAACCCCAGACCAACCTGATGCCCTTCTCTTCGGGCCGGTGACTTACGAAATGATGGAGGCAGCGTTCCGGCTACCGGCTACAGCGGCGCTGCCTCCAGCAAAGGGGGAACGAACATGAGAAAGATTGTTGCGAGCGCTCATCTGTCGCTCGACGGTGTCATGCAGGGCCCGGGCAGTGCCGAAGAGGATCCAAGTGGCGGGTTCGATCTCGGCGGCTGGAGTTCTCCGTTTTCGGATGAGGACGTGTTGGCAAGCCTGATCGGCTTGCTCGGCTCGTCAGCCGCGCCGAACGACCTGCTCCTTGGCCGCAAGACCTACGACATATTCGCAGGATATTGGCCCCATGCGCCGAGCGACATCCCGTTTTCCCGCGCTTTCAATAAGGCAAACAAATATGTGTTTACCCGTGGCGACCAAAAGCTCGACTGGACCAACAGCCACAAGCTCCGCGGCATCGACGAGCTGAAAAAGGTAAAGGCGGACGAAGGTCCGGACATCGTGTTGTGGGGTAGTTCCACGCTCTATCCGCCGCTTCTTGAGGCGAACCTCATCGACCGCCTCAACCTTCTCATCTGCCCCATCATACTGGGCAAAGGTAAGAAGCTGTTCGGCCATGCAAGCCATCCCGTCACCATGAAGCTCGTGAGCAGTGAGGCGACAAAATCCGGGGTCATTGTCGCAAGCTATGAACGGAAATAGAATGGCACCCGGCATTCTGGGAACTGTTCAACATCAAGCTTGAACGCCGTCCCGTCTCATAATCGGTTCGTGGCGTTGGCATTGATCGCGATGATGTTGCGAGATTCTCTCTCAAAAGCAGCTGAGGGCCCACTTTTGGCGCGTAGTCCCATGCCGGAGTGCTGCCCTCATGATCCGGAAAGCCGGTTTCGAGACATCGCGCCTTAACTGAACAGTGTTGAACACTATGCGCGTCCCGGCGGACGCAGTTCCCAGCCGGCCTTGCGCAGAGCTTCAGCAACCGCCGCCACGATGTGCACCGATCCGGGCGTGTCGCTGTGAATGCAGATCGTTTGCGCGCGCCCTTCGCCGGCCAGCCGCAACGCGTGCGCCGCGGCCGCCGCGGGTTCCGCAATCAGGGCATCCGCGAATTTACGCGATCGCAGGCTGCCGTCGGCTTCGTAGCGCCGGTCCGCGAACGCTTCCGCCGCCACGCGGAATCCCATCTCGCGCCAGACCTCCAGCATTTTTGAGCCGGCCAGTCCCACCAATATCGGGTCTCTACCGAAGCGCCCCACTCCGTCGCCGATGGCGCGCGCCACATCCGGATTCTTCGCCGCGACATTATATAGAGCGCCGTGCGGCTTCACGTGGGCGAGCTCGCCTGCAATCGCGGCCAGCGCCGCGACCTGCTCGCGGACCGTCCCGGCAATCTGTTCCGCCGTGAGCGGCATCTCGGTGCGTCCGAAGTTCGCCCGGTCCGGATACCCCGGATGCGCGCCCACCGAAACGCCGTAACGCCGCGCCAGGTCCACCGTGCGCCGCATCGAATCCGCATCCCCGGCGTGTCCGCCGCAGGCCACGTTGGCCGACGTGATGTGCAGCATCAGGGCTTCTTCCAGCCCCGCGTCCGCGAACTCACCCATGTCGCAATTCAGGTCGATGGTCGTGCGCACAGATCCAGGTTACCCGCTTTCACATCACCCGTAAGACGATCGCGGTCGCATCGTCAGTCTGCCGCCCGTGTGAGAATTCATCCATCGCGGTGAAGATCGTGTCGACAACCTCGTCTGCGCGCGCTTCGCGGTTTCCGGCCACCGCCCTGAGCAGACCATCGACACCCCATTCTTCGCCCGAAGGATTCTCCGCTTCGATTACGCCGTCCGTGTAGGCCAGCACCAGGTCTCCCCGCTTGAGTCGCACCGCGCCTTCCTCGTACTTCCAATCCGGAAACATCCCTACGGGCGCGCCGCCGGTCTGCAGCCAACTGACGGATCCATCCCGCCGCATGACCACCGGCAGATTGTGGCCCGCATTCACGAAGCGCAGCTCGCCCGAAGCGCCATCGAAAACACCGTGGAACAACGTGGCGTACCGGTCTTCGAACGAGCACGCATGCACCTGGCGGTTCACAGCACTGACCGCTGCAGCCAGGTCGTTCCCGGTGAAGAATGTAGCCGTACGCAGCGATGACTGGGCGTTCGATATCATCAGTGCGGCGGCCAGACCTTTGCCGGAAGCGTCTCCGATGGTCAGCGCCAGGCGGTTCTCGCCGAGCGCCATAAACTCGTAGCAGTCCCCGCCGAGCGCGCGCATCTGCCGGCAACGAGCGCTGTAATCCAGCCGTCCGGCCGCCCGCTCCGCTCCCCGCATAAAGCGCTGCTGTACATCACAGGCCACCATCCAGTCCTGGCTGACATCCACCACCATTACATCGCTCGTCATTTTCCGAACCTCCACCCATATGACGTTTCTCAACCTGAAAATTCGACATGCTCGGGATGTCGAAAATCCGCCCCCGGCTCCGACTTGCATATGAAACGGCACGAAGGCGTGCGAAGATCGAAAGGAGCAAACGGCATGAAGTACATTCTGATGATGACGGGCACGAAAGCGGGCGTGGACACGTATCACGCGTGGTCCAAGAGAGATGTGGAGGCGCATTTCGCATTCTTAGCGAAGCTCAACAACGAGCTGACCGAATCCGGAGAGCTCGTCGCCTGCGAGGGTCTGGCGGGTCCCGAACAGGCGAAGGTGGTGCGAGCTGCAGCCAATGGGCTTCCGGTCACCGATGGGGCGTTCGCCGAGGCCAAGGAGTTTCTTCTGGGCTATTGGATGGTGGATGTCGAAACTCCGGAACGCGCCTATGAGATCGCGGCCCGGCTGTCGGCAGGGCCCGGACCCGGCGGCATCCCAACCAACATGCCCATCGAAGTGCGGCAGGTCATGGGCCGCAAGAGCGATGAACTGCCCTGACCGCGCCTCCCGTTGCACAATACAAATATGGACATCAATCGTTTCACGGAGAAGCTCCAGGAGGCGATCCGGGCGGCGCAAAGTAAGGCCACCCGCTATGGCCATCAGCAGATCGACATAGCGCATCTGTTTGCCAGCCTGCTCGAACAGGAGGGCGGGCTGGCCGGCTCCATCCTCTCGCGCGCGGGGGTCAACGTCGACACGCTCCAGCCCCGCCTCGATCAGGAACTGGGCCGCTTGCCGAAAGTCTCCGGGCCGGCGGCCGCTCCCGACCAGGTCTACGTCACCGCCCAACTCAACCGCCTGCTCACCCAAGCCGAGGACGAGGCTAGGAAACTCAAAGATGACTATGTCTCGGTCGAACACGTGCTGCTGGCCCTCAGTGACGACAGCGGCTCCGTTGGCCGCCTGCTGCGCGAGTACGGCGCCACGCGCGAGCGCCTCATGCAGGCCCTGCGCGAAGTGCGCGGCAGCCAGCGCGTCACCTCACCCAATCCCGAGGCCACCTACGAAGCCCTCGAGCGCTACGGCCGCGACCTTACCAAGCTCGCCGGCCAGGGCAAGCTCGACCCCGTCATCGGCCGCGATGAAGAGATCCGCCGCGTCATCCAGGTGCTCTCCCGCCGCACCAAGAACAACCCCGTGCTGATCGGCGAGCCGGGCGTCGGCAAGACCGCCATCGTCGAAGGATTGGCGCTGCGCATCGTGCGCGGCGACGTGCCCGAGGGCCTCAAGAACCGCCGCATCGTGGCGCTCGATATGGGCGCGCTCATCGCCGGCGCCAAGTATCGCGGCGAGTTCGAGGAGCGCCTCAAGGCCGTGCTCAAAGAGGTCCAGGAATCCGAGGGCGATATCATCCTCTTTATCGATGAGCTGCACACTGTTGTCGGCGCCGGCAAAGTCGAAGGCGCCATGGATGCCGGCAATCTGCTCAAGCCCATGCTGGCGCGCGGCGAGCTGCACTGCATCGGCGCCACCACCCTCGATGAGTACCGCAAGCACGTCGAGAAGGATGCCGCGCTCGAGCGCCGCTTTCAGCCCGTGATGGTGGATCAGCCTTCCGTCGAAGACACCATCTCGATTCTGCGCGGCCTCAAGGAGCGCTACGAAGTGCATCACGGCGTGCGCATCAAGGACTCCGCGCTGGTGGCCGCGGCTGTCCTGTCGAACCGCTACATCAGCGACCGCTTCCTACCCGACAAAGCCATCGACCTGGTGGATGAAGCCGCCGCGCGCCTGCGCACCGAGATCGATTCCATGCCCTCCGAGCTGGACGAGATCCTGCGCCGTGTGATGCAGCTCGAAATCGAGCGTGAGGCGCTCAAGAAAGAAAAGGACGCCGCTTCCCGCGAGCGGCTCGCAAAGCTCGAAAAAGAGCTCGCCGACTTGAAGGCCGAGGGCGACGCCCTACAGGCGCGCTGGCAGGCCGAAAAGCAGACCGTCACCCGGCTGCGCTCCCTGCGCGAGCAGATCGAGCAGACCAAGGTCGAGATGGAACAGGCCGAGCGCGCCTACGATCTCAATCGCGCCGCCGAGCTGAAGTACGGCAAGCTCGCCGATCTCGAGCGCCGCTTGCAGGCCGAGTCCGGCGAGTTCGCCAAAAAGCAGGCGCAGTCGCCGCTCATCAAGGAAGAGGTTGGCGAGGAAGACATCGCCGAAGTGGTCAGCCGCTGGACCGGCGTGCCCGTCACCCGTCTGCTGGAAGGCGAGATGCAGAAGCTGCTGCACCTCGAGGACGTACTGCACCGCCGCGTCATCGGGCAGGATGAAGCCGTCACCGCTGTGGCCGAAGCCGTCATTCGCGCGCGCTCCGGCCTCAAGGATCCGCACCGGCCGATCGGCAGTTTCATTTTCCTGGGTCCCACGGGCGTCGGCAAAACGGAGCTGGCGCGCGCGCTGGCCCAGTTCCTCTTCGATGACGAACGCGCCATGATCCGCATCGACATGTCGGAGTACCAGGAGAAGCACACCGTCGCGCGGCTGATCGGCGCCCCCCCCGGATACGTGGGCTACGAAGAAGGCGGGCAGCTCACCGAAGCCGTGCGCCGCCGTCCCTATTCCGTGGTGCTCTTCGACGAGATCGAAAAGGCCCACCACGACGTTTTCAACGTGATGCTGCAAGTGCTCGACGACGGCCGCCTCACCGACGGCCAGGGCCGCACGGTGGACTTCCGCAACACCATCGTCATCATGACCTCCAACATCGGCGGCACGCGCATCCTGGAGTACCGCGGCGCCTTTGCCGGCGACGCCTACGGCCGTATGAAAGAGGCCGTGCTGGAAGAGATGCGCCACCATTTCCGCCCCGAGTTTCTCAACCGCGTAGACGAGGTGATCGTCTTCCATGCGCTCAACGAAGAGCATCTCCAACAGATCGTGGAAATACAGCTCGAGCGCCTGCGCGCGCGGCTGGCGGACCGCCACATCACGCTCACCCTGACCGACGCGGCGCGCCTCAACCTGGTGCGCACGGGCTTCGATCCGCACTACGGCGCCCGCCCCCTGAAGCGCGCCATTCAGAAGAAGGTCGAGACGCCGCTCGGCCGGCTCATCCTGAAGGGCGATGTTCGCGACGGCCAGGAGCTGCTGCTGGATGTGGATGCGCAAGGCGAACTCGCATTCACGGCTGTACTCGCGCCCCGCGCTGCCACGTCAAAATGAAGTTGTGAAGGCTTTTTGCGCCGCTCTTCTAAGCGTTTCGCTGCTCTCCGCGGAGGCTCCCCGCATCGGCGATATCGAATTTTACGGTCTGCGCAAAGTGCCGGTGCAAAAACTGCTCCGCGCGCTGCACCTCCAGGCAGGTGATCCGCTCCCTCCCTCCAAGGGCGATCTGGAGGACAAACTGGAGAAGATCTCCGGTGTCGCGGCGGCGCGCGCGGAGGCTGTCTGCTGCGAGTCCGGCAAGGCCATCCTGTTTATCGGCATCGACGAGAAGGGGGCCCCCCACCTGGCATTCCATTCGCCGCCCGTGGGCGACGCCGTGCTGCCCGCCGACATCACCGCCACTTACCAGAAGTTCCTGGAAGCGGTGCGTGACGCGGCGCGCCGCGGCACCACCGCCGAAGACCTCACCCACGGCCATTCGCTGATGGCCGATCCGGACGCGCGCGCCTTGCAGGAACAGTTCGCCGATTTCGCCGCCGCCCGCCTGCCCCTGTTGCGCCAGGTGCTACGCGATTCCGCCGATGACGACCAGCGCGCCATCGCCGCCACCATCATCGGTTATGCCCCGGATAAGAAATCCGTCGTGAACGACCTGGAGTCCGCTCTGCAAGATCCCAGCGAGAATGTGCGCGCTAACGCGGTGCGCTCCTTGACGGCTATTGCCGTGCTTGCGCGCCTCCGCCCGGAGCTGGGAATTCGCGTGTCCCCGACGTGGTTCGTCGAGATGCTCAATTCCATCGTGCTCAGCGACCGCACGCACGCAGCCAACGCGCTGGTCACCTTGACCGATCAGCACGGCGCCGAAGCCTTGGACGAAATCCGCAGCCGGGCGATGGGATCCGTGGTCGAGATGGCCCGATGGAACGTTCTGCGCTACGCTCTGCCGCCGTTCATTCTGGTGGGACGTCTGGCCGGCCTGAGTGAGGACCAGATTCAGAAGGCCTGGACCAGCGGCGACCGCCAGTCCGTGATCGAAAAAGCGTCGAAGATCGCACCCCGGCGGGAGCCCTCCATGGGCCCCCCAAAATAGAGGCCGATGGGGCGAAATCAGGCGGATCGTTCTAAAGCGGCCAGGATGGCCTGCGGCATCCCAGACAGCGCGACCACACGGTCAACGCCGCCCGCCCGAATGGCTTCCTTCGGCATGCCAAAGACCACGCAACTGGCTTCATCCTGCGCGAGGGTGCGCGCGCCGGCCTGGTGCATTTTCAGCATCCCCTGCGCGCCGTCCGATCCCATGCCGGTAAGCAGCACGCCGACCGCGCGCCCGCCGGCCGCTTCCACCACGGAGTTGAACAACACGTCTACGGAAGGCCGCTGGTAACAGACTCGCGGACCCGTCTTCACCGCCACGCGGTAGCCGTCGCTGGTCTTGCGCAGCACCATGTGAAAATCCCCCGGCGCCACCAGCGCACGGCCGGGAGCCAGCGTGTCCCCATCTTCTGCTTCTTTTACCTCGAAGGCGCACATCTGATTCAGCCGCGTAGCGAACGCGCGCGAGAATACGGGCGGGATGTGCTGGGTCACCACAATCCCCGGTACGTTGGCTGGAAGTTGCGGCAGGATCGCGGCGATCGCTTCCGTGCCGCCGGTCGAAGCGCCAATGGCAATGATTGTAGAGCTTGCCCAGTCTCCGGCCGCCAAGCGCGGTGCCGGCGGCGGCGTGGGTGGCGCGAGTGTCGGAAGTGGCGCGGGTGTCGCCGGTTCCGCGGCGCGGCGCCGCACCCGCGAGGCTGCCGCCGCGCGGATCTTGTTGGCCAGCTCCAGGCGCAACTCGCCCACCGAATATGGGCCCCCCGGCTTGGCCAGCACCTCTACGGCTCCCAGGCTCAAGGCTTTCATCGCCGTATCGCAGGAGGACTGCGCCAGCGAGCTGATCACGATGACCGGCATGGGTTTGAAGTGCATCAGCTTCTTCAGAAAGGTCAGGCCGTCCATGCGCGGCATCTCGATATCCAGCGTCAACACGTCGGGTTCGAGCGTCAGGATCTTGTCCCGCGCGATATAGGGATCTGGAGCTGTCCCCACCACCTCCAGATCGGGCTGACCGGAGAGCGACTCGGTCAGTATCTTACGCACGATGGCGGAGTCGTCCACCACCAGCACGCGCACTTTTCCGTTAGCCGGCATGCTCCTCCACGGTCACCCAAAGATCTATGGTGCCCTCACCCAAATCCAACGACTGGCTGGGCGCCTCGGGCGGGCGTATCCAGTCCGCCGGCAACGATTCGGGAGTGGACAGGCGGAAGCGCTCCTCGGTCCGCACCCGGCTGAGCAGTGTGCCGCAAATCATGTTGGTCAGCTCGCCCACCACGCTGCCCAGTTGCGCAGCCGGCAGCGGCTCCGGTTCCTCATCGGCCAGAAAGTTGGCTGCCAGGGCGCGCGCCGCAGCTTCGGAGATGCTCAAGGTTAAAGCACCGCTCGGCCGGCCTTCGAAGTGAAGGCGCGCGGCCAGCCGCGGCTCGGCGTCGTCCGCGGCGGGCTCGGCCGGCCCGTAGATGCCCGCGAAGAACATGGTTTCCAGCACTTCGCCGGCCGCCTCAGCCAGCATCTGATCCCATTCATGACCGGGCATAGGCGTCTCCCAGTACCTGTTCCAGTTCCACGCGCAGAGTCTCCGGCAGGAACGGCTTCTTCACATACCCGCGTGCGCCCAGCGCCATCATCTGATGCATCCGGTTCTCGGTTCCGTCCGTCGACACGATCAGCACGGGCACGGACTTGAGCAGGTCATCCGCTTCCAGGCGCCGCACAAGCTGTTCTCCATCCATGGTCGGCATGTTGATGTCCGTCAGCACCACGTCCACCCAATGCTGGTGCAGCACGTCCAGAGCTTCCTGGCCGTCGGAGGCTTCCAGAAAGTCCGCGCCTTCCATCCCGGAAAGCACAATGGTGCGGCGAATGAACGCCCGCATGACCGGCGAATCGTCTACGATCAGGACACGGAAGGCCATGTCGGTGCTCCTTTCAAGGCGGAAGCCGGTGACGTGAGCTCCCGCTCCGTGTTTCCCGGTCCCCGCAACCAGAACTTCCCACTGCCCACGTCCAAGCGCACCGTGCGCGAGATATTCCCGCCCACTTCTTCGGCCTGTAGCAGCACACCCGCTTTCCACAGGATCTTGCGCAACGCCAGGTAATTCCGTTTCCCGATGTTAAAGACCCCTTCTTTGTCCATCACTTGAGAGCCTCCTGCGGCCCGCACCACCAGCCGGCGCTTCTCCGCGCCGCATTCGTACGCCCGGCGAAACAGCAGCGGAATCCCGGTGTCCGCGAACATGTACGGATTCTGGCCGGCCTTGGCGGGCGAGATCGTGGATTCCGGCAGCATAAAGTGCAACAGCCCCCCCACCCCCGCCACCGGATCGTGAATGGCCACCGCGATGCACGAGCCGAGAGCGTACGTCACCAGCACCTCTTGGCGCGACCGGCTCACCTGGCAGTCCGCAATCCCCACCACTAAGTCGCCCATTTCCACCCCCCACCGGGTCTCGCACCAGGCTTCTGGTAGACCGCCGGCCGCACATAAGTCAATCCGTGCCGCACTCCCGTCAGGCTCTCGGCATGGCCGATAAACAGAAACCCGCCGGGTTCCAGGCATTGGGCCAGGCGATTCACCAGGGACTCCTGGGTGGTCTTGTTGAAATAGATCATCACGTTCCGGCAGAAGATCACCGGAAAAAGGTTGGAGTGAGAAAAAGGCTCCACCAGGTTCGAACGCGCGAACTCCACTTGGCTGCGCACTTCCGGCTTGACCCGATACCAGCCCGTCCACCGCCCTTCACCGCGCAACAGGAACTGGCGCAGCCAGTGGTTGGGGAACGCGTTGAAGCGCTCGGCCTGGTAGACCGCGTTCTTCGCCGCCGCCAGCGCTTTGGTAGAGATATCGGTAGCTACAATGCGGACCCTGCGGAACAGCGCGGCTCCCAGTTCGTCCCATAGCGTGAATGCCAGTGTGTAAGGTTCCTCGCCGGTGGAACAGGCGGCGCTCCAGATCTCGATGCGAGGGCGCTCGCGCAAGCCCGGCAGCACGTTCCGGCGCAGGAACTCGAAGTGATCCGCCTCCCGCAGAAAGCTCGTATGGTTGGTGGCCAGCGCGTCGATCATCCCGGTCAGGGCCTCGCCGCTGGGGTCGCCGATCACATGCTCGTAGTAGGCCTCGAACGATTCGAAGCCTCCCTCGCGCATGCGTTTGCCGAGGCGCGCCGCGACCAGTTCTTCTTTTCCCTGGCGCAGATCCAGCCCGAACTTCTCGTGCGCCAGGCGCCGGATGGCCTCGAATTCGTGGGGCTTCAGGCGCTGCAACTGGAGGATCGCGGCTTCACCCTCGACCGCCGTCTTAGTCATGCACGCGTTCCTTGACCAGCCCGGCGAGGTCCAGAATCAGGCCTACCCGTCCATCGCCCAGGATGGCGCCGCCGGCGATTCCCGCAATGTGCTTGAAGACTTCGCCCAGGCTCTTGATCACGACTTCCTGTTTCCCGATCAGCTCGTCCACCATCAGGCAGAAACGCCGGCCCTCTCCTTCGGCCACGATGAGGATACTTTGGCACGGGTCCTCGACGCGCGCCTGGACCCGAAACTTGCGGTGCAGCCGCACCAGTGGCAACAGAGTGTCGCGCACCATCACCATCTCCGCCCGGCTCTGCACCGTGAAAACGGCGTCCGCCGCGGGCCGGAACATCTCGCGCACGGCAAACAGCGGCACGATGTAACGCTCGGCGCCTACCCCGACCACCAAGCCGTCGATGATGGCAAGCGTCAGCGGCACCTTCAGGGTAAAGGTGGCGCCCAGTCCGCTGCGGGATTGAATTTCGACCCGTCCCCGCAGCTTCTGGATCTGTTTCCGCACGACGTCCATTCCCACGCCGCGGCCGGAGACATCCGTGACCTTTGCAGCGGTGGAGAAGCCCGGCTCGAAGATCAGGTGAAACGCTTCCGTTTCGGAGATATGGTCCGGATTCGTGACCAGGCCCTTCTCCTGGGCCTTGGCCAGAATGCGCTCCTTGTTTAAGCCCCGCCCGTCATCGGCAATTTCGATGACGATGTGCCCCGCCTGGTGATAGGCCTTCAAGCCCAGGCGGGCCACCGGATTCTTGCCCGCGGCCTGGCGCGCTTCCGGTTCTTCGATGCCATGGTCCAGCGAATTGCGCACCATGTGCATGAGGGGATCCGCCAGTTCTTCTACGATGGTGCGGTCGATTTCCGTCTCCTCACCGGAGATCTCCAGTTCCGTAGGCTTGCCCATCTTACGCGACAGGTCGCGAACCTGGCGGGCCACCCGTTGAAACAACTGGCCAATCGGAACCAGCCGCATGGACATGGAGGTCTTCTGCAGTTCGGCGGTGATGCGCGCCAGTTGCGCCAGATTGCGTTGCAGCCGGGTACTCTTCAAAGTGGCCAGGTCGGGATCGCAACGCACCAGGGACTGCGCGATCACCAGTTCACCCGCCATATCGACCAGGTAGTCCAGCTTGCCGGTGTCGACTCTTACAGCCTTCGTCTCCGCGGAGAGGGACTGCGGCCGGGCGGCCGCCGAAACGGTTGCGGACTCCGCCTCAGGACTCGGCTCGGCGGCGAGCTGCGCCTCCACCGGCGGCCGTGCGACTCCGGCTTCGGCATCTGTCTGCGGGCTGGCCATCAGATTCCGGACGCGGCCCAGCAGGCCCGCGTGCTCCGGCGCAGCCGCGCCTTCCTGTCCGTGCAGCCGGGCATCGATGCCGCTCACGCAGATCTTCAGGTAATCGGCGCTTTCCAGGACCACGTCGATCACCAGCGGAGTGATGGTCAGCTTTCCGTTGCGCGCCAGGTCCAGCAGGGTCTCCACCGTGTGGGAGACCTCGCGCACGGCATCCAGCTCCAGAAAGCCGGCCAATCCTTTTATCGTGTGGAAAGCGCGGAAAATCGTATGGATGGCTTCCGCATCCCCCGGATTTTGCTCCAGCGACAGGCAATGGCTCTCGATGGCGGCCAAGTGCTCTCGCGATTCCATCACAAAATCGGTAAGCAGCTCCGGATCCTGCGCCAGGGAGTTGGACGCTTCGGGCATCGCCGCCGCGCTGTGCCAGCTTTCGAGCGCCTGTTGCATGGCCGTCACGCCGTCCTGCAGGACGCGCGATATGGCGTCGCCGTGAGTGCTGCCTGGCGACCTCAGCGCCTCGCAGAGTCCTCCCGCGATTCGCGCCACCTCCTGACAGCCGCCTCGCTCGGCGCGGTCGCGGACTCCGCGCACCGCATCGGCCAGAACGCTCAGGGACCGGCCAAAGTCGGTCTCTGACGACAGGTCCCCCACCACTAATTTCATGGCCAGGGCTTCGACTTCCTGGCGCAGTTCCGTTTGATCGGTCATAGCTTCGTGGCTTCCTTCCCGGTAAGTTGCGGCGCGGCCCTAGCCTCTTTCCGCCTGGCCGCACGCCAACTTGCGCCTGCCTGAAGTCTCAAAACTCCTTGAAGTCTTCGTCCAGGGGCAGCGCCGAACGGTCCAGCTTGCCCGCGGCTACCGGTGCGCTTTGTGCGGCCGGATGTGGCTGCTTGCGCGCCACCGCCGCCCGGAGCGCGGCCAGACCGCCGGCAGCCTCGCCGGCTTTGGGCGCCGGAGCAACCGGGGCCGGAGCGGGTTGTGGACGGGCCGGGGCGCCACGCAAATCACGGTGCGGGCCATCCTTTTCCGCCCCCCCCACCAGTTCCTGCAATTTATCGGCAACCGCCCGCATCGACTCGGCGTGGGCCGACAGCTCCTCGCTGGCCGAGGCGCTTTCCTCCGCGTTGGCGGCGTTCTTCTGGGTCACCTGCTGCATTTGCGCGATGGCCTGGGCAATCTGGTCGATACCCCGTTTCTGTTCTTCGCTGCCCACATGCACCTCGTCCACCAGGTGCTTTACCTGGGAGGCGCTTCCGGTTATGGATCGGATGGCCTCTGCCACAAGGTCCAACTTGGCGATGCCATCATGCGATTTAGCGATGGACTCTTCGATCAGCGAAGCGGTATCCTTGGCCGCCTGAGCGCAGCGTTGCGCCAGGTTTCGGACTTCGTCCGCCACTACCGCGAACCCCATGCCGGCTTCGCCCGCACGGGCCGCCTCCACCGCGGCGTTCAAGGCCAGAATGTTCGTCTGGAAAGCGATCTCGTCGATCACTTTGATGATTTTGGAGACTTTATCACTGGAGGCCTTGATCTCGTTCATCGAGACCACCATCTGCTCCAGTGTCTCGTTGGCGGCGGTCACCTGCTGATCCACCTGGCCGGTCAACTCCGTGGCCGTCTTGGTGTTCTCGGCGTTCTTGTGGGTCATGGAATTGATCTCTTCGCTGGAGGATGATGTCTGCTCGAGAGACGCCGCTTGCTCGGATGCGCCCTGTGCCAGGGACTGGCTGGCCGACGAGACCTGTACGGCGGCGCTGGCCACCTGGTCCGAGCCTTCCACCATGTTGCCGGCGATACCCCGCAACGCCTGGCTTACCTGGCGCACCACCCACAGCGAGCCCGCACTCACCGCTAGAGCCAGGCCCAGCAACAGGAACAGAACCCACCCCAACGTACCGGTGTTCGACCACGACGCGTACGTCATTCCCAGAGCCACCGCCACCATCGCCCCGATGCAGAGGGATAGCTTCTTCCCAATCGTCATTTTTGAATACATCGCGTGCCTTCCTCTCTTTTACTGCAGCAGGGACTTCAGCCCATCCAGATCCTTGGCCAGTAATACGCGGTCGATGTCCAGCAGAATCTTCACCTTCCCTCTGCTTTTAGCCATGCCCAGGATGTAGGGTACCGGCGCGCCGTCTCCGAAATCCGGAGTATCCTCGATCTCCCCAGCGCCAATATTGACCGCTTCGGAGACTTCATCCACCACAATGCCGGTCAGCGATACGCTTCCGTCCTGCCCATGAATCTGCACCACAATGATGCAGCTGCGCTGCGTGTATTCGATCTCCGGCAGACCGAACTTCAGCCGCAGGTCTACCACGGGAATCACTTTTCCCCGCAGGTTGATGACCCCCTTGATGAAGACAGGCGTCTGCGGAACCGCTGTGATGTCTTGAATGCCCATGATTTCCCGGACTTTCAGGACTTGGATCGCGAATTCTTCACGGCCCAGATGGAAGGCCAGATATTTTCCGGCACGGTTGTCACTCTTGGTTGCAGCACCGCTGTCTGGCGGCGCCATCGTGCTCACTTGCATCTCGTCTCCTAGTTAGCGTGAGTTGGACAGCCCGCGATTACTGGCGGGCGCTCCTGAAGGATTCATCGGACGCAAGTGAAGCGAAGTTTATGGCGGCTTGGCGGCGCAGGAGGATTCGTGCCTGGCGCCGCGTCCGTCTGGCGCGCCTCAACACCCGCAATGCGTGCCGCGCGGCCTCCCGCAGTTGTCTGTCATAAACAGAGCCACTGACACGGCTCCTCAAACGTGGCCTCATCGTCAGTTCCCCCACGGATCCGCCGGCTGGCGGACCATGTCGGTCTGCCTCCACGCCGGGCATCCCCTGTAGAATAGTGCAACGAGACGTGCCAGACGTTTCAGTTAGGAGCCAAAAACTTGCAAATCTGTTAAATAAGGACGCGCCGATCCGCTGGCGCCGAGCGCCTAGCCAGCTTGTTCATCACTCAACCCGCAATCCAGTGTGCTCAGGTATTCGTCCGAAGTGAACAAGGAAAAACCAAACGACTGCGTATCCAGCCTGGCAAATGGCGCCAAGTCCTGGTAGCAGTTAAACAGCGCATCGGCGTAGGCATAGTAATCTTCCAAAAACTCGGCTGAGACTACACCATACTCCGGCGGCATGGGGAACACCGAATGGATCCCGATACCGCGGGAGACAATCCGCCGATAGTCCACGACGCCCCAGCTCGCGAAACGGGCCGCCACCCCCGCCGGCGTCTGGTTCACCAGCAGATCCGCGAAGCTCTGCTGGCGAAACCCGGCTTGCGCCAGCACCTCGTCCCGGCCGGCGAAATCCATGCATTGCGCGGTCCAGCGCTGCACATCCTTTCCGACCAGGCAGAGCATCCGGAACTCGGCGTATCGGCCTCGCAGCAGACGCTCTTTCTCCACCACCGGCTCAATCAGGCCGCCCAGTTGGAGCGACAGCTTGATGCTGTCCAGAATCGCCGAAGCCTCCAGGCCCCGGTCGAAAGGATGCAGAATCAACGGCGGCAAGTCCCACCAACGCCCGGTCCAAGCTCCGTCTGTGCGTTCTCCCATTTCTGAAATACCTATCGGCATTCTACGCCAAAATCTGTAGCGGCTGCCCACGAAAAGTCTGGAACGCCGGACCGGGAGCCAGCGTATTGAAGGTGAGGCAATCTATGTCCAACATGCATTTGCGGAACGCGCGCAAAACGGGGCGACCCGCGCCGCTTCAATTCAGCGAGTTCCTACCTCCATGGCGGCGCAGGAAAGCGCGCCCCTTTGCGCTTCTGTGGGCGTCTGCTTTGTGCGCCGCCACGGCCCTCCCACTGGCGGCGGATCAATGGAACAAAGCCTTCCAGGTGGGCGCCGCCCCCGAGTTGCGCGTCGAGACCAGCGACGCGAATGTGACGCTGCGAGCCGCGAACGTCAACGCCATTGAGGCGCACGTGTACACGACCGGCTGGCGGATCGGCCCGGGCGATGTGCAGGTGATCGATCATCAAACCGGCAACCTGGTCGAAATCGAAGTAAAGGTGCCGCGACTCCATTTCAACTTCGGAAACCACCGCGTGGATATCGATGTTCAGATTCCGGCGACCACCAAGACGGGGGTCCACACGGGAGACGGCAATATCCGGGCGGACGGCCTGCGGGGACCAGCCAGGCTGACCACCCACGACGGCAACATCCATGGCGCGGACTTCGATGGCGCGCTGGATGCTTCGAGTGGAGACGGCAACATTGACGTGCGCGGGAAGTTCAGCGGGCTGAACCTGCATAGCGGCGACGGCAACATCGTGGCCGAACTGGCTCCCGGATCGCACATGGCCGGTTCCTGGACTGTCGAAAGCGGCGATGGTAACGTCACTCTGCGACTGCCGGACGGATTCGCGGCAGATGTGGACGTGCACACCGGCGACGGCCGTATCACGCTGGATGTGCCTGTAGCCGCCACCGGCGGCATCCACGAGAACTCCGTGTATGGGAAGCTGAACGGCGGAGGCGCCCTGCTGACCGTGCATACCGGTGATGGCTCGGTGCGGCTTGCCCGGTTGTAAGATGGGCGCATGCCTCTTGCCCCGCTGACCGGGACGCACAAACCACACCGCATCCTCCGTTACATCAACATCGCCATCGGCGCGCTGGTGCTGCTGGCGGGTGTGGCCGTGTATTGGTACGTATATCGCGCGCTGCCCCAGACATCGGGCACGATCACCGCTCCGGTGACCGGGCGTGTCACGATCGCGCGCGACGCGCTGGGCGTGCCGCACATCACCGCCGCCGGCGCGGATGACGCCTATTTCGCGCAAGGCTACGTGCACGCCCAGGACCGCCTCTTCCAGATGGACGGGCTGCGGCGGCTGGCGGCCGGCGACCTGGCGGAGATCGCCGGGCCTTCAGCCCTCCCACTCGACCTCGACTCGCGCCGCCTGGGCATGCGCCGCATCGCGGAAGCCGCCTGGGCCTCTCTTCCGGCCTCCGATCGCGCGCCGCTGGCGGCCTACGCGCGAGGCGTGAACTTCTTCATCCGGACGCACCTTAACGCCTTGCCCGTCGAATTCACCCTGCTCGGTTACCAGCCGCGGCCCTGGAGCGCCGTCGATACCATCCTCATCGGCCTGCACATGTATCGCGACCTGGCCACCTCCTGGAAGGACGAAATCCTGAAGCGCGACATGCTGGCGGCCGGCGACCGCGCCAAAGTCGACTTTCTGTTCCCGGTGCGCAGCGGCAGTGAGTTGCAGCCCGGATCGAATGCCTGGGCCATCAGCGCCGCGCATACCGCCACCGGCAAGCCGATCCTCTGCAACGACACGCACCTGGAGTATTCCATGCCCGGTATCTGGTATCTCATCCACCTGCGCAGCCCCGGTATGGATGTCGAGGGCATGTCCTTGCCGGGTGCGCCGTCCGTGATCCTCGGCCACAACCAGCGCATCGCCTGGGGCGTGACCAATCTACACTTCGCCGTACAGGATCTCTACATCGAAACCTTCGATCCGCAGACCGGCCGCTATCTGTACCGCGGGCAGTGGGAACAGGCCCGCCGGGAGCGTGAGATCATCCTGGTGAAAGGCGCCCGGCCGGTGGAAATCACGGTGTGGGTCACCCGCCACGGTCCCCTGTACTTCGACAACGCCAAGGAGCACCTGGCGCTGCGCTGGACGGCCGCCGAACCCGGCTCCTTCCAGTTTCCGTTTCCCGAGATCAACCGGGCAGGCAACTGGCAGGAGTTCACGCGCGCCCTGGCCCGCTACCCCGGTCCCGCGCAGAACTTCGTGTATGCCGACGTGGATGGCCACATCGGCTACCACGCGGCCGGCCTGCTGCCTATCCGCAAGGGCTTCACCGGCAGCGTCCCGGTGGATGGGGCCTCGGGCGAAAACGAATGGCAGGGCTTCATCCCCTTCGACCAGTTGCCCTCGTCGTTCGACCCCCCCCAGGGCGTGATCGTCACCGCCAATCAGAATCCCTTCCCGCCCGACTACCCTTACCAGGTGAGCGGGGTCTTCGCCTCGCAATACCGGTCGCGCCAGATCCGCGACCTGCTCCTGGCCCACAACGGATGGCGCGCCGGCGATATGCTGGCGGTCGAAAAGGACGTTTACTCGGCGTTTTCCCATTACCTGGCGCAGGACATCGTGCGGGCTTACACCGGGCGCGCGGCGGGGCACTCCTCCATGAGCGACGCGATCGAGATTCTGCGCTCCTGGAACGGCCAGATGGACAAGGACGAAGCCGCGCCGCTGATCGTCACTCTGGCCTATGAACACCTGAAGACGCTGGTGGCCCAGAGCGCTTCGCCGGGCGTGGGAGCCCGCTATAAGTTCGAGATGGCGCCCGCCGTGATCGAGAAGTTGCTCCGCGCGCGGCCGCCGGGCTGGTTTGCCGATTGGGATGAGACCCTATTGCGCAGCCTCGAGCTGGGCTTGCAGGATGGCCGCAGCCAGCAGGGCCGCGACCCCAACCACTGGACCTATGGCCGGTATCACCCGCTCTTCCTGGCCAACCCTGTCGGCAGCCACCTGCCCGTGGTCGCAGGACTCTTCGATATCGGCCCTGTACCTATGAGCGGCTCACCGACCACCGTAAAGCAATACTCCGACCACCTCGGGCCTTCCATGCGCCTGGATGTCGACTTGGCCGACTGGGATCGCTCCTGGTGGGAGGGAACCACCGGCCAGTCCGGCGAGGTGCTGTCCCGCCATTACAAAGACCAGTGGGACCCCTACTACTATGCCCACGCCTTCACCATGCAGTATGGGAAGGTCGAATCCAAAGAAGTGCTGACATTGCTCCCGTAGCGGGATCGTCTACTCACCGCCGCCGGACTGGACGCCCGTGTCAAACAACAGCTTAGTCGTCGTGCCGCCCAGTTCAATCTCCTGCAACGTGAGCTTTCCGTTGTTCTCGTGATACAGGATCTTGGTCTGGCTGAATTTCTTGGCGGTATTCTCGATCTTGGCAGGCACTTCCACCTGGCTTTTGCCTTGTTTCAAGACTACCGAGTTGTCCTTCAGGTGCACCTGATAATTGCCGGCCTTCAATTCCTGGCCCTTCACGACGGCGGGTTCCATCAGCGACACGCGGTAAGCCGCCGCGCTTGCCATCGAGACGGCCAACACACCAAATAGCGTTAGAGTAAGAGCTTTCTTCATGGCCTTAGTATAGCACCATTATAAAGTGGTGTTAATACCTGATTGTCTGATTCGCTCAAATTCGCCCCGCCGGAGCCTTCGAGATCCGGTCCTTGATGTTCTCTGGCAGCACCCGGTACAGCTCCCGGTAGCTGCGGTGAAAAGCGCTGCGCACCTCGTCCGGCGAAACGTCCGCCACCCAGCGCGCCGTATTCATCACGCACGGCGCCAGCCGCGATTGTGCCAGCACCTGCCGCGGCTGGGTCCCCATAAAGACCATCACCGCCCAGATCAGCACGGTTCCGAACAGGGCGCCGCGCACCACTCCGAAGGCGCCCCCCAGGGAACGGTCGAGCCACGCCAGGTCAAGCGAGTGCAGGAATCGCGCCAGCATCCCGCTGACAATCGACCCTACTATGGTCACCAGGCAGAAGACAATCGCAAAACCTATGATGTTGGCCACGTTGTCCGGCAGGTGCAATCGCAGCGCGACCACGCGGTAATACTGAAGGCCCAGGAACAGACCCACCAATGCGGCCAGAAAGCCGATCGCGGTTCTGGCAAAGCCCTCACGCACGCCCGAAATGATGGAAACGAGCATCAGCAGGACCAGGGTGATATCAATCCAATTGTTCACAGGCGCCTCCAGCAGGATATTACGCGCCGCGGCCGGCCGCGGTTCCGGGATCTACCCGCCCAGGTCGATTTCCGTGCCCCGCTCCTGCTCCCGCGCCCGGCGGTATACGAGATCGGCTGCCGCCAGATCCTCCACCGCCAGGCCCAGCGATTTGAACAGGGTGATTTCCCGTTCCGACGTTCGCCCCGCCACCTCGCCCGCGGCAACCTCGCCAAGTTCGCCCACGACATGCCCACGGCCGAAGCGGCCCTCCGCCAAGCCCAGAATGATGTCTCCCGACTCCTGGAAGGCCGAGGCCCGCGAGTCGACCACCACCCGCGCCCGTGCCACCAGGACCGGGTCGATCTCCCGGTGGCTGGGCCGGCCCGCTCCCACCGAGATCATGTGTGCCCCATCGGCTACCCAGCCGTCTTCGATCACCGGCGTGGTCGAGGCGGTCGCCAGCACGATCACATCGGCGCCTGCCACCGCTTCCGCCGCGCTCCCACAAGCGCGCACGCCTGCCTCAGCGGCGAACTGCCGGAGATGCCCAGCCGTGGGACTCCACGCGCGCACTTCCCGCAGGGGACGCACCAGGCGCAACGCCTCCAGATGACTGCGCGCCTGCACGCCGGATCCCAGGATCGCCAAGACACCGGCATCCGCCCGCGCCAAGTGCTTCGCGGAGACCGCCGAAACCGCCGCCGTGCGCATTTCCGTGATCAGACGGCCATCCAACAACGCCACCAGCGCGCCCGTTTCCGGGTCGAACAGCAGAATCGAGGCGCGGTGGGTAGGCAGGCCGCGTGCTTGGTTCGCCCCGATCACGGCCACCAGCTTGGCGCCCAATACCGCGGGATGGCGCATGAACCCGGGCATGGCCGAGAAGAATGCCGCCGCGCCCATCTCCACCACCGGCCGCACCGGCTGCACGACCGCTCCGGAAGAAAACGCGCACAGCGCCGTTTCCATTGCCGGGATTAGATCCTCCATCGGCAACAAAGCGCGGACATCCGATTCCGTTAGATAGATTGCCATCAGGAATATACCCTATGATCCTGCCGGCTCCCGCCACACCTCCCCCAACCGGTTGCGCCACGATCGTGCGCCACCGATGCCGTTACTTGTTCCATCCCCCTATTATCTATGCAAGCCCGCGGCATGGCAGCGTGCACGCACGGGGTAGTGGTGTCTTCGCCGGAACGAACATACCCAGGGACGCGTCAGAAGCACCAGAGAGCGGCAGTATGATATGGGAACCCCGAGAAAGTTCGAGCTGGACCATCGCTTGGAGACTTATTTCGCCACCCTCCGTTCCTTTTCGGTGCGGCAGGCGATCAAACGTGGCGTAGGAAAATGGCAGATCTACGCGGCAGTCAGCGGTTCGGCCATGGCCATGGCGACCGGCGCTTCGGCATCCATTATCGGCAATGGCACACGCGGCGTGCGCGTCCCGCCGCAGCCCATGGCAAGTGTCAGGACCGCCCGGCCAGATCCGGCGAACCCGAAGGAGCCGTCATTTCTGGTCGCCGCCCAGTTAGCCTTTGCGCAGCAGCGTGCGCGGCAGCAGCCACACAATACCGTGCGTGCGACCACAGCCGACAGCCAGACACAGGCGCCGACGATTTCGCGCGGCGGAGTGGTTCCAATTTACGGGCTAAGAAGCATTATCCAACCTGGCGAATGGGTGTCGATTTACGGCACTAACCTTGCTACGGAGACCGCTTCGTGGAACGGCGATTTTCCCACTTCGCTGGGCGGCACCAGCGTAACTATCGACGGAAAGGCGGCGTTTCTATCGTATGTCAGTCCTACCCAGATCAATCTCCAGGCGCCTGATGATACCGCACTGGGTCCGGTTACTATAGTTGTCACCGCACCCACCGGCGCAGCCGTTGCCAACGTTACGCTAAGTCTATTCGCGCCGTCTTTTAGTCTGCTGAACGGAGAATATGTGGCCGCGATCATTGTCCGGTTCGATGGTTCGGGAGCCTACGGCAACGGCACTTACGATATTCTCGGCCCCACTGGAAATTCCTTTGGCTATGCCACCGTGGCCGCGCAGGCGGGCGACATCGTGGAGCTTTATGGCGTCGGATTCGGACCTACCACGCCTACCGTACCCGCCGGAAAGGTGTTCAGCGGTGCGGCGCCCATTACCAGCAGCTTCACCCTCGAAATCAACGGCGTCCCCGTCGTGCCGTCCTTTGTTGGACTTTCAAGCGCCGGTCTTTACCAGATCAACCTGACCGTGCCGGAAGGCCTCGGCCAAGGAGATGTCCCCGTCCAGGCCTCCGTGGGCGGCATGGAAACCCAACCGGGTGTGCTGTTTTCCCTGGTTCAAGTTCCATTTTTTACGAGTGGCGGCACCGGCGGCACGGTCGGCCCGATCGGCGGCGGAACCGGAGGCAGCTTCGGAAGCGGCTGGGGGGGGACAACCGGCGGCGGAACCATCGGCGGCACGGGTGGGGGATCGGGCGGTGGAACCGGCGGCGGCACCGGCGGCGGCACCGGTGGAGGCACGGGTGGCGGATCGGGCGGCGGTACTGGCGGTGGATGGGGCGGTGGCTCCGGCGGCGGGTCCGGCGGTGGATCTGGAGGTGGCTCGGGCGGCGGTTCCGGCGGCTCCGCGGCAGTCCACAAGAGGCCCTACCAGCCCAGGCTGCGGTTCGAGTCCGGTGCGGAGAACGTATAACGCAGTCCGAGAGTCTGATCGGGAGGGCGGATTCCATGGTCTCCAGGAACATAGGGTGGTTGATCGCGGCAGCCGGACTGCCGCTTGCCGTTTTCGGCGGGGGTGTGCCGCGCACAACGCCCCTTCCGCGCGATCCGCTGGAAATCGTCACAGGACAGATCCGCGCCGTGAAGGAGTCCGCGGGCCGTACGAAGGTTGACCGGCTTCTGGGACACGCGCGCAATAGTTACGCTTTGCGGGGCGCCGGCCGCGGTTACGATCTCAAAGTTACGTTTACAGTCAACTCCGGCCGCCAGACGAAATACGACGGCGTCTGGGAAATGGAGGATGTATATGATCCTACCTATGGACTCCGCTGGACCGCCAAATACGCGGACTCGTACGCCATTACCCGTATCGCCTCGAAAGGGAAGCTCTACGGAGAAGAGACAGGCGCCTATATCCCGCTCCGCTTACAGGAAGCGCGTGCGGCACTATTTGACCCGATTGCATCCTCGCGAGAAGTTAGCCGCGCATCCATGCGCACCTCCACCGCTATCTTACACGGCGCACCACTTACTTGTGTGTTACTCTCTGGCGCAGGCAAGACCGCGGCCGCAGCTCCCACGCGGCGCTGGGACGAATCCGAGGATTGTATCGATCCGCAGTCCGGGTTGCTCCAGACGCATTCACAGGTGCCCGGGCGCTACTTTGCCTACGATTACACCGATGCGCCGAGCCTGGCCGGCCACCTGCTGCCGCGAAAAGTGACCGTGACCGAAGGCGGCAAGATGGTAACGGAAATCACGGTCGACAGCCTGAAGCAGCTTTCTACCACCGATCCGAGTCTGTTCGTTCCGACAGAGGCGATGAAAGAAAGAGGACGGCCCATCGTGATGGCGGGCGCGCAGAGATTCCTGCGCGTGTACGGGCGTAGTCCCACCGCTCCTAACGCTCCCCCCCATGCCGTTTGTGTGTTCGGTGTCCTGACGCCCTCCGGACAGCTCGAGGAAGCGCACTCTTTGCAGCCGTCCGACCCTGACAGCGCGGTGGCTATGGAGGCCGCCAAACAGATCAGCTTTCCCCCTCCGCCGCCATTCGGACCACAGCCGCAGCAGCACTTTGTTTTTGTCATCGAGAAATTCGGTCCGTAACATGGCGTCTTCCAACGGCTCTAAGCGCCGTGTACTTTTGGTCGGCTGGGACGCCGCCGACTGGAAGGTGATCCGTCCGCTCATGGACGCGGGCAAAATGCCTAATGTCCAGCGGCTCGTCAGGAACGGCGCCATGGGGCAGATCGCCACCCTGCATCCGCCGCTCTCTCCCATGTTGTGGACCTCCATCGCCACCGGAAAACGGCCTTTCAAACATGGCATCCACGGCTTCGCCGAGCCGGCGCCGGACGGAAGCGGCGTGCGGCCTGTCACCAACCTCTCGCGGAAATCGAAAGCGCTGTGGAACATCCTCAACCAGAACGGTCTGCGGAGCGTCGTGATCGGCTGGTGGCCGAGCCATCCCGCCGAACCGATCGACGGCGTCATGGTTTCCGATCACTACCACCGCGCTGCCCGCCCGCTTGACGAAGGCTGGCCGCTGCCGCTAAATGCGGTTCATCCCGCGGAATTGGCGGATAAGTTAGCGGCTCTCCGCGTGCACCCCGACCAGTTAGTGCCCGCGATGGTCGAGCCATTTATCCCCCTGGCCAAAGAGATTGACCAGGATCACGACAAGCGTCTGGCCGCGTTCCTGCGCACGCTGGCAGAATGCATGAGCATCCATGCCGCCGCCACCTGGCTGCTCGACAACCAGCCGTGGGATTTCTTCGCGGTCTACCACGAATCCATCGATCACTTCTGCCACGGCTTCATGAGGTATCATCCGCCGCGCCAGTCATGGATCGCCGAGCGCGATTTCGAGATCTACCACAACGTAGTCTCGATGGCGTACCAGTTCCAGGATGAGATGCTGGGCGCCCTGCTGCGGAAGGCCGGCGATAATGCCACGGTCATCCTGATGTCCGACCATGGTTTTCATCCGGACCACTTGCGACCCGCGTCCGTTCCCGACATTCCCGCGGGGCCTGCCATCGAGCACCGCGATTTTGGCGTCCTGCTGCTTAGTGGGCCGGGGATCCGGAAGGACGAAGCGCTCTATGGCGCGTCCGTGTTGGATATAGCGCCCACCATCCTCACGCTTTACGGACTGCCGGCCGGTGAAGACATGGACGGCCGGGTGCTCACACAGGCTTTCGTGAAGACGCCGCAGATCGCTTTCATCCCGAGTTGGGAAGAAATCCCGGGCGCGGACGGGCGCCACCCCCCCCAGACCCGGCTCGATCCGGTGGCGGCGCACGCTGCGCTCGAGCAGATGATCGCGCTGGGCTACGTTGAACGGCCGGACGAGGATCGCGAGATAGCCATAAACAGGACCATCCGCGAGCTGCGCTATAACCTCGGCGAAGCATATCAGGATGGCGGAAGGCACCGGGAAGCCTACGAAATCTTCAGCGAGCTTTCGAGAGCCGATCCCGACGAGCAGCGTTTCGCCGTGCGGCTCTTCGTCTCCTGCCAGGCGCTGGGATTCGAGGACGAGATGCGGCGCATCGCCGGCGATATGGACGGCCGCCGCCGGGCGCTATTTGAGGAGGCCAAGTCGAAGGTCGCCGGGCTTCGCCGGGCGGGCGAGCGCCGCGGGCTCGCGCGCTGGCGCAAGCTGGCTGGTTTTCAGGCGCCCGTGGCCGATTATCTGAAAGCGCAGGTGCTGATCGCGGACAAGCGTTACGATGAGGCGCTGGCCGCGCTCGAGCGAGTGGCGGAAGCGCACCTGATGCGTCCCGGCCTGTTCCTGCAGACCGCAGATCTGTATCTGCGCTTGCACCGCGGGCGCGAGGCGCGGCAGGTGTACCGGAAGGCCCTGGCGATCGATCCCGATAACGCGGCCGCCTATATCGGCCTGTGCCGGCTCGCTCTGCGGCGGCGGAAATTCAGTGCCGCCGCGCATGCGGCTCTCGATGCGCTGGAGCGTGTCTATCACGATCCGCTGGCGCATTTCCTGCTGGGCCGGGCGCTGGCCGGAATCGGGGAGTACCATCGCGCGGCCGAGGCATATCGCGCCGCCATTGCCTTCAACCCGAATTTTTCGGAAGCGCACGCGCGTCTGGCCGCCTTGCTCTCCAGGCACCTGCGCGATCCCGAAGCCGCGCGCGAGCATCGGCGCCTGGCGCGCGCGATGAGGGGCGGGGAAGCGGCGCGGCCGCCGGCGGTGGAAGCAGTGGACACCGCTGCGGTGATGCCGCGTCCCGCTCAACCGGCGGCGGCTCCGGACTCGGAACTGCCGCCCATCGCGGAATCCGTCACGGTGGTCACCGGCTTGCCACGGTCCGGCACTTCGTTACTCATGCAGATGCTGGCAGCCGGCGGTATGCCGGTGCTTACGGACGAATTGCGGGCGGCCGATCGAGACAATCCGCGCGGTTATCTGGAATTCGAGCCGGTCAAGAATCTGCTGCACGATTCCGGCTGGCTGTCTGAGGCGCGCGGAAAAGCGGTGAAGATTATCGCTCCGCTGCTGGCCGCGCTACCGCCGGGTTTGCCCTGCCGCGTCATCCTCTGCCAGCGCGACCTCGACGAGGTGCTCGAATCGCAACAGCGCATGCTGTTGCACCGCAATCAACTGCCCGCGCCCGCGCCGGAGCGCCGCCAGTTGTTGAAAGACGAGTATGTGCGCACCATCGGCCGGGTGAAGGCCATGCTGGCCGGCCGCCCACATGCGCAACTGCTGGTAGTCGATTACAGCGCCGCGATTTCCGATGCCCTCGCCACGGCGGAGAGAATCAACAGCTTTCTGGGCGGCGGACTCGACACCGCCAGGATGGCGGCGGCGGTCGAACCGGCCCTGCAGACGGTCAGAACGGCTCGTATCTCCGATTGACCGCTACCAGTGAATCAGACCTTCCGGATCGTCCACCACAGCGACGTCATACCTTTCGAGCATCGGCATCAAAACGTTCTCCAGTTCGCTCTTCCAAAGTTCCCCTTCGTAGAACTGCGTTTTCATAGGCTCGCGCGAAGGCAGATCGGGAAAGCCGCGCATAAAGAAAAAGGTATCCTCGTCTTCAACCGAGAGGAATGGACCCAGTATCTTCATCCCGATGGCCGCGTGTGCCGGCACGGATTTGCGCCGGAAGATCTCGAGGAATTCGGCGCGGCGGCCGGGTTTGGTCTTGTATGTCCGCATTTCTATGACCATGGCATTTGCCTCCAGACTCTTTCACTCCTCCCGCAGCGCCGCCGCCGGGTCCGCGCGCGCCGCCCGCCGCGCCGGGATCCAGCACGCCAGCACGCCGGCTGCGCCCAGCACAGCGATGGCCACCGCGTAAACCGCCGGGTCGCCGGCTGCGACCCCGAACAGCAAGGCGCTCAGAAAACGCCGGGAGAGGATCGCCAGCACGGTCCCCATAGCTACGCCGGCGCCGATCAAGCCCATCGCTTCGCGCATGACCAGGCGGAGAATACCTCGCTGGCTCGCGCCCAGCGCCATTCGAATGCCGAACTCTCGTGCGCGGCGCGTCACCGAGAGCGACAGCACGCCCAACACGCCCAGCACGCCCTCGATGCGCTCCGGCGCACCGGCGCCCAGAAGCGTGAAGCTGGCCGTATCCACCGCGGCGCAGTGCTCGAACACGCTGGATGCGCTCCAGCGCTGGTATTCGCGCAGAGTGACCACCTGGGGCGTGGTGCCGAAAAAGGGAATGATCTCACCGGCCGTGACGATCCGATCGGCCCCGGAACGGCAACAGCCGCAGCAGGACCGCGTCCACTACGTTGAACATGATGGTAGCCGCCGCCAGGCCGATGGAAAGCGTCAACACCACCGCCGCTGTGAGACCGGGGTCCCGGCGCAGGCCGCGCAACGCCTGGCGAAGCTCTCGCGCCAGCGCTCCAGCGAGAATAACGGCCGCTGATCGCGGGTCACTTCCTCGACGAGCGCGAGATTGCCGAATTCCCGCCGCGCGGCGCGTTCGGCTTCCCGCGGATCTTCGCCGCGCTCCACGCGGTCGCGGATGGCCAAGCGCAGGTGGCTTTGCAACTCTTCGTCGAGTTCCCCATGGCGGGTGCCTGGGCCGCGCAAGAAGCGTGTCAGTCTCATTGAGAACCTTCTTTGGCGAGCGGGTTCATGGCGCCCGCAATGGCGGCCGTGAGTTGCGACCAGCGGTCCCGCTCGGCGGCGAGCTGGCGCTTGCCCGCAGCGGTCAGGCGGTAGAATTTGGCGCGCTGCCCGGCCTCGGTCGGCTTCCATTCGGAGGCCACCCAGCCGCGCTTTTCCAGCCGGTGCAGGGCGGGATAAAGCGATCCCGTCTCCACCCGCAGCACCTCGCCGGAATTGGCGCGAATGGCGTTGCCGATGCCGTAGCCGTGCTGCGCGCCCCATTGCAGGGTCTGCAGAATCAGCATGTCCAGGGTTCCCTGCAAAAGCTCGATCCGGTTCCGGTAGCGGTCTTTCATATGACTGTAGGCATTCTACACCCGAAGGCCGTAGGATGTCTACAGTCGCGCGTCCCGCGCTGCCCGGGCCGCTAAAACGTGAGCTTCAAGGCTAACTGGAATTCCCGGTTGTCGACATTGGTGCTGGTGATCGCGCCCGCCGTGGGGGACCCAATTGAAGTGTTGATGCCCGAGACCGAAAACGACGGCGTGTTGAGCAGGTTGAACGAATCTGCGCGGAATTGCAGCACGAAGCGCTCCTTGATGGTCGTGTTCTTCACGAACGAAATGTCGAAGTCCGTCAGACCGGGGCCGAACAGCACGCCGCGCGCCGAGTTTCCGTAGGTGTTCGCGGGCGGCGCCACGAAGCACGCCGGGTTGTACCACAGCGACGGGCCGGGATTCGAAAGCGTTCCGGAGCACACCCGGTTGGGCCAGCTCGGCGCTCCGTTGTTCACTCCCTGGTTGAGCGTCACCGTAAATGGCAGACCCGTCTGGATGGTCGCGATGCCATCCACTTCCCAGCCGCCGATCACCCGTTTCACAAAAGGATTGGCGCTGTTGTTCCCGAAAGGAAGCTGATAGACAAAGTTGCCGACAAACCGCTGGGCGATGTCGAAGCCGGAGGGGCCATAGCCGGCCTTGCGGTCAGTGTAAGTCTGCGGACCCCCCACCGCGCCGCCGCCGCTGGCGCTCGATCCGGCATAGTCCAGGCTCTTGCCATACGTGTAACTGGCCAGGAACTGCAAACCGCGCGAGAAGTTCTTCTGTAACTTCAGTTGCAGGCTGTTATAGTTCGACATGTTGCCCGGATAGTAATAATTGATGGTTGAGACGTTCGAGAGCGGCTGAATCAGGCGCCGCGAAGCCAGCGATCCTGTCCCCGGCTCCACCTCGTTGATGTTGGAAGCTTCCTGCAGGTGGATTCCCCGGCTGCCCGCGTAAGCAATCTCCAACAACCAACTGGTCATGAACTGGTGCTGGATGTCCAGGTTGTAACTCTCCATGTACGGCGTCTGATTGGCAAACGCCCAACTGGCGATCAGCGGGTTGGCGGCGTTCAGGTCTGCGGTCGTCATAGGCTGCACGGTCACAGGCGGTCCGAAGGGATTCGCGATGGTGGGCACGGAAGCCATCTGCGCCGCAAGCGGATATACCGCCGGGCTGTAATTCTGCGACACGGTCCACGGAACATTCTGGCCCAGGAAGTTGGAACCCGATGGCATCAGGGGAAAGTAGCTGATGCCATATCCTCCGCGCACCACCGTGGCGCCGGTGCCGAACACGTCATAGGCGAATCCGATCCGCGGCTGGAAGTTGTGCGCCGGCGTCTGGACGCCCACCGTATCGGCAGTCCCGCTCACGCCCGCGTAAATCAGCGTGTCTGTATTGGGGTCGAAATTCGTAACATGGTTGTACTTTTCGGTGGGCGCGGTAAACATATCCCAACGCACTCCAAGGTTCAGCGTGAGCCTGCGACTTACTTTCCAGCCGTCTTCGACAAACGCAGCAAACTCATTCGAGGATAAGTAATACGGAGTAATCAGATAGCCGCGTGAGCCGCTCGTCGAGTAACCCAGCAGCAGCGTCGCCATGCCGGAGCCGCCCGAGTTAGTGGTCGGGTCATTGGTAAAGTTATCGTTAAAATTGATCGAGCCGCGTGTATTGGTATTGGTAAACGGCGAATAGAACAAATGCACCGCGCGGAAACCGAACTTGAGCTGATGGTCCCCTTTCACCCACGACACGTTATCCTCGATCTGCTCCAGGTCCTGCCGCGGATTCGCCGGCAGGAAAGCGGGACCTCCGCTCAGCCCCGTAAAATCCTGCGGCGAAATGTTGGGGATGCCCGATGTGTACGGCGTCACGTTGATGTTCTGTATGCCCAGCGCGGTGGCCGTGGCCTTGCCGAAATCCGACTGCCGGGTGAAAGGATCGGTGCGCGCGTAGCCTGCCCGGAAGTCATTCACCAGCGTCGGCCGGAAAATGTGCGTCTCGTCGAAGGCCAGCCCTTGCGTATCCAGAGTGGTGTCCTGCACGCCCGCCACATAAGGGCCGAGCTGGTATTGCTGTATCTGGGAAGCATTCGAAGGCAGGCAGCAGGCCGACTGCCCCTGCGGCGCCACCAGCAGATAGCGCTCGAAGCTGTAACGCGCAAACATGGTGTCCTTCTGGCCGAAGGTATGGTCCACGCGCGCCGTGCCGCCATTATCGTTAATCGTGCGATCGGCTGTGTCCAGGTAGTTATTGAAATTGCCGGGCTGGTTCGGCAGCGGATAGAGGCTGGCCACCGTCAGGCCCACCGTGTTGAGCATGCCGGCGGGAATCATGTTGTTCGGAAACTGCTGCCTTACCGTCTGGCTGCCGGACATCGCGGTGGTCAGCGGATTGTAGATCGGGATGACGGCCCCGCCGCTCTTGGCGTACTGGCTGAAATCTCCGGAGCGCACCGCTGCCGTGGGCACCGAATTGACGAAGGAAAGTCCCTGCACCTGCCGCTCGCCGAAGTAATCCAGAAAGACGAATGTATGGTCGCGGCCGTTGTAGACTTTCGGAATTATCACCGGCCCGCCGAAGCTGCCTTCAAACTGGTTGCGCCGGAAGGGAGGCTTCGGCTGCGTGGGAGATGAAAAGTAATTCCGCGCGTTCAGCACCGTGTTGCGCACAAAATCCATCGCCGAACCGTGAAATTCGTTGCTGCCGGAACGCGTCGAGACGGAAACCACTCCCGCCCCGCGCCCGAATTCCGAGGAAAATGTGCCGGTGAGCACCTTGAATTCCTGGATCGATTCCACGGACGGCTGCACAATGACCGTGTTATAGGTCTCTTCGTTGTTGACGATGCCATCCACCAGCCACGCGTTGGCGTTGGCTTGGCTGCCCAGAGCGTTGAAGTCGGAGGCCGCCCGAGGGTTGAAACTGCTGGCGCCCGACAGGTTCTCGCCAACCTGCCCCGTGGTCACTCCCGGCGCCAGCCACACAAGTTGCGCGAAGTTCCGGCCGTTCAACGGCAGGGCCTCCACAGCCTGCTGGTTCACCACCTGTCCCAGCGAGGCGCTCTGCGATTCCACCAGGGGCGCCGCCGCCGTGACACTCACGGTCTCTGTCACTTGCCCCACGGTCAGGGTAAAGTCCACTTTGGCCTGCTGATCAACTTGCAACACCAGGCCGGACCGCGTTTCAGTCCGGAAACCGGCTTTTTCGACCGTCACCTGATAAGTGCCGGGGATCAGAAATGGAGCGCGATAAGCTCCGCTTAAGTCCGTCTCGAACGGCAGCGTGGTGCCCTTGTCCATGTTTTTTACGGTTATCTTCGCGCCGGCCACCACGGCTCCGGTCGTGTCAGTAACCGAGCCGACGATCGTGCCTGTAGTCACTTGCGGCCATGCGGCCGCCGTCAGAGACAAAATCGTAGCCAGAATCCAGCCTAATCGGGCACATCGCAGTGCCATAATCCCACCTCCACAAAGTGGATTCTGAGCGGTAGTATACAACTGCTATTACGTGTAGACATCAGCGATTTCCCGCAAATCGTACTGCGGGCGGAGGAGAGTCCGTATTGTTTCACACGTTTTTTTCGGAACTCTCGCTGCCGGCGACCGTATTGATCTTCGAAGGCCCTTATGAAACCAGTCCTGCGCCGCCTGGCCCGCTCGCCGTTGTTCACAGTTATTACCCTGATCACACTGGCCGTCGGAATCGGCGCCAACACCGCCATATTCAGCGTGCTGAACGGCATTCTGCTGAAGCCGCTGCCCTACCCGCATCCGGACCGCCTGGTCGCCATTTGGGAAACGGCCCACTTGCAGGGTATGCAGGAGGTGAACGCGTCGCCGGCGACCTATTTCACCTTCCGCGAGGAAAGCCGCGCGTTCGAGGATATCGGCCTCTGGCGCTATGACGCCGTAAACATCACCGGCAGCGGCAGGCCCGAGCAGGTCGAAGCGCTGGACTTTAGCGACGGGGTGCTGCCGGTTCTCGGCGTGCAGCCGGTGCGCGGCCGCTGGTTCTCACATAAGGACGATCTGCCTGGCAGCCCCAAGACCGTGCTGCTGTCATACGGTTACTGGCAAAGCAAGTTCGGCGGCGATCCGTCGGTCATCGGGCGGCGCATCATGGTGGATGGCATGTCGGGCGAAATCATCGGTATCATGCCGCCGGGTTTCCGTTTCGTGAACCGTCACGCCGCGTTGTATCTGCCCCTGCAGCTCGATCGCAGCAAAGTCTTCATTGGCAATTTCAGTTACCAGGCGGTCGCCCGTCTGAAGCCCGGCGTGACGCTGGCGCAAGCCAACGCCGACGAGGCGCGCATGCTCCCGATGATGCTCGATAAGTTCCCGCCCGCGCCCGGCATCAGCCTCCAGATGTTCAAAGAGGCGCAATTCGGTCCCAGCGTGCGCCCGCTCAAGGCGGACGTGATCGGCGACATAGGCAAGGTGCTTTGGGTCCTCATGGGGACGATCGGCGTGGTGCTGCTTATTGCCTGCGCCAACGTCGCCAACCTCATGCTGGTGCGCGCTGAAGGCCGCCAGCAGGAACTTGCTATCCGCGCCGCTCTGGGCGCGGGCTGGTCCCGCATCGCGCGCGAGCTGTTGCTCGAAAGCGTCTCGCTGGGCGTGGCCGGCGGCGCGCTGGGCGTGGCGTTGGCCTACGGAGCGCTGCGCCTCCTGGTGGCCATCGGTCCGGCTCACCTGCCACGCATCGATGACATCTCCATCGACTCGCGGGTTCTGCTCTTCACGCTGGTGGTCTCCGTCGTGGCCGGCATCCTGTTCGGCCTGATACCCGTGTTCAAATACGCCGGGCCGCACCTGATGGGCACGCTCCGCCAGGGTGGACGCAATGCCAGCGAGGGACGGGAGCGCCATCGCGCCCGCAGCCTGCTGGTGGTGGTGCAAGTAGCGCTGGCTCTGGTGTTGCTGGTCGGCTCCGGCCTGATGATCCGCACCGTGCGCGCGCTCAAACACGTGCCGCCCGGATTCACTCAGCCGCAAAGCATCCTGACTTTGCGGGTCTCCATTCCCGACGCCGAAGTCCCCAATTCGGAACAAGTCGTCCACACTTACCAGGCCATCCTCGACAAGATTGCGGCCATTCCGGGCGTGACCTCGGCGGCTCTCACCAACTCCGTCACCATGGACGGCTATACCGATAACGATCCGATCTTCTCCGCCGACCGTGCATATCGCGACGGTGAAGTTCCTCCCATGCGCCGCCACAAGTTCATCTCGCCCGGCTACTTCAAAACCATGGGCAATTCTTTGCTTGCCGGCCGCGACCTGGCCTGGACGGATCTCTACGAGACGCGTCCCGTGGTGCTGGCCTCCGAAGCGCTGGCCCGAGAACTTTGGCGCACGCCGGCGGCCGCCATCGGCAAGCTGGTTCGCGAGAGTCCCAAGGGGATCTGGCGCCAAGTGATCGGCGTAGTGGGCAATGAGCGCGATGATGGCGTGGACCACAAGGCCCCCGCCATTGTGTACTGGCCCATGATGCTCCGCAATTTCTGGAGCCAGCCGCTGATCACCATGCGCGGCCAGGCCTTCGTCATCCGCAGCACCCGGGCCGGAACGGCCGGCTTCCTCAGCGAAGTCCGCCGGGCCGTCTGGTCGGTCAATCCCGACCTGCCTATTGCCGATGTCCGCACCGTCGAGGAGATTTACAGCCGGTCGATGGCCCGCACTTCGTTCCTGCTGGTGATGCTGAGCATCGCGGCCGGCATGGCGCTGCTCCTGGGGGTGGTGGGAATCTACGGCGTGATCTCCTACGCCGTCTCCCAGCGCACGCGCGAGATCGGCATCCGCATGGCCCTCGGCGCGCCGCAACAATCCGTCCTGCAAATCTTTGTGCGCCAGGGGCTGCTGCTCACGGCTATCGGCCTGCTCTGCGGCCTGGTGGCCGCCGCCGCGCTCACCCGCCTGATGGCCGCACTGTTGTTCCAGGTGAGCCCGCTCGACCCGCTGACGTACGCCGCCGTGGCCCTGGTGCTGGCCGCCGCCGCGATCGTGGCCAGCTACATACCTGCCCGCCGCGCCACCGCCATCGAACCGGTGGAAGCGCTCCGCATGGAATGACCCGCCGGTCCGGCGATGGTAACCTATACCTCATACCGTGAGGTGATGATGAAGAAGAGTCTGTTCCGGAGTTCGTTCCTGCTGTTCTGCTGTCTGGCCACCGGCCCTTCCGCGCGGGCGCAGGCGCCGGAAAAGGCGAAACCGGCGGCAGCAGCCCACACCGAAGGCGAGAAGGCGCCGCCCAAGGAAACTTCTTCCGTAACGGAACATTCCATCCAGTTGGATGGACACAACATTCCTTACAAGGCCACCGCGGGGACCATCCTGCTGAAGGACGAGAAGGAGGAACCCACCGCCAGCGTCTTTTACACCGCGTACACGCGCACGGATACTCCGGACCTGAGTCGCCGGCCTCTGATGTTCGTCTATAACGGCGGACCCGGCGGTTCTTCGGCGCCGCAACACATGGGCGCGTTCGGTCCCAAGCGCGTCGTGACGGCGGACGCCACGAACACGCCGCCGCCCCCCTACAAGGTTGTGGACAACGCTTATAGCCTGGTTGACGTAACGGACCTGATTTACATCGACCCGATAGGAACCGGCTTCAGTCACGCCGTGGGCAAGGCCAAAGACAAGGATTTCTGGGGCGTCGAGTCCGACGTGAAGTCACTGGCGCAGTTCATCAACACATATGTCAGTGAGAACAACCGCTGGAACTCGCCTAAGTTCCTCCTGGGCGAAAGCTACGGCACGTTCCGCAACGCCGCCTTGGTCGACTATCTTCAGAAGCACGATGGCATGGATTTCAACGGCGTACTGATGATGTCCACGGTGCTTGACCTGGGGACGATTTCGTTTGCCCCCGGTGAGGACATGACATACGTTTACTACCTGCCCAGCTACGCCGCCGTCGCCTGGTATCACAAGATGCTGAAGAACCAGCCTTCCGATCTGGACGCATTTCTACGCCAGGCCCGCGAGTTTGCCATCGGCGAATATGCAGAAGCTTTGATGAAGGGTTCGCGGCTGGGTGCTGCTGAGCGTACCGCGGTGCTGAAGAAGCTCTCGGGCTTCACCGGATTAAGCGAGGACTATCTGGATAAAGCCAACTTACGCGTCAATCTGCCGCAATTTATGGAAGAGCTGCAGCGCGCCCGAGGCCTGACGACAGGACGGCTGGATGCCCGCTTCTCCGGCCCTACCTTCGACCTTCTCGGCGAGTATGCGCAGTACGATCCGATGGAAACGGCGGTCTTTGGCGCTTTCGTGGCATCTTTTAATCAGTATGTCCGCCAGGATCTAAAATTCGGCGAGCACCAGCACTATGAGTTACTGAACGAACAGGCCGCGCGGTCGTGGGATTGGAAGCAGCCCGGCGAGCAGCGTTATGGATTCCCCGGCTCGCCCAACGTGGAGGCCGACTTACGAGATGCCATGATCAGCAATCCGCATCTCAAGGTTCAGGTCGAAAACGGGCTCTTTGACCTGGCGACTCCTTTTTTCGGAACTGAGCTGACCATGGACCATCTCGACCTACCGACCAACCTGCGCGGCAACATTCAATTGGAATACTACCGAGCCGGGCACATGATGTATCTGCACCTGCCGTCGCTGGAGAAACTGAAAACCGATGTGGCCGCGTTCGTGCACAGCGCAGCCAGCGAGTAGCTGCGGTCAGAAACAGCGAGCGACTTAGTATCTCTTGCCGGCAGTTTGGATCAGGGGACACGTGTTAAGCTGACCCAAAGGGAGGTTCATACCACATGGGTCTCTTTGATTTGATTTTCGACGAACTGGGCAAGGAGATCAAAGAGGCTCCTGGCTGGCTGTCGTTGATTTTTGTGTTAATGTACTTCTTTTCCTACGGCCAGTCAAGGAAGGACTAGAGCACCCGGGGATGGCGCATGAGCAAACCACAGCCGCGAATTTGGTGGCTATGGGCCTCTTCTTCATAGGGGATGTGCTGGACACGATCTTGTTTCCACGAGAAAGAGACGGGGAGAGAGTCGGGAAGCTGGTAAAGCGATCCATGTTGGTGTTCGGATTGTTTGCCGTCTTCTTGTTGTTGATGAGGTTCTGGTTTTGGGGAGCGGCGTTGAGTCTGGCGTGGATAATCTTCATTCCGATTTACGACGGTGCCCGAGCGGCCACGCATAACGAAACAACGGCGACCAATATAGGCGAAGAAACGGGATTCAAGGCTCTCGTCCCACACTACGAGGCAATGGCAAAGGCAAAGTACCGAGTGCGGGAAAAGCTATGCATGCAACTTGGAGTCTATAGCGTTTCAATGGCCTTGGCGCGAAAATCCGAAAGATACACATGTTCGATCTGGGTCCCTAACGAGGCAGCTAAATTCATTCGCAGCGCGGTTTTCCCTGTCTTTGCGGGTATTATTGGCTTGTCAAGGTCCGAAACCCGGGTCCTGTGCCACTGCTTATGGTAGCATTGCCCGGTCTGCTGATGTTCTCTTTCTGGTTGAAGGGGCTCCACGTGCGAAGGCTGTAGGATCTGGCGATTGATATTGTGGACAACGACGGGCGATACAGTTCATCCTGATCCGTATCACGGCGTGCGTCTGTTCCTGTGGGGCGCCGAGGTGATAAACTGGCTCAGGATTTCGCCGCAGAGAACGTCGCCGCAACCGTAGTCGCCACCGCTTGCAGAAGGGCCGCCGCCCTAATCGTGCCGCACGAATCGCCGCAGCCGGAAAATCTCCACGAGCGAGATATACACGTTCACGATTCCCAGCCCGCTCACCGCGCCCCGCAAATAGGCGTTGTTCCAGTAGAGGCGCCACTCCGGCGCCAGCGACGCGAAGTAGTTGTGTTCCCACAGCTCCGACCACGGAAACACCACCAGAAAGAGTCCCAGCTCCAGGCAGAACACGATGAAGATCAGCGCTGAGACCTTGTGGTACCAGCGGTAGTGCGGAGGCGCCTGAGTGGCCGCCGGTTCCGTCATGACGCTGCTTCCAGCCCGGCAAACAGGTCCAGTTGCGCGCCCGCCGACCAGTCGGATTCCACCGGAAACAACGAGCGCTCCCGCACCGGCTCGAAGCTCAGCCGGTGCAGCGGCGTCGGGCCGTACCTCTCGAGCGCTAGGGCATGCTCCGCCGTGAAGTAGCCCTTATGGCTCGCCAGGCCGTACTGCGGGAAGATCCGGTCCCACACGCGCATGCGTTCGTCGCGCCACACCTTGGCCAGGATGGACGCCGCTGCGATGGCGTGACATTGCGCGTCGCCCTTGATCAGCGCGCGCTGCGGAGTCGCCACCGTCAGCGCCACCGCGTCAATCAACAGAAAATCCGGCCGCGGCGCCAGGCGCGCCACCGCCATTTCCATGGCCATCTTGGAGGCTTGGTAGATGTTCACGGCGTCGATAGTGGCCGCATCCACCGCCGCCACCGCCCACGCCACGGCCCGCTCGCGGATGCGTTCCGCCAGCACCTCGCGCGTCTCCGCGTCGAGCTGTTTGCTGTCGTTCAGGCCGCGCACCGGACGCTCCGGCGAAAGGATCACGGCAGCCGCCGCCACCGGGCCGAACAAGGCCCCCCGGCCCACTTCGTCCACTCCCGCCACCGCCTGGAATCCGCGTGCGCGGAGCTCGCGCTCCAAAGTCCCTTCGCAGCGAAACTGGGCCACCGACTTCAGGAGCGTTCCCGCAGGCGAGCGGCTTTGCCCCGCAGCCCGCGCAGATAGTACAGCTTCGCGCGCCGTACCCGCCCGGTCCGAACCACGTCGATATGGTCGATCACCCGCGCGTGCACCGGGAAGATGCGCTCCACGCCCTGCCCGAAGCTGACCTTGCGCACCGTGATCGTCTCGCCCATGCCGGTGTTCTTGCGCGCAATCACCGTGCCCTCGAAGGCCTGCAACCGTTCTTTATCGCCCTCCCGGATCTTCACATGCACGCGAACCGTATCGCCCGCGCGAAACTCGGGTATGTCGGTGCGCTTCTGTTTACTGATAAACTTCGTCAACACTGCGTTGCTCATTCTGAATCCCTATCTGTGTATTCTAGCAGGCGAAACCGGCGTCCCCGCCGGCCTGCAAATCCGGCCGCAGCCGCGCGGTCTTCTCCGCCGCCGCTCGCTGCCGCCACTTGCGGATCTCTTCGTGATTTCCGCTCAACAAAACCTCCGGCACTTTCCATCCGCGAAACTCCGCCGGCCGCGTATACTGCGGGCAATCGAGCAGGCCCGCCCCGTGTCCGGCGTCCTGAAACGACTCGAACACCGCCGACGCTTCGTTGCCCAGCACACCCGGCAGCAGCCGCGCCACCGCGTCGATCACCACCGCCGCCGCCAGTTCCCCGCCGCTCAGCACGTAATTCCCGATAGACAATTCGCCGTCCACCAGGTGCCCGGCCACCCGTTCGTCCACGCCTTCGTAGCGCCCGCAAATCAGCAGCAGTTCCGACAAACGGCTCAACCCGTTGGCCGCCTGCTGCCCGAACAGCCGCCCTTGCGCCGAGAGCAGGAGTGCCTTCTTCTCCGGTGGGCGCTCCGGAAAAATCGACTCCACCGCCAGGAACAGCGGCTCCGGCTTCAGCACCATGCCTTCCCCGCCGCCGAACGGCCGGTCGTCCACCGTCTTGTGCCGGTCGCTGGTCCAGTTCCGCAGGTTGTGGATGCGAATCTCGAGCGCCCCGCTGGCCTGCGCCCGCTGGATCACCCCGTGCTCGAACGGTCCCCGAAAGAACTCCGGGAAAATCGTGAGCACATGAAAAATCACGCCTGGTTCAGTTCCTTCAGACCCGCCGGAAGTTCCACCACGATGCGCCGCGCCTCCGGGTCGATGGCCACACAAATGGCGCGCGCAAACGGAATCAGCATTCCGCCTTCGAGTTCCAGACACCGCGCGCCGCCCGCGTCCTCGCAGCCGGTCACCCGTCCCAGCGCCGCGCCGCTGGACTGCTCCACCACTTCACATCCGATCAAATCCGATTCGTAATATTCCCCCGGCTCGAGCGCCGCGCGCTCGCCCGCCGGCACCCGGACCTCCCTGCCTTCCAGCCGCTCCGCGTCCGAAATCGTGTCCACGCCCCGGAATTTCAGGATCAGCCGGTCGCCGTGCCACCATGCCGACTCGACTTCCTGCCGCTCGCCACCCGGAAACAGAAATACCTCCCGCAGGTTCTTGTAGCGTTCGGGCTTGCTCAGCGCAGTGGACGCGATTTCCCCGCGATTGCCGCGCGTGCGGCCCAGCAGGGCCACCGTCACCCACTCCGCTTCCGTGCCCTCGCCGCCGGAACTCACTCCAGGATTTCCAGCGTGAACCGGCGATTCAGCTTCATGCCCGCCGCTCCCAGGATCGTGCGAATGGAACGCGCCGTCCGGCCTTGCTTTCCGATCACCTTGCCCAAGTCGCTGGGCGCGACCCGCAATTCCAGAACGGTCACCTGTTCCCCTTCCACGACGCGAACGGAAACTTCCTCGGGGATGTCCACGAGAGCTTTCGCGATGTCCTCGATCAACTGTTTCATCAACCCCGCCTCTCTCTTTCATCCTACCAGAGGCACGCGCGCGGACCACCCCCCAGGCCTCCTACTCGTTCGCTTTGTTACAGTTAACAGCCGTTTCAGGCGGCCGGCTCGGCGGCCGGCGCCGGGTGATTCCGGATCAAACGCGCCACCGTGGGCGAAACCTGCGCTCCCGCCTTCGTCCAGTGCTCGATGCGCGCGTGGTCCAGATCCACCTTCGCCGGGTCGCTCAGCGGGTTGTAATGCCCCACCACTTCCAGGCTCCGGCCGTTGCGGGCGCGCTCCTTTTCAATCACTACCACCCGGTAAAAGGGCTTCTTCTTGGCGCCAAACCGCGCCAGTCGGATCATCAGCATTCACACTCCTAACAAATTCGGTAATTTCATCTTCCCCAGTTTCTTGCCCAGCAGCCCGCCGGAAAAGCTCTTCATCATCTTGCGCGCCTGCGCGTACTGCTTCAGCAACTGGTTCACATCCTGCACCGTGGTGCCGCTGCCCCGCGCGATGCGCCGCCGCCGGCTGCCGTTCACGATCATGTGATTGGCCCGTTCCCTGGGCGTCATCGAATCGATGATCGCCACCACGCGCGTGATCTCCTTTTCGTCCACCTTCACGTTTTTGAGATCCTTCAGCACGCCCACCTGCGGCATCATCGACAGCACCGATTCGAGCGGCCCCAGCTTCTTGAGCTGCCGGATCTGGTCCCGGAAATCGTCCAGCGTAAACTCGTTCTCGATCAGCTTGCGCTGCATCTCCACGGCCTGCTTCTTGTCGATGACTTCCTCGGCCTTCTCGATGAACGACAGCACGTCGCCCATGCCCAGAATGCGCGAGGCCACGCGGTCGGGATGAAACGCCTCCAGCGCGTCGAACTTCTCGCCCACGCCCACGAATTTCAGCGGCTGCCCGGTGACGTGCCGGATCGAGAGCGCCGCTCCCCCGCGCGCGTCGCCGTCCATCTTGGTGAGGATCACTCCCGTGATGCCCAGCCGCTGGTGAAACTCGCCGGCCGATTTCACCGCGTCCTGCCCCGTCATAGCGTCCGCCACGAACAGGATCTCCACCGGAGCAAGCTGCTCTTTCAACTGCTGCAGCTCGGTCATCAGATCGTCGTCGATATGCAGCCGGCCCGCCGTATCCACCAGCAGCACGTCCCGCCCCGAGTTCACCGCTTCCTTGCGCGCCGCGGCCGCCAGTTCGGCCGGCAGTTTCTCCTCCAGAGTGCCGGTGTAGACCGGCAGGTTGATGTCTCGCGCGATCACCCGCAATTGCTCCCGCGCCGCCGGACGGTAAACGTCCACCGACACCATCAGCGGCAAGTGCCCGTTCTTCGACAGCCAGTGCGCCAGCTTGCCCGTCGAGGTCGTCTTGCCGGACCCTTGCAGCCCCACGATCAGCATCGCGCTGGGCGGCTCGTTGGCGAAGCGCAGCCGCGATTCGTGGCTCCCCAGGATCTTTACCAACTCATCCCGGACGATCTTGATCACCTGCTGCGAAGGCGACAGCGCCATGAGCACTTCCTCGCCCATGGCCTTCTGCTTGATGTTTTCGATGAGCTGCTTCACCACCCGGAAGTTGACGTCGGCTTCGAGCAGCGCCACGCGGATCTCCCGCAGAGCCGACTCCATGTTTTCGGCCGTCAGCTTGCCTTCGCCGCGCAGGTTCTTGAAAACGCGCTGTAACTTCTCGGATAGATTATCGAACATGAGGTTCCCAGCCGCGGGCAGGCATACTTCACCTTCCCGCGTCTGAACGATTCCTTTATTATACATGGCTGCGATGGTGGAGTTGCCTATCCGGCAATCATGCGGCCTAAAGCACCTAGTTTTCCCGCCGATATACCCTTAGGCAGCGATCCGGACCCGGACGGCTTCCGGCGGATCGCCACCGAATACTTGTTGCAAAGGATGATTGCCGGAATGGGCAGAAAACTATCACTCCGCGGACGATTCGCAGTTTGGATATCGCTCGCCGTAATCGTTTCCAGTTTGGGTCTCACTGTCAGCGTGTACATCGTCTCATCCCGCGTGCTTCGCCAACAGGCGGGCCAACAGATGGATCGCATTGTCTCCAAGACCGCCGACGAGCTGGACCTATGGGTCGCCAGCCGCGAACGGGATGCCGTCAATCTCAGCGAACTGCCGGACCTGGCCGCCGCCTTTACGCACCACAAACTCGCCGAGGCCCAGAGGACCCTCCTCAGCATTCATCACCGTTCGCCATTCTACGAAAACGTGTTCCTGGCGAACGCCCATGGCAAGGAGATTCTGGATTCCGTCGGCGGCAAATCCGTGGGTTTCGAGCTGACCTCGGTTCCTGGTTTTAAGGCCAACGTAGAGCATGCCCTGCAAGGCGAAGTGTGGATGGGAGATGTGATGAAGTCGCCCGCCACGGGCCGGCCCGTCACCCTGCTCACCGCGCCGATTACGTCGCGCAATCGGGTCGTCGGCATCCTCGGCACGCCCATCGAGCTGTCCAATTTCTCCGATAGCTTCGTCAGCAAATACCACATCGGGAAAACCGGATACTTGTACATGGTCGATGGTTCCGGCACCGTCATCGCGCATCCGGACGAATCCAAGATCCTGTCTATGAACGTCCGCGGCACTGGTTTCGGCCCGCAAATGCTGGGCAGTGACTCCGGATCCCTGACCTACGTCCAGGATGGCACGGCCGATACCGCGCATTTCCGCCGCGCGCACATCAAGCCCTGGACCGTCGCCGCTGTGGTCCCCACCCGGGAGCTGTTGGCCGGTGTGCGGACCATACAGGCTTATCTGTTGCTGTTCGGCTTGATGTCCCTGGCTGGTACTCTCTTCGTCGTGATCCTTCTGGCCAGCAAGGTGTCGCGGATGGTTCACGATACGGCGGGCGAACTGGAAGCCGCCGTCCGCCAGTTCTTCTCCGCGTCATCCCAGATCTCCTCCTCCAGCCAGGCGCTGGCGCAAGGCGCGTCTCAGCAGGCCGCCTCCATCGAGGAAACTTCGGCCTCGGCCGAACAGGTTAACTCGATCGTTCGTCAAACCACCGAGCGATCCCAGAAAGTCGCCCAGTTGATGAACGAGGCTATTCCGATCGTGAATGCCGTCAACGTCTCCCATCAAGAGCTGGCGACGGCCCTGGCGGGTATGGGGACATCCAGCGAGAAGGTCAGCAAAGTCATCAAGATGATCGACGAAATAGCGTTCCAGACCAATATTCTGGCGCTGAACGCGGCCGTCGAGGCCGCCCGCGCCGGCGAGTCCGGAATGGGCTTCGCGGTAGTCGCCGATGAGGTGCGGGATCTCGCTCATCGCTCGGCAAATGCCGCCCGGGAAACCTCCGAACTGATCGAAGAAACGCTTGCCAAAACTCGCGAGAGCCAGAAGAAGCTTGATGGCGTTCTAAAAGCTATGGAGGCCAACAACAAGATCGCGGCAGCCGTAAAAACGGAAACCGACGAGATTCGTGGCGCGGCTGAAGAGCAGGCGCGTGGCGTCGTTCAAATCACCTCGGCCGTAACGCAAATGGGTCAGGTGACGCAAAACGCAGCCGCGCAAGCCGAGCAAGGTGCATCGGCGGCCGAACAGTTAAATGCTCAGTCGCACGTGCTGAAAGAAATCGTCGCGCGCCTCACCGCCATGGTGAACGGCAGCGGAGCGCGCGTCACTGTGTAGCCGGCAAAGGCGCGTGGGCGCCTCAATCCTCGAAACGACTGCCTACGCGCCGTTTTGCGGGCTATTATTAGAACAGCGGGTCCACCCCTACCCGCGCTTTACTGGGCTTCTCCCTGCGGGGCAAGCCGCACGCTACTGGCCGCGAGCTTGCCCGTGCGATCCATGCCCAGCTCAAAAAGCACCCGCGTGCCCGGCTTCAGCGAAGCCGAGTCGCCTTCCGCTACCCGCGAGACATGGAAGAAGACGTCGCGCCCGCCATCGTCTGGACGCAGAAAGCCGAATCCCTTGGCTTCAAAATAGGTCACCACCGAGCCGGCCTGTTCCTGTTGGGCCTCGCCGCCTCCGCCCTGGCCGCCCGCTTGGCTGGCGCCCCGGCTGCTCTTGTCCCCTACGCCTTGCTTGATCAGGGCCAGATCCTCCTCAGACAACTCCTCATCGGGCACGGTTTCCGAGGGCATCTTCAGGTTGGGATTCTTCTTGCGGGATTCTTCAAATAGACGTCTCTGTCGCGCGTTCAAATCGTTTCCTTTGCCGCTCTCTAGCCCGCAAAGGCGCGTGGGCGCCTCAAATCCTTGAAATAACTGCCCACGCGCCCGTTTTGCGGGCCGTTAGTTAGACGGGCGCGGGTGCTGCCGCGGCCTTGGGCTTCCGGCTGCGGGATGCGCGCTTTTCGGCGGGCGGCTGACGGTCGCTCTTCTTCAACTGCCCGATTACCAGCGTCGTGACAAACTTCTTCTCCCCGTGATCGTCAAATCTGATCACGATCCGCTCGTCATTGCTAGAAAGCACAGTTCCCAAGCCGAATTTGTCATGCTCCACCTGGGCGCCTTGGGAATAATTGTTGGATGCCATTAGCTTAATCCTTTTCTCCTAATGTCTTGCGAAACCGTGGGCGGGGTCGGGACGTAAGTCCTGAAAGATGCGGACACAAGCAGCACAGGGGCTCCTTTATTCTACCACCCACCCCCTGCCCAGGGCAACCACGCCGAAATTCGTCGCCGAAACTCGTCTGTTGTGGGCATAATGGTCCGTCGGTTTCAATTAGCACGCGATTATCTGCTCGACGCGCGGATGGGACCCGTGAAGAGGTGGACCCCAAAACAGACAGTCTCATCCGCAGAAGCAGAAATGGAGCGAATGCTGGCAGTACAACGAGGTTGTTATAGCCGGTGGGGTGATCCTGCCTGTTTATAGCGTAGCTACCACCGGGTGCCCGCAGGGCGCGGCGTGCCGGCTGATAGCTGGCGAGAAACGCTCCGGGCCAACCGTCGAAGAATTGGAAACCAAGTTTGCGAACCAGGGCTATGTTCAGCCGGCGCATCGCGCCAGCGGTGGAGCGTGCCGTGGCCGGGCACTCCTCACTCAACGTTGAAGTAGGCTAAATCAGTGGCCCGGGTGGTCTCGCCAACCGCGGAAACGCCGCCGACGCCCGGGGGCGCCGCTTGCGGTAGGGTGAAGGAAAAGGCCCCGCCTCCCCTGAAGGTGCCGTCAGTGTTGGTTGTGGCCGTCCCAAGAAAAGTCAGTGGGTTGTCCCAATACAGGTTGACCGTCTCA
>Ga0335078_10000703_pt1 | contig 51589 bp, 56 predicted proteins | sample Lox_Sample_32_FD_206711 | JGI IMG/M metagenome (GOLD analysis project Ga0335078, IMG submission 206711) | Soil microbial communities from Loxahatchee National Wildlife Refuge, Florida, United States - Lox_Sample_3.2 | ecosystem: Environmental > Terrestrial > Soil > Wetlands | place: USA... | reverse complement strand
TGAGCGATCTGCATGAACTCGCCCGGTACCCGGATCCGCTGTCTCCCGAAGCGGCCGCCCGGTCGGCTGGGCGCCCGCCGCTGGACCTGCGGAAGGCGGCGAGCTACGTCGCCGCCTTGACTGAGGACCGGGACCAGGTCCTGGTCGAGGGCGCCGGGGGGCTGCTGGTGCGGTACGACCCGGCCGGATCGACCATCGCCGACCTGGCCGCGATGCTGGACGCGCCGGTGCTCATCGTGACCGCGGCCGGACTGGGAACGCTCAACCACACGGCCCTGACCCTGGAGGCACTGGCCGCACGCAAGCTCGCCTGCGCAGGCGTGGTCATCGGCAGCTGGCCCGCCCAGCCCGGCCTGGCCGAACGGCATAATCTGGCCGACCTGGCCACACTGGCCGCCCAGCCGCTGGCCGGGCGGCTGCCCGAGGGTGCCGGCCGGCTTCGCGGCACCGCATTCCTCGCCATGGCCAGCCAGAGCCTGGCACCCGCCCTGGGCGGGACCTACTCTCCGCGCGACGGCCCTCAGATGGGGTAGCCGGTGGGCCCGGTGGTATAGGTGCGCCCGGCGGGGGTGGTCCAGGTGTGGTATCCGGGCGGGCCCTGGGTGACCTGCCACCCGTCCGCCTGCTTTTGGTGGTGATGATGACGGCAGCGCGGCACGAGGTTGTCAAAAGGGCACACGTGCGGCGCACCGGAGGTCCGGCCCGATGTCCCAGCTCACCGTGAACCTGATCGACGCCCTGGACGAGGTCGACGCCATGCTCGCTGAGCTGCACGCGGCCCGGTCGGCACTTATCGATGAGATCCAGGCCGGTGACGACGCGACGGCCGCGCGGGTCGATGCGATGCTCGCCGGAACCCGCACCAGCTAGTCCCCGCCGCGCCGGCCGCAACGCCGGCGCGCAGAGTGCAGCGCCCCGCACCCGGACAAGATGCCGGGGGCGGGGCGCTGAGCGTTTGGCATACGCTGAGCGTCAGCGTAGCGCGTCGGCCAGCTCGGCGACCCGGGCATCATCGGGCCAGCGGGCGGCGAGCCGGGCGCGGAACTGGCGCAGGATCCGCATGAGCCGCTCCGAGCCGGTAGCGCGTGCGATCGACGTCGCGCGCATCGCCGCCGCGGCGGCGGCCTCCAGGTCGCCGCCGCGGGCGTGCACGGCCGCCAGGTGCATCAGGTATTCTGCGCCCCACTCCGACCCCTGGGCGCTGGCAGGCAGCGCCGCGTACCCGGCCGCAAGCGCCTCAGCGGCCCGGGCGTGGTAGAGCGGGTCACCCGCAAGGTACCCGTACGCCTCGCCGCGCTGTAGCTCGAAGAACCCATCGGTGTGGTAGTAGAGCCAGGGCGGCGCCTCCTCGCGGCGCTCGCGCGCCTCGCCGGCCAGCTCGTCGGCCTCATCGAGGAGCCGGTCCGCGTCGGCGCCGCGGCCTTCCATCGCGTGTCCCTTGGCCTCCTGGGCGGCGGAGATCGCGAGCTGCCCCGGGTAGGCGTCCCGGTCGCGCTGGGCGGCCTGGGACAGGCCGATCACCGGCCCGGGGTGCCCGGTGACGTAGGCGGCGTGCCCCTGGAAGCTGAGCACCTCGGAGACGAGGTTGACCTCGCCTGCCTCGACGGCGAGCTGGAGGGCCTGAGACAGGCGGGCGTCGGCCCGTTCCCGGTCGCCGGTGTTGGCGTGCAGCCAGCCGACGAACTGCGCCCACTGTCCGGCCACGTGCACCAGGGCTGGCCGGTCCGGGCCGCGCGCCTCGCGGGCCAGGTCCTCGGCGACGGCGAGCTGGGCGAGGACCGGCCGGAGCACGGCGGCCGACCCGAGGGAGTCCTCGGCATGCCGCTGGGCGTCGAGGACGGCCGACAGCGACGCCGCCGTGGCGGCGCTGGCCCGGCTGGGGTGCTGGCGGACATGGCCGAGCCGGTCCCGCTGGTCGGCATCAAGCGGGGTGCCGAACAGCGGGCCGTCGTCGGCGAGCGCGGCCAGGGCGCCGCCCGCCTCCAGCACGTCATCGAGGCGCGCGGCGACCGCGGCCGTTGCCCGCTTGCGCCCGTTGCCCACCTTGCTCAGGTAGCCGGGATCGTAGTTTGACCGGCGGCCCAGCTCGTTGAGGGACATGCCCTGCTCGGCGAGCAGCCGCCGTAGCTCGGTACCGAAATCCGTCATCGCGTGTGCCATCTGCCGTGACGTACTGACCGCTGCCCGCACCCGGAAGGCAACGGGCAGTGTCTTCCAAGCCTATGCCCGCCGCGAGTTGGCTGTCCGTTCTCGTTCGCGATGGCACACGCGAGGAGTTGGCATGGAGCTTGCCTTCGGCATTGCCGCCGAGCTGGAAGACCTCAGATGGCACTGGGGCGGGGCGTACGAGATCACCGAGGGGTCCGGGGCGTGGCGCGCGGTCCGCGCCGACAATCAGGTGGCCCTCGTCGCGGGCAGCGCCGCCGAGCTGCGCGCGCTGATCGCTGACGATTACGCCCGCCGGCCGGTGCCCCGGTGAACAGTACCCAGCGCGGCCACCCGGGCGTCATCCTCGGCGAACTGGAAGCCGCGCTGCGCCGCCGCGGCGTGCACGGCATCTACGGGGCCACGGCAGGCGGGTACGATGTGCGCGTCCAGGTCCGCGCCGTGGCCAGGGTCGCCGTGCCCGTCATTGGGCGCCGCGGAGCTGGCCGGCGAACTGGCCGGGCCGGTCACCGGCCGGGCCCGGCGGGAATCGCTCGGCGGCGCAGCACCGGCACGGCCGGGGCCCGGGCCAGCGTCCCGCCGCCGGACCAGACCGGCTGCCCGGCCTCGGTGCGATCACCGGGCACGGTCACCGGCCCGGTGGCCTCACCGGGCCGGTGACGGCCTGGGTCGGGCCGCACCCGCAGGCCGCAGCGGGCCGGTTCGGTCAAGAACTCCGGTTCCGTGCTGGCCCGGGCCGCCACCGCGGCGGCCCGGGCCAGCACTGTCACCCGCCCGGCCCGGGCCACCGCCCCGCGCCGACACCGGTCCGGGGACCTGCTCCCGTACGCTGCTGAAAGCCTGCGCCGCGCCCAGCATCTCGGCGCCGCCGACGACGTGCGCAACGCACTGCGGTGAAGCGGCGGGCGGCATGATCGGGAAGATCAGCGTGCCGCGCGGGGAGCACGTGGCCCCGTTGCTCTGGTACTTGTTCGGGCCGGGCCGACGGGAAGAACACAGCGACCCGCATCTGGTGGCCGGGTGGCGGTCCCCGGCCGAGCTGGAACCGCCGCTGCGGCCGGACGGTAAGCGGGATTTCCGGCGGCTGACTGGACTGCTGAAGCAGCCGCAGCCCCTGCTCGGCGACCGCGGGGTATGCGCGGCCGGTGTGGCAATGCGCGCTGCGCGCCGCCCCCGAAGACAAGATGCTGTCGGACGAGGAGTGGGCGCAGATTGCCGCCGACGTGATGGACCGCACCTGCCTATCACCCCATGGCCAGGAGGATGAGGCGGTGCGGTGGGTCGCGATCCGGCACGGCGATGACCACATTCACCTGGTGGCGACGCTGGCCCGCCAGGACGGCGGCACCCCCAGCCTGTCCTGCGAGCGGTACCGGGTCCGGGCCGCCTGCCTGGCCGCCGAACAACGGTACGGGCTTCGCTCCACCGCCCCCGCCGACCGGACCGCACCACGCCGCCCGTCTCGCGCCGAATCGGAGAAGGCGGCCCGCCGCGGCCTGGGCGAGGCCCCGCGGGTCACGCTGCGGCGGCACGTCATCATGGCACCACGCTCATGGCTACCCCGGCGAGTCTGTGGCAGGTGGCTGGTCGGCTGTGGCAGGGTGGCGGCCTGTCAGCTGGTGAGGGTCTACGCTCGCGGAGGCGCAGTGCGCGAGGTCGAGGTCAAATACCGGATCCGGGACGCGGAAGCTCTCCTGGTGGCGCTGAAACGACGGGGCATCGAGCTGGGCGCCCCTGTCCGCCAGGACGATCAGGCATACGCGCCTGATGGCTGGGTTTACGGAGATGCCCGGTGCGGGGTGCCCTTCGCGCGCCTGCGCACCGTGGGCGGCCGGCATGTCTTCACCATGAAGCGCCCGGCTGAAAACGTGCTGTCGTGCGAGGAGCACGAGACGGTTGTCGCGGATCGTGATCAGATGCACCACGCGATCATCGCGATGGGTTTCTGGCCAACGGTCCGGATCGTCAAGACGCGACGTACCGCGACCTTCGGTGACATGGTCCTGTGCGTGGATGAGCTGGACGCTCTGGGCGTTTTTCTTGAGGTGGAGCGCATGGTGCCCGGCGACGTGCCCGGTGAGGCCGTGCAGGAAGAGCTGTCCCGGTTCGTGGCGTCATTGGGTATCGAGGCTGAGCAGACCGGACAGACCTACGATTCCCTGGTATGCGCCGCGCCTGCCTCCGCCTGAGCGCTGACCGGGCACCGCCGGGCGGGTCGCCTGCAGATCAGAAAAGCGTGGCGGGCGTGGTGGCGATAGCCGGGTCCGAAACGGCCAGCTCGGGTGGGGGCTGCACCGTGAGGCCAGCGGTGAGTGCTGAGTGGTCGGACAGCCCGTCGGTGCGGGGTTCGTGCAGGTACTGGCAGCTGCTGATGGCGGGCGTCAGGATGGCGGAGCAGAATGCATGGTCGTACCGGTAGCCGTCGCCGGTTCGCCCGACCCAGCTGTACTCGGCCGCTGCTGGGTGCAGATGCCGGAATGCGTCCGTGAGACCGTGCTCGGCGCTGAGAGCGCGGTAGAAGTCGTACTCGAAGGGGGCGAAAAACGGGTAGTGCGGCCGGTGGTCTGGTTCGAGGACGTTCAGGTCCCCGAGGAACATCGCGGGGATGGCGGGATCGCGAGCTGCGAGGGCAGCCCGGAAGGCGGTCAGCCAGGTGCGCTTGCGTTCGGTTTTTTCCAGGCCGGCGTCGCGGGACGGCGTGTACGCGCCGATGACCTGGATCGGCCCGGCCGGGGCGGGCAGGGTGGCGGAGGCGGCGCGGGTGGGCAGGTAGCTGACCGCAGAGCCAAAGCGGTCCGGCTGGGCCTGCACCCGGCTGATGATCATGACGCCGTATTCGCCGGGTCCGGGGACCGGGAAGGTGACGTGGCAGCCGGCGGTGGTGAACGCGGTGGCCAGTAGCCGGCAGCCGGCGCTGGCTTTGGTCTCGGTGAGGACCAGGACGTGCTCGGGGCGGCCGGCGAGCCAGCCGAGCTGGCGCTGGGCCCGCTGCTCGGACGGGTTGCCGATGTTGAACGTCAGGAATGACAGGTCACTGGCCGCCATCAGCGCTCCGGTCGGCGTGCAGGGGGAGGATATGGTCGATGACTATAGCCGCGACGTTGCCGGGCGTGCGGTCGGTTGTGTCGATGCTGCAGACGGGCCAGCCGAGGGCGGTAAGCCGGGCGGTCGTGTCCTGGTAGAAAGCGGCTTCGGTGGCCGGGCCGTCTGGCCGGCGCTCGAAGCGGCTGTGGGTGCCGCCGCGGCTGGCCAGCCGCCGAGTGAGGATGGCTGGCGCGGCGTTGAGGATGACGGCCAGGTCGGGGGGTTCCGCGCCGGTGTTGAGCTGCCAGATCGTGTCCCAGTCCACGTCGTCCATTCGCTGCAGGACCAGGCTGGAGGGCAGGTAGCGGTCGCATATCACGATGGCTCCCCTCTGGCGCTGCGGGCGGATCTCGGTGGCGAGGTGATGGTGGCGGTCGCCGGCGACCAGGCAGGCCAGCGCCATCCCGCGGTAGATGTCAGTGCTGGCGCGGATCATCTTCCCAAGGGGAGTGGAAGATGGTTCTGCTGTCGGGAAGTCCTGCAGCCCGCGGTGGGCGAGCTGGTCGCAGACAAGCGTGGCGGTGGTGGACTTGCCGGCGCCGCCCGGTCCGTCGATGCTGACGAAGAGCCCGCGGATGCTCATGCGGGCCTCAGCGGCAGCAGCCGGCGCTCCCCGGATGTGACGGGGCATACCTCGGCGTCCACGGCGCCGATGCGCTGCCCGGCGGAGATGACCGCGGCCGGGCAGCCTTTGCCGCAAGAGCCTGCCATGCTGCACGAACCGCAGGTGGGGTTGGCTCCCATCGTGTAGCGGCGCTCGAAATGGTAGGCGTCCAGGCGTGTCGCGATGCCGGGGTCGGTGAAGATGTTGCCGACGATGAACTCGGCTGGGTCGTGCTGGGATTGCGGGGTCCGGGCGGCGAATACCAGGTAAGGGCACACGGTCACCTCGCCGGGGGTGAAGACGTAGATGATGGTGCCCGCCTGGCAGCCGGCCAGCGGCTTACTGCCGGTGCTGGGGAACCGGATGTGGACGACGTCGAGATCGGCGCCGTCGAACGGGGCGGTCAGCCGGTGGATGTTGCGCATCCGCTCCTCGGTGGCGGCGAGCCGGCTGCGGGCTTTCACGCCCCGGCCCATGGAGGACAGCGGATTCAGCAGGACGTAGCCGACGCCGTGCTGAACGGCGAACTCGCACAGCTCCCGGTACTCGCCGTCTTCGGCGAGCGAGTTCGGGGTACAGAGCAGCCCTTGCAGGAGCCCGGCGCTGGCCAGGGCCTTGACTGTGGCGACCGTGGTGCGGAAACTTTCCCGGTCACCGCGGAACCTGCCGTGCGATTCTGGCCGGAAACCGTCGAGGGACACGTTGCAGTGGACGCCGCCGATCCGCGCCAGGGCGCTGATCTGCTGCCTGTCTAACGTTGTCGCATTGGTGCATACCCCGACCTGCATCCCGGCGCGGCGGAACGCCCGCACCACGTCCAGGAACTGCGGGTGGATCGTCGGCTCGCCGCCCGTCAGCGTCACCCGCTCCACCCGGCACTCGGCCAGCCGCGGGATCAGCACGCCAGTGATCTGCTCATACGGCATCGTGCCGCCGTGCCGGGTCGCGGAGACAAAGCAGTGAGCGCAATGCAGGTTGCACCGCTCGTCGATCTGCACCAGCGCCTTGCGGTAGTGCCCGTCAGTCGTGGTGCGGAAATAACACGAGGACGCCTGAGCATCCGAGGCAACGCTGCGTGCCGTCATGGGCTCCGCCTTTCTGGACTGCTGACGCGATCTCAGCATGGCCGCAGGAAGGTGGCCGGTCCATCGCGGAACGTCATTGCTCCGATGTGGGGGCTATGACACATTGGCATTGCGCCACCGTGACGTGCCTGCCTAGCCTGGTGCCCCTGTCCGGCGCGGCTTCCCGACCAGGAGGCGAGAATGCCCGAAACACAGCGGTGTGCGGCATGCAAGCGCCCGCTGTCCCGTTACAACCCCGATTCGCTGTGCTCCTCGTGCCTGCGCGCCGCGCGTTACGGCCCGGATGGCGCTGAAACCCCGGCGGACGGCGGTGGCTTAACGCCGGTGTGGTTGTGGGACTCGCCGCCCATGCGCCGCGCGCTGGCCGGGCTGGACCTGGCCGCCATGATGGTCATCTTCCGCGCCGCAACGGGGCTGTCCCAGCTTGAGCTGGCACAGCTTCTGGGCTGGTCGCAGAGCACGGTAAGTTTGATTGAGAAAGGCCAGCGCGACACTCTGTATGACATCCGGGAGCTGCTGCGGTTCGCCAGGACCGTCGTGATGCCCCGGGAAGCGCTGCTACCGGCCATACTGGGCCGCCCGGACGCTGCGCTACGCGATGTCAGTCTCGCGAGTACCGAGCTAGCCGACGCCTGGATGATGGAGGACGCAGGCTTGGATGTGGACCGGCGCACGTTCGGTGGGCTCGTGGCCGGTGCTGCGGCGGCCGTCATCCTGCCATCCGCGGCCGTCCCTGCCCAGGTGACCGCCGCTCACGCCCGGTATTTGCAAGCGTGCGTGGACAGCCTGTACGCGCGAGATCAGACCGTGGGCGGCGCGGTTCTGCTGCGGCAAGCGCTGATGCACTGGCAATACGCTCGCCGGATGCTGGGTGAATCCAGCTATACCGAACCGGTCGAACGGCAGATCCTCGCCATCACCAGCGAGCTGGCCATTTGCACGGGCTGGCTCGCCTTTGACGGCGGGAACGTACCGCTGGCCCGGTACCTGTATGCCGAAGCCCATCTGGCGGCCGGTCACGCCGGCAATCCGGTCGTCGCCGCGCACGCGCTGGAAAAGTGGTCGATGCTCTGCAGTTACCTCGCCCGGACAGCCAGCGCGGCCAACGAGCGCAGGAGCTTCGCACGTGAGGGTCTCAGGCTGGCCCTGCAGGCAGCCGACCAGGCACGCCACGAGCCCATCCCGCGGATGCACGCACTGATCGCGATGCGTCACGCCCACGCCACGTCGCTGCTCGGAGACGAAGCTGCGTTCCGGTCAGCGATCACACACGCGCGGCGGGAACTCGACCGGGGCGCGCGGGCGGACGACCCGGAGTGGATACAGTTCGTCGACGAGACGGAGATCACCGGCCACGAAGCGATGGGAGTCCTGAATCTCGGAAAGCCCGGCCGGGGCGAAACGCTCTATCGCACCGTTCTCGACAGTAACCTAACGCGGCGAAACAGAACGTATTACGGGGCGCTCCTATCCGGCGCCTTGCTTAAACAACACGCCCCGGACCACGCGATCGCCGAGGGAATGGGCGTACTTCCCGCCCTGGCCGACGGCGTGACTTCGGTGCGGACGCTGAATGAGCTCCGCCCCTTGCGCGCGGTTGATGGCCCGCATACAGAGGAACGAGCGGCTTTCTGCGAGCAGTTCGATGCTGTTGCCCGGTCGATGGCATCGTAATGGTTCCCACCGGTAATGATGCGGCCCCGCGCCTGTCGTTCCGCCGCTTTGACCGGACTGCCGCCCGTGCCCAGCGCGACACGATTTTGCACATTCATAACGATGCATATGTGGCCGCCATCGAATCCGGCGACCCTTTCGAGACGCAGGAAGCATTCCTCGAACGCTTCGACGCCTATACCTCTCGTGATGGGTTCGACCTCGTTATCGCCTATCTTGGCCACGAGCCGGCCGGGCAGGCATGGGGCTGGGCGCTACGCCCGCCGGACGGCGGGTGGTGGCCCTGGCTGACCACACCGGTTGAGCCGGGTTTTACCGAGGAAGACGGTACACGTACCTTCGCGCTGAGCGAACTCATGGTCCGCCAGCCTTTCGCCAGGCGGCATATCGCACACGCGCTGCACGACGAGCTTCTCGCACCCCGCAAAGAGCAACGCGCGACACTGCTCGTAGAGCCGGGCAACGCGACCGCTTACCGCGCGTACCTGAAATGGGGATGGCGTAAAGTCGCTGAGCTCCGGCCGAACTGGCCCGACTCGCCGCTCTTTGACGTGCTGATCTTGCCGTTGCCGATAGGTCCACTCACATAACCAGGCCCTCGCTGGCTCTGGCCTGCCGTACGGCAGGGGACCGTTAGCTGACCCGCACGTGGTGGGCGCGGAGCTTGATATCGCTGGTGAATCGCTGCCAGGCGTCGACCGCGAAGGCAAGGGTCGCGGTCTCCGGATTCTTGGAGTCACGGACCACGCATGCGTCACCGGTTTGCGCGACTTCGACGCAGTCGGTCTGGCCGGTGCTGTGGCTTGACTTGCGCCAACGAATGCGATCGGTCGCTGCGTGCTGCGGGACGGTCATCGGTGGTCCTTCGCTAGCGCCCTGATCAGGGCCGCGGACTCACCAGGCGGCCCGCGACCGTCCGGGCAGCGTCCTCAGCGGTCAGCGCCGGACGGGTGCGGGTGATCACCTCGCGGGCATGACCGGGTTTCTGGAAGATGCCCAGAACGACGTTGGCGTTGATCCGAATGCTGCCCGCGGCCGCTTCCATCCCGATATAGGACCCGGTGAACACGTCGCTGTAGGCGGTCCACCAGCCGCGTTTTCGGGCATCGCGGCCAAGCTGGATGAGCGCCTCCCGCTGCGGTGACCGCACCCCGTACAGGTCCAGCATGTCCTCCAGGTCGTCGGTGCTGATCCGGGTACGACCGGCTTCGATGCGGTAGAGCTTGCTCTTGCTCCAGTCCAGCCGACTGGCGGCCGTGTCCATCGACTGGCCGCTGTCAAATGCGCAGGCGCACGATCTCACGGATCAGTCGCCGCCCGCGCACCGTGGGGCTGTAATCCATTCCCTTACCCCTCGCTCCATTCGTGATCCCGGCGTGGGCACAGCTTCCCGCCGCCCGGAGGAGCGTGCGACAGATCGTGATGACGATATGTCATGGGCGCCTATGTGCCAGCTATGACACATTGCGGTCGTGACGCGGTAGCCGCCATGACATTTGTCGCGCACGATGGCACGCACAAACGAAACGAGCCGCCAATTCCGGTCCGACCGAGTCCATTACCTCCAAGCAATCTACTTCGGACCTAAATAAAGAATCACGGGAACCGCCGTGCGGAGTGAGCTGAGTAAGTGAAGTACCGGAGCAGGCGGGTGGCTGGTTGCTGCCATCAGGTGCCGTATTAACCAGCAAATATGCGGAGGCCGGGACCACGCGCCAACGCTTCCCTGGCGTCCGTTTCCTCTATCAGCAGGAAGGCGGAATTTAGTATGCACGCCTCACCGGCCGTCCCTCCTCACGGGCCGGTTAAATCAGTACAGAAACCGCTCCGCCCGACCGTGGCGGCTCTCGCCGTGATCGCCCTGGCGGCCTCTTTCGCAGCGTGCGGGAGCAGAGCGGCCGGGGCCAGTAGCAGCCCGGTGGAGAAACCGGATCTGACGGTGGCCGTGGTTCCGGCGACCGGTGCGGCCGGGGCCTACATCGCTGTCCGGGACGGCTACTTCACCGCCGCCGGGCTGCACGTGAAGATCGTCGCGGTGACCAGCAGCGCCGATTCGCTCGCCGGGCTGGCTAACGGCTCGATCGACGTGGACGAGGGGCAGTGGACCTCGGCGTTCGACGCGGAGGTGGCCGGGTTGTGGCTGCACGCGCTGGCGCCGGGCAACTCCGGCGGGCCGGGCCTGGAGCAGCTGATGATCCCGGCGCGTTCGCCGGTCACCAGGGTCCGGCAGCTCGTCGGGAAACCATCGCGGTGAATACGTTGGCGGGCCTGCCGGTGCTGCTGACCGACATGGTCCTGGCCGAGAACGGGATCAGCCCGTCGCGGGTGCATTTCACGGCGATCCCGTTCCCGTCGATGGGGGCGGCGCTTTCGGTCCGGCCGCGATGAACGGCAATAACAGCCCCGCGCAGCAGAGCGCCGTGGCCGGACTCGCTCGCAGTACCAGACCCGCGCCCGGGAGAATGCCGCCCCTGTGTCCCCGCGCTGGCCCTCAGCCGGTCCGGGGACACAGGGGCCTGGACACCAACGGAGACGCGGCATGACCACTCAGTGGCCGCTCCACAGCTTCCTCGAACTCGGCGCGCTGCCCGGCGCGGTACCGTGCGCCCGGCTGCACACCCGGCAACTGCTATGGGAATGGGGACTGACCGCGCTCACCGACATCACCGAACTGGTCGTGTCGGAACTGATCACCAACGCGATACAAGCATCCCGCGCCACCGGGCAGAGCACGCCGGTACGCCTGTGGCTGCTGTCGGATAAGGCGCAGGTCCTCGTTTTGGTCTGGGACGCCAGCCCCGACTCACCAGTCCGGGCGGCCATCAGTGACGAGACCGAGAACGGCCGGGGCCTGCTGCTGGTAGAGGCGGTCAGTCGGGAATGGGCCTGGTACTTCCCAGCGGCTGACGAGGGCGGAAAGTACGTGTGGGCGCAGATCACCAATGGCGGATGACGATAGGAAGAGACCGTCAGAAAATTAGCTGGCCACGATGGCGCTGCGCATCACGGAGACTTCTTCGTCGCGAGTGTCACGGCGTCGTCGTCGAGCCAGTGCCGGACCTGGTCGGTAACGTCGCTCAAGTCGTCGATGCCCATTGTCCACTGGATCGCGGCTCCGCCCTCGCGGGTGAAGGCGGCGCAGTCGTCCGCGATGGCAGGCGTGCTCGAAGACGCGCGGATGCAGGTCAACGTGGGGCTGTTCGAGGTGCTGCACAAGATGCGGGCTGAAGCCATGGTTGTAGTCGCGACCGACAACATGGACCGCTTCGCGCGCGCGATCCAGGTCTGAGCGGCGGCCCAGAAAATCGTCCCGGAACCGGCCGCTGAGTTGGATGCCCATGCCGGCGATGACCTCATCAGAGGGCAACAGGCCCTTCATCCACTCGTTCGTGACACCCGGTCGCTGGCGAACACCCCGGCCATGCCCGCTTCGAGCTGAGCGTGCAGCGGATGGCTGGCACTGCGCCGGATCGACGTCCAGAAGGGGTCACGGGACAACACGCCATGCCAGTCGGATCACCCGCTCGACAGCGGCACCTGATTCATGCAGCTCCTCCGATATCGCCGTATCCTGCGGCCTGCCGCGTCCACGCTGCGCCATGTCGGCTCCTTCGAGGAGCCGCCTGGACAACCTGTGTGATTATCGCAACCCGGCTGGACCGGAATTACAGACACAGGTTGGCCCGCCTTGCTCCCACGGCACGGCATGCTCGAAGTCACACCGCTCCGCGGTACGCCGGCAGGGCGGTCAGGTGCATTCGGCGTCGCGGATCTGCACCAGGTGGGCGGAGTTTCGGGCTGGGATCGCGCGCACTGGTCTGGTGGCGGTGGTCGCATCCGCTGACGGCGAGCGGCTCGAGGTCCACGATCAGGCCCGCCCGCCGGGGCCGCCGGGGTGAGGTTTAGGCGCCAGGTGCGGTAGCAGCCGGGCGGCTCAGCGCCAGCATCGGGCGAGCTGGCGTGGTTACCGAGCGGTATGGTGCTTCGCTCCGCCGGAGGCGGCCTTGTTCCGGGATGGGCGCCAGGACTGCTGGCCGGTCTGGGTTCCTTCCCCTCCCGCCGGGCGGGTTTTGCGCAGCCGTGGGCGGCCGTCCCGGCGCTCCCCCGCCGGTTAACTGATTGGTAACATCGCCGCGTGAGTGACGATACGCCGGCCCGCCGGCCCGCCGGTCCCGGGCAGGCGGTGGCCGGGCATGGCGGGACGCTGGCGATCGCGGCGGCTCGGCAGCACGGCGTCACCACGCTGTTCACCCTGTCCGGCGGGCACGTCTTCCCGCTGTACGACGCGGCGGTACGGCCGGGCTCGGCGGACCCGCCGCTCCGGTTGGTCGACGTCCGGCATGAGCAGACCGCGGTGTTCGCCGCGGAGGCGACGGCCCGGCTGACCCGGTCTCCGGGCCTGGCGGTGGTGACCGCCGGGCCCGGCGTGACCAACAGCGTCAGCGCCGTCGTGACGGCGCACTTCAACGGCGCGCCCGTGGTCGTGCTGGGCGGCCGCGCCCCCGATTACCGCTGGGGCGCGGGCAGCCTGCAGGAGATCGACCATCCGCCGCTGCTGGCCCCAGTGACCAAGCGAGCCTGGACCGAGCACGCGACGGCCCGGGTGGCCTCCTCGGTGGACGAGGCCTTCCGGCTCGCGGCGACCCCGCACCGCGGCCCGGTGTTCCTCGACATATCCCTGGAGGCGCTCTACGACAAGGCTGAGGCGGCGCTGCCCGGGCCCTTCACCGCAGCGCGGCCCGCGCCGGACCCGGCCGACACGGGCCAGATCGCAGGGCTGCTGGCCGCGGCGCAGCGGCCGGTTCTGGTGCTTGGCTCCGACGTCTGGATGGACGGCGCGGAGAACGCCGCCCGCCAGGCGGCGGAGCAGCTGCAGCTTCCGGTCATCGCCAACGGCCAGGGCCGCGGCATCATCCGGGCGGGGCATCCGCTGCTGGTCACCCGGGCCCGGCCGGCCGCTTTCCGCGAAGCGGACCTGGTTGTGGTGGCAGGCGCGCCGCTGGACTTCCGGCTCGGCTACGGGCACTTCGGCGCGGAACAGGCCGCGCCGGTCGTGCAGGTCGCCGATTCCCCCGGACAGCTCGCGCGGCACTGCCCGCTGACCGGTGCGGCCGCCGGCGATCTCGGCGCGTTCTTCACCGGGCTGGCCGCCGCGTTCGACGGTCCGCCTGGGCCGCGCGGGCCGGGCCGGCTGCGCGGGCCGGGCTGGCCGGGCTGGCTGGCCCGGCTGCAGGAAACCACCCGGGCCGCCATCGCCGCAGACGCCGGGCTGCTGGCCAGCGACGCGCGCCCCATCCACCCGATGCGCATCTACGGCGAGCTGACCCGGCTGCTCGCCGATGACGCCGTGGTGATCGGCGATGGCGGGGACTTCGTCTCGTTCGCCGGCAAGTATGTGGAGCCTGCGCGGCCCGGCCACTGGCTCGACCCGGGCCCGTTCGGCTGCCTGGGCACCGGCCTGGGCTACGCCATCGCGGCCCGGCTGACCCGGCCCTCGGCCCAGGTGGTCCTGCTGCTGGGGGACGGCGCGGCCGGTTTCTCCCTGATGGACGCCGACACGCTGGTCCGGCACGGGCTGCCGGTCGTCATGATCTGCGGCAACAACGGCGGCTGGGGGCTGGAGAAACATCCGATGCGCGCGCTGTACGGGTACGATGTGGCCGCCGACCTGCGGCCCGGCTGCCGTTACGACGAGGTGGTGCGGGCCCTCGGCGGAGCCGGTGAGCTGGTCACGGAACCGGGACAGGTCGGCCCGGCACTGCGGCGGGCCTTCGCGGCAGGCGCGCCCTACCTGGTCAACGTCGTGACCGACCCGGAGATCGCCTACCCGCGGTCGACGACGGGCGTCTGAGGCTCAGCCCAGAACCGCGATCAGGTCGCCTTCCTGCACCACGTCACCCTCGGCCACGTGCACAGTGGCGACCGTGCCGGCGTCCTCGGCGAGCACCGGGATCTCCATCTTCATGGATTCCAGGATCACCAGCGTGTCACCGGCGCCGACCTCGTTGCCCGCCGCGACGACCACCTTCAGCACGTTCGCTACCATCTCCGCGCGGACCTCCGCCACCGGTTGCTCCCTTCTCCTCCCGGTGCGCCGACGGCCCCGGGTCCCGTCCATTGTCCTCACCCATGATCAGGGCCGCAGCTGCCCTCACCCGTGATCAGGGCCGCAGCTGCCCTCACCCGTGATCAGGGCCGCAGCGGGTCCGTCGCAGGGCGGCCGTCAGGCGGGCAGCACCTGCCCCCGGGCGATGATGCGGCCGAGTGCACCGACCACATCCGGGTCGTATTCGGCGCCCGCGTCCAGCCGCAGCCGGTCGATCACCGCGGCGGCCCGGCTCACGTCGGCGGAGTTGCCCACCAGATCGTCGAACGCGTTGACGGCCCGGATGATCCGGCTGCTCAGCGGGGTAGCGGCCGGCCTGCCTGCCCCACCTGCCCCGGGCCGGGGCGGGACGCCCGCGCACGGGTCGCTCTGCCGCCGGACGATCTCCGCCACACTGTCCTGCATGTTGGCCTGCTCGATGACCTCAGCGCCCAGCTCGGCGATCCGCCGCTGATCCGCGGGTGAAACCAGGACGGTGGCCCCGCCCGGGATCGGGTCCTGCAACGACAGCTGGCCGATGTCGTGGATCAGCGCGGCGTACTGCAATTCCAGCAGCTCCGGCTCGGGGACGCCGAGCTCCCGCCCGACCGCCACGGCGAGCCGGCTGACCCGGTCCGCATGACCAGTCTCGACGTAACCGCCGAGCTCGGTCACCCGCGCCAGGGCGCGCACCGTTTGCAGGTAGGTGGCCCGGATCCCGGCGTACCGGCGGAACGCGACCTGCGTGACGAGCAGCGGGGCGATGAACACCGCCACCGCGACCAGGCCCATCGCCTCGGCGGCGAACGCGATCAGCATGGCGGAGGCGCCGACGGCCGCGCCGAGCGGGCCCTGGATGCGCAGCTCGTCGGTGAGCGTGACCCAGAACCGGGCCCGCAGCGCGTGAGTCCTGATGATCGCGGCAATGATCACGTCTACCAGCCAGGCCGCCGCGACCAGCAGCGCCATCACGGCCAGCGCCGCCCACCAGTGCCGCACGATGTCACGGTCACCGGCCAGCGGGCGGAACACGAAGGCCGCACAGGCCACCGCCAGAAGCCGGGCGGCCATGCCCGCCGCGCGGGCCGGGCGGCCCACGGCCAGATGCGGCAGCACACCGACAGCCATGCCGACCGCGGTGACCGCCATGACCTGGAACGCCGAATGCCGTGCCGGGACGGTGCCGACCCTGATCAGCAGCGCGTAGGCCAGCGCGCAGGCGGTACCGATCGGGGCCGCCTCCCGGTCGCCCGGAAGGTTGAGCCGCAGCAGCTCGCCCAGCGCGATCAGGGCCGCGAAGGCGACCGCACTGCGCACGGCCGTGATCCCGGTCACGACCGACTGGGCCACGCACGTCACCGCGAACAGCGCGCAGGCCGCGGCGAACAGGCGCGGGCCGGTGCCATCCGGCAGGCGCGGCCGCGTGCCCGCGGTCGCTGCCCGGCCCGGGCTAACGCTCACGCGCGTCTCGCACGTCAGCGGCTTCCCATGACGCGCAGCGGCACGGCGGGATCGTCGTGATCATGCGCGGCCGCCTCGACCGGCTCACCGGGTGACGGCACCGGAACCTCGGGCGTCTGCCACCCCTCCCGTTCGACGGCTGCGACCAGGGCGTCCACGAACGCGGGGTCGAACTGGGTACCGGAGCACCGGCGCAGCTCGGTGATGGCCTCGGCGAGCGACCGCGCCCCGCGGTACGAACGGGTGGACGTCATGCAGTCGAAGGCGTCCGCTACGGCCAGCACGCGGGCGAACTCAGGGATCTCGTCGCCGGCCAGGCCCATCGGATAGCCGCGGCCGTCGATCCGCTCGTGGTGATGCATGATCCCGGCGAGCGCCTCATCCAGGAATCCGATCTCCCGGATGATCTCCAGCCCGCGCATCGGGTGCAGCTGGATGGCAGCGTATTCCTCCTCGGTCAGCCTGCCGGTCTTCCGCAGCACCTTCGTCGGCACGCCCAGCTTGCCGACGTCGTGCAGCATGCCCGCGTACCGGATGGCCTCGACGCGTTCGGGCCGCATCCCGATCGCCCGTGCGATCATGACCGAGCCTTTCGACACCCGCTCGCTGTGGCCCCGGGTGTAGAAGTCCTTGGTCTCCACCGCCTGGCATAGCACGCGGAGCGTGGCGTCGTAGGCGCGCTGCTGGTCAGCGAACTGGGCGATCGCCCAGCGCGCCACGAACAGCGGGATGAGGACCAGGATCGCGGCGAACGGCCCGACGACACTCCACAGCGCGGCGATCAGCAGCCCGAAGACCGCGTAGCCGAGATCGGGCAGCGGCAGCCGCAGGTCGAGCACGCCCTCACCCCGCTGCGACCGGCCGGGACTGCTGGTCAGCCAGAGCACGCCGGCCATCAGCCCGTAGTTGGCCACGATGTGCGCCGCCGCCGCACCCGCGAACGGCCCGGTGATCCGCGGGAACTCGCTCCCGGCCGGCACGCCGACCGCGCCGCCCAGGAGCAGGAAGACGCGCCCGGCGCCGTAGGCGCTGAGCGCGTACATCGCGCCGTTGAACAGCCGCTGCGGGGGCGTCGGGGTCGGGCCGCGACGCACGCAGAAGGCACTGACCAGGCCAACCAGGGCCGCTCCGGCGGGGCCGAGCAGGACGACCGAGGCGAGCGTGGCTGCGTACCCCGGCGACCACGCCACACGGCGCGGTGTGATCGCCGTCGGCACGGACTCACAAACGAGAAGGAGGACCGCGAGGACCGCTAGGCGGCTCCACGAGATGCCCGAGTACGGACTACGGACTATGACGAACGTGGCTGCGGCGGCCACAGCGCCGATATAGATCCACGTTGCCCGCGAGAGCCTGCCCAACTCCCCCCCTCACACCGGGCGTATGGCGCTGCCAGTGCCACCCGGCACGGTAAGCCCCAGCGAATCCCTAGTTGAAGCACACCCGTGCCTCCTTCCCAGACTCAGGCCGCCCCGGCGGGACCGGGCGGTGTCTGCATCAAGGACCACCATCGTGAGGTGCACGCGGGCAGCCGGATATGCGGCACGGCACCAGGGACTCAGCGTAACCCGGGCACCATAATCCGCGCAGGCCCAAACTCCATCGTGAGCAAATCGTAAACATCATATCGCTGTTAGCGACCAGAGTGCCGCTTACCTGCTCAGAACTCGATACGAGCGCGAACTTCCCGAATCCGGACGAGCACCTTCGCGCGCAGGTCGGCCGGCGCCGGATCGCACCCGCAGTGCCTGCGGACCAGCCGCTTCACCGCGTCTTCAAGACCGTATTCACGCAGGCAGGGCCCACATTCGTCGAGGTGCTGGCGCACCTTGAAGCGATTGGATTCATCCAGCTCGCCATCCAGGTAGGCGTAGATGCGCTCCAGCACCTCGATGCACGGCGTCTCGTGCGGCCTGCCGCAGCTCATCGGGTTTCCTCCCCGGTCTCGCTGCCCGCGGCCGACGCCGCGGAGCCGGAACCGGAACCCGACCGGACGAGACCGCGCTCGGCCGCGTAGTCCTGGAGCATGTCCCGCAGCTGCCTGCGCCCGCGGTGCAGGCGGGACATCACCGTCCCGATCGGCGTTCCCATGATGTCCGCGATCTCCTTGTACGCGAAACCTTCCACGTCGGCCAGGTAGACCGCGATGCGGAACTCCTCAGGCAGCGCCTGCAGGGCCCGTTTGATATCCGAGTCGGGCAGCCGCTCGAGCGCCTCGGCCTCGGCGGACTTCAGGCCGCCGGAGGTGTGCGACGCGGCCCGCGCGAGCTGCCAGTCCTCGACCTCTTCGGCACCGGAACGCTGCGGCTCCCGCTGCCTCTTCCGGTACGTGTTGATGAACGTGTTGGTCAGGATGCGGAACAGCCACGCCTTCAGGTTCGTGCCCGGCTGGAACTGGTGGAAGGAGGCGTACGCCTTGGCGAACGTCTCCTGCACGAGATCCTCCGCATCCGCCGGATTGCGGGTCATACGGAGCCCGGCAGAGTACAGCTGATCCAGGTACGGCAGGACATCCTGCTCGAACCGTTCGTCGCGCTGCTCAAGTGTCTCCGGGACGGGACCCACCTCCTCGGGATAAAGCATGGCCGGCCCCTTAAGACCGTATGGCCGGGAGGATACATGGCCGTGCGGGACCAGGCTGCCGCCCAGGGTCTGCGCGCCGCCGGTCCGCGCGGCCGCCGCGCCCCCGGAAATGACGCCGGCGAGGCTGACCTGGCGCGCACCGCAAGCTACTGGCATGCCGGCTAGAACACGGAGCCGGCCACGGTCATTCCGGCCAGGCAGGTGAGGAACGCCCGCCGGCGGGGAAGATACAAGGCAAATCCACGCGGCGAAGGGCCGCAGCCACGGCAGGAGTCACGGTGATGCCTTCGGCCAGCGCCACGGCCGTCGGCGATCCCGGGTCGCTGTCGCCGTACTGGCGCTTTCACCAAGCGGTAGCCGAGGCGCAGCTTGCGTCCTGGCTGCCGTGTGAAAGCTGCCTGCTCGTCGACATCTCGGGACCGCGGGCGAGCGCCGCCCGGATGGCCGCTGCGGCCGGCCATTCCGTTGTGCGCGCCGGCGGGGCAGCCGACGCGGCACCCGGCCCGCCCGCTGACCTGCTGCCCCCTGCCTTCAGGGCCGGCCCGCACCCGCGGCCCGGCCGGGTGATCACGGTGGCATCCGACCCGGCGTCCCTGTCCTTCCTGCGCGACGGTTGCGCGGACGGGGTGATCGCGGAGGACCGGACCCTGTCCCGGCAGCTCGCGGCGGAGAATCTGATCACCGACGTCGCGCGGGTGCTGCGGCCCGGCGGCCGCGTCCTGGCCTGCGTCGACTCACTTGTGCTGGGCATGGCCCTGCTGGCCGAGCAGCGGCACTGGGCCGAGCTGACCGACCTCCCGCACGCCGAGGTGGTGCTCGTCCCGTGGCCGGACGGCGCGATCACCCGGTGCTTCGGCGCCGAGCAGCTGCGCGAGCTGTTCGAGGACGCCGGGCTGACCGTGCTGTGGATCCGGCCGCGAACCGTGTTCTCCCCGTCGACGGTCGCGCACGTGCTGCGCCGGGACCCCAAGGGCCTGGCGCGCCTGGTGGAAGCCGAGCTGGCGATGCAGCCGGATGAGTCCGTCGGGGCCCAGCTCGTGGTGTCGGCGCGCAAGCGGGCGCCGCGGCCGCGGCGGTAGCCGCGGCCAGCCGGTCCCTCAGCGCCGCAGGCGGTCGTGCTTGCCCTGGCAGGCGACGCACCGGGACGCGTCAGGCCGGGCCTCCAGGCGGCCCTCCGGCACCGGTTTCCCGCAGTCGACGCACAGCCCATAGCTGCCCTCGGTCATCCGGCGCAGCGCGGCCTGCACCTTCCGGCGCTGACGCTGGGCGGAGTCCAGGACCGCCTCGGTGCGATCGGTCTCGGACAGGTTGGCGCCCGCGTCCGCGGGATCGAACGAGTTGGCCTGGCCCTCCCCTGGCGCCGGGCCTTCCCCCTTCAGAACGGCGATCGACCGGTCGAGGCCATCAAGCATCTCCTCGAGGCGCTTACGCATCACGGCAGCGTCCACGGCAACATTGCCTCCTGTCCGCCCGCGCTGCGGCGGGCTGTCACGCGTTCCCGGGCGCGCTTTCCGCCAGCGGGGTGAGAAGCTCCGGCCCGTTGTTGCCCACCTTGTTGACGGCGGTCGAAACCGGGCGTGTCTCCAGGCCCTCGGACGCGGCGGGGGTTATCGCCCGGAGCAGGCTGTCCGCATCGGCGCCGGCGGGATTCAGCCATTCGTCCCAATGCCCGGGGCCGACCACCATCGGCATCCGGTCGTGCACCCGGCCGACGTCGTCGGTCGCGCTGGTCGTGATGATCGCCGCGGTCCACAGCCGCGACGCGGGATCATCGTCGGGCAGGTTCTTATCCCGCCACAGCTCGTAGATCCCGGCGAAGGCCATCCCCCGGCCGTCCGTGCGGTGGATGAAGTACGGCTGCTTACGGGGGCGCCCGTGCTCGCGGCCGCCCAGCGCGCGCCACTCGTAGTAGCCGTCGGCGGGGATGAGGCACCGCCGGCGCGCGAAGGCGCTGCGGAACGACGGCTTGGCCGCGATGGTCTCCGCCCGCGCGTTGATCAGGCGGGCGCCGCCGGACGGGTCCTTGGCCCAGAAGGGCACCAGCCCCCAGCGGAGCAGGCGCAGCTCACGGGCGGCCGGGGCGGCATCGGGCTGCTCCCGCCCGGCCCGGGTCAGCACCGCGAAGATGGAATCGGTCGGGGCCACGTTGTAGTCCGGGCGGACGTCCCGCCTCACCTGATCACGTTCGACAGCGAACTCGTCCATGAGTTCCTGGCGCTGCCGCGCGGAAACAAATCGGCCGCACATACCTCAAATCCCGATAGCTCACGAGTACGTCACACTGTTGCCGGAATGAGCGATTTCATAACCGCAATGGCCGCCCGCCAAACTCCGAACCGGTTTAGTCGTCGCAACCGCGCGCCGCGGCGCCTCCGGTTCCCGGGGCGCCAGCCCGCCCCGGCGGACTGCCCGCGCTGGCGGGCCGGCCTCCAGCCGCTACGCTCACCGTATGCGATGCGACACGGCACGACGGGAACCAGAGCGCTGAGCCGCCGGCCCGCCCACACGGCCCTCGACGAGGACGATGTGCGGGTGCGCGCGGGCCGCGGGACCAGGCCCCGCACCCGGCGCCGGCCGGCCCACGAGGACGCCCCGGAGGGGTTCGTCACCAGCATCGACCGGGGCCGCTACGGGGCATTGACCGGCGGCCGGGCGGTCGTCGCGATGAAGGCGCGCGAACTGGGCCACCGCAGCGTGGTCGTCGGCGACCGGGTGCTGCTGGCCGGGGACACTTCCGGCGAGGAGGGAACGCTCGCGCGGATCGTCCGCGTCCTGCCGCGGACCTCCGCCCTGCGCCGGTCCCCCGATGACACCGACCCGGTCGAGCGGGTCATCGTGGCCAACGCCGGGCAGCTGGTGATCGTCTGCGCGCTGGCGGAACCGCCGCCCCGGCTCCGGTTTATCGACCGGTGCCTGGTCGCCGCCTGCGACGCAGGCATCAGCCCGCTGCTGTGCCTGACCAAGGCCGACCTGGCCTCACCGCGCGAGGTGCTCGACGTCTATCAGCCCCTGGGCGTGGCCTGCCTCGTGACCGGGCACCCGTTCACCGATGAGCAGACCGCCGGGTTGCGCGCGGCGCTGTCCGGCCTCATCAGCGTGCTCGTCGGCCAGTCCGGGGTGGGCAAGTCGACCCTGGTGAACACGCTGGTCCCGGACGCCGACCGGACGGTCGGGACGGTGAACCCGGTCACCGGCCGGGGCCGGCACACCTCGTCGTCGGCGGTCGCCCTCGCGCTCCCCGGCGGCGGCTGGATCATCGACACCCCGGGAGTGCGCGGCTTCGGCCTCGGGCATGTCAGCCCGCACCGCGTCGTGGAGGCCTTCCCGGATCTGGCCGGCCCCGCGGCCGACTGCCCGCCCGGCTGTGATCACCTCGGCGATCACCTCGGCGAGGACTGCGGGCTGGACGAGTGGGCCCGCGAGCACGGCGCGCAGGCGCGGCTCGACTCGCTGCGCCGCCTGCTGCGCAGCCGCGAGGGCGCGGAATCGCCCTGAGCCCGCGGCTAAATCACCGGCTGGACGTCCACCGTCCCGCCGCTGCGCCAGTACACGCCCGCCTGCCGGGACAGGAAACCCTCGTCGACGAGGTACCTGCGCAGCACGGCGTGGTCGTCGCACACTTCCTTGAGGACGTCGACGACGGCGGCCTCCGGGAAACGCAGTCCAGGCTCGAACGCCTGCGCCACGCAGTCGAGCAGCAGCCGCCGCTTCGCCGGGCGGGCCGGTATCGTGACGATCCGGCCGTCCCGGACGAACGGCTTGAGCTGCTCCTCGCGGTCGAGCCGGCCGGCGACGAGACGGCTCGCTGAATCGGCCGGCTTGCTGAGGCTGATTTCGCCCATGCTGTTAGTGTGCCTGCCGCGTGGCGTTGCCGCTCGCGCCGTCACTGGACTCGCCGACGCGGTACCGTTTCGCGCGTGGCACGTTATGACGATGACCTGCGTTTCGCGCACGTCCTCGCCGACGCGGCCGATGACATCACAAACCGGCGCTTCCGCGCGCTCAACCTTCAGGTCGACACCAAACCCGATCTGACCCCGGTGACCGATGCCGACCGCGCGGCCGAGGAATCGCTGCGGAACGTGCTGCGCCGGTCGCGGCCCCGCGACGCGGTGCTCGGCGAGGAGTTCGGCCGGACCGGGTACGGCCCGCGCTGCTGGGTCATCGACCCCATCGACGGCACCAAGAACTTCGTGCGCGGGGTTCCGGTGTGGGCGACGCTGATCGGCTTGCTGGACGGGGACGACGTGGTCGTCGGCGTGGTGTCCGCGCCGGCCCTCGGCCGCCGGTGGTGGGCGGCCGCCGGGGGCGGCGCCTGGACGGGCCGCGGCCTGACCAAGGCCACCCGCTGCTCGGTGTCCGGCGTGACCAGCCTCGGCGACGCATCGATGTCCTACTCGAGCCTCGGCGGCTGGGAGGAACGCGGGAAGCTCAGCGCCTTCCTGGGCCTGACCCGCGCGGTGTGGCGGACCCGCGCGTACGGGGACTTCTGGTCGCACGTCCTGGTGGCCGAGGGCGCGGTGGACGTGTCCTGCGAACCGGACGTCTCCCTCTGGGACGTCGCCCCGCTGCAGGTCATCGTGGAAGAGGCAGGCGGACGGTTCAGCGATGTGAGCGGTGCGCGGACACCCGGCGGCGGCAGCGTGGTCTGTACCAACGGCCATCTGCATGATGAGGTGATCACGCGGCTGGAGGGATAGCTGCCGCACTGGGTCCTCTGAGCAGGCCAAACGCCGGCAACGGCACAAACGGCGGATGCCCTGCGCTCAGCTCTTGCCCTGGCCGGGGTTTTCGCCCATGCTGTTCTGAACGGCGGTCACAAGTTCACAAAGTGCCGTTGTGTCTGGCAAGCACCCGGGGTGATACGCGATGAATGTACGAGACGGCATGTCGAATCTGGTCCTGACCATCGGGCCGACGCACACACTGCGCGACGCGGCCCGGATGATGTCGGCACGGCGGGTCGGGGCGGCGGTGGTGATCGATCCGGATCACGCGGGTGTCGGCATCCTCACCGAACGGGACGTGCTCGACTCGATCGGCGCCGGGCAGAGCCCCGATGCCGAGCTGGCCGCGCATCACTGCACGTCGGATCTGGTCTTCGCGGCGCCTGCCTGGACGCTGGAGAAGGCCGCGGCGGCCATGGTCCGGGGCGGCTTCCGGCACCTGGTGGTGATCGAGGGGACCGAGGTCACCGGCCTGCTGTCGATGCGGGACATCGTGCGGTGCTGGTCCGGGTCGCCGGTTCGGCCCGGGCGGGTGGCGGCCGGCGAGCACAGCGCGGCCAGCCAGAAGGTAGCCGCCGCGCCGCGGTAATCCGGGCGGCCGCCCGGACGGCGGGAATTTCCCCGGGAATGCGACGCGCCGTTTTCCGCTGCCCGATTCCGCCGCGGTACATTCGGTCCCTTCCCGGCCCCACCATTGATGCCCTGACGACCGTTCACGTCCTGACGACCATGCACCGGGGAGTGACCCATGACCGGACCGAGCGAAGCCGAGATGCAGGCCGCGCTGAAACAGCTTCCGCCCGGCCATCCCTCCTCACCGCGGACCGCCGACGGCATCCGGCGGCCACCGCCGCCGCGCCTGCAGGACCTGGAACTCCCGCTGCCGGGCAGCTGGCCGGACAGCCTGGAGGACGCGGCCGCGCCCGGGCCCGGTGCGCCCGGTTCCCCGGGCCAGGGATGACAGAAAAAAATCGCCGGCTACGGGGAACCGGCGGCCGGGACGGCACGTCATACCTCATGCCGGTGGCAACAGGGCCGGGCCAGGCGACTCCCATCCTCGCCGGGCCCGGCCCCACACTGTTCCGCCGCTGCCCGGCCCCGCCACCTAACGGCTCGCCGCCGGGCCGGCGTTGATGAGACCGTGGAGCGGTGGACAGCGAGCGCGCGGAACGCCACCTGCGGCTGACGGGAGAGGCGGCGCTTCGGCGCGCCCTGACCCCGCCCCTCGGCGCGGCACGGGGCCGCTCACCGGACGTCGTCACCCATCCGCTCCGGCGGCTGCAGTGGGCCGCCGCCGCGCTGACCGCCGTCGGCGCGGTCGACGCACGCCGGGCCGAGACGATCGCGGATGAGTTCGCCACGGCCCTGAGCCTCCGGCAGCTATCCCCCGCCGCGACCAGGCCCATGTTCCGGACGGGGCTGGTTTCCCCCGCCGGCGGCCCGGGCGCGGCCGCGCCGGCGGCGCCGCCGCCACGGGTGATTCCGGTTGGCCGCATGCTCCGGTTCCGCGGGGACAACGGGTCGGGTGAGCTGTACCTGATGTCGCTCGTCGTGACCGGCGATCAGGCGGCCGTGCCCGCGCTCGCCCGGTTCCGCCCGGGCGAGCGTAAGGCCGGAGCCTTTCTGCGCCAGCCCTACCCGGCCTTCGAGGCGATGACGGCCGCCGACGACCAGGGCACTACCTACCAGGTCGTCCCGGTCGGCGGCGCCATGCGCCCCGGCTGGACGGGCAGCCTGAACATCGTGCCCGCGCCGCCCGCCGGGGCCCTGTGGCTCGAGCTTTCCGGCGGCGACCCCGGCAGCGTCCGCATCGACCTGGGCGCCCTCGCTGCTGCGGCGGCAGCGCACGCCGTGACGGCCGGCCCGCTCTCGGCGCCGCCGGCCGAGCGGCTCCTGGAAAACATGGTCCAGCACACCCTCGCCGCCGCCGAATTCCCCGCCATGGCCAGGGACACCGCCGACGGGGTGGGAGACGTCGTGGCGGCGCTGACCGCGGCGGGGGCCTTGTCACCGTTCAGCGCCATGCCCGGGCAGCTGGCGACGGTGTGCGAACGGCTCGGCATCACCGATCACGGGATCGCGGGGCGGCCCGCCGCGGCCCTCCCCGAGCCGTGGCTGAGCGTCCTCGCCTGCTACGGGCGCCGGCACCCGCCCGCGATACGGGACGGCGTTGCCGCCGTCGCGGCTGGGCTGCCCGGCATGGACGGGGCCCAGATCACGCTGGCCGGCCTGCACACCCTGCGCGGCCAGACCTTCCTGCACGTGTTCGGGCGCGGCCTCGCGCAGGCACTGCCGTCCCAGCGGCTGGGTGCCTACCCCCCCTTCGGCTGGTGGCTCCGCGATGACGCCAGCCACTGGCACGTCGTCGTCCAGCGCCACTGGGAACAGCACGTCGCCGACGGGGAAGGCCCGATCGAGCTGCGCGTGGTGCCGCCGCTGGGCCCCGAGACGGGCTCCGGCATCTTGTTTGTCACCACGCGGACGGAGCAGGCCAGCGTCCGCGTGCCGCTGGCGTGGTGGGCGACGCCATGACAGGCCTGCCGCGCGAGCCCTGGTGGCACGCGCTGCCCACGATGGAAACCTGGATCCCGTGCGGAGACGGCCAGCACCCCATCCGCTGGGAGGCCGGCCGCCTCAGGCTGCCCGCCCATCCCGACGCCGAGGGTGAGCTCGTGTTCGCGGCCCTCGGCGGGGCGAAGGCGGCCTGCGTGGAGGTGGCCGAGGCGTGGCACCGGCACGCCGATGACCTCGCCGTCCTCGCGCTGGGACCGCGCGGGCCGGCCGACCGCGTGGACGTCACCTGGAACGATGTGACCGAATGCCGGTCCGGCTGGAACGGCCCGTGGTCGGTCACCGGCCGCGCCGGCAGCCGCGCCATAGTCCACGGCCATCCGCGGCTGCCGGCCCACCCGCAGGCCGGACGGCCCGGCCCGCGGGTCAGGCCGGCCGGGTCGCGCCCGGCCGGGCTGGGCCGGCCCGGCCCGGCGGCCTGGCGGGAGGACCTGGAGCGCGCCCAGGCTCAGCGGCTGGACATGCTGCTGCTGCTCGCCCTCGGCCACCCCTTCCAGATGGTGCTGTCCGGGCTCGTCGCGGCATCCTGGTCCGACGGCGGCGCCCGCGCCGCCGAGCGGCCGGCGCACCGCCCCGCCCTGGAAGCCGCGCTGACCGGCCGGCTGGCGCCCGCGGCGGCCGGATGGCTCGGCATCGACCCGGATCAGGTGGACGCCTGCCCGCACGAGGGCACCGGCTGGGGACATCTGGAACTGACCGGGACCGGTGCGGCGCGTCACCTGCTCGCCCGCTTGCCGGCCGGCTGGCTGGCCGCGGTGTGGGCCTGCGGCCTGGCCGTGGCGGACGGCCATCTGATCGTCGCGGTCCAGCGTGCGGCCTGGCCGGACGCCCGGGTGCTGGCCGTCCGGGCCCCCGGCCGCGCCCCCGTGCCGCTGCATATCCGGGCCACCGGGAACACCGGCAGTCCCGGCCACCGCGCACACTGGGAGATAGCCAGCGGCCGGGCCGGAACCGACGCCGAGACCGGGCCCGCGCCACCCGAGGGAGAGGCGGACCCATCGTGAGCGTGGACGAGGAGCCGGCGGCCCGGCAGCGGACGGGCTCGCCCCGGCCGGCGGTCCCGGCGCCTCCCGACCCGGTCGTCACGGCGCTGACCGTGGCCGTCGCCGCGAAGGTGCCGGTGCTGCTGTGGGGCGCGCCCGGGACGGGCAAGACATCCGCCATCCGCGCGATGGCACACGCGGCCGGGCTGCCCTGCGAGACGGTGATCGCCTCGATCCGCGAGCCCTCCGACTTCGCGGGCCTGCCGGTCGTGGTCGGCCAGGGCGTGCGGTTCGCACCCCCCGCCTGGGCGCAGCGACTGGCCGCCGCCGGGCGCGGCCTGCTGTTCCTCGATGAGCTGTCGACCGCGCCGCCGGCCGTGCAGGCGGCGCTGCTCCGCGTCGTCCTCGAACGCGTCGTCGGCGATCTTGGTCTGCCCGAGGACGTGGCGGTCGTCGCCGCGGCCAACCCGCCCGAGCAGGCCGCGGACGGATGGGACCTGTCCGCGCCACTGGCCAACCGGCTGTGCCATCTGACCTGGACCATCGATCCCCGGATGGTCGCCGGCGGGCTGGCCGGCGGCTGGGCCGCACCGCAGGTCCCCGAGCTGGCCGGCGGCTGGGCGGCCGAGGAGATCCTGGCCCGCGGCCTGATCGCCGCCTTCCTGCGGGCCCGGCCCGCGCTGGCCTGCGCACCGCCAGCCGATCCCGCGTCGGCGGGGCGCGGCTGGCCGAGCCCGCGCACCTGGGAGATGACCGCGCGGCTGTGGGCCGCGGCGGGCGCCGCGCGAGCCGGTGACGAGGCCCGCTCGGCGCTGGTCCGCGGGGCCGTGGGAGACGGGGCGGGCGCGGAGTTCCTGAGCTGGCTGCTGGAGATGGATCTGCCCGATCCCGAGGAGGCCCTCGCCAACCCGGACACCTTCCGGCTGCCGGACCGCGCCGACCGCGCCTACGCGGCGCTGGCCGCGATCACCGCGGCCATCACGGCGCAGCTCTCACCGCCGCGGTGGGCGGCCGGGTGGCGGGTACTCGGCCGTGCGGCCGCCACGGCGCCCGATATCGCCGCGGCAGCCGCCCGCGTGCTGGCCCGCCACCGTCCCGCCGACGCCGCCCTGCCGCCGGAGATTCACCTGTTCGCGCCGGTGCTGCGGGACGCCGGCCTGCTGTCTCCATGAGCGAGCCGGAGGGGCGCGGCCCCAGGCACCCCGGGGGCGAGCGGCGAACCAGCACGAACGAGATCCCGGGGCTGGCCGGGGCACGGCTGTGGGCCGCCGCCCGGTACCCCTACCTGGCCAGCGGGATATTCGGCACCCGCGTGGTCGCGGCGCCGGCCAGCGGCACGGTGGCCGTCGACGAGCGGTGGCGGCTGCACGCCGACCCCGATGTCGCGGCCGGCTGGTCCGCCGCCCAGCTCGGCAGCGTGCTCATCCATCACGTCTGCCATCTGCTGCGCGCGCACGCCGACCGCGCCCGCGCCCTGGGCATCCGTCCCGAGGACGCGGCCGCTTGGACGCGCGCCGCCGATGCGGAGATCAACGACGACCTCGTGCCCGCGGGTCTCGACCTGCCCGGCGACCCGGTGCTGCCCCACCACCTCGGCGCCGCGCCCGGGGGCCTGGCCGAACAGTATTTCCGGGCCGCGCAGGACGGCCCGGGCGGGGACATCGACTGCGGCAGCGGCGCGGACGGGCACCCGCGGTCCGGAGACGGCCCGGGCGGCCGGGACGGGCCGGGCGGCCCCGGGCTGCCCGGCTGGCAGGCGGATCTGCTGCGCCGCCTGGTGGCCAGCGACATCCTCCAGCACGGCCGGGAGGCCGGCACGGTACCCGCCGGGCTGTTGCGCTGGGCCAGGGAAGCCATCACCCCGGCGGTCGACTGGCGCACCCTGCTCGCCGCCGAGCTTCGCCGCGCCGTCGCCGACCGGGCCGGCGCGGCCGACTATTCTTACCGGCGGCCGTCCCGGCGCGCGACCGTGACCGGCGATGTCGTGCTGCCCGCACTGCGCCGCCCGGTCCCGGAGCTCGCGGTGGTCTGCGACACCTCCGCCAGCATGACCGATGAGCTGCTGGCCATGGCGCTGGCCGAGGTGGAGGGGCTGCTCCGTTCGCTCGGCCTGGCCCGCCAGCTGCGCGTCCTGGCCTGCGACGCGGCCGCCGCGCCCGCCCAGCGGGTGTCATCGGCCCGCCAGGTCGAGCTGATCGGTGGCGGCGGGACCGACATGGGCGCCGGTATCGCGGCGGCGGCCGCGCTGCGCCCCCGGCCGGCGATCACCGTGGTTCTCACCGACGGATTCACGCCGTGGCCAGACCAGCCCCCCAAGGGCATGCGCGTCGTCGTCGCGCTGCTCGGCGACGCGCCGCGGGACGCCCCGGCGTGGGCCCGCACCGTCCGCGTCCCGGCCACCGCGGTATGAGATCCGCGTCGCGCGCGGTCACCGCCGTGACGGTGCTGCTGACGGTCGGCGCCGCCGCCACGGACGTCGCCTGCTTCACCCGGCTCGGCGGCGTGTTCGCCAGCGTGATGACGTCCAACCTCGTCTTCCTCGGGCTTTCCGCGGCCCGGCACTCCGGCGCGCTGGCCGGGCGGGCGGGCGCCGCCGTGGCCGCCTATACGATCGGCGTGGCGGCCGCGTCCCGGCTGGGCAGGGGCGGCCAGCGGTCCCGGGCCGCCGGCTGCGGCCCGGGTGATTCCGGTGAAGCCTGGTCGGCGTGGATCGCCGCCACCCTGATCGCTGAGATCGTACTGCTGGCCGCGTTCACCGCCGGATGGGAGATCACCGGGGGCCGGCCAGCGGGCACCGACCAGCTCATCCTGCTCGCGATCGCGGCGGTGGCCATGGGCATGCAGAGCGGCGTGATCGCGGTGATGGGGATCGCCGGGGTCTCGACCACCTACCTGACCGGCACGCTGACCACGCTGGTGGATACGCTGGCCGGCTCGCGGCCGCACGCGGGCGGCAACGGGCGGCGGCTCGCCGTGCTGTGCGCGCTCGCCGCCGGGGCCGGCCTCGGCGGGCTGCTGCTCGCCAGCGCGCAGGCCGCCCTCCCGGCCGTTCCGCTGGCGGCGCTGGCGGGCGCGATCATCACCGGGTCGGCCTGGCTCCGTCCGGCCCACCAGGCCCGTGCGGAGACGCTGGCCCCCGTGCCCGCGCCGCCACGGGAAGGTGATGTCTCTTGACTACTCCCCGCCCTGAAGGACGGGGATTCCAGCCGTCACCGGCTGGGGTTCCTGTTTCACAGCCGACCGCATCCGGGAGGACCCGGAATGTCTGACGTCAGCTCCACAGGCGTCGCCCAGGTTGTTCCGGGCTACGGCAAGACCTGCCGCAAGGATGTTCTTCGCCGCGTTCACGTCCCGGTCGTGCCGGGTGCGGCAGGCGGGGCACGTCCAGTGCCTTGTGCTGAGGGACAGTTCCGCGAGCAGGTGCCCGCAGGAACTGCATGTTTTGCTGGACGGATACCATCGGTCGATCACTATCAGGTGGCGTCCGGCGTTAGCCGCCTTGTACTCCAGCTGCTGGCGGAACTCGCCCCAGCCGCAGTCAGAGATCCCCTTGGCCAGGGACCGGTTACGGGCCATGTTCTTGACGGCTAGGTCCTCGGCCACGATCACGTCATGGTCCCGGACCAGCCCGGCCGAAGTGCGGTGCAGGAAGTCGGCTCTGGAGGCGCGGACTTTCCGGTGCGCGCGGGCCACCTTCGCCTTGGCCTTGGCCCGGTTCGCGGACCTGTTCTGGCAGTGGGCCAGGCGTCGCTGATAGCGGGCGAGCGCTCGTTCCCGCCGGGCCAGCTTCCGGGGATTCGGGATCTTCTCCCCGTCGGAGGTGACGGCGAAGTCCTTGATACCGAGGTCCACGCCGACGACGGCGCCCGTCGGGGGAAGCTGCACAGGATCGGCTACGTCCACGGCGAAGGAGACGTACCAGCGCCCGCACGGATCACGGGAGACCGTCACCGTGGTTGGGCCGATCGACGCCGGGTCGATGTCCGGCCACGACCAGGTGAATGTCAGCGACGTGCTCATCTTGGCCAGGAACAGATGCCCGCTGCGGTACCGGAACCCGGAACGGGTGTACTTGGCGGACTGCCGCCCGGTGCGGGACTTGTACCGCGGATACCCGGCGCGGCCTGCGAAGAAGTTACTGAACGCGACCTGCTGGTGGCGGATCACCTGCTGGAGCGGGACCGAAGACACTTCGTTCAGCCAGTCCAGGTCCTCGCTGGCCTTCATTTCCGTCAGGTAGGCGTTGGCCTGGGTGAAGTTCGTCCTGATCCGCTCGCCGTGATACCGGGCATGCCGCCACGCCAGGGTGCGGTTCCACACGACGCGGACGCAGCCAAACGTGCGGTTAAGCACGCTCGCCTGTTCGGGGGCCGGGTAGGCCCGGCACTTGTATGCCGTCCGCACGATCGAATCTTAACAGAAGGAGCATCTTTGACTAAGCTATCCCGCGAAGGGTGGGAGCGGCGTTTCCTCCCCGGCCTGAAGGCCGGGGTCTCCACGCCGCGATCTCGATGAACGCTGACGCAGCGCGGCCGGCCGCCGTCCCCGGTCCGTTTCCGTGCTGGCGAGGGACCGCAGCCTGCGGTCCAGGAAGTCGCGCTCGGCCGTGTTCCGGGCGGCCGTGATCGCGGCCCGGTACGCCTGCTCCGCCTCGCCCGCCCGGCCCAGCCGCCGGGCGGTGGTGATGATCCAGCCGGCCGGGCTGGGCGGCGTCCCGGTTTCCGGCCATCGCTGCACCGCGGTGGTGCCTGCGCGTCTCGCGGGCCGGCGTCCTGGCCCGGCGGAACCCCAGCTCCTGGCTGCGGCTCAGGTGCCAGCGCCGGCGCTTGCCGTCGGCACCCGCCGCCGGCCGACGCGGCAGCTGTGCCGCCGATCACAGCGGCGCCGCTAGGACGCCTCGGGTAGGCTGCGTTAGCCAGGATCGTCTTGAACATGCGGCTTTCGCCAGCGGCAACCCCGGGCAACCGGGTTGCCCGTATTGCGTCAAACGCCTTGTGCCCGGCCGCTCCTCGCGTTTAACTTCTGTTTTGCCCAGGAACTTCTAAGACATTTCAGAAACTCTCTGGGTACATTCTCCGTCATCGAGCCTTCATGTTCCGGGGGTAGACCTACGGCTCGGTGGGAGCAATCGATATGAGCGCCCGGCAGGAGGTATCCGCGTGCCACGATCGGGACCACCGGGGCACTGGTACGACGACAACCTGCTCGAGCAGAACGCAGGCGGCCCGGAGCACGGTGAGCGTGATCCGCGTGCCCGGAGAGGCCCGGCCAGGTCAGCCGGAACGGGGCCGGGCGCCGATCCAGGGCGCGGTCCCCGCACTGTCGGCAACGGCGCTGCCGCTCCGCAGGACCCGCATGACGCGGGCCCGGGCGTTCCGCCGCTGCGCCGCGGCTACCCCCCCAACGGCCGGCAGGCCGGTCGTTCCCGGGACGGCGGGCCACCCTGGGACAGCGCGCAGGACCCCGGCGAGCGGGCCGGGGACAGGCCCGCGGGCTCCGGTAATCCAGCAGGGTACGGCCCGGACCGCGGCGGTTCCCGGGCCGGCCACGGCCAGCGCGGTCCGGACGACGCCGAGACGCAGCAGTTCGCCCAGAACGCCCCGTCCCGGCGGCCCGGGCGCGGCGAGGCCGGGCCGCGCGGGCCAGGTAGGCCCGGCGGCCCGGACGGGCCGGCGCAGCGGCACCGGCACTCCAAGCGGGGCAGGCCGCGCCGGCGGCTGATCCGCCGGCTCCTGTCGCACCGCAGCGTGCAGGCCGTCCTGGTGGTGCTCATCATCTTCCTGGGCTGGGTCGGCTGGTCCGTCGGCCAGACACTGACGGCACCGGGGAACGGGAGCACCTCGACCCGGCTTGCCGAGTGGGCACGGGACCACTACCTGGGGCCCGTCGTCACCCTGGGTGAGTGGCTGACTTACAAGGCGCCGAAGGTCGGCGGCAAGCCCCAGTTCTCGCTGACGGCCCCCACCAGCGGCAGCGGCGCCGGGGTCCCGGCCACGCTGTCCTCGCCGGCCGGGGCGCCGCTGCCCGGGGAAGGGCAGTGGCGCGTACTGGCCAGCGTGAACGGCGTGCCCGCCATCTACGGGACCTACCTGCGCCCGGACAGCGTGCACACCTCGTACGTGGTCGGCATCGCATCCATGGATCAGCGGCTGCTCACCTTCCAGCTCCACCCGGGCGCCGAAGACCCCGGGCCGGGGAACTGGGGGTACGCACCGTGGCTGCCGCCGAACGCGCGCAGCGGGCTGCTGGCCACGTTCAACGGCGGCTTCAAGCTGGACTCCGCGGGTGGCGGTTTCTACCTCAACGGCCACTCCAAGGGCGCCCTCACCGGGGACGCCGCGTCGCTGGTCTACTACAAGGACGGTCACCTGGCCATCGGCGCCTGGGACCGGACCGTCAGCATGAATTCCCAGGTTCTCGGCGTCCGGCAGAACCTCAGGCTGATCGTCGACCACGGGGCCGTCCCGGCCTCGGTGGACCAGGACGTCCAGACTCAGTGGGGGGCCACCCTCGGCGGCGGTTACTACGTGTGGCGGTCCGGCATCGGGATCACCCGCGACGGGCGGGTCATCTGGGTCTACGGCCCGGCGCTGTCCGTACGGACGCTGGCCGGCCTGCTGCAGCGGGCCGGCGCGGTGGAGGCCATGCAGATGGACATCAACCCGGCGTGGATGTCGTACATGTACTACAAGCCCACCCCGAGCGCGGCCAGCCCGACGCCGGTGAACCTGCTCCCCACCCAGCAGGAGCCGGCCAACCGCTACTACGCGGTCAACAGCCGGGACTTCACGGCGGTATTCGCGCGGTGACCCGGCCCCTTCACGAGGCCGTCGCCAGCCCGGCGGCCACCTCCGGCGCGGCAGCGTACCCGGGCTGGCTCCGCTGGCCGGTAGCCGTGCTGCGCACCGCGCGCCCGCGGCAATGGCCGAAGAACATGCTGGTGTTCGCGGCGCCGCTGGCGGGCGCGTCGCTGGGCCGCCGGGACGGGCTGATCTACGCGCTCGCCGCCGCCGCAGCGTTCTGTGCGGCGTCGGTCGCCGTGTACATGGTGAACGACGTCGTGGACGCCGAGCGTGACCGGCGGCACCCGGTCAAGCGGCGGCGGCCGATCGCGGCCGGCGAGCTGGCCAAACCGCACGCGGTCCTGGTAGCCGCGGCATGCATGGTCGCGGCCCTGACGGTGGGCTTCGCGATCCGCACGCCGCTGCTGCCGGCCATCATCGGCGGGTACGTGGCCTCGTCGCTGCTCTACAGCCTGGTGCTCAAGCACATCCCGGTGATCGAGCTGCTCTTCGTGGCGTCCGGGTTCGTGCTGCGGGCCCTCGGCGGCGCGGCGGCGACCCGGGTGCCGCCGTCCGGGTGGTTCCTGCTCGTCTGCAGCCTCGGCGCCCTCCTGGTCGCGCTCGCCAAGCGCTACACCGAGATGGCCGTGCTCGGCCGCGACGCGGTCCGGCACCGGCCGTCGATGCGCTGGTACCGGCCCACCGCGCTCCGGTTCGCCCAGCGGGTCACCGCGCTCGCGATGATCACGGCCTACGTGCTGTGGGCGGCCGGCCACCATGAGGCGTGGATCCGGGCCTGGCACCTGGCCAGCGCCCTGCCGCTGGCGGCGACGCTGGTCCGCTTCGACCAGCTGACCGCGCGGGCCACGCCCAAGCCGGTCGAGGATCTGCTGGCCCGCGACACCACCATGGTCCTGCTGGAAATCGTCTGGCTGCTCACGTTCGTGACCGGCCTGTGGGAGCTCGTGACATGAACCACAATCGGCCCGCCCGGATCCTGCTGCTCGGCGGGACGAGCGAGATCGGGCTGGCCATCCTGGCCAAGCTCGGCGCGCCCGCGGAGACGGAGATTCTGCTGGCCGGCCGTGATCAGGCCGCGCTGGAGGCCGCCGGCAAGACGCTGCCCTACCAGGTACGCACCTGCCGCTATGACGCCACGGAGACCGCGGCGCACGACGGATTCATCCAGCAGGTGTTCGCCGGCGGGCCGGTGGACACCGTGATCTCGGCCGCGGGGGTGCTGATCCCCCAGCCGGCCCTGGACCAGGATCCGCAGCAGGCGGCGGTGCTCATCGACACCAACTTCACCAGCCACGTCACCACGCTGCTGGCCTCGGCGGCGCGGATGCGCGCCCAGGGGCACGGCACGATCGTCGTCCTGTCCTCTATCGCCGCGGTCCGGCCGCGCAAGGCCAACCTGGTCTACGGCGCCGCCAAGGCGGGCCTGGACGCCTTCGCGCGCGGCCTGGCGGATTCGCTGCACGGCAGCGGCGTGCGGGTGCTGCTCGTCCGGCCGGGTTTCGTTACCGGGCGGATGACCGCGGGCATGGATCCCGCCCCGCTGGCCACGACGCCGGCCGCGGTCGGCGCGGCCGTCGCGGCGGCCATGGCCGGCCAGGAGACCCGGACGGTGTGGGTGCCGCGGTCGCTGGCGGGCCTGGCGGCCGGCATGCGGCTGATACCGCGGGTCGCGTGGCGGCGGGTCTCCCGGTAGCCGCCCGGCCGGCGTCGTGACGCAGGTAGATTCGGCCACTGTGAGGGTGCTTGTCGCCGAGGACGACCAGGGGCTCGGCGAGGTCATCGGCCGCGGCCTCCGGGAAAATGGCTACGTGGTGGACGTGGTGCCCGACGGGGACGCGGCGCTGCGGTACCTGCGGGTCTACGAGTACTCCGTTGCCGTGCTGGACTGGCGGATGCCGGGCGTGTCCGGCGTGGAGGTGGTACAGCGGATGCGCCGGGCGCGGTCCGCGACGCCCGTGCTGATGCTGACCGCCCGTGACACCCCCGCCGACCGGGTCGCGGGCCTGGACGCGGGCGCCGATGATTATCTCGTCAAGCCGTTCGACTTCACCGAGCTGCTGGCCCGGCTGCGGGCCTTGCTGCGCAGGCCGCCGCAGGTCCAGCCGCCCCGGCTGGTGGTGGGCGACCTCGAATTCGACCCCGCGTCGCGGAGCGCGCGGATCGGCCCGCAGACCCCGTCGCTGACCGCCACCGAGATCGGCATCCTGGAGATGCTGATGCGCCGCGCGCCGGCGGTCGTGGACCGGCGGTCGATCGCCCAGCACGTGTGGGACAACGAGGCCGACGCGTTCGGCTCCAACACCATCGACGTCCACCTGGCCCGGCTGCGCTCCAAGCTTTCGGGGGCGCGGGTGCGGATCGAGACCGTCCGCGGGATCGGCTACCGGATGACCGCCACATGAGCTGGGCCCGGGCCGTACGCCGGAGGCTGCCCGGAAGCCTGGTGCCGCCCCAGTTCGCGCACGCCGCCCGGGTCGCCGGCGCCGCCACGCTGATCATCGCCATCGTCTACACCGGCTGCGTCACGGCGCTGGACCTCATGGTCACGCACCGGCTGACCGGGCAGACCGACGTCCGGCTCAGTGACCGGCTCACCGAGGCCAGCCGCTATGGGATAGCCGTCCTGCCGACCAGGGATGGCGACGACGACGGCGACGTGGACGACGCACCGATCTTGCTGTGGCTGGTCAGCCCCGGCGGGCAGGTCCGGCCGCTGAACGGGGATGCCCCGGCCCTCCCGCGTGGGGTGCGGCCCGGCCCGGGCTGGCCGGTGAGCACGGCCATCGGCGGCAGCCCGTTCCGGCTCGTCGCCCGGCGCACCGGGGGCCAGTGGATCGTCGCCGGCCAGAGCCAGGCCCAGAACCGGCACACCCAAGCTGTCCTGCTGGGCAGCGAGATCGCGGCGGCCCCGCTGCTGCTGGTGGCGATGTTCCTCGGCTCGCTGGCTGTCAGCGTGAAAGCCCTGAGCCCGGTCGAGCAATCACGCCGCCGCCAGCTGGAGTTCACCGCCGACGCGTCACACGAGCTGCGGACCCCGCTCAGCGTGATCAGCGCGGAAGCCGACGTCGCCCTGGCCAGCCCGCGGAGCGCGGCTGAGTACCAGGGTTCGCTGCGGCGGATCCAGGGCGAGGGCAGGCGGCTGCGCCGGATCGTCGACGACCTGCTGTGGCTGGCCCGGTTCGACTCCCAGCCGCCACCCCCCGGGGACGAGCCGCTCGACGTGGCCACGATCGCCGAATCGTGCGCCAGCCGCTTCCGCGCGGTCGCCGCGGCACGCGCGATCACGGTCACGGCCGACACCGATACGGCGACGCCCGCGCTGATCAGCGCGCCGCCGGAGTGGATCGACCGGCTCGCCGGGGTGCTGATGGACAACGCCTGCCGGTACGCGGGAGCGGGCGGCCGGGTCCGCATCAGCGTCGGCGCGGCCGCCGGCCGGGTGAACCTGACGGTCGAGGACAGCGGGCCCGGCATCCCCGGGGCCGAACGCCCGCGGCTGTTCGACCGGTTCCACCGCGCGGCCGGCGACGGCCAGGGCGCCGGCCTGGGGCTGGCCATCGCGGACTCCATCGTCCGGTCCACGGGCGGCCGCTGGACCGTCGGGGATTCAGCCTCGCTCGGGGGGGCCATGATGGCCGTATCGTGGCGCCGGCACCAGCCGCGGCATCTGACCGTGCCGCCTGTGCCGCCCGTGCCGGCCTGGTATCCGGTGGCCGGAACCGGGGAATCGCCGGCGGAGTGAGCATGCCTCGGGACGCCTGACGGGCCGCGGGGCTCAGCGCGCCGTCAGAGCGTGTGAGCAGTCTGGCTCGCCGCAGCCCAGCCGGCCCCGTACCCGGCCAGGTAGTCCGCTATCGCGCGGAGCAGAGCGCGGATCGTCGCCGTGGCTACGTGACCGGTCGTGGCGGCGTCGAGTTCGTTCAGATAGCCGAACGGTGCCCGGTAGACACCGGCCAGCGCCAGGCGGCTGCGCGAGTGGCCCACCGGGGCCAGGGTCAGGTCGGCATCCAGGACCGGGTACGGGTCGGCCGACACGCCGCTGGCTTCCCAGCGCAGTCCCGCGGTCACCCGGTCCGCGACGTCCGCCGACTGAAGCGAGCGGACGCGCATCAGCCGCGCGGAGCTGGGCCAGGCGGGGGCCAGCCGGGCCAGCCCCTCGTCGTAGGCGATCTGGGACGCGCTGGCGAGAGTTCGGCCTGAGATCAGCTCCGTGAGGCGCGGCTGCGCCGTCACGAAAGGGACGCCGAGGTCGACGTCGTGGGCAACGAACATCCCCAAAGAGTGTCAGCAGGCATTACAGCCGGCCAGGGACCAATGTCACCACCTGACCGGGCCTGCGGCGGCACGTGGCAGGGTGGGTGCGTGGGCCAGGACGCTACTGGCCCAGGAGCCAGCGTCCCGGGGCGATGAGCTGCCAGGCCTCGGCGGGCCCCCACGACCCCTGCGCGTAGGACGCGACCGGGGGCGGGCTGGTCAGCAGCGGGTCGGCCACCCTCCACACCGAGGCAAGCCCGTCGGGACGGGTGAACGGTGACGGTGACGGTGACCGATGATCACGTCATGGATCAGCCGGACGTAGGGCGGCACCGGTCACCGATGATCACGTCATGGATCAGCCGGACGTACGGCGGCAGCGGGTCCCCAGGCAGGCTGGACAGCGGGATCGCCGTGTGCGCCTCGTCGGTGCCCAGCTCGGGGCCGGGCTTCTTGGCCACCAGCGACAGGTCGATCTGGCCGTCCCCGGCCAGCGAAACGACAGTACGTTGGAGGCGGCGGCCAGCCGCCCGGCCAGCGGGCCGGCCGGTTCCCGCAAGATCATGCTGACCCGCTGCTGAGAGGCCGCCATCCGCTTGCCGGTACGCAGGTAGAACGGCACGCCTCGCCAGCGGGGGTTGTCGATCCACAGGCTGGCGGGGCGGCAGATCAAGACGTTCGGCGTGGACAGCCCGACCCCAGACAACCCGGCCAGCACCAGCTACCCCTGCCACATGATGTGCCGCCGGGAGCACATCACGCACTACGAGAACCTCGCGAATCTCGACCAGGTGGTCCATAGTAGGTTCACGTTCGCCGGATTCCCCCTCAGGCTGGTAGGAGCGCACTGTGGGCCCACCCGCGCAGTCACCCTCGTCGGCTAGGCCACAGGCCGGCCGGGAACCCGCGGCCGCGCAGATCGCGGAGCGGATGGCAGCGGCGGCGGCTGCGTGGCTGGACGCCTTGGACCCGGCGCAACGGGCGGTCGCGATCGGGGACGTGCCGGGCGGAGCCTCGGACGCCGAACGGCAGCGCTGGTTCTACACCCCGACCGACCACGGCGGGCTGACCCTCGGCCTGCAGCGGCCGGCGCAGCAGCAGCTCGCGCACGAGCTGGTGGCGACCGGGCTGTCCCCCGCCGGCTACGTCACGGTGGCCACGATCATCGGGCTGGAGAACGTGCTCGACCACGCCGAGGGCTGGAGCGTCGACTGGGGCCGCGAGCGGGGCCGCGACCCCGGCCTGTACTACCTGCGGGTCTTCGGCGAGCCGGGCGGGACGGCGACGTGGGGCTGGCGCTTCGGCGGCCACCACGTGTCGCTGAACAACCTCGTCGCAGGCGGTGCGGTCCGCGCGGTCACGCCGTGCTTCCTGGGCGCGGACCCGGCGGTCTCCCCGCTGCTCGGCCCGGCGCCGCTGCGGCCGCTGGGCGGGGCCGAGGACCTGGCCCGGGAGCTGATGCGCTCGCTCGGGCCCGAGCCGGCCGCCCAGGCGACCCTGCTGAACCGGGCCCCGTCGGACATCATCGGCGGCAACCGGGCCCGGCTGGCCGACGGCGACCAGATGATCCGCCTCCCCGACCTGTGGCACCGGCCGTTCACCGAGCCGCGCCTGGCCGAGGCCATCACCCGGATGGACGCCAGCAACGAGGCCGCCACCGGTTACGACACCGGCGACCACACCCGGCTCGCGCTGAGCGGCACGCCGCAGGGGCTGCCGGCCCGCGAGCTGGCCGGCGGCCAGCGCGGCCTGCTGCGCGCGCTGCTGGCCGCCTACCTCGGGCGGGTCCCCGATGGCCTGTCACCGCTGCCGGGCTACGACGATGACGACGCGCTGGACGCCGTGCACCTGGCCTGGGCCGGCCCGCTGGCCACCGGCCAGCCGCACTACTACCGGCTGCAGGGCCCGGGCCTGCTCATCGAATACGACAACGTGCAGCGGCGGGCGAACCACGCGCATTCGGTGTGGCGGAACCCGGAGTCCGACTTCGGGCTCGACGTGCTGGCCGCGCACCGCGCCGCGCATCACTGACGCCGCGGCGGCTCAGGGCTCGATCACCTCGCCGGTGGCGCGACGGGCGGTGGCGCGCGCGCTGTGGGAGATGCCGAGCTGCATCACCATCTGCGGGGCCCCGGGCAGGTGCAGCCGGTCCCGGATCAGGGCCCGGATCGAGGCCGTCTCCAGCGGCTGCGTGTGCAGGCTCGCGAACACCCACCTGGTGGCGGCGTGGGTCAGCACCCGCTGCAGGGCCTGGCCGGCCCGCAGCCAGTCGCCGCGGCGGTCACCGGAGGTGAGCAGGATCGCCGTCGCCGCGGGCGGCGGTCCCTCGGTGGACAGCAGCCCGAGGTTGCGGCCCAGGTCGAAGTCGCGCTGCGGCAGGCGTCCCGGCTGGCGGCTGGTCCCGGCGGCGAACGCGGCGGCGGGCACCCCGTCGCGCGCCGGATCCTCGGCGCCGCGGCTCCAGCGGTGTATCTCCTGCCGGACCTCAAAGTCGCGGTGCTGCCGGCGGTCAGCGGCACTGGTGATGTCGGCCAGCCGCTGGTAAGCGAGGGTCTGGTCGACGAGCGCGAGCGTGGCTCCCTCGGCCAGCGCGTCGTGCTGGAGCCCGGACAGCAGCCCGGTGGGCAGTGCACCAGCGGCGAACGGGCCTCGGTGGGTGTGGCGGAGCGGCAGCGCGTCCAGCATGTGGCGTTCGCCCGGGGTCAGCGGCGCCGGAGCGCCCAGCGTTACCCGCGCGAGCAGCCGCAGCCGCGGCGGATCGGGGAACGGTTCCACGACGGGCAGGTACCCCAGCGACCGTACCGCCAGCCGCAGCCCGTAGAGGGCGGCGCCGCAGCTGATGAGCATTTCCCGGCCGTCCTTGTCCACCCGGAGTTTGCGGCGCGGATCACAGTACAGGTCGATGCAGAAGTCGCTGACCTGGAACCGCCATGGCTGGGTGTTGTGCACGGACGGCGCGCGCGCCGCCGTGGCGATCAGGTAGTTGACCCGGTCCGCCGGAATCCGCGTCGGCTGTGTGCTCGCGTCGGTGGTCATGCTGGTCACCTGCCCCTCTTGCCCGCAGAGGGTCACTCCTTCTGGTCCGGTTTTCCAGGCCCGAAAGCGTGCGGCGGAAGGGACGAAGGTCCCCGATCCAGGCAGCCAGGAAGAGGCGGTGTACCGAGGTACAAAGGCCCGTCCCCGGGGTAGCCGGCGGGCAATGCCAGGCCCGTTCCCAGTCCCGGCTGTCCGGCGTCTTACCAGCCGAGTTCGCTGAGCCGGTTGTCGTCGATGCCGAAGTGGTGGCCGATCTCGTGGATGACGGTGCGGCGGACCTGGCTGGCGACCTCCATCTCGGTGCGGCAGATCGCGCAGATCGCCTGGCGGTAGATGGTGACGTGGTCGGGCAGCACGCCGGCGTACTGGGACGTGCGGCTGGTGAGCGGGATGCCCTGATACAGCCCGAGCAGGCCGGGCGGGCCCGCGCCGTGCTCGACCGTCACCGCGACATTGCGCATCAGCCGGCCGAGCTCCTCGGGCAGCCCGTCCAGCGCCGTGACGACCATCTCCTCGAAACGGCCAGGTTCGACCTCGATCACCAGCCCATTGTCCAGCGCAGCACGGCTGCGGCCACACCTCGGCGCCCGATCGGGATCGCGTTCATGGCGGGCCGCCGCCCAGCCAACCGCCGTTACACCTAGGGCTACGGCCGGGGTGAGGACATCGCCGGGCTGTTCATGCTCCTGATCATGACCGCATCCGCGCTGCTGGCCGCCGGCGAGGCCGTCGACCGGCTCATCCACCGCGGCCCGTGCACGACCTCGGGTGGGTCGCCGTGGCGGGCGTGATCGGCATGCTCGGCAACGAGATGGTCGCCTTCTACCGGACCAGGACCGGCCGCCAGATCGGCTCGGGTGCGCTGGTAGCCGACGGTCTGCACGCCCGGACCGACGGGCTGACCTCGCTGGCGGTCGTCCTCGGCGCGGCCGGCGTGGCCGCCGGGTGGCGCCCAGCCGACCCTGTGGCAGGGCTCGTCATCAGCGTCGCCATCTTCGGCGTGCTGCGCCAGGCGCCACGCGAAATATACGGCCGCATCATGGACCGGGTAGACGATGTGCAGCTCCAGGTGCGGCCGCTGGGCGGCCAGCGGATCCAGGCCGCGCCCGGCGCACCAGGACAGGTAGCAGCGCAGGTCCGATTCAGCGTCGTCGGTCTCGTAGCCGTGGCTCAGCGGATCATTCACAGCCGCTAGCCTCGAAAAGGAGATCAACCGATCGGCTGTCGGGGGGTGGCGGGTTATCAGTGCTCTTCAGGCCATCAGTTGGTGGAGGCCGACATGCCCGTGGACCATCCTGCTGGAGCGGGCGACGACCTCACATCGGGCAGCAGGTTTTCGTAATCCGGCCGCCCAGCGCTATCCCCGGACAGCCCGCGCCAGTCTCCGCCCGGCTCGCTCGTCGCTGATCTGATCGGCGAAGTCGGCCATGTCCTGGTACCAGATCTAGGACAGCACCGCATCGATGCAGATCCGGCGCCGGGTACGTGACCCGGTTCCAAGTCCGCCGCTCCTCCCTCGATCATTACGAAGTTCACCAGCTAGGCGGCCGGACCATCCTGGAGTACTGGATTCCGGCCGAAAACCTCGCCGCACTGAACGCCAGTATCGTAGGCCTGATCGAGGTGGTTGCGGCGTACCACTTACCGCACACTCAACGCGGCATGTGCGTGCGTTGCGGGCGCAGGATGGCGGTGCATAATATGCGGGGCTGCTGTGTCATTACTGTCTGCAGCTTAGTCTGCGGGTGAGGGTTCCACGCCTTGGCAGGCGAGCGCCCCGGGCCGTGGCGCTGGTCCGGCGGCGCCTTCTTCCTCCAGGTGGCAAACGGTGAGCGAGCACGCGATCGAGGTGCGGCGGCTTCGCAAGTCTTACGGCGGGATCGAGCGCCTGCATGGCGTCAGCTTCAGCGTGGACCATGGCGAGGTCTTCGGCTTCCTGGGCACGAACGGGGCGGGGAAGACCACGACGATCGAGATCCTGGAGGGCTACCGGGCTCGCGACGGCGGGGAGGTCTCGGTGCTCGGCGCCGATCCGGCGCACGCCGGACGGGACTGGCGCAACCGGATCGGGCTGGTGCTCCAGGAATCCGAGCTCAACCCCGTCTACACGGTGGCGGAAACGGTTGCGATGTTCGCGCGGTACTTCCGGCAGCCGACCGATCTGGACGCGGCGATTGCCGCTGCTGGCCTGGCGGATAAGGCGGGTGAGCGCGTCGGGCGCCTGTCCGGCGGTGAGAAGCGCCGGGTGGACGTGGCCGTCGGCCTGGTCGGCGATCCTGAGGTGCTGTTCCTGGATGAGCCGACCACGGGGCTTGACCCGGCGGCCCGCCGGGGCATGTGGGCGCTGATCGAAGGGCTGCGCCGGGCGGGCAAGACGGTGTTCCTGACCACCCACTACATGGAGGAAGCCCAGCGCCTCGCGGACCGGATCGTGATCTTGCAGGCCGGCGCGATCGCGGCCCAGGGCACCGCCGAGCAGCTCAGCCGGGCGCTGGGCCATGACACCAGGATCAGCTTCCTCGCGCCGCCGCAGATCGGCCCGGCCCAGGTATCGGCGGCCGTGGGCACCCCGGTTGAGCAGGACGGCCGGTGGCTCAGTTTTCGCAGCGACCAGGCTCAGCGTGACCTGACGGCGCTGCTCGGGTGGGCAGCCGGGCACAGCGTCGAACTCACCAGCATCCGGGTGTCTCCACCCACCCTCGATGACGTCTTCGTCGAGCTGGCGGTACCGGCCGGCGAGGCCCAGGACGACGGCTCATGAACGACGCCGCGCTGGCCGTCGCGCAAGCCCGCTACGCGCTGAAGGGCTTCTTGCGTGAACCTCGGACGTTCGTCTACACGCTGGTCCTGCCGCTGTTCCTGCTGGTGATCCTCAACGGCATCTTCCGCGGCAGGTCATCGTTTTTCCGCCTGCAGGTCCCGTTCGCGGTCTACTACACTCCGGCGATCATCTCCTATCAGATCATGCTCGCGGGCTACAGCTCGCTGCTGATCGCGGTCACCACCGAACGCGAGCGCGGGATGCTCAAGCGGCTGAAGGGAACGCCCATGCCGAGCTGGATCTTCCTGGCCGGGGAGATCATGCGGACGGTCGTCGTGGTCGCGGTCACGGTGGCGGCGCTGGTCGCGGTCGGCGCCGTGGTGTACCACGTACCCGTTCAGGCGCACACGGTGATCGGCCTGGCCGCCTACACGGTGGCCGGGACCGCCTGCATGTGCGCGCTCGGCCTGGCCAGCACCCGAGCGTGCGCCACCACCGAGGCCGCATCGGTCGCCGGGCCATTCGTCACCTTGATCCTCGGCTTCGTCTCCGGCGTGTTCATCCCGGTCTCCATGATGCCGTCGTGGATGCTGGACGTGGGCAAGCTCTTCCCCCTGGAGCACCTGGCCCGGGGCCTGCAGCAGGCCTTCGCCGTCCCGGGCTCGACCGGCATAACCGCGATCGATCTGGCTGTGATCACGGCGTGGGGCGCGGCCGGGATCGCGGCTGCCCTGGCCGGCTTCCGGTGGCAGCCGCACGACAGCTGGTGAGCCGCAATCCCGAACGGGAAGCCGGCCAGGTCGTCACAGGCCGATCGGCAGCGGCGGGATGACCCCGGCGGTGATCAGGCCGGCCGCCGCCAGCGGGAAATCCGCGACGATCCCGGAGGCCTGGTCCGCATCGGCAGGCGCGAGATGTACGCCCGGCACGCCAGCCGCCTCCTGCCCTGACACCATGGCAGCGTCTCTGCGGGCACATCTCAGCAGGCACAAGGCAGCGCCGCATACGCGCGGCATGACCGGATGTTTTGTGCGTCGCGCTGGGACGCTATATAGCGTGCACGCTTATGTCATCTGCCTGGTGGCCGGAAATAGCGCAGGATCTGGAGCGCCCCGCTTCATAGCGGACGCGGTCACGCTGGGCGGTACAGGCGCCAGAACGCTCAGGCGTTCCGGACGGTTCACCCTTGCAAGACCTCTGGGCCGTGGGGGCAGCCACGGCCGGTCAGCGTGCCCGAGCCGGCGTCACCAAACGCACCAACATCCTCGTCATCGGCAACATCAACCCCGCCGTGCTGGCGCCGGGCATGGTCATCACCGGAAAAGCCGCCAAGGCGTTCGCCCTCGAGGACAAAGGCCAGGACATAGAGATAATGACCGAAGACGACTTTCACCGCAGCCTTTAGCCAGGCGCGGCGGTCTCAGATGTACCCTTCCACCGGATGAACCTTTACCATGCCCGGCGGCCATCTTGTGCCGCGCATAGATCGCGGGGCCTCACAAAGCGATGAGGGTGCAAGGGAACTCTGGGAAATCGGACTCGCGAACTATGGTCGCAGGGGGCCTGCCGCAGACCGCTGACCGGCGCCGTGAGCGCGTCCGTGAGCTTTGGTCGGCGCATCTCGCTGAGCTGCGAAAAGCACGGAAAGCCAGGCTCTTGCAGGAGGGCGCGGAGCCTGATCCCGCGGAGCCGGGTGAGGAGCCTGGCTGGAAGGAGCAACTGCTCGGCCAGCTAATGGGCATGCGCCCGGATGCTTTCGGGCGGCTGGCGAGGCGGCTGCTCCGCGAGGCCGATGTCGACAGCGTCAACGTCACGGGGCAAAGCGGCGACGGCGGAATCGACGGACTGGGGGTCTATCGGCTCGGGCTGGTGAGCTTCCCGGTGTTCTTCCAGCGCAAGCGATGCGGCGGCAGCGTACCCCCCAGCGCGGTACGCGACTTCCGCGGCGCGATGACAGGCTGCGGGGACAAGGGTCTGCTCATCACCAGGCTCGTTCACCGCGGACGCGAAGAAAGAGGCAACCCGAGATGGCGCTCCGCCGATCGACCTCATCGACGGTGACCGCCTCCGCGAGCTCCTGAAGCGGTACGACCTGGCCGTTCGGACCGAGACCCGCACGGTCGAAGACGTCACGATCGACCCCGCGTCCTTCGGCGAAACCTAACGCTGAACATCCCCGAACGCGGTCGGCGGCATGACAGGGCATTGCTTGAATGCAGCTTAGGAAAGTGGCTTAGAACAACGCACGGCGAGTTCTGGGGTTCATGCCTCTGGCCCTGCTGCCTCAGGGTCGGGTACGGCGTACGGGGGGCTCTGGCGGGAGGCATCGCCGCGGCCGAGGGAGAGGCTGGCGAGCAGCCCGAGGCCGAGGAAGATTGCCGCGCAGAATGCGGTCAGGCGGGTCGCCTGGGAGAACGCCTGTTTCGCCAGTTCCGCGACTGGTGCCGTATGGGGGTCGGCGGCCAGGTGGCTGATCGCTGCGCCCGCGCTCTGCTTTACGGCGGTCACGATCGCGATGCGCTGCCCGGCAGGTATCCCAGCGATACCTGCCAGCTTGTGTGATAGCTGAGCGCCCAGCGTGCTGAACAGCACGGTGCCCAGGATCGCGATGCCGAACGCCGAGCCGATCTGGCGGCTGGTGCTCTGAGTACCCGAGCCCTGGCCACTGTTCGCTATCGGTACGTCGGCGAGTACCACCCCGGTGAGCTGGGCCGTCGCGAGCCCGACGCCAAGGCCGTATATGAACAGGACAGGAACCGTCGCCCACCATGCGGTGGCCGGGCCGATGACCGCGCCGATCCCGGCAACGCCGGCGAGTTCGAGTGCGATGCCCAGGCGCACCACGAATACCGGTCCCTTCCGGCTGGCCAGCTGCGCGCCGAAGCCGCTGGCGGCGAAGCTGCCGATCGCCAGCGGCAGCAGCGCGATACCGGTCTCGAACGCGCTATAGCCGCGGACGTTCTCAAACCATAGGGGCAGCGAGAACAGCAAGCCGAACTCGCCGAGGCTGACGATCGCCGCCGCGATGTTGCCGTTACGGAACGAGGGGATGGAAAAAAGACCGAGGTCGAGCAGCACGACCCGCCCCGCGGCGTTCCGGCGCAACTCGACGGCGACGAAGGCGAGCAGGCAGATGACGCCCGCGGCGAATGCCGCGGGGACAGGCGAGATAGGCCAGGTCCAGCCGAGCCCGGCGATGCTCACCTGGCCGGTCCGGGCCCCGGTCGCCCAGCCGGCCCCACACCAGCAGGAGCGCGGCAAAAACCAGCGTGTAGACCTCCTGCACCCACTGCGCATCGCTGGAGGTGATGCCCAGATCCTTGATGATCTGCGGCACCGCCACGTTGACGATGGTCGCGTCCACGATGATCATCGCCACGCCCAGGGCGATGAAGAACAATCCCGCCCACCGGCGGCGCGATGCCGATCCGGCGGCCGCCGCAGAATGCGCCCGAACGGTCACGAAGCCCCCCACTCATCGCTGACCATGCTTAGCATCATTGATCAGCATACTGAGCATCGGGGACAGCCGAGGTTAATCGTCTTCGGCGGGGACGCCCGGTCCGTCAGCGCGCATACCCTGCTAGCGAGATGGATACCTCCGGCCAGGACGTTCCGGGCGATGCGGCCGAGTGGCCCCTGGGACGCCTGCTTTCAACGGCCGCCCGCCTGGTGGAGCAGGACTGGAACAGCTGGCTCGCAGGCCGTGGCATGACCCATGCCGGGCTGCTCGCCCTGCACATGCTGGGGACCGGGCCGCATACCCAGCGCGAGCTCGCCACGGCGAGCATGGCCGAGGAACAGACCATGAGCCGGGTGCTCGACCGGCTGGAACGCGCGGGGCACGTGACCAGGGAGCGCGACCCCGCCGACCGGCGCCGCCTGGTCGTCCGGTCTACCGCTGCGGGCCGGCAGGCATACTGGGCCGCGATTGAGGCCAATATCGCGAACACGATCATCACGCGCCGGCTCGACGAGCCAGAGGCATTCCGGCGCATGCACAGACCGGGACCAAGGATCCAGCCGCCGCTTACGCTCTGTCACTGCGGTATCTCACCGCAGCCGCCCCGGCCAGATTCTGATGATTGCCGGGCACCATGGGGTCTCGTCATGGGCGGTTACCGTGGACGGTGATCTCCCGGTTCCACAGGTCCACGTCGCTGCGCCGCGGGTCGCCTGGGGCGTAACGGATCCCGGCCAGCTCTGAGCCCCGGATGCCGGTCGCCTTGAACACCGCGATGATCGCGGTGTCCCCCCGGCGCTGGGCGAACGTGCGGCCCTGGCAGGCCTTCTCCAGAGCCGATAGTTCTCCGCTGGTGAACACCGGGACCAGTTCCTCGGTGACCTTCGGCGGGCGCAGCCGGACCATCGGGTCCGGGAGCTGTTCCCCCTCCGCCCACCACCTGAAGAACTGCCGCAGCGCCCGGTACTGGTTGCTGACATACGCGTCGCTGTAGCGGCCCAGCAGCCACACCATCCACCGCTGAACGTCTTGCCGGTCCACCTCCTCCCACCTGGTGCGAGAGGTATGCGGCATCAGGTGCGCGGCGGTGCACCACTGCACCGCCGCAGTGTATATCCGCACCTTGCCCTCAGCGGCCAGGTGCAGCCGGAACGAGCCGATCTCCGGCTGCAGCACCCCGGCCTCAAGCGGCTTGCGCTGCCGGGAACGCGGTTGCGCGACGGTCATAGTTGTGCTTCCTTCCTGCGATTCCGCGACGGCGCACACATCCACGCCAGAGCGTTCCCGCAGGTCAGACAGCTTAAGAAGGGGCGCTTCCCGCACCACGAAATCCCTTTCCCTCCCCGCGTTTATGCAGGTGAAAAGGGATGCGGCTACCCGGAAATCGGCGCCCCGAGAAGGATTCGAACCTTCGGCCCACCGCTTAGGAGGTCGTCTCATGGGCACTCGTCAAGTGCCTCTTTGCTGACCAGAGCCAGTGTGCTCGGTCTCTGGCTACAGCTCGATGTCCCTGGTATCCGCCTCGTCCGGGCACGCGGGGGGCACGGACACACTCCAGTTGCTGGTGACCCTCTGCTTGCAAAATACGCGCAGGCTGTCGGCGGGACAGTCGCTCACCTGGGGCTGCGCCAGGGACGCCTCGGCTGGGATCGGTCCCGGGTCGGGTCCCGTTGCGGTCAGTCTTGGTGGTCAGCATCCGCTACGTGGGCGCACGGCTCCGTTTTTGATTCTTGGGTGCCGTACGTTATCGCACGCGGGTGATCATTAGACCGATGGCTGACGGCTCAGGAGGCTCAGTCAAGCACAGAGGGTACCAACGACCTATCCTTATGGGGACTTAGGGCTCTAACTGGATCAGTGACGTGGCCAATTCTAGGTACAGAGCTGGATCAAGGGCGTGGTCAATTCTAGGTACAGACACAGAGGGGTAGTAACGCCGATTCTCGGTACCGAGGGGGGATAGTAGCTATGCTGATGCTAAGCGTGACTCATGTCCTTGCAACATCCGTGAACGGGACGGTAGTTGGGTTAGCAGCGGCACTGGCGACAGCCGTGGTAGCGGCCTTGACATTTGCGCTTACCGCGGTGAAACAGCGTCGTCAAAGCGTCGCCGACCAGGTGAGAAGAGAAGTTGAAGCTCAGCTTGGCCACACGATGGTGCAGCTTAAGAAAGCCGAAGAACAGGCACAAGACAGAACGGACAAGGCGAAGCAGCTGGAGGATCGGTATATAGATCTGTTAGGACAGATACAGCAGAAGGGTCAAGAGCTCAAGGACATGACGGAGCGAGCCACTGAACTTCTTCCGGCTCTCAAGCGTTCAAAGGTTGTCATTCCTCGGATTCTCGTCGGGAATGCAAATCGTCTATGCCGATATGAGTCAAACACAAACGGTGCTCTGAGCTATTTGTCCGAACTTCTGGCTTCGGAAGGAGGCTCCTCTGTGGACTATGAGATGGGGGGTGGGCTTGCCGACAGTATGAATGCTCACGTCCTAGCTTATGAGCTCTTTGAGCGGGCGATAAAGATCAATCCCCAGAACGCGACAGCTCGCGCCTCGTTGATCGAGAAAAAAGCCGACTTGGGCCGGGGTGATAGTGGGGAGATCGTTCAGGAAGCGGATCGGTATGCGCTGGCACATCCGCGTGACCCCGTAGTCTTGAGACGCTGTTTCAACGCGTGTATCGCGCTTGAGGACTGGGAAGCAGTCCGAGAGATAGCCGAGAAGCTTCTCCAGAAAGACGATGACGTCCCTGTCACTTGGCGGAACTTTGCGGTAGCGCTTGACAAGACTGGGGCGCCCGCAGAAAAAACTTCACTAGCCTATCAAAAGGCAATTGATGTCACATCGTCTCACGGGGAAGAGGACTTGAGCAACGTCCTGGTCCCCTATGTTCGTTACTTGCTGAAGTACCATCGCTTCGAAGACGCGAAGAGCGCGGTCGAGACACTGCTGCGCGACGAGCCGAGGTCGTCGCTCTTGCTGCGGCAATATGCCGAAATTATGCGGACTGCTGGCGATCCGGAAAAGGCGCAGGAGTGTTACCGCATAATGGTCGAGACCGCTGATGATGAAAGTGATCAAGACGTCGCCAAGCAGGGGCTGGCCGACTTGGCGGTGCTCCAGCGGCTAGAGGAAGGCGCAATCATTGAAGGGAGCACGAGAGACTAGGGATCAAGATCTGTTGCGGTCGTGCTCGTTGCACATCCGACCGAACAGAGAAGCGTTGCTGCCAGCGGCGATTCGCGGTAATGACTAGATATGGGTGACGTGCGGATTGCAGGTCATCAGATCTCGGACACATGATCCCTCTTCATTGCAGGATGGGTATCCATGACCTGCTGGATTGACCAATCGTCTAGCACAATGTCTCCAGCTTCATTGGTAGCCAGTCGGGATTGCCCGTGGCTGCGCTCATAAGTTTGCTTCCGGGCAGCGGGAGGTCCGCCGCGCGCGTTTCGGGCCTGGCCTCTGGCCTGGCCCTCGCCGTTAGGCCCGCTGGCCTCAATCGTTCAGGCGGTTTGAGGTCTGGTTACTGATCGTGCTGGTATCCGTTTTTTAGCCTCATGTCCGTTTGTCCTCGGGTGGGAGGTGCGCGGGGTTCCCGGGGTGCCCGGGTGCGCACCGGCTCCGACCGCGCCGGGATGGTCCTCCTTCCGTGTTGCTGGGGTGGTTCGTGCTGGTCAGGCGGGCGCGGGCAGGGCGCAGAGCCGCTGCCAGCAGGTCAGGAAGGCCTCCTTCCACGGCCAGTCCGGGCTGATCTTCAGGATCCGCTGCCGTGCGTGATGCACGAGGCGGGCGGGGATGTGCCAGGCCCGGTAGCGGAGCGTGTCCGGGGCGGCTTCCCGCAGGTCGGGGTCGTCGTGGAAGCCGGGGAGGCGGGTCCAGGCGGTGAGGTCGGCGGCGATGTTCGCGGCGATGACCCAGCCGGAGTTGACCTGCCAGGTCTTCGACGGAAGGTTCCGCAGGCCCATCGCCTTCGCGGTGCGGACCCCGTCGGTCTCGACGACGGCGTGCTCGCGGTGGAGCACGTCGATGTACTGCGGGTGATGGCTTCCCGGGACGCCGTCGATGCCGGCGTCCGGGATGTTCGTGCAGATGACCGAGTACCGCCAGCCGGTCTTCTTCTCGTAGTCCGTCAGGTTCCTCGCCTGGCGGCGGGACGGCTTCGTCCGGCCGACGATCCACCGCAGCTCGTCTGGCCAGTTCCCGGCCCGGCTCATCAGGTGCGTGATCTCCGAGACGCCCT
>Ga0335078_10000702_pt1 | contig 51623 bp, 44 predicted proteins | sample Lox_Sample_32_FD_206711 | JGI IMG/M metagenome (GOLD analysis project Ga0335078, IMG submission 206711) | Soil microbial communities from Loxahatchee National Wildlife Refuge, Florida, United States - Lox_Sample_3.2 | ecosystem: Environmental > Terrestrial > Soil > Wetlands | place: USA... | reverse complement strand
ATGGATCGGCATTCTGGCATGCTTTAATGTAGTGGCTCAAACCATGTGTCCCTCGTGGATGCGGGCGCGAGCGCTCTCCATGTATTTGCTGGTCTTGCAAGGCGGCATGGCGCTGGGCAGCGCGATCTGGGGAGAATTGGCGTCCCGAGAAGGCGTTCCCGCGGCGCTTGCTTGGTCGGCGGCGGCCATGGTGCTCGGGTTGACGACCATTCGCCGACACCGACTGACCGCAGCCGAGTTGAACATGGCTCCTGCGGTAGTAAGAGATTAATCAACGGGGAGGATCCATGCAGAGGAAATTGGGATTGATAATGTGCGGAGTGCTGGCCCTAACGATTGCATCGGCTGCGCAAAACAAGCCGAAAGAAGAGCACCACACCGTTACCGACATATTGAACCGGACGGTCAGCAATCTTGAGCGCGAGTTCGTTCCGGCTGCGGAAGCGATGCCCGAGGACAAATACGGCTTCGCTCCTACCAACGGAGAATTTAAAGGCGTGCGCACCTTCGCTCAGCAAGTCAAGCATGTCGCAGCGGTGAATTACGAGTTCGGTGCGGCGCTTCTGGAAGAGAAGCCTCCGGTCGACGTTGGCGACGAGTCAGGGCCGGCGTCGGTCACGACCAAGGCCGACATCCTGAAGTATCTGAAAGACTCTTTCGAGTACGTGCACAAGGCGATCGGCACTATCAACGAGCAAAATCTGGTGGGATCGGTAAAGAGCCCGTTCGGAGAAGGCAAGATAACACGGCTTAGCGTGGCCACCAGCGTGTCGTCCCACGGCTTCGACCATTACGGCCAGATGGTCGAGTATCTAAGGATGAACGGAATCGTGCCGCCAGCCAGCCGGTAGTCGTGCGTTCAAACGCTCGCCGCGCGTCGATCCCGTTCGACGGCTTCGGCGAGGCTGGAGCGGTGTTGTTCGAAGCTGACCAGTGGATTCCGGGCGAAATATTTTGGATAGGAATCGAGGGCTTGGAGGAAGCTACTGATTTCCTTGCGGACTTGTTCGTTCCCGCGGCCTTCGCTTACCGGGACTTGACCTATTTTCGCCTTCATCGCTCCGCACTCAGAAATCGCGCACGACGGTGCTGCGCCTTTCTCTGACCATGCATTTTCTATCAACACACGGATCTCTGGTTAGTTTCGGTTGTGGGGGACTGTTTCAGCCTAGATGGAACCGTCATCGCTCGTAAATAGCACAGACGGGCTAACGGATCCTCTCGAATATTGCGCTCAGGATTCCATGGTTGAACGCGCTCCACGCAGTGTGATCGATGTGAGGAGCAATTCGGCCGTCAGCCCCTTGCGCTCAAGATGAGCCGCGACCGATCGTCGGACTTTTTGCGCCGAAGCCCGCGGATCGAGGAAGATCAGCACCGACGGGCCGGCACCGCTGAGAGCTGCACCGAGGATTCCCTCATTCCCTTCCAATTCCTTGAGGCATGGCAGCAGAGGGCAAAGCGCGGCGCGGTAAGGTTGGTGGATGCGGTCTTCGAGCGCGGCAGCAAGCAAATCCGGGCGTCCTTCCGTGAACGCGGCCAGCAACAGCATGGAGTTTTGCACGTTGGTCACGGCGTCGGCACTTGAATATTGCGCGGGAAGGACGCAACGGGCCTTTTCGGTTGAGAGGCTCTGCTCGGGAACGGCGAGCAGCAACGGCCACTTCCCCTTTGGACGAATGCAGGCGATCTGGGCGTCGCCATCTGCCGACATGCGCGCCACCGCGAGGCCGCCCATCCAGCAGGCAGCCGCGTTGTCGGGGTGATGCTCGCGACGCGAGGCTTCGCCGATAATCTGTGCGGCGCTCCACCCGAGTTTGCCGAAATGTGCGGCCAGAGCGATCCCGGCCAGGCGCGCCGCAGCGGATGAGCCGCAGCCTCTGCCGACGGGGATGTCGTTATGAATGCGCAGGGCGAGCGGCGTCACGTCGCGACCGGCGCTGGCGAGGACATCGCGATAAGTGTTCAGAATAAGGTGGTCGTCGAGTTTTCCGCAGATTGCCTGGTCTCGGCCCGTCGCCCTGATAGAGAATTTGTCGACTGCACGGGCATCGATTTCGATGTAGAAATCCATGGCCAGCGCGGCCGCGTCAAAAGCTGGACCGAGATTGGCCGAAGTCGCGGGAAGGGCGATGTGAAGCCGGGAGCGTTTCGCGTTTCCTGTCTTGGATGGCATGGTACGGTTCAGACTTTCTCCGCTTGCTCCAGCGTTCGCATTACGGCATCGAGTGTGGCGTCGAGGACCATTGGCGGACGGCGCAGTTGACTCAGCGCGGTGTTCGCCTTTTCGGCGTCACCGCCCTTGAATAATTCCCCGCGATGGAAATCGATGGTGAAGTCCGGATCCTTCAGCAGATTTCCCGTCAAGACCAGAACGACCGTCTCATCCGGCTTTACGAAATTCTGTTTCAGCAATTTCTTTAAGCCCGCAAGCGTGACGGCAGATGCAGGCTCGCACCCGATGCCCTCCGCGCCGATCTCGGCTTTGGCTTGTGCCATCTCTACTTCCGTGACCTGCTCGCAGCTTCCGCCGGTCGCTTGCAGAACGTTGACGGCTTTTTTCCACGACGCTGGATTGCCGATGCGGATAGCGGTGGCGCGCGTCTCGGCGGATACGGGAATCAACCGCTTTCCGGCGCCTTCGCGCAGCGTGCGCACCAATGCGTTCGCCCCTTCGGCCTGAATAATGGACAACTTGGGTAGCCTCGAAATCAGCCCCAGGTGACGCATTTCGAGCAACGCTTTGCCGATGGCGGAACTGTTTCCGAGATTGCCGCCGGGAACGATGATGTGGTCCGGCGTCTGCCAGTCGAGCTGCTCGAGCAGCTCCAGCGCGAGCGTCTTCTGGCCTTCGAGACGAAATGGGTTGATGGAATTTAGCTGGTACACAGGCGCCCGCAGAACGAGTTCCTGCAGCAGGCGCAGGCAGCCGTCGAAGTCGGTGCGCAACTGGCAGGTGACGGCCCCGTAATCGAGTGCTTGCGACAACTTGCTCCACGAGATTTTCCCTTCGGGAACGAGCACCAGGCTGCGCATGCCGCCGCGGGCAGCGTACGCAGCCATGGACGCGGACGTGTTCCCGGTCGAGGCGCACGCGACCCAGCGGAATCCCGCGCGGCGCCCAAACGTGGCAGCAACGGTCATGCCGGTGTCTTTGAACGAGCCCGTCGGATTCAGTCCCTGATGTTTCGCAAAAAGTTTGGGCACTCCGGTAACACGAGAGCATTGTGGCAGCTCGTACAGAGGAGTGTTGCCTTCCCTTAGAGTGACCGCCTGCCGCTCATCATCGAGCGTCGGAAGCAATTCCCGAAACCGCCAGACCCCGCTGAGGTCCAGGGCGGATTGCGAAACACGCCGCTGGCACCACGTTGATTTCAGATCTCGTGCCTCCGGTGGACTCGGCTTCCAACGCGGGTAGACGATCTCGAGCAGATCACCGCACGCGGCACAGCGACAATTCTGCACGGCGGTTTCGTTTTGAGTTCCGCACGCGATGCAGCGGAAGGCGAATGCGGGTTCGCGCGCACCTGAATCAGACGTAGAGGGACGAGGCATGGCCTAAATCTATTTCTTTCCCCGGAGATATTGGTCCGTCCTGTTGATCCAATCAGCGCGCGGGGGAGCGAAGACATCGAGATCGACCGTATCTTCCATCGCTTCGGCTTTGTGCGGCATATTCGACGGGATGCAGAGAGTTTCGCCAGCCTTCACAACAATCTCTTTGCCGTCGATCCAGAACTTGAGTGCACCCTCGAGGATGTAGGTCAGCTGCTCGTTATGATGACTATGCTCGGGAACAATGCATCCCCTTTTCAGCAGCACTCGCGCCAGCATGATCTCCTGCCCAACCACAAATTGACGTTGCAAGAGCGGGTTCAGATCTTCGAGAGGAACACTCTGCCAGGGAACGTACTGCAAGGCCGCCGAACTTGCTGCGCGCTTCGGAACGGCGCGTTTGGCTCGCGAGCGGACGGCCCCGCTCTTTGTCTTGGAGCGAGCGGAGGTCTTGCGACTCGATTTGCGATTCAGATTTTTCTTCGCCATCTGGTGGTCCCAGTCTGTTTCTTCTGCCGCATTTGCTCTTTCATCATCGCATAGCCACGGCTCACAGTCCTTTATACATGCCGCCATCGACCAGCACAGTCTGGCCGGTCACATAGGAGGCCCGTTCCGACGCCAGCCAAACGATCGTCTCCGCGACTTCGCGGGGATCGCCCAGCCGCTTCACCGGAGCATCGGCGGCCCATGCCTCGAAAAACTCCTGCTCATTCTTTCCCGAGGCGGCCGCGCGAGCTTTGGCCAAGTCCTTCAGGCGCTCGGTTGCAGTGAAACCGGGGCCAACATTGTTGACCAGAATTCCGTCTTTGCCAAACTCGTTGGCCAGGCTCTTCACCAATCCCACAACTGCTGCCCGAACCGCATTTGAAAGAATAAGGTTCGGGTCCGGCTGCTTGGTGGTAATCGAAGTAATCGTAATGATGCGTCCCCAATGCCTCCGCTGCATGTGGGGAATCACTTCCCGCGCGAAATACACCGTGCTCAGGAAATTGGCCGCGAGAGCGCGCTGCCAATCGTCGAGGCTGGTGGCTAGAAACCCCTTCGCGGGCGGACCGCCCGCATTGGTGACGCAGATATCGACGCTTCCGAACTTGCCGGCCACCGCCGCGACGAACCGCCTGACCGCCTCGGCGTCAGTAACATCGAAGGCGTTTGTGAATACTTCCACGCCATATTTCTTTCTGATGTGATCCGCGGCGTCTTCCAGCTTCTGCCCGTTGCGCGAACACATGGCAACGCGGCTGCCTTCAGCGGCGAAGGCCTGCGCGGTGGCGAGGCCGATGCCCTGACTGGACGCGGCAACCAGCGCAACTCGGTCTTTTAGTCCCAGATCCATGAGCGGAGATCCGTGAGCGAGAGATTATAAATGGTGTGGGCGCGGGTTTCGCTTGCCGGGCGCGAATCGGCACAATTACTCTTGGAGCCAGGCAAATAACGAAACGAGGCAATCATGAAACGCAAGAGCCGTCGTCCTGAAACCGCCGCCGTGCACGGCGCCGCTGACCTGCAGAAAAAAAATGGCCCGGTCTCGACGCCGATCTATCAGACGTCGACATTTGAAGTCACCGACAACGATGAGCAGCAGCGCGTAACTTCGACGGATCGCTACTATACGCGCTGGGGGAATCCAACCAACACTGCGGCTGAGGAAACGGTGGCCGCGCTGGAGGGCGTGGAAGCGGCGCGCACATTCGCTTCCGGCATGGGCGCGATCACCACTACGATCCTGGCTCTGCTCGATTCTGGGGATCACATTGTCGCGCAGCGTGACATTTATGGCGGGGTGACGAAGTTCTTGTCGGAGTGGCTGCCACGACTCGGCATTGAGACGACGTTTGTAGATACGACCGATTATGAGCAGTACGCGCGTGCCGTCCGCCCGAACACAAAGCTGTTATACCTGGAGTCGCCCACCAATCCATCACTGCGCGTAGTGGACATGAAGAAGACCGCCGCACTGGCGAAAGACCGCAAGCTGATCAGCATGATCGACAGCACATTCGGCACTCCGATCAACCAGCGCCCGGCAGAATTCGGAATCGACCTGGTCATGCATTCGGGAACAAAATATTTGGGCGGACATGCGGACTTAACCTGCGGCGTGGTCGGCGGACCACGCGAGTTGATGGAAAGCATCTGCGAGACGCGGACGACGCTGGGCAATTGCATGGATCCGCATGCGGCGTGGATGCTGATCCGCGGGCTGAAGACGCTGGCAGTGCGGGTAGCCCGGCAGAACGAGAACGCGCTGCGCATCGCAGAGTTTCTCGAACGGCATGCCAAGGTGCGGCGCGTGCATTATCCGTTCCTGAACAGCCATCCGCAGCACGCAATCGCTCGCGCCCAAATGAGCGGCGGAGGAGGCATGGTCACGTTTGAAGTCGAGGGATCGGGCGACGACGCGCGGCGCGTGAGCGAGGCAATGCATCTATTCACGCTCGCAACCAGCCTGGGCGGCGTTGAGTCGCTGGTGTCGATCCCGGTGCTGACATCGCACGCCATGATCTCTGCCGACCAACGAAAGCAGATGGGCGTGACCGAGCAGATGATACGTCTCTCGGTGGGCATCGAGAACGCTGACGATCTGCTCGCCGACCTGGAGCACGCTCTGGAAGCCATCCCAGCGCGGCAGACGGTGCAGGTGGGGTGAGATTCGGCTTCAGGCCGTCACCCAAGTCGAGAAACAGAAAGCGGGCCTTTTCCGGCCCGCCTCCTCACAATAAACGCATCAGAAGGTAAATCGCGCGCCAAACTGGAATTGGCGTGGCGTGTTGACGTTGTTTGAGATATAGCCAAACGGAAGCTGCTGTTGCTGCACCCCAAAGACGCTGTTCACAGTCGGGTATCCATATTGTGCGAAGTTGGTCATGTTATACCCGGAGATGTCGAAGCGGAGCGCCTTGGTTTCCGTAAAGTTGATCGTCTTGTAAATGGAAATGTCGAGATTGCGCGCCCCCCGGGTGCGAACGTTATCAAGGTAGGCGGGAGCGGTTCCCGGGAGATATGGATTGGCATTGTTCAAGTTCCCGTCATCCGCGCCAGGTGCGGTAAAACAGTTGCTGTTGAACCACGTCGCCACCGTGTGCGGAGCGCCGCTGGCAGGATTACAGATCATGTCTGCCCGCTGCGCGAGGGGGCTGTTTGGCGTTCCTGACCCGGGTGAGGCGATCGGAACTCCAGTGCTCAGGTAAAGGATACCGTTGACGGTCCATCCGCCGATCAAGGTGTTCGATACGCCGCTCAGATTCACGGCCCGGCCCTTCCCTACCGGCAAGTCGTAGGACATCTGCCCGGTGAACGAGTACTTGACGTCTTGCGGGCTGATCGAGTGCTCGTAACCCAGGTTTCTCCAGTCCTGCGCCGCACCCGCGTGAGACCCCACGAACCCCAACGGGGGATTGCCGTCGTCGGTCATCAGCTTGCCCCAGGTAAACGAAGCCAGCGTGGTGAAGTGTCCTGTCAGCCTCTTTTGCACTTTGGTTTGCAACGAACTGTACTCGGAGTCGCCAGCCGGATAACCATGGACGGCAACCCCGTTGCCGAAGGCGCCGCCGCCGAACTGGGGATATTTTTCGAGCGCGATGTACTCGGGCACGGTCGGAGAACCGTACCATTCGTTGGTCGGGTCTTCAATGGCCTCCCAAGTGTTGGGCACCATACAATTCGAAGCCGCCGTGACGCAGAGCGCATCACCGTATTTCTCGATCGTAGGAATATCGAGCATGTTCAGATCGACCGAGCCAAACGGCATGAAAAGTCCACGGCTGCCGACATAAGCGGCACTCACCACCACTTGATGAGGCAGTTCGTATTCCAGCCCGAAGTTGAAGTTGTAGGTCGTGGGTGTGGGCTGGGAGTGAAGCACGGTGCTTAAGGCTATTTCGAGATTATTGCCCAATCCCGGCGGCGGAGTCGTGAAAACCTGGATAACACCGTTGGGAAATGGATTGCTGAGGGAAAAGGGCCCGGTGTAGTTGCCGGGAGTGGGCGTCGGACATCCTGAGGTTCCGTTGAAGACCGAATTGCCGTCTGCGTTAAAGCAGGTGGCGTTCCAGGTGGTGGAGGAGGAGAATCCGTCGGTATTGAGGCCGGCGCTTCCCACGTTCTCGGTGCTGGGACCGTAATAGAAACCTGCTCCGGCGCGTACTACGAAGTGGTTCACAGGCTGCCAGGCAAAAGCCAGACGCGGTCCAAAGTTGCGCAGATTCGTAGTGTTAGGGGAGCGATTGCTGCCGTTGACGAAAACTTCAGCACCCGTGTAAGAGACACCGTTGACGGTGTTGGTCGCATTTGGATCAAAATACTCCTGGCGGTTAAAACGCTCGTTCCGTCCTCCGAAGATATCCCAACGAACTCCGGCAGTGATCGTCAGCTTCGGCGTCGGATGGTAAGTATCCTCGATGAAGGTTGCGTAGTAAGGGTTGGACTCGGCAGCGAATACATCTTTGGTGAAGTTGGGATAATCGCTTGATTCGCTCCCTGTTCCGGCTGTTCCCATCCCGATCAGCGTTGAGGCGAAATCGCTCCCGCCCACGGCACTGGAAACGGTCTGATCTGTGGCGCTTACATCGAAGAGGTAAGAACCAGCTGCCGCCGGTGGTTGGCCAACGTTCAGGTATCGCTTCATCCACTCAAAGCCAAACGAGATCTCGTGCTTGCCCTTGATCTTGGTAATGGTGGCGTTCGCGTCGCTGTTTTCGCTGGCATAGACGAAGTTATTGTAGTCGGCTGTGCCGCCAACGCCGCCCCCCACATCGTTAAAGATTATGAAGGGCAGCTGCTTGAACACCTGCTGCGCTGCCAACGAGGCCGGAAAGCCAACCTGAGCGCCGTTCACCGTACCGAGGTTGGTTATGTCGGTGCTGGTGTATGCGGGATTTCCCTGATTCTCATAATGCCGCGTGAACGAATACCGCAAATTCAGAACCGTACTGGAATTCAGTGTAAGGTCGTCGGCGACAAGAACATTTCTTCCGTTGGTGGTGTTCTCCGCGTAGTCGGGATCCCACCCGCTGGGAAAAACGTTGGCCGTGGAGAAGATCAACTTGTCATAGGAAAAGCGCGTGAAGATCCGCTGCTTCTCGCTCTTGGCCCAATCCACGCGGACATCGAACCGGTGTGCATTGAACGGGTCCAGCCCAGGTACGCTGTAGTTAGGGGAAACGTCATAGGTTGCCTGATCGCATGTCCCCGGGCTCGGGTAGTTGCATGTCGGCATCTTCGACAAGAATAGCAAGCCGATGGGATTCGGATTCGTGATTATGTTGCCGGGAAACGCCTGCCGCGTACCGTCCGGATTGTCGGGCTTGGTCGGATCGTAGATCACAACGGGAGCCGGAAGCCCGGAGTTTGGATCGACGTTGTTGAGCAGATTCGAGAAGTCTCCCGTTCTCTCCGCGCTGGTCGGAACCGTGTACTGCTTGACCCCCTCAAATTGCTCCTGCTGCGTGTCCTCATAGTCCGCGAAAAAGAACAACTTGTCTTTCTTGATCGGGCCGCCGATCGCTCCGCCCTCTTGATAGCGATAGAACGAAGGCGGCGAGTTGCTCAGCCCGTTCGCGAGTTCGTAGTCTTTATTGAAGTAGTCGTTCGCCGACAGAGCGTTCGGCCGGAATATGCCAAATACATCGCCGTGAAATTTATTCTCGCCGGACTTGCTGACCAGACTGATGACGCCGGCGCCGCCGCTTTGATAAGACGCCGGCGTATTCTGCGTCTCCACGCGCACTTCCTGCACGCCGTCCTCTGGAATGTTCATCGCCGGAATGATGGCGGCGGAGTTGTTCTCCGCAATTCCAACCGGCGCGCCGTCGAGCATGTAGTAAACCGATCCCACCAGCGAGCCATTGATCGTGTCGGCGGAAACATCGACTCCCGGCCGCCCCACCGAAATGTTCTGAATCGACTGCATCGAATCGCTCGAGTTCGGCGAACCGTTGACCGCATTCACTCCCGCACTCAGCTGGATAAGATCGAACACATTGCGGGACACTAATGGCACCCGGTCAATCGCTTCAGCCGGAATCAGCGTGCCGACGGTAGAGTTGCTCGCCTCGACAAGTTCAACCCCTTCCGTGACCGTGACCGTCTCCGTCGCAGCGCCCACTTGCAAGGTAATGTTGACCTCGGTGGTTTGGTCGACGTTCACCATGACTTTGTCTTGGGCAAGACTCTTAAAGCCCGTCTGGCTCACGGTGACGTTATAAGCCCCGGGGTTAAGCGAGATGAACGTGTAGAGTCCGGCGGACGACGTCACGGTGTGCTGCGACACTCCGGTTGCCGGGTTCAGCAGGACGACCCGCGCTCCCGGAATGACGGCCCCTCCTGCGTCTGTGACGACGCCGCTGATGCTGCCCCGGCCCGCCTGGGCAAGCGCGAGAGAAGCCGCGCAGACAAGAAGAATTCCCGCAGAAAGAAAACTCCGTACCGACTTGATCATTGCATTTCCGCCGTTCATGAACCGCCTCCTGATCCAAAGTCGCAACGCGACATTCGGGATTTGCAGTGTTCTCATGCACCGTGCCGGCGATTGCCCCGGTTCGACGTTGCGTTCTTGGACGGACACTTCTTCCGGATGGATGAGACCCGCCGGACGAGTTATTAAATCGTATGAATAGTGCGTTTATGCGGCATCCGCTGTCAAGGAAAAAGTACGCGGGCGTAGCTTGCCTTCTTAATAGCCCAGCCCGCCTCTTTCCCCCGCCTCATGCCCCATCTTCACCGTCCAGACTTTATTCCTCCACCCTCTCCGCAACCCTAGAGCAGGCGGCAGGTGGATTCGCGAACCACCAACTCCGGCGCCACCTTCCGATGGGAGGCACTCACTTCCCGCTTTTCCAGCACCGCGTTGATCCCGTCGACCACAATGCCCACCGCCGAAGCGCCCATGGCCTCCATTGGCTGGCGCACGGTAGTAAGCGGCGGTGTGTAGATGGCGGAGGTCGCCACGTCATCGAAGCCGATCACCGAGCACTGCTCCGGGACGTGAATCCCCGCCCGGTTCAGAGCCCGAATCGCGCCAAAAGCGCTCATGTCATCGAACGCGAGCAGGGCCGTGAACGGCCGCTTCTGCTTGACCAGTTCTTCGGTGAGCTTGTGCCCCGATTCGAAACTCGACAGCGGATCGCGAGACTCGGGAAGATCCATGATCAAGCGGGAGTCGATCTCGAGGCCGCAATCCTTCGCGCAGCTGCGAATCCCGCGCCAGCGCGGAGAACTGTCAGTCAGCGCCTTCGGGCCACGAATGAATGCGATCTTGCGGTGGCCAAGCGAATGCAGATGCTCGAGCGCGATGTAGCCGCCGAGTCCGTTGTCGACGATCACGGAACTGATCGACTCGGTCTTGAGCTCGCAGCCGATCATCGCAGTCGGAATGCTGCTTTTTTCCAGATCCCCCAGCAGGTTGATATCCAGGAAGAGCCAGTTGGCGAGCACGATGAGCCCTTCGATCCGGCGATCGAGCAGCATTTCCAGGTAGCGCTCAAACCGGCTGCGCTCGTTGTGAACATCCGTGAGGATCGGAAGATACGACGACTGGTAGAGCGTATTTTCGATCCCGCGCAATACCAGCGTGCAGTAGGGATCGGTCATGTCGAAGACCATGACGCCGACGGTGTGGCTCCGCTTGCTGCGCAGAGAACGCGCGAACTGGTTGGGACGGTAGCCCAGTTTCTGCGCGGCGCGCTCTATGCGCTTCTTGGTGACGGCGGGGATATAGCGCGCTAGTGGCGCATTGTTCAGAACGATCGACACCGTGGTCGAAGAGAATCCGCTCTCCTTCGCCACGTCACGAATAGTCACCATCGCAGGCCTTGCGCCGCACTCGAGAAGCGCGGCCGCTTCGAAGAAACACCCGTGCGTTTCCGCCATCGCCCGCCGCTTGAATTTTCGGCGACTGCTGGCGGACACTACAGCAGAGAGTACAACCAGTGTCAAGCGCTCCAATCACGTCTGTATGTTTCTTTTTGATTCTGCCGGCGGCGATTGTAGGGCCGAGCATGGCGCGCCAGGCGCCGGCTCGAGACGCTGGAAGTACCCGCGCTGCCTCGGTTTCGGGCATTCCCTCTCCAACTTCTGAAAGCCCCAGTTCCGTAAGTCCGCCCCAGCTTTTTCAGCGCGGGCAGGATTCCCTCGCGCACGGACGACTCGACGATGCGGAGCGCGATTTCCGCCAAGTATTGACCGCTGATCCCAAATCCGGCGGAGCTTACGCCAATCTCGGCGTGGTCTACATGCGCCGCAAGCAATGGGCAAAGGCGCTGAAGATGCTGGATACTGCCCAGAAGTTGCTGCCGCAGCTTGCGGGCATCCGTCTCAACATCGGTCTCGCCTACTTCCGGCAAAATGAATTCCTCAAGGCAACGCCGCCATTTGAGTCCGTGGTGCGCGAACAGCCAGATGCGGCGCAGCCGCGCTATCTACTGGGGCTGTGCTACTTCTTCGCCGAACGCTGGTCTGATGCCGCCGACACACTGGAGCCTCTGTGGAGTCAGGAATCGGAGAAGTTGCCATATCTCTACGTGTTGTCCAATGCTGCTCACCGCGCTGGGCGCAAGCAGCTCGATGACCGCGCTTCGGAACAGCTTGTCAGGATCGGAGAGTCCACCCCGGAATTTCGACTCTTCGTCGGCAAATATCATCTAAACCTCGAGCAATATGATTTAGCCTTGGCGGACTTTCAAACAGCGGCTGCGGCGAATCCCAAACTTCCGTTTGTGCATTTCAATCTGGGCCTGACTTACCTGAAGAAGCAGGATTACGAGCACGCGCGCGATGAATTCTTGAAAGACGCCGCCTTCGAACCCGATGTCGCTTTCAATTACGAGCAGCTCGGCGATGTATACCGGATGATGCAGCAGGATAGCGAAGCGGAGAAAAATTACCGCGAAGCATTGCGCAGGGATCCTCAGCTGCTGAACCCGCATCTTGGGCTGGCAAAGATCTATCAGAAGCAAGGAAGAGATGCGCAAGCGCTGCGGGAGCTCGACGCGGCGCGGAAAGAGGATCCGGAGCGCACCGATGTTCGCTACCTTCGCGGCCAGGTGTTGTTGCGCCTCGGGCGCGAACCAGAAGCCAAAAACGAACTCGACGCGGCGGTGCGCATCGATAATGAACGACGCGGCCAGCGCCAGAAACAAATGGAAACGGGAACCGTGCCAGCGCCGGAGCTACTCGAGGACACGCAGTAACCCATTGCGCGTTCCGACGCTCCCCATCAAACAGAACTGCAACTTGCCCTTCCGGCAGGAGGAAAAATCATGAAACGCACACTGAAAATTCTAGCCATCGTCATTGGGATTCTGATCGTTCTCGTCATCGCCCTTCCCCTGTTCATCGATGCCAACACATTCCGGCCGAAACTTGAAGCCGAACTGACCGGTGCTCTCGGAAGACAGGTCAAAGTCGGAAATATTTCTCTGTCCATCCTTTCGGGCGGAGTCAGCGCCGACGAGATTTCGATCGCCGATGATCCTGCATTCAGCAAAGAGCCCTTCGTCCAGGCAAAGTCTCTGAAGGTCGGAGTCGAATTGATCCCACTGATCTTTTCAAAGACGCTGAACGTCACCGAACTCACGCTCAATCGGCCGGAGATCAGTCTGGTCAAGTCTGCCGATGGGGAGAAGTGGAATTTCTCCAGTCTGGGCCAGAACGCGGCAAGGCCCGCGCAGCCTGCTCCCACGGCTGAGCCGAAGACGAATAATCCGCCGCCGGCCGGACCTGCTCCCGGCGGAAATCCGAACCTTTCGGTGGCGAAGCTGAACGTCAAAGACGGAAAGCTTACCGTGACGCGGGCGGGATCGTCGCAACCGCCCCGTGTCTATGACAAAGTTAATATCGAAGTTAGTAACTTCTCCTTCGCTGCCTCTTTTCCATTCAAGATGTCGGCGGATTTGCCCGGGGGAGGCAGTTTAAGTCTGGACGGAAAGGCCGGACCGATCGACGCCGGCAACTCCGCGATGACTCCTCTGGAAGCCAAGGTATCGATCAAGAAGATGAATCTCGCGGACTCCGGTTTCATCGATCCCGCGTCGGGTATTTCCGCCATCGCCGATTTCGATGGAAGCGTGTCTTCCGATGGACATCAGGCCAAAACGAGTGGAACGCTGACAGCCTCGAAATTACAGGTCGTTCAGAAGGGTTCGCCCGCGGGCAACCCCGTACAGGTCACCTACACCGCGGTGCACGATTTGGCCAAGGAAACTGGCAGCATCCCCCAAGGCGACATCGCCATGGGCAAGGCGGTCGCTCATCTGACCGGCACCTATGACGCCCATGGAAACGTGACTGCGGTTGATCTGAAGTTGAATGGAGATGGGATGCCGGTCGATGATCTGGAAGCGATGCTGCCGGCACTCGGAGTGGTATTACCGCCAAAGGCAACGCTGAAGGGCGGAGACCTCAACGTAAACCTGGCAATCGTAGGTCCGATTAACAAGCTAGTTACTACCGGAACCATCCGCATGCAAAACTCGGCGCTGGCCAACTTCAACCTCGGATCGAAGCTCTCTGGCATCTCGGCGCTCTCCGGCAAAAACACGGGCAATGACACGACGATTCAGAACCTCAGCTCGGACGTTCGCGTTGCGCCCGATGGAACGCAAGCCAGCAACATTAACTTGACGGTTCCCTCCATCGGAGTTCTGACCGGCGCCGGAACTGTTAGTCCGAGTAACGAACTCGCGTTCAAAATGAATGCTGCTCTCGGAGGAATGGGGATCCCTTTTGCCATCCAGGGCACCACCTCCGATCCAAAATTCGTTCCTGACGTGAAGGGAATGGCGACCGGGCTCCTGAAAGGAGCGCTTGGAGGCAAACAGAACCCGGTCGGCGGATTGTCGGGTTTGTTCAAAAAGAAGAACTGAGATTCGGAATCGCCACTGGAACAGCCATGCTCGCCGGTTGGGGCCTGGCTTTTTTTCATCTTGTCGTATTTACCAACAAGAATAAGTATTTTAATATTGAGAAATTATGGCCGGTGTCAACGAAACCATTTCCCAGGGCCTGGAACGCTATTCCATCGGCGAGAAACTGCGCACGCTGCGCCTTCGCAAAAGCATGGGGCTGGTCGAACTGGGCAAGCATACTGGCCTTTCCGCTGCGCTGCTGTCGAAGCTGGAAAGAGGAAAGTTGTTTCCTACTTTGCCAACACTATTGCGCATCTCGATGGTGTTCGGAGTAGGCCTCGAATACTTCTTCACTGACGAACGCAAGCGGAGGGTGGTAGCCGTGGTGCGGCGGGACGAACGCGTGCGATTCCCTGAACGCCCAGGCTCGCCGGACGTGCCCTACTATTTCGAATGTCTGGATTACCGCGCCACCGACCGCAAACTGAGCGCGTTCCTCGCTGATTTTCAGGAAGTGCCGTCGGAGAAGATCAAGCCGCATCATCACGCGGGCGTGGAATTTCTTTATATTTTGAGGGGATCTCTGGTACTCAAAATTGGCAGCGACGAATACCTGCTGGAGGCTGAGGACGCAATCTACTTCGACTCCGCCGTTCTGCACAGCTACCGTCGGCGCGGCCCGAAGCCATGTACTGGTGTGATCGTTACCGTCCCCTAGAAGTTCGAAGATCGCGCCAATCTTCACAAAAACGTGGGCTAAGAATTCCCTCATTGGCCAAATCGTTCGTGATCTCCGAAACACCGCGATAGTGGCATCTAAATTGCAGTGTCGCCTTCATTGACAACGGGTGTTTACAACTCCATACTCGCGTTTAAGCTGCAAAATCTTGCAATCTTGATGACTCGGAAATAAGAGGCGCATCGGTCGTTGTTTGCCCGGAGCCGAGTCGATTATCACCAAACAGTGTTTGAGGCTCTATCAGAGGTTCCACCACAGGAGGGTTCTTCGTGTCCAATCCATCTGCCCCAAGAAAAACCTCGGTTCTCGGTTGGGTCATCATCATCGTCATCGTGGTAGCCGTCGTGGCCGTCGCCTCCATGCACTGGCTTGGTACAAAATCTGCTCACCGGCCCGTCAGTAACGTCAGCGCACCCGTCCAGATGCTCAGCGCCGAACAACGCGGCCACATCCGCGCAAGTTTCAGCGCTCTGCCGCTGGCGTTTGAAGCGAACCAGGGACAGACCGACGCGCAGGTGAACTACATCGCTCGCGGCAAAGGCTACACCGTATTCTTGACCCCGACCGATACGGTATTTGCGCTGCACTCTTCCTCCGGCTCGGCGAAATCGTCGCCCCTCAACCGGTTTGGACGCACACCTCAACCGGCGGCTGCCTCCACAAAGAAAGATTTATCCGCAGCCATTCACATGCAACTCGTCGGCGGAAACCCGCAGGCGCAGATCGCCGGCACCGAAAAACTGCCGGGCAAGTCCAACTACTTTATCGGCAATGACGCCAGCAAATGGCAGACGAACGTTCCCCAGTATGCGCGCGTTTCCTATCAAGATGTCTACCCGGGCGTGAACCTGGCTTTTTATGGCGCCGAGCGCCAACTGGAGTTCGATTTCCTGGTGTGCCCGAACGCCAGTACGACCCCGATCCGCTTCGGCGTTTCCGGAGCAAAACAGATCACCACCGACAAGGCCGGCAATCTTCTGCTTTCTTCTACCGCCGGAAATGTCACGTTGCACAAGCCGCAGGCTTATCAGGAAAAGGACGGCGTTCGCCGGCCGGTGGATGCGCGCTTTGTTCTGCAGGCCAACCATCAGATCGGTTTCATACTTGGCCCCTACGATCGCAGCCGCGAACTGGTGATTGACCCTTCGGTCAGCTATGCCACTTATCTCGGCGGCTTGGGCGAGGACGACGGAAACGCAATCGCGATCGACGGCAGCGGCAATGCCTACGTCACGGGCCAAACGGCCTCCTCAAACTTTCCTACGACTGGCAGCGCTTATTCGACCAGCAACGCTGGTGGCTTCGATGTATTCGTCACTGAGATTTCTGCGGACGGATCCACCCTTTTATATTCCACCTACATCGGTGGCACGAGCAGCGATAGCGGAAACGCCATCGTAGTCGATAGTTCGGGCGACGCGTTTGTTGCCGGAGGAACCGCGTCGAGCACCACATTTCCTCACACCAGTGGCGCATTTCAAACCACGTTTGGCGGTGGCAGTCTGGACGCCTTCGTACTGGAACTCGCTGCCGGCGGCGGCTCTCTCACTTTCAGTACTTTTCTGGGTGGCACGGGCGCTGACGTTGCCTACGGCATCGCCATCGACAGCAGCGGTGTCTACGTGGTGGGGTCCACCACTTCGACGGATTTCCCCCTGAAGAACGCTAAGCAAGGCGCCATCGTGGGAACTTCCAATGGCTTCGTGACTAAGCTAGACTCTACCGGCGCTACCGAGGTCTATTCCACCTATCTCGGCGGGGGCACCGGGGATCTCGCAACCGCCGTAGCGGTCGACGGCTCCAACCAGGCTTATGTCACTGGAGCTACTCAGAATCCCGGTTTTCCGACGACCTCGGGCGCATTTCAGACGACCTGCGGCACCGGATCCAGTTGCAATGGCGGCCTCGATGACGCATTCGTAACCGTCTACAACTCTGCGGGAAGCAGTTACATTTACTCGACCTTCCTGGGAGGCGAGGAAGCCGATCAGGGATACGGAATTGCCGTTGACGCGAGCGGCGATGCCTACGTCACCGGAGCGACCGCCAGTTCGCATTTTCCGGTGCAGTCGGCGTTTCAATCCAGCTTCGGCGGCGGACCCGAGGACGCGTTCGTTGCCGCCTTGAACTCCACTGGAAGCGGTCTTTTGTATTCGAGCTATCTCGGTGGCAGTCTCAACGATACCGGAACCGGCATCGCGATCGACGGCAACAAAAACGTATACGTCACCGGCCAGACCGGCTCGTCCAACTTCCCCACCAAGAACCCGACCCAATCCACGTTAGGTGGAAATAACGACGCCTTCGTGACAGAAGTCAGTTCGGCCGGATCGCTTCTGTTTTCCAGTTATCTCGGTGGCGCTCAAAACGAGAACTCCACGACCTCCGGCGGAAACGTGGGCGCCTTGGGAGCGATCGCGGTCGACAGCGCGGGCGCAAACATTTACGTCGCCGGCAACACCGCATCCACGAACTTCCCAACTCAATCTCCGAAACAGGCCAGCAATGGCGGCGGCATCGACGCCTTCGTGGCCAAGTACGCAACCTCCGGATCGAGCGGCAGCTTCACCGTGGCCAATGGAGCCTTGTCGGTCACTTCGGGAGCTCCGGGGGTTTCGGCCACTTCAACCATCACAGTGACTTCGACCGGCGGCTTCAACTCTGCGGTCAGTCTCGCCTGCACCGTGTCGCCCTCAGTCACTGATGGGCCGACCTGCGCGTTCAGCAACCCAGGCAGCTCCGTCACTCCTCCCGCGAACGGCACGGTGACCGCTATGCTGACAATCAACACAACGGCCGCCAGCGCACGCCTGAACCGGCCGGCAAATGGCAACTCTCCCGGTTTGCTCTACGCGACCCTGTTGCCGATCGTCGGAATCGCATTTCTCGGCGCGGGATTCGGATCCGCCCGGTCACCCCGGAAAAAACTGTTTGGCTTTCTGCAGCTCGGTCTGCTTCTCACTGGCCTTCTTTTGCTGCCGGCTTGCAGTGGTGGAGGGGGAGGCGGCGGTGGAGGCAACGGCGGCACGCCGGCTAACGCTTACACCATCAACGTGACGGGAACCAGCGGCGCAACAGTCGTCACCGGCGCCCCGGCCCTCACGCTCAACGTCACCTAGCGTCTGGTGATCAGGGTTGATCAATCGGCCGTCTTCCAGCGGGAGGCGGCCGTTTTCTTTTTCTGCAACGCCGGCCCAGCGCCCACCAACTCGCCGACCTCTGCACAGTGGTGCCGTTTCGCAAACAACACCACTACCACCCCATGTGCTTCCAACCCTTTCCGCAGACCAAGGATGGTAGTATGAAGGATTCCGCAGGAACGGCCGAGAGCCCAGGGTGCCCAGTCGATCTCAAGCTGGCTCTGCGGTAAAATGGATCGCGATCATCAACAAAATAGAAAAGCTGCGATTGCGAGTCGCGAAGATTTCGCTGGCACTCGCGGGCAGCCTTTGTCTGATCCCAGGAATCGAAACTACTTGAACTGAAACTTGCTCATGTTCAAATCCCAGGCATTGCCATCGATCTCGAAATTCCGGAGCGCACCCATCGCCATCGTGGGCTTCTGTCTTTCCTTCGCTGTCCTCATTTTCGTGCCTCCGGCCTGGGGGCAGGATTTCACCATTCAAGCCAACCAGTTCAACCCATCAAAAATCAACCAGGGAGGCACGTCCTCTCTAAATGTCAGCGTCGTCACCACCACTGGTTTCAGTGGAACGATCGATTTCACGTGTGAAGTAACCTCGCAGCAGTCGAGCGACATTCCTCCAGACTGCCAGATGAGTCCCACGTCGATGACGGCATCCGGAGGCGCGATCGCCACCATCACGTCAACCGGCACTTCGACCGGAACGACTCCCGGCCTCTATACCGTGACCGTTACGGCCACGGGATCCTCGGGACCGCCGCTGACTTTACAGCGCGAGCTTTCGGTCCTGGCCGTAGCCGCCCAGTTCACCATTACGGTGACGACGGCCGTGCAACCCAGCTCCGTCCACGCCGGTTATGGAGGGGAGGGAGTAATCAGCGTGAACCCGATTAACGGCTACAGCGGAGTGGTCACGCTCTCGTGCACTTCCGTCTCGCCGCTCGTGACCATCCCTCCCATTTGCTCGTTCTCCAACGAGCAGCCCGTAACGGTGGGGAATGGATTCCCCGGGACATCGACTATATCGATCACCACCTTCGGCCCCGTCCCCACGGTTTCGGTCGCACACCAGCGGAGTTTCTACGCTCTTTGGCTGCCTCTGCCCATGCTGGCGTTCATCGGCCTGGGCGCGGCCGCGGGCGGAAAACGATCCAGAAAAGCATTGGGGCTGCTCGCTCTTTTCGTCGTGAGTGGATGCCTCTTGTTAATGCCCGCATGTGGGAATAACACCAGTTCCGTCACGACCACGCCCAATGGAACCACTCCCAAGAACACCTACACTTTCACTGTGACCGGTATCGACGCCAACGGCAACAGCTCCAGCAACACTGGCAGTGGCAGCGGTTCTCCGTCGGTTACTTTGACCGTGGATTGAAGCAAAGGCCGCGATCATGCTCCGACTCGTGGCTTCCACACCTCTGAAAATGATTTGGATCGCCGTTCTCGGTGGCCTGCTATCGGGTGGCCCGTACGGCTCTGCTGCGACAAACGACAGGACCAGAATTCCCGCTGTCCGCTGGGGCGAAGAAACTCCCGGATGCACCTTTTCGCGAAGCACCGACGGCAAGTATCTCTACGGAATGTGGTCGGGCGATGTAGGAATCACCCTCTCCGTCGACTCGCAGGAACTGGAAAAAGTTCACCGCCGCCACGAACCGTTCTTTAGCGCGCTGCTCAATGTCCGCTATCGAGGACCAGCGGAGCTGGACCTCGACACGGAAAGTATCTCGCTGGAATTCCTCAAGCACTTTCAGGTGATCCAGACCGCGCTCGATCCGGACGAATTCGCCCAGAAAATCCAGAACGACGCGGATCAACTGGACCACGAGACCGCGCGTGAGGTTCAGAAGCATCCGGAAAAGAAAGAAGAAAAACAGGCCTTCGTCAGAGCATTCCAGAAGGACACCGCCGAATTGCTGGAATTCGTCAGCAAGAATAGTTTGCGGTCCGGACGCCTGGACGCGGGAAATCCGGAGATCACCGGCTGGGTTCTGTTCAGCACCAGCAGCAAATGGATCAGTGGATGGAAGAAGCAGGAAGACTTCATCCTGCGCGTTCCGCTCGCCGGAAAAGTGTTCGAGTTTCCCTTCAAGCTTCCGCCCAAACCAGGGGAAGTCCTGCTCCGGCGGCGTGATTGATGCCGCTGGATTTCGCAATCGACGTCGGATCTTATGACGCCACGCGCCGCGACTGACGCTCGATTTCCGCTGCCTGCCGCATCAGGATGTCGCGTAACGAAACCAGGCCCTTCAGTTCCTTGCCCTCGACGATCGGCAAATGCCGGAAGCCGAACTCGCGCATGATGAACAGGCATTCCTCGATGGTCTCGTCGGCGGAAACCGCCCGCGGATTCGCGGTCATGACTTCGGAAATGGCCGTCGTTCCAGGAGTCCGGCCGACGGCCACCACGCGGTTCATGATGTCCCGCTCCGACAGAATGCCGGCCAGTTCTCCATCGCGCAAAACAGGAAGCGCCCCGATATTGTGCTCCATCATGTAGCGGGCAGCTTCGAGCACGGTGCGGCCTGCGTCTACGGAATAAACTCTGCGGTCTTTCACGAGCTCGCGAAGAGTGGCCATGGGTGACTCCTTTGAAAATCGAAAGTAGAGAACGGCGAAGCCTGCGGGGATTCGGCCAGCCCCACAGCCAGCCGTTGCAGGCCAATACTGTATCACAGGCGCGGCGGGCGGATCAGTCCACCATTACAGGGATTTCAGTGCCGCAGCCTGGTATTCGCTGCCCCGTCAGTGCAGAACAAGATGATGCACGTCCTCGTGAACATCGTGCTCCCGAACATTTTCCCAACCCTCGTGAAAGTCGGCGGGGATCAGCACTTCCTTAGTTTCGGGCGCAATCTTCGCTGAAGGCTTCAGCTTGGAATATTGCAAGATCGGAAGGAATGGCAGCATCAGCAGGAAAACCACGCCCATCACCCAGAAGGCCTCGACAAATGCCAGCATGGCGGCATGCTGCTGCACCATTCCATACATCGCGGCCAGCGCCTTGCGAGAAGCTGTGACGCTGTCGGCGCCGTGCAGCACGAAATTCGCGCGCAACCCCTGGAGGAGTGCTCGCGTCTGCGAGCTGCCCGCGGTGACATTCGCCACCAGGTGATCCTGATGCATTTGGGTGCGGCGGGCGAGGAACGTGGTCATGATCGCGATGCCAACGCTTCCGCCGATGTTGCGCATCAGGTTGAAAATGCTGGTGGCATTTCCCGTTTTCTCGGGCGAAATGCGCGCCATCGCCAGCGCCATCAGCGGAATAAAAAGAAAGGCAAGCGCCACGCCCTGCAAAACCTGCGCCCAGAAAATATCCCAGAAGCCCGCGTACAGATTCAGCCCGGAGAGCTGAAACATCGTGATCGATCCCAGCACCATGCCGACGACCAGCAGACGCCGCGGGTCCGTCTTCGTGGTTAAGTGCCCTGCCAGCGGAGTGAATATCAATGCTCCGATTCCTCTCGGAGACAGCGCCAGTCCTGAGTTGTACGCGGGATAGCCCATGAGCGTCTGCAGATACAGCGGCAGCAGGACCAGGCTGGCGTAGAGAACAAATCCCAGCATGCTGATCAGAAACACTCCCGAACTGAACGACCGGTTCTTGAGCACTCGCAGGTCCACGACTGGATGGTCCGTCATCAATTCGCGGATGATCAGAGCCACCAGTCCGAACACACAGAGCGCGGTGAACGTGCGAATGTAGTTTGACGAGAACCAGTCTTTACGCTGGCCCGTGTCCAGCAGAATCTGCAGCGAACCGATGCCGAGAGCCAGAAAACCGATGCCCCACAGATCCACTCTGCCCTTGCCGCGCTTCACATAATGCGGATCGAACACGTAGCGGTTCATCAGGAACAGCGAGAGAACTCCCACTGGCAGGTTCAGATAAAAGATCCAGCGCCAGGTGTAGTTGTCAGTAATCCACCCGCCCAGGGTTGGCCCGAGGATCGGCGCCAGCAGAATGCCGATGCCGAACGCCGCCATGGCATGACCGTGCCGTTCCTTGGGGAAGGTTTCCAGAAGAATCGCCTGCGCCAGAGGCTGCAGGCCGCCGCCGGTCAGGCCTTGCAGCACGCGGAAGAGGATTAATTGCGACAGCGAAGTGGCCAGGCCGCAGCACAGCGATGTCACCGTAAATCCCGCGACGCAGGTCAGCAGCAGCCGCTTGCGACCCATGTGATTGGCAAGCCAGCCGGAGATGGGTAACACAATCGCATTCGAAACCAGATACGACGTGACCACCCATGTGCCCTCCTCGTTGGTCGAGGCGAGATTGCCGGCGATATGGGGAATGGAGACGTTGACGACCGTCGTGTCGAGCACTTCCATGAAGGTCGCCAGCATCACCGAGAAAGTGACGACCCATGGGTTCACAGAACGATGTGGATTGGCATCCACTGATCCCCTGTCCCGCGCGGAAGAGTTCCGCAATTCGTACGGTTTACTATGAGCGGAAGGGAACGCACGGGGCTGTGATAACGGTCACAGCAACCCGTGACGTGTTTCGACGCGCATGGGGAATCGAAAATCGTTCCAGGTTAACGTTCCGTCACTTCCTCGAGCTTGGAGAAGAATGCCGGATAGGAAATTGCTGAGGAATCCGCGCCGCGGATGAGCGTTTCCCCCTCGGCGCGCAGGGCCGCAATGGCCAAGGCCATCGCGATGCGGTGATCGCCGAACGAATCTACTTCTGCGCCATGAAGCGTCTGGCCACCAGGAATTTTCAATCCGTCGTCGCGTTCCTCCACTTGAGCGCCCATCAGCCGCAGGTTCGTGGCCATCGCCGCAATACGGTCTGATTCCTTCACCCGCAACTCTTTCGCATCGCGGACTTCCATCCCCTGCTCGCTATAGGGGGCGATGGCAGCCAGCACTGGAATCTCGTCGATGAGAGCCGCCGAGTCAGCGCCCGCGATTCTGGCGCCCTTCAGCTTGCCGCCTTCCACCTGCAGCGAGCCCGCCATCTCGCCGTGGACCTCGTTTAGCTGCGTCACCGAAATGCGTAGCCCTATCTGCATCAGGATGTCGAGCAAACGGGCGCGGGTAGGATTCATCAGCAAGTTCGGGATTGTCAGCCCCGATCCGGGAAACAGAGCGGCCGCACACAGAAAGAATGCCGCGCTCGACAGATCGCCCGGAATGCGCGCTGCGATGCCGCGCAGTCGCTGGCCGCCGCGAATGCGAACTTCATTGCCTGACCCGCCGCCTTTGCGAGCCAGTTCCGCACCGAACGCGCGCAGCGCCACTTCCCCATGATCGCGAGTGCGCACTGGTTCCTCGACCCGCGTTTCGCCTTCGGCGAACAATCCCGCAAAAAGCAGACACGATTTCACCTGCGCGCTGGCAACCGGCATTTTGTAATCGATCGCTCGCAAAGGAGCACCCGTGATGCGCAGCGGCGGCTTGCCCAGTTGCGACGCGATCTTTGCGCCCATGGCCGAGAGCGGCTTGATCACGCGCTCCATCGGCCGGCGCGAGAGCGACTCATCGCCAATCATCTCGCTGGTAAATTTCTGCCCGGCGACGATGCCGCTCAGCATGCGCATGGTCGAACCCGAGTTGCCGCAGTCGAGCGCGTCGCAGGGCGCAGCCAGCGACAAGCCGCGTCCCTCGACCTCAATGATGTTGCCGTCTTTTTGTTCTCCGTCTTTTCGCGCCCAGGTCACACCGAGCGAACGCATGCAGCCGAGGGTACTGGCGCAGTCGGCGCCGGTCGAATAGTTCTCCAGGCGCGACGGGCCATCGGCGATACCGGCGAGCATCGCGTAACGATGCGAAATCGACTTGTCGCCGGGCAGCTGCACACTGCCACGAACATTTCGTGCGGGGCGCACGATCACTTGAGGACCGGATTTCATGCTGAGATCAATATTCCGAGATCAATATATGAGATCAATAGTAGCGGAGCGGGCCAGAGAAACGGCTGCTTCCCACGCGGGACTTGAATCAGAAATCCGCCATCACTGGGCCAGCGCTTTGGCCTCGGCGGTGGCTTCTTTCAGAATGTTGGCCGGGACTTCCTTCAGCGTCACGCCGAACTCGAACACGGGCGTTTCGACGCCGCGTCCCCAGCGCGCAACTTCCCAATGCGCGCGCACGAACTTCACCTCGGGATGCGCGCCGAGATCCAGCAGCAGCGGAGACTCGCCGCAATAAAATTTCTGGGGCAACGCAGCGATCGATTTCGTACCCCACGTGGCGCCGTCGGTTGAACCGTAAATGCCGAGATCGAGCGACTCCTGCTCAATGATCTTCGTGATCGCGAGCGTCACGAGAAAAACGCGGCTGGCCGCGCCGCTGACGTCGACAGCTACGCCGTCGCCCTTGGTGCTGACCGTCGTCTTTGCGGGAACCAGAATGGTTTCAGGGATCGTGGTTGTCATCGCGAACAAATTCTAACAAATCCGGATTCGGGCCGCGAAGCGTGCCCTCGTAAGTTGTTAGTTCTTGGTGCAAGTCGTTGAGTCTTCGTGGAAGTTGTTGAAAAGTCGTAGAGAGCGTCTAGGAGGCCGATAGCGGCATAATTTTGCTCGGGACGATGAATTCCTCCGGCTCGACAGCGATCGTCGATGCCAGGGCCGTTTCCGGCCCGGGAAATGCCATTCCTATTGGCAGGCGGATAGCCGAAATCGACATGTTGCCTCCCCTTTGCCGAGTACGTATCAATATGCACGTACAATAATGTATGTGCAGTACAATAATGTACGTATAACAGGCGCTTCGGCTATTCCGATGGGTGCGGTCCGGTGAATTCCGAGCAGCACGGCTTCTCGGCCGGCTTGAACTCCATCAGTTCGATGCGGATCAGGTCGGGATCGAATAGATTGAGCTGCCACTTGCCGTCCTTGCCGAGTTTGGCCTGCTCGTCGCCGTGCGCCTTCCAACCGTGGGACTCCAGCATCGCCTGCGCCTTCTTTATGTCGACGACGCCGAGCGAGATGTGATTCATCACTCCCGTCAGGCGCAGGTCGGGATGCGGCGGCTGGTTCAACATGTATTCCAGCCAATCCGTTCCGTCAGGCACCTGGATCGAAACCCAGTCGGTGCGGTCATCCTTCATGCCGCCGTGCCAGTAAGGGCGGAAGCCGAGGATGTCGCGGTAGAAATGGTCTTCGGCCTCGCGGTTGTAAACCAGAAAACCGGTATGAATCATGTGGTGCGACACGGCGGATGCGACCGGCTGGGAGGCCTCTGGCGTGCTTCGCTCGACGAACTCAATGCGATGGCCTTCAGGATCGGTCACGAAAAAATTCAGGCTATGATCCGGCGATCCCTGCACTGGGGGCACTTTCACCCCTTTTGAAACCAGATAATGACGCAGGGCAACGATGTTATCGGTGCGGAAGGCAACATGATCCATGCGATCGGTCGCGTTCGGATCAGGCGCGGGACTGTAGCCCACCCACTGGCGCCCGACCATGTAGCGCAAGGTGCCGCCGGTCTCGACGGGCGGAGCCGAGGCAAGGCCGAGCACATCGCCGTAGAGTTTTTTCACGCCGTCGGGCGCAGTGGTGTAGAACGACACGTGGTCGATGCCCAGAATGAGCGGCCGCGACGCGGGAGATTGTGCGTAGGCAACCATCTGGAGCAGAGAAACAGCGAGCACGAAGTTGAGACTTTTCATGACGCCCCGATTCTAGATCATGCCGGCCCTCGCGGGCTAAACCCCATAAGGGGTTGGCTGCGTGTCCTAACTCACAGGTCCAAGCAAACAGAAGCGGATTCCCATCCGGATCGTGATCAGCAGTTGTGAATTGAGAACGACGCCCCGAGACGTGGCTACAGGCTATCCAGAAACTGACGCAGCAGCCTGGCCGCTTCTTCAGCTTGCTCCCACGGCGAATAGTGGCCAGCTTTCGCAATCACGCGCAGTTGGCTGCCGGGAATATGCTGGCGCATGAACTCGGCCTCGCCGATGCCAGTGGCAACGTCCTCGTCGCCCGTGATGAGCAGCGTGGGAACATCGATGGTCTTTAATGTTTCGACCGAGTCCGTACGCACGGCCATGCCGCGCTGCACCTGGGCCACGTCTTCGGGCGACATTTTTCGCATCATACGGAGCGCGCCGTCGATCAGGTCCGGCCGCATCTCGCGTGTCGTCTTCGCCATGACGCGCTGGATCATGGACTCGAAAAACGGCTCGGTACCCCGTTCGAGCACGTCGTTCGCAGCCTGCAGACGCCCGGCGCGCGCCTCGGCGTTATCGGCGGGGGCCTTCGTGTTGCACAAGCCGAGCGCTGCGGCACGCCCGCGAAACTTCCGCCAGAATTCGAAGAGCGCGTATCCGCCAATCGAAACCCCTACCAGCGGAGCGCGGCCGATGCCGGCACCGTCCATGACGCGGGCAATGTCGGCGGCATGCTTTTCCATGGTGGCCGGCCCTTCGCCGATGCCGGAGTCGCCGTGCCCGCGTAGATCCGGCAGGATCATGCGATACCGAGCAGCCAGTGACTCAGCTACCGGCAGCCAGAATTCGTGATGTGCGGGGAATGGATGAAGTAGAACGACGGGTAGCCCGTCGCCCATCGACCAGTAGAATATCTCAGCGTCACCGCTCTGGACGCGATGGGAGGAGATGGGCGCCATGCTTGAAATTAAAACACAGGAGCCCGGTTCCGGCCTTCGGCGATCGGCTCATGTCCGGGTCTGATTGTTTCCAGGCCGCGGGCATCGCAGGTCCCGGCGTTGGCGGCCGAGTCTACGAATTCGGCGCCGGTTGCGCGTTCACGGGAGCTGGAAGCAAGAGCGGCTCTTCCGGCATCACGATCCAGGCAATGATGTACGGAATGAAACCGACGCACGTCATCAGCGCCGTAATCAGCCATACGACCCGCACGAGGGTGACATCGATGTCGAAATATTCGGCAAATCCGAGACACACGCCAGCGATTTTCCGGCCCATGCGCGGACGCACCAACTTGGTGCGGGCCAGCGAGGCTCCTACGCGTATGCCGCAGTAGGCACAAACGGCTGCATCATCCTGAATGACTTTTCCGCAATAGTTGCAATACATGGCTCCCCCACCAGACTTAGCCCTCACAAGACAATACGCAATTGTAGTCCCGTAAGTTCCCTTTTACTCCCGGTAGGCTTCCTTGATGTATCTGCGGGCCAGGTCGGCGGGACCGGTATTGGCGTTGCCAGCGAGGACCATCTGGTAGCTTTTCATGGCGAGATCGCGCTTTTGCAGGAGGTCGTACATCTCTCCGGCGGCGAGATTGGCTTTTTGCAGGATATCTGGATCCGGGTTCGGAGCTTGGTTCACCAGCTCATAGGCGGCGGCGGCACCGGTCAGATCTTTCCGGCTGCGCAACAGTTCTCCCAGACCCCAGGCGGCCAACTCGTAATGCAGACTGCCGTACTTCCCTTCCCGGCCGTTCTGCCAGACTTTGCGGTACTCGGCCTCGGCCTCGGGCAGACGGCCGGAGGCTCGCAACAGGTTCGCAACCTCAGTCGGGAAAAGATGGTTGTGCGGATACTTAGCGCTGAGTTCCAGCATGTATCCGAGAGCTTCATCGTACTGGTGCTCGCGGCGCAGGAACAGGGTCAGGATGATTTTGGCGTCAACGGAGTTCTCACTCGTCTCGTCGCCGGCGACCTCGCGGAGATATTCTAGGCCTTTCTCCTTCGACCCGCTCAGTCCGGCTAACGCGGCGGCGACCTTCACGCTCCATGGCAGGTTGCCGACCACGTAGTTGTGCGTGCCAACCACCATCTTGGCATCCAGATAGGCGGGATCGAGTTCGAGCACCCTTTCATGGTCATGACGCGCACCGACGGCGTTGCGCAGCGCCGAAAACCAGGCTCGCTCGACGATGCCGGTGTAGACCGCGAACTGGGCGCGAGTGACGCCGCGGCAATAGAGAGCGTCCACGTCGTTGGGATTGGCCTTGAGGCGCTGTTCCTCCAGGGATTCGGCCCGGCGTACTAATTCTTTGATCCGGTCTTTGATCTTCTGAGGCGTTGGCCGAGGAGTCCGGCCGATAAAACTGTCATTGGCATAATCTCCTGTGTTCATCGATCCGGTGTCGTAGAGATCATGCATCAGAATCGCCGTAAGCAGGTGATTGAGCGCGAACGGATCATCGGGACGCTTCTCGACGATCTTTTCCAATTCCTGTTCAGCGCGGTCATACTCCATGTTGTAGAAGTGCTCGAAGGCAGCATCGGTTTGAGGGTCGTGCGGCGAAGCGGTGTGGATCGGTAGAGGACTCTGGCCAACCGCGATGGCGCATGTCAGCGCGGCGAGCAGGAACAAGGGCAGCAGGAGAGGCTTTGGCGATCTTGCCCGAATTTGTTTGGTTCGGATTGCCACGATTTCGTTTGTCACAGGAGCGATTGTTTCCTCAGTCTAAATGAACTTTTCATCTGCTGCTCGCCTGGAGAGGTGCTGCAGAAGCACGGCCGGCCGAACCAAGAACGTCATCTATGTGCCCTCCCCGCTACCTGTCAAGACCAAGACAGATCCCTATAATTTTCCACAGCCACAGACTGATCCAGGTTGCGGGAAGGTCTTTGTGCAGTCTTGCGCCTGGTCCACCGAATGGAGCTCGGTAGGATCGTGCGGCGCCGTGATTAGGATGCTTGTCGAGGGCTCCTTGTGACGGAGACTTCCCGCACCGGTTCAGGGCCATAAAAAGCGAGACGGAAGTTGGTGGGCCTTCGTAACTGGTGCATCTTTACGCGCTTGCTCGCGTAATTATTGCCTTCAGTGTGCAAGAATTATTGTTTGGAAAAAACGCAAGTAGCTGTTGCGGGAGCACTTAGAGGCGGATTGGATTTGGCGGTTGGAATGCCAAGAACGCCGTAAGGTTCTTCCGGTAGGACCTTGACTATGTCGGAAGTCGTGCAAGAAGCGCAACAAGAATTTTGGCGGCCGCCCTCCCCCGTGATAGCTGCGGAGATTCCGGATGGTATTCCCGCCATGGCCGAGGTGTGCTCGCAATGCAGCACCGAATTTCTGCCCGGGTCTCGGTTTTGCCACACCTGCGGCGGGCGACGCGCGCTGGCGATCAGCGCCGCGGCACAAGCCGACGCCGCGGATATCGCGGGAATCTGGCAGAACATCGTCGGCCGCGTGCAATCGTTCGCGGCGGGATTTTCCTGGAGCAAGATCAAGTTCCCTTCCTGGCTCCGCTACCTCCACTTTCATGAGATCAAACGGTGGGTGGGGCTTCCGACGGCCTCGCTGATTGCCTTCGTCATCGGACTTGCCTGCATTGCAGGAGCGCTCCTGGTTGGCTTGCTCACCGCCAAGACATTCGTGGATTGGCAAGCCATCCAGTTCTACCGTGCCGAGTGGCTGCTGGCAGCGACGGCGTCATTTGTTGCGGGAATCCTGCTGAAGAAGCCTTCCCATCGCGACAACGACTAACCCACCCGCCACGTCTCAAGCGAGACGAGATTTGGATCCCGTTCTGTCCATTGAGATCCCGTTCGATTGACATCTGTTCTTATGATTCGGTTCCGGAGGAGCCACCGGAAGTGGCAGCTCGCCGCTGCTGACTCATGCGATAAAGATGATGGACCGGGCCGGTCCCCTTGCCGAGCGGATGGCCGTTGGAAATCGCGGCGGTGACGTAGGTCTTGGCCAGCAATGTGGCTTCGGCAAGGCCGCGATCGAGAGCCAGATGGCAGGCAATCGCGGTGGCGAAGGCGCAGCCGGTGCCATGCGTTGCGTTGGAGCGCTGACGCTCGGCTTTGAAAATCTCTTGTTCAATTCCTCGCGGAGTGGTGAAGCTGAGAAAGTCCACTGCCTTCTCCAGGTGACCGCCCGTAATAACTACGGCCGCGGCGCCCATCTCGTGCAGTTTGGCGGATGCGGCTTTCATCTCATCTGTGTCTTTAACCTTGATCCCGGTGATGGCGGCGGCTTCGTCAATATTTGGCGTGACGACGTCGGCCATGCGGATAAGGCGCTCGATCAGCAGACGGGTGCCCTTCGAATCAAGAAGATCGGCTCCGGAAGAGGACTTCAGGATTGGATCGAGCACAATATTCGGCAGGCGGGCTTTTCCGGAGCGAACGGCAGAACGGCTTGTCGATTGAGCGGCAGGTGGTCCTGATAGGAAGTCTGCAACCGCCTCGACCACCTTGCCCGATCCCAACATCCCGATATGGACAGCCGCAATCTCCATGTCGCTGGTCAGTTCTTCTAGGGTCTCCTTGATCAGGGAAGGGTCTAACGGCTCTACCCGGCGGACGCGCGCGGTTGACTGCACGGTCATGGCGGTGATGCAGGCGATCCCATAACAGCCGTGGGCGGCAATCGTCTTAATATCGGCGGTGACGCCTGCTCCAGAAGACGGATCGAACCCGGCAATGGTCAATACGATAGGCGGCTTTTCGGACATGGACTTCGGTTCCGACGAACTCGAAAGTACCTCACTGTAAGGGTCAGCATCTCACATCGGCAGCCAGTGGAAGTTACTTTCGGTGCCATGCGGCAGAAAAAAATCTTAGGGGCTGGCTTCCGAGTCAACCACGTAAATACATGATTCCATGTAAGTTTGCGGATTGCGAACTGTAAGCCATTGATTCCAGTGAGTTTGTAAATTCTACCTTGCTGGGCGCGGAGAATTATTTACTATTTTATAAATACGTAACCACGCCTAAATAAAGGCAATTATCGGCATCTGCTTAAATTACCAATAGGTTACGTAAGAGATTGATTACTATGAGGTCACCGCGCCGCCCCCAATTCGGCTTGACAGGGAGTTTGGCACGCCGATAGCATTTACAAACCGCAGCAAATTCAACCAGCCTTAGGCCAAGGGTACTTTTGAGTATGCGAGGAGAACTGAATGCGAAGATGTATAGCTCATGGACTGGCGCTTGCTTTTATGGTCGCCGGCCTGGGAGCGGCTCAGGGACCGAACATCTCGGAGGCGACACCGGCTCCAATTAGTTCAGTCCAAACCAAGACAGCAGTCCGCCAACAGGCAGGCAAGTCGAAACCGTATCAAATTGGGACAGCATCGTGGTACGGCGAATATTTTGACGGGAAACCAACGGCAAGCGGTGAACCGTACGACATGTACGACATGACGGCGGCATCTCTGACGATTCCGCTGGGAACGTATGTGCGGGTCACCAACCTGCGCAATGGCCGCGCCGTCGTGGTGCGGGTCAATGATCGAGGGCCGGTAGTTGAGGGCCGGATCATCGATCTGTCTTATGGCGCTGCCGAGGCGCTGCAGTTCCGGCATCGTGGACTGCAACGCGTGCGTGTGGACCTGGTCACCGCCGAGCAGCAGAGACCCGCTTATCAAACCGTCGCCTACAACCATCCTCCGGTGGCGGAACTCCCGTAAAAGCATTAGACTGGCTGGGATGCTGACTGCTCTGTCCAATCGCATCCCATCCGAAATCAGCTATGGCGGCGGTGATCGTCAAGATGATCCGCGACAACGGCTCATCGTAGCGTTGGACGTCTCCACCGCCGCAGCAGCCCAAAAGATTGTAACGGCGGTGGGAGACTCGGCGCTGACGTATAAAGTCGGCATGCAGTTGTACACCGCCGAAGGACCTGAGATCGTGCGCGATCTGGTGGCTTCGGGACGCCGGGTGTTTCTCGATCTGAAGTATCACGACATTCCCACCACCGTGGGGGCGGCGGTGAGCGAAGCCGCCAAGCTTAGGGTGAGCATGTTGACCGTGCACGCGTCAGGCAGCGGGAAAATGCTGCGCGCAGCGGTGGATGCGGCGCGCGCGAATCCTGACCTGATCGTGCTCGCGGTTACCGTGCTGACCAGCCTGGACGCGAACGATCTGGAAAAGATCGGCGTCCGTGGAACGGTCGAAGACAGCGTCACCCGGCTGGCAGCGATCGCGCTGGCCAATGGCTGCCAGGGCGTGGTTGCTTCGGCGCGCGAAGCCTCTACCTTGCGCGCGGAACTGGGAAACGATTTCGCGCTGGTTACTCCGGGCGTGCGTCCCGCCGGCACAAATTCCGCAGATCAAGTGCGGGTTGTCACGCCAGCCGAGGCCATCGCTTCGGGAGCCAGCCACATCGTTGTCGGACGGCCGATCACCGAGGCCGCCGATCCAGCCGCGGAAGCGCGTGCAATCCTGGCACAGATCAGCAGGTAAGACCCATTTACTGCATTACCTCGGCACAACTCCCTGCGGGTTCTTGACCCCTCCGGCAAAGGAGCGGCACCATCACTCATGCGAGAATCCATGCGTCGACTCTTTGCCTGCTCTCTGTTTGCCTGCGGTCTATGGCTGATTTGGTCTACCTTGGCGACTTGGTCGGCGCACGCTCAGACCGCGGGCGCGAATGCTCCTCAACTTTTTGAAGAGGGCATGAACGCCCTGGGAGGAAGCAGCACGAGTCAGTCGGGCGCGGAGGCCATCGAATATTTTCGTCGCTCGGCCGAACTCGGATATGCTCCCGCCGAAGTTGCGTTGGGCTACTTCTACGAGACCGGAAAGTTCACTGCGAAGGAACCGGGGCTGGCTCTGTCGTGGTATAGGAAAGCGGCGCAGCAGGGTGATCCACTAGCCGGGTGGCTCGCCGGACGCGTGATTTATGCAGGACTGGCCGCACCGCGCGATCTGAATGAGGCTGGCAATCTGTTCGCTTCGTCCGCACAGGACGGGAATCCGTTTGCTCAATACCTGCTCGGGAAAGTCAAACTCGAGCGGCAACAATATTCTCAGGCAGCCGATTGGATGCGCAAGGCCGCCGAACAGGGATTGCCGCAGGCACAGTTGCAGTTGGCATTATTGCTGCGCGACGGGCAAGGCGTGCCGCAAGACAAGGCGCAAGCTTACGTCTGGATGCTGCTGAGTAGCCGCGCCGGAACCCACGCCCTGAACAGCGACCTTCAATCTCTTGAAGCGGACTTGGGAACGAATGAAGTCGAGCATTTGAAGAGCAAAGCAGAGGAACTGGAAGGCTCGGCCACACGCGCCCTCGATGCGCATGGCTGCACCGGCTGGCCAGGAGAGTTGGCGGAGATTCCAACTCCGCCTCCTCCGGATCTTCAGAAATTCTGCCGCTAGGCTTCTTGACCCGGCTAATATCCCCAGAAGACTGGAACCTTCTCTTACAGCTTCTCGAAGAATTCACAGGCCGAGCACGAGATGTAAATGCCGCCCGGGACGCTGCGTTCGCGATCCTTCACCCGCTTGACAATGCGAGTGGGCTTGCCGCACTTGGGGCAATCGGTGCTCTTGGTTGTGTCCATGACCTTCTTACGGTCGGCTGTTTTCGCTATTTTGGCGCCTACTGCCATGGTTGGTCGTCTCCCGATTTCTTCAAAATTTGCGCAGCAGTCCGCAGCACTCGCTGCCCGGATGATTGTGGATGGGGTTGTAGGAACTCTTCCCGGAACTACAGGAATCCACTCTGGAAGACTTAAGCTGCGTCCTGATTCTCTTCCGTCGGTATTGATTTTACAGGAATGCCGCGTCAGCTGTCTCGCCCGAGCCGACAACGGTTTGACCCCATTCCCCTGGCCCTGCTACCGTCATATGTTTGCCTATCGGCTCGCGTCGATCCTGCGGGCGGCAAGCTAATTTCGCGGCGACTCGTCCTCCGGGGGGTGTTTCGTCCGCTGATCTATGGTTCCATTCCGTGGTCAGGGAGACTTCTCATGCCAGCCATCAAATTTCGCGGTGTCGACTTCATCCAATACGACTCGCTGCTCACCGACGAGGAAAAGCTTGTCCGCGACACGACGCGCCAGTTCATAGAAGACAACCTCATTCCCATCATTGAGGAATGTAATCGGGCTGGGCGATTTCCGCGGGAACTGGTCAAGCCGATGGCCGACCTGGGCTTCTTTGGCGCGTCGCTCAAAGGCTACGGCTGCGCCGGCATGGGAAACGTGGAATACGGCCTGATGACGCAGGAACTGGAGCGGGGCGACTCGGGGGTACGGAGCTTTGTGAGCGTGCAGTCGGGATTGTGCATGTATCCGATCCACGAATTTGGAAGCGACGAGCAGAAGCAGACCTGGCTGCCTCCGATGCAGAAGGGCGAGAAGTTGGGCTGCTTCGGTTTGACCGAGCCCGATTTCGGTTCGAATCCCGGCGGCATGCGCACACGCGCGTACAAGAGCGGCCAAGAGTATGTGATCAATGGCGAGAAGATGTGGATCACCTCGGGCACGATCGCCGATGTGGCAATCATCTGGGCGAAGGTGGAAGACGAAGACGACCGCATCCGCGGATTTCTGGTTGAGACCGACCGGCCTGGTTTCAAGGCGGACGACATTCACGGCAAGTGGTCGTTACGGGCTTCGGTGACGTCGGGGCTGTCTCTGCAGGATGTGCGCGTGCCCGAATCGAACCTGCTGCCGAAAAGCGGTGGGTTGAAATCTCCGTTGATGTGCCTGAACCAGGCGCGGTACGGGATCGCGTGGGGTGCGGTGGGCGCTGCAATGTCGTGCTACGACTGCGCGCTGCAGTATTCACTGTTGCGAAAGCAATGGCGCGATCGGCCGATCGCTTCGCACCAGCTGGTGCAGGATAAGCTGACGTGGATGATCAGCGAGATCACGAAGGCACAGCTGCTCGTATTGCAGGTCGGACGGCTAAAAGACGCAGGCAAAGTACAGCCGCAGCACATCTCCATGGCGAAGCGGAATAACGTCTGGATGGCGCTCGAGTGCGCGCGGCTGTCGCGCGACATGCTGGGCGCGAATGGAGTGGCCGATGACTATCCCATCATGCGCCACCTGATGAACCTTGAATCGGTGAAGACCTACGAAGGCACGCATGACGTGCACTCGCTGATCATTGGGCAAAGCGTGACGGGGATTGACGCGTTCTAAGCGTTGCCCGATCAAGGAAGGAAGCCTCTTTCCCCATTTTGTTGTTCTGACGCATGACGGTTTTGACGCGTGCCCTATCACCGGGAGGTTGGAAACAATGTGTGAGTGCGATTCCATTCAGCGGGAAACGCAAACTGAACGGTGGCCCATGCGTAAGCTGAGCCTACGATTTAAAGGGGCGCGTGAGGTGTTTTTCCAGTTCGATTTGCGGCGGCCAGCCTCTTCTCAATGACCTCAGACAAACAGCGGCGAGTCGGGACGGCTCTGGGATTCCTGTCCGGCGTTTATGCATGCCTGTACGCGTTGCGCGACGCACGAATCTACTGGCCTCCGGACCTGGTGTGGCAGACGCTGCGACATGCGCAGCGGATGGAGCTTGGCGGCGGGATCGCTCTGATCGTGGCCACGCTGATAACGGCAATCGTGGCGCAGGGAAGGTCAGCAATTTCTTAGGCGCCATCGAGCTTTGCTCAACCGGGGCGGCCGAGCTCACGGATCTAGACATACAACTCTTCCAGCAACTCGTAGGCACGGCGCAAGTGCGGAATCACGATGCTGCCACCGACGACCAACGCGACGTTGAGCGAATCTTCCTGTTCGGCGCGGCTCGCCCCAAGGCGATAGGCCTGAATCGCATGGTAGCAGATGCAATCGTCGCAACGCAGAGACGCTGAAGCAACCAGTCCCATTAACTCTTTTGTCTTCGCCGGCAGCGTGCCTTCCAGGTAAGCATTGTGGTCGATGTTGTAGAAGCGCTTCACGAGAAAATTATTGGCTTTGTCGACGTTGGCGTTGAGCCGCGTGCGGGTTTCCAGGAAACGGCGCGCAATCTCACTTTTCTCGGCAACATATTTCTCGGTGAAGAGGTAGGTCGGTTCCTTGCGCTCCTGAGCCGGGCGCTCTGTCGCGCGTTCCGTGGGCGCGGGATGTTCGCTGGTCGTTGTGTTCATGGGCAAATGTTAGCAGATGACACAGCCAGTGGCGAAAACCTGTTTCCCGGGGTTGACACTCCACTATAGCCGGCAGCATGATGAACCGTTTCCCAGAAGCGTGGCGTTTACTGCAAGCTTTCGCTTGGAGGAATTCCATGGCTCGACGCTGGTTGCTGCTTGTTCTGTCGGAACTTATTCTCGCCGCCGCCGCTTTCGCCGGTGGTCCCACAGGGACGATCACTGGAACGGTGACGGATACCTCCGGCGCAGTGGTGCGCAAAGTACGAATCACCGTCGTCAATGAAGCCACCAACGCAGTACGAGATGCGGAGACAAACGACGACGGCGATTTCACGGTTGCGCTGTTGCCGCCGGGGCGTTATCGGGTGACTGCGGAGAGCGCGGGCTTCCGAAAGAGCATATTCAGCGACGTTGTGCTAGATGTGGACCAAACAGCGCGGGCGGATTTTGCGCTGGAAGTGGGCGCCGCGACGGAGGAAGTGCATGTCAAAGACACTCCCCCGGCGATCCAGACCGACACCTCGACGCTCGGCCAGGTAGTCAACAATCGCCTGGTCGAGGAGTTGCCGCTCAACCAGCGGAACTTCCTTAGCTTTGCGTTGCTGGTGCCGGGAAGCCAGCTGCCGGCGGAAGGCTCGCAGAATTCGACGCAGGGGGGATCGCTCAGCGTGAATGGCGCGCGCGAGCAGTCCAACAATTTCCTGCTGGATGGCGTCGACAATAACGATCCCTACATCAATCAATACGTTGCGCTGCCGTCGGTCGACGCGATTCAGGAGTTCAAGGTTCAGTCCAGCGACTACTCGGCCGAATATGGCCGCACGGGCGGAGCTCAGATCAATGTCGTTCTGAAAAGCGGCACGAACGCGTTCCATGGCACGCTGTTCGAATACTTCCGCAACCGGAGCATGGACGCCAAGAACTACTTCGACTTCCCCGACTGCACGGCTAATTCGGTTCCCGGGGAGTGTGGAGGCATTCCGGCCCTGCAACGGAATCAGTTCGGAGGAACGCTGGGCGGTCCGGTTCGTAAAGACAAGACTTTCTTCTTTATCTCGTATGAGGGCCTGCGACTGCGGCAGGCGAACACACGGGAAGCCACTGTGCCATCGCAAGTCCAGTGGGCCACGGCCGAGAGCTTAGCGCAGGAGCTGTTCTCTTGCCCGATGAATCCATCGTGCCAAGTCGGTCAGAACGTTTTCAATTTGTATCCAACGGCAAATGTTGGATCGGATCTTGCGGATTCGAATACCTTCCTGTCGGCACCGGTGATTCGCCGCTCCGACAACCTCTACACTACCAAGCTGGATCACCATTTCACAGCGACCGACACCGTTTCTGCGCACTACTCGCTCATCGACCAGGACATTTTCAATCCCTTCGACCCGGTCAACGCGTTCACCGCGCTGCCGGGCTATGGCAGCTACACGCTGAATCACGGGCAGAGCGCCGGGATCGATTGGACGCGAGTGTTCAAGTCGAAATTGTTGAACGAATTTCGCCTGGGCTTTACTCGCATGCGTGCCACGGTGTTACAGCAGAATCACGGCACCGATATTTCCGCGCAGCTCGGCTTTCCCGACGTTTTGACCAACCCCGTGGACCTGGGAGCTCCCGATATCAACCTGCTGAACTTCGATGGCATTGGCGAGCCCGTCAACTACCCGCAAGATCGGCATGACACGACGCTACAACTTGCCGATAACGTGGCATGGACGGTTGGACGCAATCAGTTCAAGATCGGATTGGATCTCCGGCATGTGCGGATCGATGACTACCTCGACTTTCTGGCACGAGGCGATTGGTTCTTTCTTGGGGACACGGTTGCTGGAATTCTGGGAGCGTTTGGTTTGCCTCCATGCAATTCGACGCCACCGTATGATCCTTCGACTTGCGCCTTGACCCAGTTGCTTGGCGCAGTGCCCGATTACGCGCTGGCGGTAAGCGGCAATACCTACAACAGCCTGCGGAGCCACGGGGTCAGCACGTACCTTCAGGACGACATCCACGTGGTACCGCGCTTCCTGCTCAATGCTGGGATACGTTATGAGTACAACAGCCCGCCGGTAGAAGCGCTGAACCGGTTCAGCGTGCCGGTCTTGACTCCTTGCGCCGAGCCTTGCAGCCTGCAACCAACGTTCAACGAGGTTGAAACGAACGGAATACCGAGAGCAACGTATTCCCCGACGCGCACCGACTTCGCGCCGCGCATCGGGATCGCATGGCGGCCGCTGAAGTCGGAACGATGGGTGGTTCGATCCGCTTACGGCATCTTTTACGATCAACCGATTGCGAACATCAACATTTTTCCCCGCATCAATCCGCCGTTCTATAACCTCGCGTTATATCCGCAGGACCCGACGACTTGCCCAGGGGGATTGTGCACGGTTCAGGACATTCTCACTTTGCCGGGACAGCAATCGGGAGTCGTCCAGGGCAACATGATCTCCCCGAAGTTCCGCGACGGCTACATGCAACAGTGGAACGCGGACCTGCAATACGAGGTGCTGCCCAATTGGATGGTGGACGCCGCTTATGTCGGCTCGAAGGGCACGCATTTGAGCGATGTACTGGATCTTAACCAGGACAACCCGTCGACGGGGCCGATTTACGCGCAGTTTTCTTCCATCCTGTACGCGGAGTCCAGCGCAAGCAGCAACTACAACTCACTGCAGCTGCGCTCAGAGAAACGGACACGCGCCGGCCTGTCACTTTTGCTTTCGTACACGTACTCGAAGTCGTTTGACGATATTTCGTCGGTCTTCGGCGGCAGCGTTGGCTCCGGGCTGCCGCAGAATTCGTACGATCTGCAAGCCGACCGAGGGCCGTCGGACTTCAATGCTGTGCATCGTTTCTCGGGCAGCTTCGTCTATGACGTTCCGTTACGGCGCCTTTGGGAGCACGGACCCGATTGGAGTGGAAGAGTTCTGAATAACTGGCAGGCGGGAGGAATTTTGACCGCACAAACGGGGTCGCCGTTCACCATAGTTCTGGCCGGTGCTCCGGCATCGTCGGCGGCGGCTTTCGGGAACCCGGCGCGTCCAGACCTGGTGGGCGATCCATTCATGCCGGGTGCCGTGGCGGCGAATCCAGGCTGTACCGGGCCCAGCGAAGTGAGAACACCTGACAACTGGTTCAACGCGTGCGCGTTCGCGAATCCGCCAGCCGGAGCGTTTCCGGGCACATTCGAGTTCGGAGACGAGGGCAGAAACATTCTGACGGGGCCGGGATTCACAGATATCGATTTCGGCTTGTCAAAGAGCATGGCGCTGCGCTCTGAGAGTCACCGCTTGCAGTTCCGAGGAGATTTCTTCAACCTGTTCAATCATCCGAACTTTGATATTCCCAGTCACGTTCTGGGCGGATCGAACTTCGCAAAAATTCTCTCGGCGAATGCCTACGGCGACAAGCCGCCGCGGCAGATTCAGTTAAGCCTTAGATATCTTTTCTGATTGGGTAGCGTGCCCGCCTCGCTACACGGGCTAAGCGGTGGGTTTGTCGCGCGGCGGCGCGATCGCAAGGAATTCGTTGGCGAAGCGCTGTGCATAGCTCTCCAGCAGCGCTGGAATTCTCTGCGCGTCGATCGAGTGTAGCACCAGGCCGGCGTGGTGGTGCTTTTTGATACGCAGAGAGACTTCCGGATCGTCGTAGGCGGAGGTATCGGGCTCGTCCTGCCGAGCCAGCGACAGAATGACACCGGCATACTCCTCACGCAGGGGCGGCAAGCGGTACGTGCCGTCGCCACCAGCCACCTCGATGCGCGCCCATTCGCGCCAAAGATTGATTCCAGTGGCGGCCTCGACCATCTCGTTGATATACGCTCCGCCAACCCGCGCGGCGCATTCGAGAAAATAGAAGTGTCCATCGGCATGCGCGTGGATGAACTCGGCGTGCGAGACGCCGCGCACCAGGCCGAGAGCAGCGATGAGGTCGCGGTTGATGGCGCGCAGGCGGGTGTCAGCCCCGTTTCCCCGAGGGACGGTAAAGGTAGTAAAGATTCCGCCGCCCTGCGCGACATTCATCGGGGGCTTGCCATATCTGCTGACGTTGGCGAAAACGACTTCGTTCTCGGACACGACCGAATCCACGTGATAAACGTCGCCCGGCAGAAATCTTTCGAGCAGAAAGGAAGACTGCTTGTCGCCCAGTTGCTCGAGCACCGGCCACAGTTCTTCGGGAGCATGAATTTTCTTGATCCCGATGGCAGAGGCTTCCTGGCGCGGCTTGAGCACCCAGGGCGCGGGCACGTGGTCAAGATAGTAGCGAATGTCCGGGTGATTCACGACGGGCACAAAATCGGGCACGCGCACGCCGCGATCAAGAGCTCGCATGCGCATGGCCAGCTTGTCGCGGAAATAGCGCATCGTGGTGAGCCCCATCCCGGGAACACGCAAGTGTTCGCGCAACGTGGCCGCCGTCTCCATGTCGTACTCGTCAAGGGCTACGATGCGGTCGAGCTTGTGCGAACGGGCCAGATGCGACACGGCCGAGACGACAGTGGCGACGGGGATTTCTTCCGGAAGATAAAAGGTATCGTCGAGACTCTCGCGCGGCCAATCGGCGTCGCGTAACTTTTCCGCAGTCAGCAGAATCACGCGGCAGCCTTGCCGCTTGCACTCGCGCATGAATTCCTGCCCTTTCTCGTAGGTAGTGATGCAGAGGAAAGTCAGCGGGCGGGCGTCAGGCATGGCGTTCATCGTCTTTCGGTTGGTCGGGAGAATATCATGAGCGCAAGCCCGGCTGGGCATGCAATTCGAAACCTGCTCTATCACGGCGTTACTTAAGAGGTTGCTGATCCTATCAGGCCCGTTGATGGCTTCCTTGACCATGTTATAGTCTCAACCCGGCGCCAGAGATTTTGGAAGTCCACTGCGCATCAGCATTGCACGTCACTAGCGCGCATCACAGGAGGCTCTTGTGTCTACTCAAACGCGTCAGGAAGGCAAGGCCCGCAGCTTCGGCGAAAACATTGAAAGCGATCTGGCATCGCGATTTCTTCGGGTGGTGGAAGTGGCCGCCATTGCATCGGCCCGCACCATGGGACAGGGAGAGCGCAAGCTGAGCGACCAAGTTGCAACCGAGGCGATGCGGCGCACGATGGACACGATTCCGATGCGGGGCACAATCGTAATTGGCGAGGGGGAGCGTGACGAAGCGCCGATGCTTTATATCGGGGAAAAAGTCGGAGCCGAGTTTCGCGACGGTACCGATGTTCCGGACGTTGACATAGCGGTTGACCCGCTGGAAGGCACGAACTTGTGCGCCACCGGCGCACCGGGATCGATTACGGTGCTGGCCGCTTCCGAGCGTGGAGGGTTATTGAACGCGCCTGATTGCTACATGGAGAAGATCGTGGTCGGGCCGTCCTGCAAGGATGCCGTCTATCTCGATGCGCCGGTGTCGCACAATCTTAAGAACATCGCGCGGCGGCTGGATCGCGACGTGGAAGATCTGGTGGTGATCGTGCTCGACCGTCCGCGTCACGAGAAACTGATTGCCGACATTCGCGCGGCCGGGGCTCGCATTCGGCTGATTGGAGACGGCGACCTCTCGGCCGGAATCGCGGCGGCGGTCGTCGGTACCGGAGTGCACGTGGTCATGGGCTCCGGCGGAGCGCCGGAAGGCGTGATCACGGCCGCCGCTCTGCGCTGTCTTAACGGATACATGGTCGGCCGGCTCGTGGTAAAGCCGGAACAGGAAGAGCGGCTGGAGCGCATGGGAATCAAAGACAAGAATCGCATTTACGAGGCTCAGGATCTCGCGCCGGGAAAACAGTTGATCTTCGCCGCGACGGGCGTCACGGACGGGGCCCTGCTCAAGGGCGTGCGGTTCTTCGGCGAGGGCACGCGAACGTCGTCAGTAATCATGACTCTGCGCACCGGCAAAGTGCGCTTCGTGGAAAGCATTCATCTGGAAAAAGGTCCGGATGTGAAGGTGCGGTTCTCGTAGCGAATCGGGTCTTGTTGGCTGCAGCCAAGACCCAGTTCCCTATTTCAGATATTCCGAATCTTTCTTCAACTTCTCCGGCACAGGCGGCATCGGCGGCCAATCCTGTGAATATCCTTTGAGCAGCGGAGTCGCCACTTCGGAGCGCAGCGTGCCGTCGTGCACCGTGAACTTATGGGGATGTCCGGCGGAATAGCCCTCCCACAGACTGACTCCGGCATACACGCCGTCTTTGCGCAGGATGTAATAGGTCATATCCATGTAATGCAACTTGGTCATATCACCGTTGTAATTGCGGACGATGCGCTTCAACGCATCCATGCCAGCCTCTTGCGGGGACATGCCGCGGCGCATGTTCTCGACGATGGTGTGAGCGCCCGCAATCTTGATGTTTTCTTCTCCCGCGCCGGTCGCGCCCGCCGAGCCCACGTCCTGGTCGGTGAAGCAGCCAGCCCCGATGATGGGCGAATCGCCGCATCGGCCGGGCAGTTTGAAGGCCAGGCCGCTGGTTGTCGTGATGCCCGACATCTCGCCTTTCTCATTGAGAACCGAACAATGAATCGTACCTGAAGGCGGAAACAACACGCGGCGGACAGCAGCCAGTTGAAAGTCGGGCTCAATGCCGAGATCGGCCGCGCGTTGCTGCAGTTGCTGAAGGCGGTCGCGCCAGAGACCAGACTGCGGTTTGGAGTCCGGAGCCGGCGGATGCCACTGCGGATCCGCTATGCCCGGCCCCCACCAGTCGCGATCGGAATTGAATTCTTTCCACAACACCCAGATCTTGCGGGAACGATCGGTGAGGAGATTCTCGCGCGGAAAGCCCATGGCCACAGCGAATCGTTCCGCGCCTTCGCCGACCAGCATGACGTGGCCGGTGTGCTCCATCACGGCCTTGGAGACCATCGAGACGTTCTTGATATTGCGGACGCCGCCGACCGAACCGGCACGCCGCGTGGGGCCGTGCATGCAGCAGGCATCGAGTTCAACCACGCCTTCTTCGTTGGGCAGACCGCCGAGGCCGACGGAATCGTCGTTGGGATCATCCTCCGGGCCCATGACCACGCGAACCGCCGCATCGAGCGTATCGCCACCACTCTTGAGATAGGTATAAGCGGGTTCCGCGTAGGCGTGGCCGTTGTTGGCGCAAATAATGATCGGCTTCTTCGGAGAATCCGCAGGCGCAGAGGCCCCAGCGCCATTTTCGGCAAGCGCTCCCGGGATTGTGGAATGCGCACCTACTCCGGCGGCAACGGCTCCAAGAACGGACGTCTTCACGAAATCACGGCGCGAGAAAGTCACGAAACTCTCCTTCGAGTGGTCCAAGTCTGACGGGGTTGAGTTCCAGCGGGCAGAATTCTTCCTCGATCGATCCATCCGCCTGCGAGAGAATTGTTTTCAGCGGGCTGCACTGTTTTGCAGGCGGAAGGATATCACGGCCGGGGAGAGGCTCGCGATCCTATCGGCTGGCAAACCTTCGCAAGCGGCCCGGATAGAGCGCGCCTTGCTTCGCCAGTTGGTCGTCGGCGACGGCGTTGATGGGCTGCACATTGTCGGACCGATAACGCAGCAGCGCAGCGATATTGCCGATCTTGTCGAATTCCGCATCGTCCTTCACATAGAAGGTCTCGATGTCGCGAGAAATCAGCCAGGGCAAAATGGCCTCGCCGACATCGACAATTTCGTGAGTGCCGCGGCCACACACCGGACAGAAATTGACAATGTGCGCATCGAGATGTCCGCATCCGACGCACTCGACCGCGTGACCCTGAAATTTATCGCCCAACAGCAGGGTCTGTACTTCTCCCATTTCCAGCGAGCGCAGAACGCGGCGAAGCCCAGTCACGCCTCGTCCATTGCTGCGGGCCTCGCTTAATACTTGAGCGACCAACTCGCCGCGACGGTCACTTTGCCACTTGTCGACAATCTGTTGCGCACGAGTGCGGATCTCATCCCGTGTAACGTGCGCCAGGTCGGCCTGGAAACGGCCCAGCAACGCCTGACTTACATAGGGATGCAGCTGGGGTTCGAGTTGCGAACGGTGCACATCCTGCGAGCCGAGAATCCATTTCTCAAACATGCCCTTTTCCAGGGACTGTCTCAGAACTTCCGCCACCTGCTTGAAATGCTGCCGAGCCTCATCGTCGACGCGGCGCTGTGCATGTCCCCCGTCATAGCCGGCATAGCCATCGCTGCGTCCCTTACGGGACAGCGGTTGAAACAGGCTCTCCCGCTCGGTCAGTTCCCCGAGGCGAAGATCGAAGAAGCGAGCACGATGGCGATCTACGAGAACGACGCCAAGCTGGGGGAATGCCCCCAACAGATGGGCTAGAGGACGGAGATGAAAATGACGGTTGACGATGAGCTGGGTGCCCGGCAGGCTGGCGGGCAGATCATATTCCCGCCAGAAATTCTGGGAGGCGCAGGCGAACACAGCTTTGGCGTGAGTACCGTTGCTGCGGAATTCGCCCGACAGGCGCAGCACGTGCTCGATATCGGTACGAGCGGAATCTTTCGCTTCTTTGTCTTCCAGGCGGTGCAGAGCTTCGCGCGCCAGGTCTTTAATCAGGATGGTCTCTTCTTTGTGTGCTTTGTTGCGGGGCGTGGCGGGCTGGAAGTAAAAGCTCACCGCGCAGGACTTGGAATCTAGAAATCCAGCCAATTCTCGGATTTGTTCTCGAGTGATGCTCATGCTCATCTCCCAGACAGGAAATCGAAACTAAGCGGCGCCGGTTGGAGCCAACCGGCCAGGAACCTCTTTGGACAGGCCCGGTGCCTTGCGCAAGTGGTCGCGCGCTGCCGAAATAAAGGTAAGGACCCGGTCAGCCGGAAGGCCGGTAATCGCCGCAATCTCGTCGACGCTGAAGCCTTCGATGGCATGCAAAATAAAGGCTTCGCGTGGACCGGAGCCCAGATCGCGAAGAGCGGAGGCAATCAGCCGCAGCATTTCGTCGGAGGCCATGATCTGTTCGGGGGTAGCCACGCGTGCGTCGGGAATCACAGTCTCACCCGTAATGGATTCGTCGGGCTGATGGAATTGCAATTCGGGTTCGTCGCTGCCGCGGATGTTGCGTTGGCGGGCCGACTCTTCCAGACACACGGCGTTACCGTTGCTCTCATCGGTCTGTGAGAGTTCGTCGAGCGCGCACAAGGCCAAGCGGTACAGCCAGGGTTCCAGCGCCAGGCGTTCGGGTTTTTCCTGCCCGTCGCCCAGAGCCGCGGCAATCGTTTCATCGATCACTTCTTCCTTCGACAGCGAGTCGGGAGCGATGGCCTCCTGCGCCTCGCGGAAATAGATTTCACGCTCGACGAAGCGCTCGAGGCGAGCCAGATTGACATTCACATAGGAACGCACATCGTCGGCAGAAATCACCGGAAGCGGAATCGCCGCAATCGTCCGCTCGAAGGGCACCTCCCGCATCGGAGTGCCAGGCCGGACGCTGGTTCCCCGGCGGTCCCGGTGCCATTTGTGAGACGAGCGCAGCAGATCCTTGTGCTTGTTCACCTGCTGCAGCAGATCTTCAAAGGCGGTCTTCACGGCGGCGGCAGCGGTCGGAGCCGATGCCTGTGCCGCCATCTGACCCGAAGGCAGCCGCAGGTTGAGCGAAACGCTGGTGCCCTCGCGGGCCGAAACCTCCTCCACCACTCCTCTTAAATGAACGAGTTCCGGCCTGAAGACCTGCAATCGCTTTTGCAGTTTTTCGATTTGATACTGGATGTCTTTTTCTACGGCGGGAGTCTTATGAAGACGGTAACTGACGTGAACGTTCATGAGCGCCTCGGCATTGCTAACGAAGTTCGCGCAACCAAGTGCTTTCTAAGCCGATTGTACACCCGGTCGAAAAGAGGAGAGCGCGGAATTCAAACGGAATATTTTCACGCAGAGATTGCTTTTCCCGATAAAGTTCGTCCGCTGCCGTCTGCCGCAGGGCATGTGCGGTTGCGCGCGACCGATGCTGGCCGCTATCATCCGTGACCATGAGACTCGTAAAGCCGTGGTTGCTGGCATCGCTCACTGTTCTTACTTTCGCTCAGGCTCCCCATCAAGAAGAAGTTGACGGCGTCTATCCCGACGCGCACGCGCTTTACCTTGATCTGCATCAGAATCCGGAACTGTCAGGACACGAAACACAGACTGCGGCCAAGCTGGCGGCACATTTCCGTAGCGCCGGGTACGATGTAACCGAACACGTGGGCGGAACCGGCGTCGTCGCGATCCTCAAAAACGGTGCTGGACCGACGATCATGCTGCGCACGGAGCTTGACGCTCTCCCGGTGGAAGAAAAGACGGGCCTTGCTTACGCCAGCAAAGTGCGCGCGAAAGACGATGCGGGACACGAAGTTCCGGTGATGCATGCCTGTGGGCATGATCTCCACATGGCGGCCATTCTGGGAACCGCGGAGATTATGGCGCGAAGCAAGGGCACATGGCACGGAACGCTCATGCTGATCGGCCAGCCTGCCGAGGAAACCATCGGCGGGGCGGAAGGAATGATACGCGACGGATTGTTCACGCGATTTCCTAAACCCGATGTGGCCGTGGCTTTGCATGTCGGCAACGAACTGCCTGCAGGGATGGCCTCAATCACTCCCGGTGTCTACAACACGAATTCGGATTCCATCCGGATCACGATTTATGGCAAGGGCGGACATGGTTCGGCCCCACAAACGGCCATCGATCCCATCGTGATCGCGGCTCGCACGATCCTTGCCCTGCAAACGATTGTCTCCCGCGAAATCAAGCCCGGTGAAATGGCGGTGGTGACGGTGGGTTACATTCAGGCGGGAACGAAGAACAACATCATCCCCGACCATGCCGAAATGGGTCTGACGGTGCGGACTTTCAAGCAGGACGTCCGCAAACAGATCCTTGCCGCGATTGAGCGCATCACAAAGGCGGAAGCCGCCGCGGCGGGCGCACCGCGCGAACCGGTAGTGGAGCGCTACGAAGGAACGGACTCGGTCTACAACAATCCGGCGCTGGCCGAACGCATGCGCGCGCCGCTGGAAGCAGCGCTGGGAAAGAACAATGTCGTAATCGAGGGTCCGATCTCGCCCTCGGAGGACTTCTCGTATTTCGTCGAGCAGGGCGTGCCCGGCTTCTATTTCAGTCTGGGAGGAGCCGATCCGGAGAAGCTCGCGCAGGCTAAGGCCGCAGGAACGTCGCTGCCGTCGAATCACTCGCCATTGTTTGCCCCGGATGTGTATCCGGCGTTGCACGCTGGAATTGCGGCGGAGGTCGCGGTGCTGAGGAATCTGCTGAATACGTCAGCGGGCGATCTCCACAAGCTAACCGCGGAGTAACCGTCACACGAAACCGGAAGAGCTGCGCGAGAGAGGCGGCTCTGGAAACACTCCGGCTACACCGCGACCGTCACAGAGGTCTCGGTGCGGATGACGGGTCGATAGAGCGTGTCGCGCTCGATGGGTTCGCGGCCGGCGGCACGGATCAGCCGCTCCAGCTCTTGGCGGCGCATGCCCTGCGGCGTGGTGGCTCCGGCATCGTGGTAGATCTTTTCCTCGATCACAGTGCCGTCCATGTCATCGGCGCCGAAGCGCAGTGAAATCTGCGCGATCTTGGCAGTCATCATCTGCCAATACGACTTGATATGAGGAAAGTTATCCAGCACAAGGCGGCTCACGGCAATCTGTTTGATATCAAGCATGCCGGTCGTCCTGGGCAGGTGCTGCAGCGGAGTATTGTCGGGATGGAAAGCCAGGGGAATGAAAGTCTGAAAGCCGCCGGTCTCGTCCTGTAGCGCGCGCAGTTTGAGCAGATGATCTACACGGTCTTCGTCGTTTTCGACGTGGCCGTAGAGCATGGTCGCGTTCGAGCGCAATCCGATCTGGTGGGCGAGCCTGGCAGTCTCCAGCCATTGATCGCCGTCAATCTTGTGGTCACAGATGATGTGCCGCACGCGGTCCGCGAAGATTTCCGCACCGCCTCCCGGCAGAGAATCCACGCCCGAAGCCTTCAGTTGTTCGAGCGTCTCACGGATGGAGAGCTTAGCGCGCTTCGATAAATACGCGACCTCGACCATGGTGAAGGCCTTGAGATGCACCTGCGGAAAGCGCTGCTTCAGGCCGGAGCAGAGATCGAGGAAATACTGAAACGGGAGGTCGGGATGCAATCCGCCGACGATATGAAACTCGGTGACGGCCTCGGAGTATCCCGATGCTGCGGTCTCGAACGCCTCTTCAAGCGCCATCGTGTACGCGCCGGGAGTATCTTTCTTCCGGCCGAAAGCGCACAGACGGCATGCCGCAACGCAAACGTTGGTTGGATTGATATGGCGATTGACGTTGAAATATGTTTTGTCGCCATGCATGCGCTCGCGGACCGCATTGGCCATCCAGCCGACGGCAAGAATGTCGCCAGTGCGATAGAGAGCGAGGGCGTCGCCGGCATTGAGCCGCTCCCCGGCCACGACTTTGTCATGGATCGGAGAAAGGCGCGAATCTTCGGTTTGAAAGGCATGAGCCTGAAATGAGCGCGCTGCGGGCATCCTTTTGATGATATCGCAGGAATGCGAGGGAAGTCACAGGCAAGGCTTGCGGTGACCACAGGCCGCAAGCTGTCGTGCTTGGGCTCGGCGCGGTGGTTCCGATCTATAACCTTGCGGGCGTCAGCCGCCCTTTGAATCTAACGCCCGAAACGCTCGCCGGAATCCAGGGGCCTACTCAATCCGCTTCCTTCACCTGGCTGCTTCCGCCGCTGGAGCAGGCAGATCACACAAGACAAGGGGCGGACCGGCTGCGATGGATTCTCAGCGACGGCCAGAAAGAGTGCTCCGAGCTGGGCCCCGCGCCCTTGCCGGGCGAGGTGGTTGAGCGGGAATCGCAGGCATTGACGTCAATGAAATAGATGTGGAGCTGGCGGGGCTACAAATCATCGACTCTCGTCTTGTCGTCCTAGGCCGTGGCGGCGACGGCTCGGGCGGGTACCGGCTGTTCCTGCTTCCCGGCTTGCATCAGCCGGTGCCAGAGGAAAACTGCCGGGCCAACGGTCGCGACAATCATTGCCCACGGCAACACGGGCGAAGTCCAGAAGATGGTTGAGGAGAAGCTAAGAAGCGCCAGCCAGATCAAGGTCACAAACGTGCCGAAAAGGAAGGCAGTCCGCCGTTCGCCCCTGCGGAACGGCAGAGAATACGAACACAGTGCCTGCACCATGAGTGAAAACGGGAAGGCTACGACGAGATCGATGAAATAGTGTTCGCCGGTGCCGAGCGTCGCCATCGCGGTTAGAACCAGGAATAGGAGGGCGATGGCCCGTACCCACCGCGCCAGCCCGCGTGAGTTCCACCACACCAGCAGGACCCATGTCATATGCAGAGATGGGATCGCGTTACGCGCGCCTTTGAGCACGATCGGCACCACGTTCATACGCATGGCGTCGGCGGTCGACAGTGGATGCCAGGGAAAGGCAGCTCCAAAAACATGCGCCGGCCCGCACGCCGGAAGCATGTTGTAGAACAACACTCCCACCGGGCCAGTCACCAGAAAAGCCAGCATCACAGCGAGGGCATTTTCCTTTTTCCCGCGCAAATGAGCCGCGTAGACCAACGCCAGAGGCAAGGGCAGCGCGATATAGATAACGAGGCAGGCGAAGCGCAACCACGGCCACGTCCAAAAAAGTTGCCCCATCAGAAAACCGAATTGGATGTGCAGGCTGGCATCGAATGAGTACAAAAAGAGGTCGAATGTTTTCGGATGAAGAGTTTCAGTGATGTCGAGCAGCGTCGTTGCCATCCATTCCGAACCGACGAACAGAACCGCCGGCAGAAATCCATAGAGCAGGAGCTTGCGGTCTTCGCCTTCCGCCCAGACGGTGTGCGTGCCCAGAACTCCGAGCGCGGCCAATCCCGCAAACGAGAAGCCAGCCATGAACATGGGCTGGAAACCCATGACCTTGTAGTCCAGCACGGCCAGAAACAGTCCTCCAGCCAGGACCCAAAGCAAATCGAACCACGAGCGCCGGATCATCGCCAGAACAATCAGAGCGCTGGCCAGCGCCAAGGAAAGATATGCCGAGACCATCGACCCCGTGTAGAAGTCGCGATTCAAAGCCAGTGCGAGGATCGCGGCAAAGAGCAACGCTGTCAGCCCGAACTTGAAAGCAGGTGTGCTGGTGATTCGCGGGTTGAGCTCAGGCTGGGTCAAAGGATTCCATCCGCGCAATAGCGACCGTACGCGAGGGATAGGAAAAACGCTCGCACTCCGAGTCTATGAGGCGCTGACCAGCAAGGGCAACCTGGACCGGCGATTACAAGGTTACAGGAGTAATCGAATCGTTCGGCGAACTCCTGCACACAGGAACGCGATTATGCGCCGCTTCCCAACTTCTTCTTTGCCAGCGGGCGGGAGAAAGCGCTGGTCGGATTATGGCTGTTGATCTCCAGCACTCGGCGGTAATAGTCCTTGGCTTGGGCCGAGTCACCGGATTTCTCATAAGCCTGGCCAAGCAAGACCAAAATAAAAGGATCGTGCTGGTCCGCCTTCTGCAATTCGGCAATCGCCGTTTTGTAGTCTCCGGTGTAAAACGCGACGTAGCCGGTGAGATATGGGAAGAAGCGGGCCTGCCCGGGATTATTGGCCTTATCGAGAGCCGTTTTCGCGGCAGCGACATGTTGCTGAGCTTGCGGACTCTGGCCGCGGCGGGCCGCGATCCGCGCCTGTGCGTTCTCCCATCGGAAGAGCCACAGACTCTTGTCGGCGTCGGACAAGTCAGGCTTGCGTCCGACGGTTTCATATCCCATCTTGTACCACTTGTACGCATGCTCCGTATCTCCGGATTCCAGATACATGCGTGCCAGCTCGGTGCAGGTCTCGGCGGCGCCAACCCAATCGTTTTTTGCCTGTCGCGCTTCGAAAACCTGTGTCTCGAATTGCGCAGCCTTGGAGGCATTACCCTCGAAAGCATAAGAAAAAGCCATTGACCGTAGGGCCTGAGCTTTGGAATCTTCCGGTGCAACGGCGATCGCCTTCGTGAAGTGCTCTCGCGCCTCCGTATAGTCGCCTTTGAGATCAAGCGCCATGCCGGCCGCCAGGTGCGCCTGGTAGAGATCCGGAGACTCCTCAAGCGCCTGACGGTAGAGCGCGAGCGCGTCGTCCTGTTTGCCCGCGCGGCTCAATTTCTCGCCCTGTTCCACGAGATCGGCAGGACTGCCCGGTGCGGGCGCTGGTGTCGGCGCCGTTTGCTGAGCAGCGGAGGAGATAGCCAGCAGCAATGTTGAACAGATTGTCCGCAAGATGATTCGCATGAAATCCTCCCGGCGATACGGCGCCCGGGTGCGCCAGGCGCCGCAACTATTTCCTCAACAGCAGATCCCCGGCAACGAAGGCGAAGAACAGCACAGAAATGACGCCATTCATGGTGAAAAAGGCGGCATTAAGGTTCGATAGATCGTTCGGCCTCACTAGAGAATGTTCATAGAGCAAAAGCAGAATTACAACCAGCACGCCGCACGCTGCCACTCTGCCCAGTCCAAAAGAAACGAGAAGGGCGACCAGCAGCAGGACCATCACGAGATGAAAGACGCGCGCGATCCACAGGGCTCTGCGAATTCCAAAATAACGTGGCAGAGAATGCAATCCGGTCTCGCGATCGAAGTCGAAATCCTGGCAAGCGTAAAGAACGTCGAAGCCTCCGAC
>Ga0335078_10000701_pt1 | contig 51675 bp, 38 predicted proteins | sample Lox_Sample_32_FD_206711 | JGI IMG/M metagenome (GOLD analysis project Ga0335078, IMG submission 206711) | Soil microbial communities from Loxahatchee National Wildlife Refuge, Florida, United States - Lox_Sample_3.2 | ecosystem: Environmental > Terrestrial > Soil > Wetlands | place: USA... | reverse complement strand
GTCGGGGATCCCGTTGAAGAAAATGTTCTCGTTGACCGACCCGTCCGGGCCGCCCTCGCCCGACGCGCCGTTGTCGGAGACCAGGATGACCAGGGTGTTGTCGGCCTGCCCGGTTTCCTCCAGGTAGTCCAGCAGCCGGCCGATCTGGTCGTCCGCGTGGGACAGGAAGCCGGCGTACACCTCGGCCATCCGGCAGAACAGCCGCTTCGCGTCGGCGGACAGCGTGTCCCACGGCTTGGTGTAGTCCAGCGCCGGGTACGGCTTGCCGTCCGGCCCGGTGCGGGTGTCCGGCGTGCCGATCGGGTTGAGCGGCGGCAGCTCGGTGTCCTGCGGGACCAGGCCCAGTTCTTTCTGCCGGGCCAGCGTCTGCTCCCGCATCGCCTCGTAGCCCATGTCGAACTTCCCGGCATACCGCTCGATCCACGCCTTGGGAGCATGGTGCGGGGCGTGCGCCGCGCCCGGCGCGTAATACAGGAAGAACGGCTTGTCCGGCGCGATCACCTTCGCATCCTTGATGAACTCGAGCGCCTTGTCGGTCAGGTCCACCGTGAGGTGGTAACCATCCTCCGGCGACCGCGGCTGATCGACCGGGTGGTTGTCGTAGACGAGATCGGGATACCACTGATTCGTCTCGGCGCCCAGGAACCCGTAGAACCGCTCGAATCCCCGCCCGGTCGGCCAGTTGCGCCTGGTCGAGGCGAGGTTCATCTCGTCGGTTGGGCACAGGTGCCACTTGCCGACGGCGTAGGTGTTCCAGCCGCGCTCACCGAGGATCTCGGAGATCATGCCGTTCTCCGGCGGGATCGTGCCGCTCGCGTTGGGGAACCCGCTGGCCGCCTCGGTGATGCAGGCCATCGAGTTGCGGGTGTGGTTACGCCCGGTCAGCAGGCAGGAACGGGTCGGCGAGCACAGCGCGGTGGTGTGCCACTGGCTGTACCGCACGCCCTGCGCCGCGATCCGGTCGATGTTCGGCGTCTCGATCGGGCCGCCGTAGCAGCTCATGGCGGAGAACCCGACGTCGTCCAGCACGATGTAGACCACGCTCGGCGCGCCGTCTGGCGCCCGGGGCGGCTCGAACGGCGCCCAGTCGGGCTCCGAATCACGGATGTCGACGTTGACCCTGCCGCTGAATTGCTTGCTCACCGCTGTCCCCTCCCGGCCAGCCGCCCCTATCTGGCCGCTGAGCTCACCCGCAGCAGGGTCACCCATGGCCCGGCCGCCCAGCATCACTCCTGAGGGGTGAGGTCGGCACGGAGACGGCACGGGAGAGTCATCGTTGACGGATTCCGTCCGGAAACAACTGGAAGTGCCAGGATGCGACGCCTCGGGAAGACCGTGCTGCTGGCGGCGGCCATGCTGGCTGCCGGGTGCCTGACGATGGCGTGCGCGCTGGCGGCCGGCGGCGCCGTCGCCAGCCCATGGGCCGGCCGGAGCGTGGTCACCAGTCCCCGGCCCAGCGGGACCCCGGTGCTGGCCGCGGCCGCGCAGCCGTCCGACACCCCGTCGGCGCCGACCCCGACGGCGCTGCCCACCACGCCCACGGCCCTGCCGACCACACCGACCGCGGTACCGACCACGCCCACGCCCGCCACCCCGACCCCGACCTCAGCCACGCCGTCGCCGACGTCGAGCAGTTCCGGCATCAACCTGACCAGCGGTGACCTCATCTGGCTGTGGGTCATCCTCGGCGCACTGATCCTGCTCGGCATCATCCTGCTGGCCACCCGGTCTCCCGGCCGCAGCGGCGGCGGCGCCCCGGCGGCCTCCCGCCCGCCGCCGATGCCCACGTCCGGCTGGCACGCCAAGGTCACCGAGGCGTACTCCGAGGGCGCGTCGCTCGACCAGTCGGCGCGCGCGGTGGCCCGGCAGGACGCGTTCACCGACGCGGCGCTGAACTCCGACCTGCAGCGCCGGATCTACCACCTGACCGAGACCCTGTACGGGATGCGGGACACCGCGCCCACCGAGACCCGCCGCGCGCAGGTGGTGAACTCGCTGCTCGCGCTGGAGGCGGTCACCGACGTGATCAACGCCCGGCGGACGCCGGGGGGCGCCAGCACGCCCCAGGGCATGGGCCTGGACGCCCGGCTGGCCGCGCTGGAATCGGCGCTCAATGACCTGCGCGTCCCGGAGCAGCCCGTCCGGTAGCGGCAGGGCACAATCAGCGTCATGGCCGAGATGGCTGTTCTCGCCCGGTACGCCGCCCAGACGGCCGCGCCGCCGGAATCAACCAGCGGGGCACTGCCCAGCCGAAGACGCGCCCGGAGTCACTCCCATGACTTCCTTGCCATCACCGGCCCACCGGGCTGAGCCCCGGCTGGCGTCCCGGCCCGGGATGCGGGATTCGCGTTCGGCTCCGGCCCGCTCGGCCCGGCGGACAGCTGACTAGCCACGATGCCGGGTACCTACCCGGCCCGGCCGAAACCCGGCCCGGCTGACCAGGGCCGGCCGCAGGCCCGTGCACAGCCGGGCTGCCCACCCCCGGTTACCGGCCCGGCTGGCCGGGTTGACGAGTCTGATACCAGACGCTTATCATTGTGATATCACTTTTAAGGTCATGGACAGCCTGGCAGGACGGCATCAGGCGGAGCTTGCCGGCCGGGCCCTGCGGACAGGGAGGAAGTCATGGGCGGACCGGGAAGCACAGCCACTGGCAGGCCCGGCGTCCTCGCCGCCCCCCGGCCGGTCCCGGCCAGGACGCGGGCGGCCGGCCAGCCGGCCGTTGAGATCACGCATCTCCGCAAGGTCTACGGGCCGGTGGTCGCGGTCGACGATGTGTCGTTCGCGGTCGCCGAGGGCGAGATCTTCGGCGTTCTCGGCCCGAACGGGGCGGGCAAGACGACCACCGTCGAGTGCGCCGTCGGGCTCCGGTCGCCGGACTCGGGGACAGCCCGGCTGCTCGGCCTGGACCCGCAGGCCGACCGGGACGAGGTCCACGAGATCGTCGGGGTGCAGCTGCAGACAAGCGCGCTGCCGGGCAGGCTCCGGGTCGGCGAGATCCTCGGCATGTACCGCTCGTTTTACCGCGAGCCGGCCGACGTCGGCGAGCTGGTCGAGGTGCTCGGGCTGGCCGGGAAGCTCGGGGACTGCTACAAGTCCCTGTCCGGCGGCCAGCAGCAGCGGCTGTCGGTCGCGCTGGCCCTCATCGGGCGGCCGCAGATCGCGGTCCTGGACGAGATGACGACCGGCCTGGACCCGGGCGCCCGCCGCGACGCCTGGCGGCTGATCGAGGGAGTCCGCGACCGCGGCGTGACGATCCTGCTGGTCACCCACTTCATGGAAGAAGCCGAGCGGCTGTGCGATCGCGTGGCCCTCATCGACAACGGTCGCGTCGCGGCGCTGGGCACCCCGGCCGAACTGGCTGCGCAGGCCCGGGGCGGCAAGAGCGTGCGGTTCCAGCCGTCGGCGCCGTTCGATGACCGGCTGCTCACTGGCCTTCCCGGGGTGACCCGGGTGCAGCACGCGGGCCAGCAGGTGATCGTCACCGGGACCGGCGAGCTGGTCAACGTGGTGATCCTCACGCTGGCCGCGGCCGGCGTCACCGCCCACGGCGTGCAGCTCGATTCGTCGAACCTCGAAGACGCGTTCGTCCGGCTCACCGGACGGCATCTGGACCAGGAAGGAGCACCGGCATGAGCGCGCTGCCGCTGCCGAGCCCGGCACGACGGGCCGCATTCAGCCAGATCCTGCGCAACGAGGCCCGGCTGACCTGGCGGATGCCGGTCGGCCTGATCGGCGCCATCGCCATCCCGATGGTGCTGCTGATCATCTTCGGTGAGCTGCCCGCCATGCGGATACGCTCGCCTGAGTTCGGCGGGCTGACCGGATTCGATGTGTACGTGCCGATTCTCGCCGTGTTCGGCGTCGCGCTGATCGCGCTGTGGGGGCTGCCCGGGCCGCTGGTCAGCTACCGCGAGCTAGGGATCCTGCGCCGCCTGTCCACGACCCCGGTGCCACGGTCCTGGCTGCTGGCCGCCCAGGTGGCCATCCAGCTGTGCATCGCACTGGCCGCGTTCGGCCTCGTCATCGTGGTGAGCAGCACCGCGTTCGGCGCGCCCGTCCCGGCGAACCCGGGTGGGCTGGCGCTCTCGTTCCTGCTGTCCGCCGCCGGGCTGTTCCCGCTCGGCCTGCTGATCGCGGCCACGGCCAGGACCACGACCGGCGCCAGCGTCATCGGCCGGCTCACGTTCTTCCCGCTGATGTTCTTCACCGGCCTGTGGCTGCCGCAGGCGCTCATGCCGTCCGTGCTGCAAACGATCAGTGACTACACCCCGCTCGGGGCGGCGGTGCAGGCGATCCAGGCTTCGATGCTCCAGGGATTCCCGCCCACCCGGCCGCTGCTGGTGCTGGCCGCCTACCCGCTGGTGTTCGGGTACCTGGCCCGCCGCTTGTTCCGCTGGGAGTAGCCGACCGGTCATGACCCGGGGGCCCGGGCGGCCCGGCAGCGCTGCGCGGCCGGGCCGCCCGGTTCTGCTCCAGCCCCCGGATGGCCAGCCGTGCGGCCCGCCGGTTTCCGGCGGCCGGCTGGTGGGCGTGGCGGGTGCTCCGGGAACGGCTGCGCGGCCTGGCTTCATAGGCTGGCCGGATGGACGTTCTCTTCATCACGAGCGTGGCAGTGGTCGCCGCCGACCCCCCGGCCAGCCGCAGGCTGTTCATCGACACCCTCGGCCTGCCCCTGGAAGGCGAAGGTGATGGCTATTACTCCAGTGGCAGCATTCCGGGCAGCAAGCACTTCGGCGTGTGGCCGCTCACCGAGGCGGCCCAGGCATGCTTCGGCACCCCGGAATGGCCGGCCGGGCGGGTGGTCCCGCAGGCCTCGATCGAGGTCGAGGTAGCGGACGCGGCAGCGGTCGCGGCCGCGGGCGGCGAACTGCAGCAGGCCGGCTACGAGTTGCTGCACCCGGCCCGCACCGAGCCGTGGGGGCAGACCGTGGCGCGGCTGCTGACCAGCGACGGGCTGATCGTTGGCATCTCCTACGCGCCGCCGCTGCACAGCGGGGAGACGGGTTAGCGGGGCCGGGTGAACACGGCGTGGATGGTGAGGGTGTTATGCACTGAGACCAGCCCCAGCAGATTCCAGGTGAGGCCGAAGTCAGCCCGGTTGATGCGCACTTCCGCGTCGAGCCAGATCCCGCCGTCGCGCGGGGCGGACACCGTGGCATCGAAGGACAGCGGCCGGGTACGGCCGCGCACCGTCAGCGGGCCGGCCACGGTCACGCACTGGCCAGACGGCCGGATAGCGTCGAGGGTGAAGGTGATGTCCGGAGCGCGGGCGCTGTCGAAAAAGTCAGCTGAGCGCAGGTGCGTATCGCGCCGGGCGTTCCTGGTATCGATGGACGCGGCGGCCACCGTGATGGTGCCGCTGACCCGGCCGTCCGGGGTGATCGCGCCGCTCGCGCTGATCTCGTGGAACACACCGCGCACCGGGACCAGGCCGAGCAGTGCCCGGCTCGTCAGCCGGATGCTGGACTGGCCCGGGTCCAGGGCCCACTGCCCGGCCAGGTCCCCGCCCGTCAGCAGAGCCTGCAGCGGCCGGGCGGTCAGCGGTCCTGACGGTGCCTGCATGATCGTTTCCTTGTCACATCGGGGGGAGCTGAGGTGTCACCTGTATGACACGTCGCGGCGGAGGAATGTGACCGATGACCGAGACCGACTGGCTGGCTGAGGGCTTCGAGGAGAACCGGGCCCGCCTGCGGGCGGTGGCCTACCGGATGCTCGGCTCGCTGGCCGAGGCCGACGACGCCGTCCAGGAAGCCTGGCTGCGCGTCAGCCGGTCGGGCGCCAGCGATGTCGACAACCTTGCTGCCTGGCTGACTACGATCGTCGCCCGGGTGTGCCTGAACGTGCTGCGCGCACGCAGAGCCCGGCGCGAGGAGCCCATCGGCGTGCACGTGCCCGACCCGGTAGTCAGCCGTGCCGGCGGCCCGAGCCCTGAGGATGAGGCGCTGCTGGGCCGACTCGGTCGGGCTGGCGCTGCACGTGGTGCTCGAGACACTGAGCCCGGCCGAGCGGCTAGCGTTCGTCCTGCACGACCTGTTCGACTTGCCCTTCGACGAGATCGCCCGGATAGTGGGGCGCCCGCCGGCGGCGGCCAGGCAACTGGCCAGCCGGGCCCGGCGCCGGGTGCGGGGGGCCGCCGCCCCCGACTCCGATATCGGCCGCCAGCGGGAAGTAGTCGACGCCTTCTTCGCCGCGGCGCACCGCGGTGACTTCGGCGCGCTCGTCGCGGTCCTCGACCCGGACGTCGTGCTGCGATCCGACGGGGGAACGGCCCATCCGGACATGTCGATGGTGCTGCACGGAGCGGACACCGTGGCCCGCCGGACGCTGACGATCGCGCAGCCCGCCGCGGACAAGCGCCCAGCCCTGGTGAACGGGGCCGCAGGCGTCGTCGTGACCATGGGCGGCCGGCCGGTCGCGGTCCTGGGGTTCACCGTCTCGCAGGGCAAGATCGTGGAAATCGACGCGATTGCCGACCCCGGCCGGCTCCGCCAGCTCGGCCTGCCCCTCCCCGACGGCTGACGCCGCGAATCGCCGTGGCCGGCCGGGCGGCCTCAGCGCCGCCCGGGACCGGGGTTCAGCACCGCCGGGACGGGTTCAGCACCGCCGGGACGGGTTCAGCACCGCCGGGACCTGGCCGCAGGGGGTGCCGCGGCACGAGATCAGTACGCTCGGCCAAAGATGAGCCGTTTCCCGTAGTCCGACGGCAGATTGCACCGGACGCACCGGCCCTGTTCGGCCGGGCCCTCGGCCGGGATGACCCGCGGGCTGGCCGAGGTCGCGGCCTTGATGTCGTCCTCGCACTGTGCGGCACCGCAATGGAACGCCCGCGCCCAGCCGGTCTGCACCGCCTCGGCAAATTCCGCCCAGGAATCAACGGTGCGGGTCCGCGAGTCCCTGAATTCGGTTGCCCGGCGCAGCAGCAGGCGCTGGAACGCCGCGAGCTCGGACTGGAGCCGGGCGGGCACCGAGTCCAGCGGAACCGGCGTCTTGCCCTCACCGAGCCGGGCCGACATCAGCGCCGAGCCAGCGGCCAGGTCACGGGGGCCGAGCTCCAGCCGGATCGGGACGCCGCGCATCTCCCAGTCGTTGAACTTGAAGCCGGGCGAGAGCTGCGGCCGGTCGTCGACGTGCGCACGGATGCCCGCCGCGCCGAGCCGGGCCGCCAGTTCCCGGGCGGGCGGGAGTACCTGCCCGGCCTGCTCGCCGCGGCCGATCGGGACGATGACCACCTGATAGGGCGCGAGCAGCGGCGGCAGGATCAGGCCCTTGTCGTCCCCGTGCGTCATGATCACCCCGCCGATCATGCGCGTGGTCATGCCCCACGACGTGGTGTGGCACAGCTTCAGCTCGCCGCTGTCCGCCGCGTACTGGATATTGAATGCCTTGGCGAAGTTCGTACCCATGTAGTGCGACGTGCCGGCCTGCAGGGCGCGGCCGTCACGCATCATCGCCTCCAGCGTGTAGGTCCGCCGGGCGCCGGGGAACCGCTCGCCTGGCGTCTTCTCGCCGGTGATCACCGGAATGGCCGCGACGTCCGTGCACACCTGGGCGTAGAGGCCGAGCGCGAGCAGGGTCTCCCGCATGGCGTCCGCCTCATCCACATGCGCGGTGTGGCCCTCCTGCCACAGGAACTCCGTGGAGCGCAGGAACATCCGCGGCCGCATCTCCCACCGGACCACATTCGCCCACTGGTTGAGCAGCAGCGGCAGATCCCGGTGCGAGCTGATCCACTTGGCCATCATCTCGCCGATTACCGTCTCCGAGGTCGGCCGGACGACCAGCGGCTCCTCCAGCTCCTTGCCGCCGGCGTGGGTGACCACCGCGAGCTCGGGCGCGAAGCCCTCGATGTGCTCGGCCTCGCGCTGCAGGTAGCTCTCCGGGATCAGCAGCGGGAAGTAGGCGTTGACGTGGCCGGTGTCCTTGATCCGCTGATCGAGGTCGGCCTGCAGCAGTTCCCAGATCCGGTACCCGTAAGGCCGGATCACCATCGTGCCCCGGACCGGGCCGCGGTCAACGAGTTCGGCCCGGAAGACGAGCTCGTTGTACCAGGCGGAGAAATCTTCGCTCTGCGGGGTCACTCCGCGTTCATCGCGCGCCACACGCAGAGGCTACGGCACCGAGCCGACCGGCATCCCGCGATTTTCCGGCCGCTGGACGCCACCGCGCCCGCCGCGCCCGGCCCGCAGCCACCTCGCCCCCTCTCTTCCATGATCGTGGTCAATCTGTGTCGGGTGCGAGCGAAAACTGACCGGGATCATGGACTGTGTCACGCGGGGGGGAATCTTGATCGCCTGCTGCCTGGAAAGACATGCTTACCCCCTTATGTACCTTGACAGTTACGTAACCAAGTCGGTACATTCGCGTCATGGAAGCTGCCTTTCGGGCACTAGCTGACGAGAGCCGGCGGACCATACTGGAGAGCCTGGCCAGCGGCCCGGCCACCGCGGGTGAACTGGCGGCACTGCTGCCGATTGCCCGCCCGGGAGTATCGCGGCACCTGCGGGTACTTCGGGAGGCGGGACTGGTCGAGGTCCGCCAGCAGGCGCAACAGCGGGTCTACAGCCTTCGGCTTGAACCGCTCACCGAGGTCGATGAATGGCTGGGCCGGTACCGGACCATGTGGCAGCAGCGGCTGGATGCCCTGCATACCGAGGTGGCCCGGGGCAAACGCGAACGAAGGAGGACCAGATGACCAGCAACGCACCGAGCAGCGGCCGCATCCTGGGCAGCCTGCGATCAGTCGATGGCAAGGGCGTCGTTCGCGTGCAGGACCGGTTCGACACCGATATCGACGACCTGTGGTCGGCCCTCACCGAGCCCGGCCGTCTGGCCCGCTGGATGGGCGAGGTAGCGGGCGACCTCCGGTTGGGCGGTGAGTTCCGGGCCCGCTTCTTTGCCAGCGGCTGGGAAGGCACCGGGCGCGTGGCAGCATGCGAGCCCCCCCGGCGGCTGCTGCTGCTGACCATGGAACCGGGTCAGGCGGGCGAGCATGTCATCGAGGTCACGCTGGCCGCCGACGGCGAGCAGACCATCCTGGTCTGGGAGGAACGGGGCATGCCCCTGGACCACCTCGCCGCTTACGGCGCGGGGATCCAGGTCCATGTCGAAGATCTCGCCGCTTACCTTGGCGGGCGGGAGCGCTGCGACGCCGAAGCCCGGTGGAACGAGCTGCTGCCTGCCTATCAGGACCTGGCGGCTAGCGGCGGCGGACGCTCCGGAGCATGAGCCGCAACCCGGACTGCCGACCCTGAGCGCGGGCCAGGCAACGGGAGGGGCGGGAGCTGGTGCCCCCGCCCCGCTGCCCCGGATCGGGGCCGTTCCTCAGTAGCCGTAGCCTGCGCCGCCCCCGTGCGAGAAAAACACGAGGAACACGATCAGGTAGACGACCACGGCGGCGGCCAGGTAGATGGCCAGCCACTTCTTCCACTTACGGCGGTGTCCGGCTGCTGTCTGAGCCATGGTCCGCCTCCTTCGTTCGTATCGGATCCCTTGCCCGGTACTACGTATGGGCGGCCGAGGAAACCCTGGAAGCTCGCTGAAAGATAGCTGTAGGTGGCCGGCGGGGTGGCGCTGGCTGCGGTGGCGGATCAGATCGTGATCCGGAGGGCGCGGAGCTCACGGTAGAACGGCTCGTGCTGAGCGCCGCAAGAATGGCCTCTCGTGCAGCGCGACCAGGCCGCCGTGCTCCACCATGTACCGGAAGACCGCCGTCGAGCGAGAGCGCGGCGCTGCCCACAGCGCGATAAGGCCAGACCTGGTCGATGACGAGCCGCCAGCCAGCGTCATCGCCCACTCCTCCACTGGCTGTGCTGGTGACGCCTCACTGCCGTTCAGCAGCCCGGATCCACACCGACATGTGGGCCGGTTCGAGAGCCGTTGCCACGACGGCGGCCAGGTCGTCGCGAACAGAGTCCAGGTCGACCGCGTCTTTCACCCGGGCGGCAAACGCCGTCACGGTCTGGTCGGCGTTATACCGTGCCCGGTTGAACCGGCGGTCGACCGTCCGCTGCACCCGGTGCCGCAACGGGTTAAACAGGGCCGCAGCGGCCAGCGTGGACACGGCCACCGCTACCGAACTGTGGAATCTCAGCACCTCGGTAGCCAGCAGCACCACCCCGGCGTAAACCCCGACCAGCACCCCGGTCACGATCGCATACGCCAGCGTCCGGCTGATGATCCGGTCGATCTCATACAGGCGGTACTTCAAGATCCCCACGCCGATGCCCACCGGCAGCGCGGCCAGCCCGACACCGAGAATCTCTCCTACGACGCGGGTCGAGCTGGTCCCCAGCGACACGGCGATCACGGCCAGGGTAACCGCGGCGCCGGTGGCCAGCCATTTCAGCTGCTGGCGCCGCTGGCCCGTGGCGCGCCGCCAGCTGAGAACCTGGTGGGCCACGAACGACAGCACGATGACCAGGATCAAGCCCAGGACCAGTACCCCCGCCACGGCGAGGGGCCCGCCGTGCGGCTGCCCGCTGCTGGCCAGGTTGCCGGCCGCGTCGATGCGGACGTCATGACGGGCCACGGCGGCGATCGCCGTGGCAAACACAGCCGCCGAGGCCAGCGCCCCAGCCACCGCGTAGACCCGCAGTACCCACTGCCAGCGCCGCGCCGCCAGTCTGCCGTCCGGGAACAGCAAAATCACCACCGGGAACAACAGCAGGGCCGGTGCCCACAGCGGCGTGAGGAGCACGGCGGCCGGGGCCAGCGGGAGGCCATGGTGGCCGAACCGGTAGTACAGGGCGGCGTATCCGCCGGCCACGCCGCTCAGCAGGAACAACACGATGAAGGTGATCAGGATCCAGCCGATCGGATTGCCCGGCTGGCGGCGGGCCACGACCAAGCCCACCGCCGCGTAGACCACCGCGATGGGGACAATCGGCCCCGAGCCCAGGACCGACAGCTGACCGATCAGCGCGCTCAGCCCCAGCGCGCCGGCCAGCAGCATCAGCACCAGGACGGCCAGCACCGTCGCCGTCCGCGGAGACGCCAGCCGGAAGCGGGCCGCGGCCGGTTCCGGCCCGCCTGCCGCCGGTACTCGCACCATGAAATGGAACGCTACGCCCGCCGCGTTCCGGGAACGTTACGGCCTGGCCAGGCCGCCCCACCAGGGGATAGTCAAGGCAGCGGCGCGAACCGTGCGGTGAAGTGCCGGAGATGCCTGGGCTGGGACACAATGCGCATCCCGGGAAGGTCGGCGGCCCGGCCAGCTACCCGGGTGAGGACCTCGATGACGTAGTCGATGTGGCTCTGGGTGTAGGTACGGCGCGGAATGGCCAGGCGCACCAGGTCCATCGCGGCCGGGGTTTCGGTGCCGTCGGGGTGCAGGCCGAACATCACGGTCCCGATCTCGCAGGCCCGCACCCCGCCCTCCTCGAAGAGCGCGCAGGCCAGTGCCTGGCCCGGGTACTGCAGCGGGTCGAGGTGGCCCAGCATGGCGCGTGCGTCGATGAAGACCGCGTGGCCGCCGAAGGGGACAACGACCGGGATCCCCGCCGACTCGAGCGCCTCCCCGAGGTAGGCGGTAGAGCGCACCCGGTAGCGCAGGTAGCCTTCGTCGGTGCATTCGTGCAGTCCCTGGGCGATCGCCTCCAGATCACGGCCTGCCAGCCCGCCGTAGGTGGGGAATCCCTCGGTGAGGATTTCCAGGTTGCGGCACTGCTCGGCGAGGCTGTCGTCGTTGAGCGCAAGCCAGCCGCCGATGTTGGCGAGCGGGTCTTTCTTCGCCGACATGGTCATGCCGTCCGCCAGGGCCGCCATTTCCCGGACGATCCCAGCGACTGGGGTGTCGGCGTAGCCGGGCTCGCGGGTCTTGATGAACCAGGCGTTTTCGGCGAACCGGCAGGCATCGAGGAACAGTGGCTTGCCGAATCGGTCACAGACCTGGCGGACCGCACGGATGTTGGCCAGGCTGACCGGCTGGCCGCCGCCGGAGTTGTTCGTCACGGTCAGCATCACCAGCGGGACCGCAGCAGCCTGTTCTTCGAGCAGCTGCTCCAGCGCCGCGACGTCCATGTTGCCCTTGAACGGGTGACGCCGGCCCGGCTGGAGGCCCTCGGGGATGGGCAGGTCGAGGGCCTGTGCCCCGGTGAACTCGACGTTGGCCCGGGTGGTGTCGAAGTGGGTGTTGTTCGGGACGATCCGGCCCGGGCCGCCGACCACGGTGAAAAGGATCTTCTCGGCGCCCCGGCCCTGATGGGTCGGCAAGACGTGCCGGAACGGGAACAGGCCGGTCACCGCCTCGCGGAACCGGTAGAACGAGGGGGCCCCGGCGTAGGCTTCATTGCCTCGCTGGATGCCGGCCCACTGCTCAGCCGACATCGCCCCGGTCCCCGAGTCGGTGAGCAGATCGATCAGCACTTCCTCGGCCCGCAACTCGAACAAGTTGTACCCCGCGGCAGCCAGCGCGGCCGTCCGCTCCGCCGAGGTCGTCAACCGCAGCGGCTCCACTGAGTGAATGCGGAACGGCTCAAAGATCGTGCCGAACGGCTGGTCGGTCATCAGCTAGCGCCTCCTTGGACCCGCACGCGCCCCACCTGGCTCCGCGAACCCGCCGATCCGCGCGGCCTCGACATCCGGCGCCCGATGTCCCTGCAAGGTACGCCACGCAAGCGGTGAAGGTGGTGCTGGTCAGGGGGCTGGGAGGCAGTCGGTCAGTGCGGCGGCCTCGGCTTGCATGCCGCTGGCCAGGTGGTCGACGCCAGGCAGCAGGGTGGGATCGGCGAGCAGCCCGAAGCTCAAGGCGTCTGCGAGCGATACCACCGCGATGCGCAGCGCGTGCTGCTCACGGATCTCGGCCAGCGTATACATCGCGCGTACCGGTACCCCCAGCACCTGGACCGGGTGGCGGGGACCGGGGACGTTGGACACGTTCAGCGCGAACGAGCGAGGATGAGCCAGCACGTGCTCGGCAAACCGCCGCAGCCGCGGCGTGCCCGCCAGTTCGCGCAGGAACGTGTCGAGGTGCTGGGCGTCGTGGTCTTGTTTGCGGACCCGGGTGGCACGGCAGATGGCGGCCAGGCGCTGGAGAGGATCGGCCGGCCCGAGCGGCAGGTCGAGGCAGAAGAACGAATCGCGGTTGCCCGGCGGGCGCGCGTCATCGCCAGGCGCGGGCGGCGGGCCGTGCAAGCTCACCGGCACTTTCACCCGGACCGTGCCGAGGTGGCCATGATGAGACTCCAGCCAGCGCCGTAGCCCGCCCGCTACCACCGCCAGCACCGCATCGTTGACGGTGGCGCCGCCGGTGGCGACGGCCACGCGGCGCAATCCGGCCAGCCCGGCCGTGGTGAAGGCAACCGACCGCCGGGCATCGATGTGCCCGTCGAAAGGCGATCGCAGCCACGGCTGCGGCGCCTCCCGCGCGGCAGTCAGCAGGCCCCCGAGCCGATGATGGGCGGCCGGGCCCGAAGCCACCGGCCGCCGGGTCGGCGGGCCAGCGCCGGGGACAGCAGGCTGACTATCGGGTTCCTGGTCCCAGAGCACCGCGCTGGCCATGCGCATGGCGGTCATGCCATCGGCCAGGGCGTGATGGATGCGCCAGACTAGCGCGCTCCCGCCGACGGCCAGCTGCGGTATCACGTCGATCCGCCACAGCGGCCGCGACCGGTCCAGGTGCTGGGCGAAGATACCCGCCACCGTGGCTCTGAACCCGGCCTCATCAACCGCACCGGGGGCCCCCGACACCACCACTTGGGCGGTCAGATCCACCTGCGGGTCCGGCACCCACCAGGGCTCCCCGCCGACCTCACGCAAGCACATCGACAGCTCCGGCGCCCGATGCAGGCGCTCGCCGATCGACGACCGCAGCCGGCCGAGATCGATCGGCCCGCCCAGCACCATGACCTTGCACGTGTGCCCGGCCACCGTCTCGTTCTCCAGCGCCAGGATGCTCAGATCCTCAGGCGACAGGCGCCGCCCGCCTCCCCGCGCCTCAGCGCCGCCCGGGTCACTGGGCGTGGGCACTATCACCGGGACGAGCCATCTCTTCCCGGGGCGCCCAGACAGGCAAGCGGCCAGCGGAACCGCTCCCCCCTGGCCACCACGGCTAGCCAACCTCCCCCGCGCCGAGGCCGACCCTGAACCGCCACTGGCACCCCCGCGCCGTCAGCCACGATACCGGGACCCGCACAAGGCAATAGGAACCGACCCGCACCGCTAGGGCGCCATCGTGCTCGCCGCCCATGCAGACAGAGGGACCCGGGCCGGACCCAGACGGTTATGCGCATTGCACCAGCGCACCGTATTTAGGTCGGGCAGGTACTCATCCAGGTGGCAGGAACCCCAGATCACGGCCATACCTGCACGCAGCTTGGAAGCAGTGACACTCGGTCAGCCAGGGTCATCGCAGCGCAGTTGACCTCATCCTCGGCAACTGAGAGTTACCTGCAGACCTGATTTTCGTGGATGGCAGCGGTGCGCATCTGAACCCTCACTGGCAGTGGGCTCTTGATCCACCAGCCGAGCGCGGACCAGGAACCTTGAGCTGGACCGCCTCGGCCAAAGTCAGTCGGGCCCACGACTGCTCATGATGAGCCGACGGGGGTCGCCGACCTTGCCACCCAGCGGGCAGTTAGTGCCCCAGAAAGGGAATGCGAGACTACGCCCATGGGTGATGTCGCTGCCCGCGCGTTGGGGCGGCTTGCCGCCAATGACATCGAGCTGGCGTATGAAACGTTCGGTGACGCGAGCGCACCACCGATTGTGCTGATCATGGGCTTGGCAACGCAGATGATCGCCTGGCCGGACGAGCTGTGCGAACGTCTGGCTCGGTGCGGTCTTTTTGTCGTTCGGTTCGACAACCGGGATGTGGGCGAGTCGACCCATCTACGCAACCTGCCACCGCCGCGCCTCGCCGACATCGTGGTGCAGCGCAGGCCGCCGCCGTATTCGATCGGGGATATGGCCGGTGATGTGGTCGGGCTGATCGATACCTTGGGGCTGGGTGAGGTGCATCTGGTCGGGGCGTCTATGGGCGGGGTCATCGCGCAGACCGTCGCGCTGGAGCACGCCGATCGGGTACGCACGCTCACGCTGATCATGACCTCGACTGGATCACGTCGGGTGGGTCAGCCGAAACCCGGGATTTCTGCCTGGCTGCGGCGGCCGCGCGTGGCCGCCGACCGGTCCGCGGCCATCTCCGCAGCGGTTAAAACCTTCCGGCTTATCGGCTCGCAGGGTTTCGCGTTTGACGAGGACTACGTGCGTAACATAGCCGGCCGGAGTTGGGACCGCGGGTATGACCCGGCTGGCTACCTGCGGCAGCTCGCAGCGAGCCTGAGCCAACCCAACCGCACCGCGGACCTTCGCCGGATCACGATCCCAACTCTGGTCATCCACGGGCTCGATGACCCGCTGGTCGCGCCGAGTGGGGGCCGGGCGATCGCCAAGGCGATTCCCAACTCCCGTTTTGTGGGGTATCCCGGTATGGGCCATGACCTGCCCAGGCCACTGTGGCCTGAGTTCGTCAGGGAGATCGTGGCCCTGGCCGAGCGGGGCGAACAGCCCCGCCGGCAGGGACCGCCAGCGGACTAGCTGGCCCACGACGGGCCATTGCGCTTGGATGGCACGGGGTGCCCGGGCGCTTTCAGCCTGCGTCACGAGTAGCCGAGTTTCCGGGCAAGCTCCCGCACCTCTGGCTTGAGAGTACGTCTTTCATCCCACGGGACGACGTCATTGAGCGACGGTAGCTGCTTGGCTGGAGCCGCCCGTGGACGGAAGACAGGATCGGCCAGGAAACCCGGGTCGAGACCGAGGGCGGCGCCGGGAGGACCCGGGAAGGCAAAGGGTGAGCGCTCCGGGTGCTTCATCGAGTCGATGGCGGCCGGGTCGGCCGCGATGCCGAGCCAGCGGCAGACGTCCTGAAGCGTGCCGTCGATATCAGCTAGTGCGTCCTCGCCGCGCAGCCGCAACTGCCGCGACGGCGATACCTTTTCGAGGAACTGCAAGATGTTGGAATGTGCCCTCCACCACAAGTGCTCTGGGTCGCCGCCGTGATCAACCCAGAAGTCGATCTGGGCCCTGGGAACCTCGATCTCTTGCCAGAGACGCAGCTGCGACGCACCCTGCGTGCAGGGGTGCCGCACCACATGCAGGAAGCTGGCGTCCGGATGGCAGGCCAGGAGGTGCTGCAGATAGTGCGGCCGGAAGGCGGTCCACGGGCTCTTTTCGACGACGCGGGACGGCAACAGCCGAGCGCACAGGACCGCGAAAACTGCGGCGCTGGGCCAGCTGAGTCGCTGGCGCAGCCACCGGCGAGCAAGAACCACGGTGTGGATCGTTTGCTCGCCGAAGACCACCTCGGCCACGGCGCGCAGCAGGCCATGCCCAGCGGGGCGTTCTCCTCGGCCATGGATGCGCCACCATTGCCAGAGTTCGTAGGTGACAAAGAGATTGGTCTCCGGCAGCGCATAGAGGTCGGCGTGCTGACCCAGCATCGACGTGAGCACCGAGGTGAACGAGCGGGGCGGCGCGAGAAGGAATACAGGTGGTGCTGGGTGCACCGCGTGGCGACGGTTCCCGCGTTCGTCGTCCGCCCATTCCAGGCGCGGGCGATCACCAAGCAGGCTCACAGCACGTGATCCAGGTCCGTCAACTCGCCCAGGAACATGTTCAGTTGCTGTACCACCCAGGGGTCATTCCAGACCACACGGGCCCCTGTCAGGTCTGACGTGTCCGGGCTACAGAGCCAGAGAATCAACGTAGCGGCCTCGTTGGCATGCCGACGATGCCGACCCAGGATCCACCTGGACGCATCGCCGAACATGTCCGTTATCCATCGGTGGGCCAACGACGTGTCGATGATTCCAGGGTCGACCGCGTTGACTGTCACGCCAGTGCTGGCGGTCTCACGGGCAGCGACCCGGCAAAGCTGGTCCAGGCCGGCCTTACCGGCGCAATACGGCGCCGAACCTGGGAGGGGGTAGATCGCCGCCTCGGATGAAACGTTGATCACCCGTCCGTACCCCCGCTCCACCATGCCCGGCAACACAGCCGCCATGGTGTGGAAGGGGCCGCTGAGGTTGGTGGAAATGGAGTTAGCCCATTCGGTCGGATGGATATCCCAGAGGCAGCGTCCCACCGGCTCGATGACCCCGGCGACGTTGACGAGGATATCCACAGAGCCGAACTCGCCGATGGTTCGCGCGACGAGAGCATCGACCTGAGCAGCGTCTCGCACGTCCGAGGTTACAGCGAGCACGCGGCGACCATCGGCCGCCAACTCCTCCGCGAACGCTGCTATTTCGGGGCCAGACCGTGCCGCCAGCGCCACCGCAGCGCCGCCAGCCGAGAGTGCGTCGGCAGTTGCCGCCCCGATGCCGCGGCTAGCTCCAGCCACGATGGCCACCTGGTCCTGCAGGAAGGCCCTCATGGCAGCACCACCCAGCCGCGTGCGCCGTTCCGACGTCCTCGTTGGGACTTTCCTCCCCATTAAACGACAAATAACGTCACCGTTGTGTCACCGTCCCAGACCAGCCACTTCGTTCTGGGTGCTCCCGTTTAGTAGTCTGGGTTTCAAGAGAAAGCGTCGTCTCTCCAGAGCGTCTCGTAGCTCACGAAGAGTGCCGACGATAAGGATCATGACCGAGCGGCAACAGACATGACACAAGCCAGTCAGATGCGACCCTGGAATACAGCATGAGACAACAGATACAGCAGAATGCGGCCCTCCCCTGGACTAGATATATCGGCCGTCTCACCGTAGGCGGACTTAACCGGTACTATCTACTGGATGTCCCAGCTGGCGCCCGGGAAGCGGTTCCCATGCCGGTTATTTTTGGCTTGCATGGGCATGACAGCACCCCTTGGGGCTTCGCGGCCGCGACGAAGCTTAGCGAAGTTGCCAGTCGCGGTGGAATTATCACCGTGTACCCAGCCGCGTACAAGCGCATTTGGAACACAAGGAAAGTGCGCAGGCCGGCGCTGCGAAGGAGTATCGATGATGTTCACTTCATCCGGAAGCTCCTCAATCATATCTCTGACAGCTTGAGCATCGATCGCCTCCGGGTGTTTGCTACAGGCTGGTCAGAGGGTGGGAGGTTCGCCTTTCGTCTCGCTTGTGAGATGTCTGAGCAGATTGCTGCGGTATCCGTGGTGCAAAGCGGGCTCGTCGCCGAGTACTCACCGGTACGTCCAGTCCCAGTCCTGATGTTTCACGGTACTGCTGACACCTTCCACCCTTACTACGGGGGGCAGGGAACGGAACCTATTGTGCGAGGGCTTATTCAAGCCAGTGTGCCGAAGACCGTTCAGCGCTTGGCCAGACTAAATGGGTGTGCCGGGCCACCGGAGGTGACGTACCGGAGAGGGGCGGCTCAAGCTATTACTTACACAAATCTCCATAATGGAGTCACGGTTACGCTATGCACCATCGAGGGAATGGGGCATCAGTGGCCTGGCCACACAATCCCCAGCACGACTCCCGGCCTCCCGCCATGGTTGCGGCGTCTTGGTCCTGGAACGGATGACGTGGATGCTACTACCATGATGGTGTCGTTCTTCCTCCGGCATTCGATATCGTCGTCCCCTGAGCGTGCCGTCCCAGGCGCTGTCCAGCGCTCCGCAGACCCATCGGACTCCGGCCGCTGGCCGTCATAACCATGGACGTCGCATAAGAAATGATGCGCCGTCGGCGGAAAACCGCCCGTTACTTGGTTCGGGACGAAAGTGCGCGCTCCTTGGTGATCGCCAGCCACCCCAAGGCAGGGGCTCCGGCGGGACAAGCGCGTCGGTCAGGCGTCGGCCGGGCGCCCATCCCATGACGGCGGTTGCCTTCATGGTTGCGAATCTGGTTGGCCGGTCGGCCTGCAGGAGGGACGGGTCGCGAGACAAGGTGGCCTCGGCCAGCTCACCTACCGTGAACGACTCGGGGCCTGCGATGGTGAAGGCCTGGTCGGCGGCCGCATCGTCGAGCGCGGCCACAAGAATGGCATCGGCCAGGTCTTCGATATGCACCCACTGCATCACCCCGAAGGCCGAGTACCACTCGACTGCCGCTGCAGGACGCCGGCCGACGAGCTCAAGCACCTGCTCCGCGAACCCACCTTCGATGCCAAAGACCGCAGTGGGCCGGAGGATCACGAACTCCATCGGAGCGCGCTCGGCGGCCAGCAGCAATGCGTTCTCCTCATCGATCTTGCGCTTCACGTACATCTGAGTGCCGGGCGTTCCGGGGGCAAACCGGGGAGAGTGCTCGAGGATAGGCCACTGCGACGGCGGGACCGGGGCGTAGACCTGGACGCTGCTCTGCAGGACGAAGCGCCGGACGCGCCCGGCGACAGCTTCAAGCAGCTCGGTAACCGGCACGGTGGAGTAATGCTTCCCCTGCGGCAATGAGCTATCGAGGTGGACCACAACGTCCACATCGCTGCAGGCTTGCGCGAGATGCCCCGCCGGGTAGTTGCCCGGTTGCAGCTCTCGCGCGGCCGCTCCGGCGCCCTCGAGCCTCCGTCGCACGAGGTCCACGAGGTCAGCGGACCCGCCAGTCAAGAGCGCGTGATGCAGACCCGCTGAGTCAGCCACGTCGACCCCCGGCGAGAAGCGGGCGCCGCAGGCCTCGGTAGAGGTGCTGCGCGTCCGGCGCTATCGGTACCCACCGGTCCCTCGTCGCTGGCGTCATCGGCGAGACGGTGGCCAGCTCGATAAGGCCAGCGCGGATGCTCACTGCGCCTATGACACCCTGCGCCCGAGCCTTGGCCATGTCGAAGGGATAGCGGTAACGCTCGATCGCAGCGCCCTGCCCCTCCCGGAAGCTTTGCCGACCGGTGAAGCAGGCCATCAGTTTCTGTGCTGCGGTCAACGAGATGGCATCTGGACTCGCGAGGTTGAAGGTCTCGCCAGCCGGGCCCCGGAGCCCGAGTTCGGCGGCCATCTCGGCGAGGTCCGTGACATGCACGAACTGCATGACATGGTTCGTGCTGGCCGGGTACGGCGTCGAGATCGATCTGATCAGCTCACTGGCCCTCCGGCTGCCAGGGCCATAGCACTGGGTGGCCCGGAGGATGACGTGGTCCATCGGCCCGTCCGCTGTTGCCGTCCGTACCAGCCGCTCTGCCGCCACCTTGGACCACCCGTACGCCAAGATCGAGGCGGGCCCGGTGGGTCCCACGTCGCTGGCCTCGGTAAGAGGCCAGGTGTCCGGGCGGAAGGCGTTCGCGTAAACGGCGGTCGAGCTCATGAGGACGAAACGGCGGACTTCGCCGCGCATAGCCGCGTGGAGAAGCGCGCGTGTCCCCTCCACGTTGACGGCATGCATGTCCAGCGGGTCGGCGCCGGGAAGGAGCGCTGCCAGGTGGAATACCACGTCCACCCCGTCAACCGCTCGGCGCAGGGCATCCGGATCGGCGAGATCACCGTCGATGACGCGAACCTCCGGCATTGCGCCCAGGGCGTCAGCCGTGCCGGGGACCGCCAGCACACGGACCGACCGGACCTGTGAGAGGAGCCTGTTTACCAGGGTCGTGCCGATAAAGCCCGTGCCACCGGTGACGAGCGCCTCGTCACGCAACCTGCGGCGAGCGGCCCGCCGGGCCGGCGCCGGCGTGCGGCCGAGCCAGACTTCAGCACCGCCATCCGGATTCGCCGTGTATTGCCAGCCGGATGCGGACCGCACGGGCGCCTCTGGCGCGAACGGGTTCGCCGTTCCCAGCGCCAGCCCGTGCGGAGTCGACACCAAGGTCCGCGCTCCGTAGTTGTATGGGTTGCCGAGTCCGTCGAGGGTGACGGGAATCCACACCACACCGTCCTGGGTACGCCAGAGCTCGAAGCCGCCGCCGCGGCCCGCGACCCGGTCCAGGCCGTACTCATCGACGAGCCGCCGGGCAGCGGGTGAGGGACGCCCGGCGTAGTGCAGGAAGATGCTCCAGTCGAACGTCGACAGATAGAGCCATCCGTCATGGACAGCCATCCGCCAGAAGTAGCCGGCGAAAATGTTGTCGAAGCCGGGGTCGATGCCGGACAACGGTGCCTTGTCGCCATCCGGCGTGTGCCGCGGCTCGCCGACCAGAAGGTCCCAGGAGTCATCGGCGCGCAGCCGCACGAGTTCAGACGCCGCCGGGCCCACGCGATTGACCCTGTCGTACCCGCCGTTCTGCACCGCGCTGCCGATGTATAGCGCGTCTTTGAAGGCGCACATGCTCATGGCGATCTCGTTGCTGGGTCCGCGGTGCGCGCCGCAATCGAGCACTTTCACCCAGCGGCAGGGGCGGTCCCCGGTGGCCGGCGTCTTCCACACCTGGTAGCCGTGCGACGCGTTGAACGTCCCCGCGTAGAGATGATCGCCGAATACGGCCATCTCGAAGATCCCGGTGTTCGTAGGATCCCCGAACCCTGGTTCACATGCCTCGCTCCACGCGCCAGCGGCAGGATCAGGAGAACGCATGACAACTGATGCCCGGTTGCTGTTGAGTGTGATGCCCTCCCCGGCAGGAGGCACGAAGAGGTGGCCGTCGAAGACGGTCATCGCGCGGAACGAGCTCACCCGCGGGTTCCCGAGACCAGGCGGGCCGACGACGCGGAAATGCTCGCCGTCCGCCGAGCGCAGGACGCGGGCGGCGGTTCCGCGAAGCACAGTCGATATGGCGCCCACATAGAGCGCTGGCGCGTCGTCCGAGCGACCCTGGAACACCGCCATACCACGGTACCCGAGATCCCGCGGGATCCGGCGACCGTTCTTACCCCGGATGCCCGGCGACCGGTAGGCAAGGTCCCACGTGCCGCCGCGATCGGTCCCGCGCCAGATTTGGCCGTGCATATCGAGGTCCTCGACCGAGTCGGGCGCGCGGACCGGCCACGGGTCCATCGGCGGTGGCTCCGGCGGCGGGAACAGCCGCAACAGCGCCATCGAATGCCGCGACGTGCCTGCGAACAGCTGTTTCTTAAAGAGGATCATCGAATGGATATAGGCATTCGCCTGGTCGCCAAATCCCTGGGCCACCACCTGGGTGAAGTCCCCCGAGACGAGGCCTGGGCCACTGCCGGTCGTCGCGGGGGCCGTGCCCCCGCCTCGTTCGCGGCCCTCAGGAGAAGCGCCGCCGCGGCCCTGGTGCGGCGGCGCCGCGGGCTGAGCTCGCTCCAGGCTCATCCGGCTCACCGCCAGTCGTGTGATCAAGCTGGGCCGGTGGCTGAGGACGAAGGTACCGGAGGCCGTTCGGCCTCAGCCATGAATGTCGTGACCACTGGGACGAAGATCTCCGGGTGCAGGACCGGATGAAGGTGACCGCCATAGGGAACAGTCACTACCTGAGCCCCGGGCACCGTCTTGCGGATGCCCCGGAGGGTCGCCGCGCACGTGGAGTGCTTGCCGTACACGGCGAGAACCGGTACTTGCAGTTCGGCCAACGCAGCGGGAGTCAGGGTCGGATGGCGCACGTCTTGCGCCACCGTGCTTCTCTTGCGGAGCTGCAGCCACCGTTCTCCAGCGCGCGCGTGGTCACTCCACTGCCACGCTGTCGTGACTGGCTCGGCGTGCGGCTGCCTGGCCAGGCCGCTGACGAGGCCATAGGAGACACGCGGCAACCCGGCCGGCAGGGCAATCCCGGCACGGCGCAGCCGATGGGCCGCTGCATACGCGCGCAGGATGGCCCACGGGCCTGGATCCTTCTGGAAGCACGGCAGGTATGCGTCGGCCGCGACGACCGTCGCCACCCGGTACGGTGCTGTTGTCGCGAGATGCATGGCAACGGCGCCGCCGTAGCTGTGACCAACCAGGTGCGCATGGCTGATGTTCAGCCGCTCGAGCAGCACCTCCAAGTCCCCGGCCAGCTCCGAGGTCGTGTACCCCGTCGGGGCAGGTGCACTCAGACCATGCCCCCGCAGGTCGTAGAGGGTCACTCGGTGATCACGGGCAAGCAGGGGGACAACCGGGAGGTACCAAAAGGCCAGGTTCGCGGCGAGCCCATGAATCAATATCACGTCCGGTCCGGAGCCTGCCTGCTGGTAGTGCACCTGTAGTCCGCGCACGTCGATCCTGGGCATGCTTACTCCAGATACCCAAGCAGCCGGAGCCGGTCCATCACATCGGCCTCCGCCACGGGGTCGTATTCCCCGGCGGGGCCGGCGCCGCCCGCTCGGCGGACGCTGGAGAGCGCCTGCGGGCTCCGCAGCGGATGCCGCTCGAGGTGGGACGGCTCGTACGCGGCTAGCGCCGGCTTGCCGTCCATATCTTGGGGGATCGGCAGGCCGAGAGCATGAAGAACGGAAGGCGCCACGTCCGCGACCGACAGTCCAGCTAGGCTGCGCGTGGCGCGGACGCCGGATCCGGCGAGCATGAAGATTCCGGTCGGGTGGTGCGTGCCGTAGGGCGCGGGCCGCGGCCGTACCGTCGCGTCGGCGCGGAGCACCGAGATGAAACCCGGGCTCTTCAACTTGAGGGTCAGGTCGGGAGCGTCTGCGCAGGCGGCGCCGGGGAAGGCCTCGTCCCGGACCAGTACGCGCTCGACGATTCGTTCGCCGGTCTCTGGATCGGTGGCCTGCAGCAGCTGCGTGGCCAGACGGTCCCGGAATGCGATGTACCGATCGGGCGGGATCCCGGGGTCACCCGGACGCTCGGCCCGCCGGATGATGATCGCGTTGCTGCTGGACGTGAGTGCAGCCGCCGTGGTCGCTGCCCAATTGAACAGCACCGTCGACTCGGTATTCCCGTCCATGGCCAGGCGGCCTGCCTCGTCTGTGGGAACTCTGTCGGCCCAGCGCAGATAGCCCTGCTGTTCAAGCCACACGTTGACGTAGAAGATCCGGTCGCCCGCGCGTTGTGCGCCGTGATCGGACACGACCAGCACGTAGGCATCTGGGCCGACCAGCGCCACGAGCTCGGCAAGATATTCGTCGAGGCGACGGAAGTACCGGATGCACATCGCGCGGGCACGTTCGGAAGCCCGGTCGGAGTCCTCGGCTGGCAGCTGCAGAAGGTGCAGGCAAAGGTGCTGGAGGCGATCGATTCCGTCAAACACGACAGCGGTGAGGTCGGCCGGGCACCTCTCGATGAGAAAGCGCGTCATACGGAACCACTGCTCTTCGCGGATGATATGCAGCTCGGCCCACCGTGCCAGCTCATCCTTGGGAAGTCCCTGAATAGCCCTGCGTTCCATGTCCCAGTCGACGGCGAGTAGTCGCAGGTCGAGCCCGGCCTCCTCCTTCAGGCGCGGGAAGATCTCCCGGGGGTGCACAGCCCGGCCGAGATACGACCAGGGGACATAACCAGGCACGACCACGCCGTTGACCTGCGGAGGCGGGAACATGCACGGAAAATTGAGCGCCGTGACGCGGCGGCCGTGGCATGAAGCGATTTCGAAAATTGACGCGCAGCGCAGGTCAGCGGAAGTGACGAGCGTATATGCGGGACGGCTGTTGTCCTGGTCCACGCGAACGAAGTCGAATACCCCGTGATGGCCAGGCTGCCGGCCAGTAATGGCTGACGCCCAGGCGGCAGGGCTGATCGGATGCGGGGTGGACGCCAACGGCCCGCACGCCGCTCTGTCTCTTAGGCCGGCGAGGAATGGCATGGTGCCGTCCTGGAAGAGCGGTTCTAGGACGTCGAAAGTTGCACCGTCGAGACCGAGGAGGAGCACGGCGGGCCGGGGTACGGTCACGCGATCACCACCCGGGTCTGGGCCGGGTCGGCGCCCGCGCCCGCCGCGAAGGCAGCGAAATCGCCGACGCTCATCGCCCGGACGTCCGCCTGTACCTCGCGAAGCCGGCGGATCAGCTTGTCTTCGAGCCCGTATTGATGCTGTACCTCCGCGATCAGGTAAACGAGGGCTATCGACTCGAGGCCGAGTTCCCCGAGCCGACAGTCTTCGGTGAGGTCAAGGTCGGTCCAGTCCTGTGTCAGCTCACGAAGAATCCCGAGGATGAAATCGGCCATCGAATACTGAATGTGCGTCACAGCAGCGCCTCTCCTTCTCCCGACATGGGCGCGGAAACGGACGGTTGCGGTACCGGGAGCCAGCACAATGCACAAGCGAGATCGCCGTCGACCCTGGTTGCCGCCCTCGCCTCGCCATCAGCGATGTCGTGAGGAGCTGGCGGTCGGTCAGCAGCGAGCCGGAGCGCGACCGTGTCCCCGTTCAGGCCCGTTGCCTCGACATCCCATGGGGACAGGCTCATCCCGGCCACGGCTTTGACCGCTGCCTCCTTCGCGCACCAGACGCGGGCGAGCCATTCCTGACTCTCTTCGCGCCCGTTCACCAGCTGGCGCTCAGCGTCATGGAAGGCCAGGTCCTCCACGTCCGCCGTCACCGAACCGACACGCTGGATGTCCACGCCGATACCGTTGTGTGCCGCGGGATCGGCCGCAACGGCCACGGCGACGCCCTCCGTATGGGCGATCGTTACCAGCGGTGCCGTGTACGACTCTGACCACTGCCCGGTAATCACCGGCTGCCCGGTGGCGCTCGCGAGCACGGTCACGTCCGCGTTGGACAGCTGGACCCCGTGCCGTTCAGCGATAAAGTCACGGACCGCCTCCTTGGCGGCGATGCGGCCAAGGAGCCATTCTTCCCGGCGCTTTGGCACGGCGGCGCCGAGCTGCTGCCAGTTCCGGCGCTCCGCATCGGACAGGGCCGCGTACGCGAGCGCGCGCAGCCAGAGCGCGCCGTGATTGTGCACAACGGCCGGCAGCATGGTCAGCCATCGGCCGTGCAGAGATCCTGGCGGCTCCGGGGAGGTGATCGGCGGCTGCCACACCTCGCCGAGGAAGGCATCCCGGGGGCGGGAAAAGAAGCGGCGCAAGGGGGCGGGCAGGTCAAGCCGCACATCGTGCCATCCGATAAAGCGGGCCGTGACGTGACCCGCCTGATCCACCACGTCGATGTCGGACAAGAGCCGGTTCCGCTCAAGCTCGCGTACATGTACATCGCACCGGAACAGCGACCCTGGCGACGGCGGTGGGGCGAATAGTTCAAGGGCCGCGAGGGATACCGGGAAGATATCGAGAAGCTCGGTGGATCGCTCGGCGAGCCAGAACGCGACGACCTGCCCGGGCCCGTCCAGCAGCGCCGGATCAAGAACCATGTCGTCCGCTCGGCGTGACTTGAACAACTCTGATGAGGGACGGCTCCGCAGCGTCGCCGTCGCGCACATGTCCGCGACACCGTCGAGTGACTCGACGACCTGGAAAGCAGGCCCGTGAAACATTCCATCCGGCCCGTACAGGGAACCCGTCACTCGCGGCGGCTGGGTCTCGGGCGGCCGCTGGCATGCGGGAGGCGGCCCGTGGCTGGGCGCGATGCGCACAGTCGCTTCAACGAGCGGCGACCGAGCCGGAAGGCCCAGATCTGACGTCGCACCGTCCTCACCATCGTCCAGGCGAGCCAGCACCTCTCCACCTTCCACCCGAGTCGCGGTCACGGTGAGGCGGCGCTGGCCGGAATCCACGGTGATCCACCGGTTTGCGCGCACGTCCCGGATCGCCGTGACCACGTCGCCTTCGGCCAGCATGGCCGCGGCCTCGGCGAGGATCTCCAGGCTCATGGTCAGAGGAACGATTGGCAGGCCGACAAGGCCGGAGTCCAGGCTGGCCGGGCGCTGTCGCTCAATGGTGTGGTCGGCGAGGAATACGTCCTGCTGAAGGTTCAGCTGCACCGAGGCGACCAACCGCCGCCCGCGCTCTAGAACGATCGTTTCGTCAAGCAGCGGGCTCGGGCAGGACCCGGCAGGCCGCGGTTCTGAAAGGGGCTTGCCTGAGGAGGGCGCCTCGTTCACCTTCTGCAGCGCTGCTGTATCCGCGGCCAGGCCGGGCACGAGGGACCGTCCCCCGGCCCGGGCGCCATCAGGATCGGAGTCACCGCCCTGGCCCACATCCGCGTGGCCGCGTCCCAGCCGCGGGCCGAGGAAGGCGATGATCTCCTGCAGCGTGCGAAGGCGGCGCAGCTCTGCGAGGTCAGCTGAGCTCAGTTGACGGGTGCGCTGCTGGACGGCACCCATGATCTCGACTCGCTTGACGGAGTCGATTCCCAGGTCAGCTTCGAGGTCCAGCCCGTCAGCGAGCAAGTCTTCCGGATAGCCGGTGCGTTCACTCAGGAGCCGTCGGACCAGGCCGGCGATGTCTACCTCGCTGGCCGCCGCGATGGCTGCATCAGGCGGGTTCGCGCCGTCCCCGGGCTCGGGCGCGCAGGTGATGCCAGCTGATGTCTCCGCGACGCGGGAGCCGGACAGCATCGCTTGGCCTGCATAGGTTGCTGCTGGAGTGTCCGCCGCCTGCCCCCCGCGCGCCATGAGGAACGACTGAACAACCTCCCGCTCGACAGCGAGAAAGCGCTCCATCATCCGAAGGTGCTCTTGGACCGCCCACGGAGTGGACGCTTCGCGCGGACCTGCCGCGATCCCCGCCCGGCCCGGCGCAGCCACGTTGGCTCCACCGCGCCAGCCGGACGTCACCGCCGTGTCCTCACTCCGCGTGCCATCCGGGCCTGACTGCACCGGCAGCGTCATGGGTTGCAGGCCGGTCAGCAGAGGCCGCGCGCTGCCCTGTCGGCCGGGCGGTGTGCTCGCCTCGGCCCAGCGCCGCCGGGCGTACAGATGTTCGGGCCGTACCGGCACCCGGTGTACGGCGAGCTGTGCCACGGCGTGATTCAGTTGCGTGAGACCACCGCGTGGATCGTCGCTCGGCAATGCCAGGTGTGCGGCGCCGCGCAGGATGTCGTCAACGAATGCGGTGAGGTTGCCGCGCGGGCCGATCTCGACGAAGATGCGGACGCCGTCCTTGTACATGGCCTGGACTGTCTCGCGGAACCGGACGCACGTCGCCCATTGCCCGGAGGCGAGCGCACGGATCCCGCTCGCCTCCGCCGGGAATCGGTCGGCTGAGCTGCATGAGTAGAGGTCGATGCGGGGGGGCGACAGCGCGATCCCGGCTAGGTAGCTTGCCACCTGTCGGGCGAAGGGCTGGAACAGGTCGGTATGGTATGCCCGGTCGAGAGGAAGCCGTTCGCAGAGGCCGCCCGCTGCCGCGAGTTCTTTTTCCGCCGATGAGATGAGAGCGTCGTCGCCGCACAGCACCACCTGGTTCGGGCAGTTGTCCATGGCGAGGGTGAGCCGGCCGGCCGCTCCGCCGATTACGTCCTTCAGCTTCTCTGGGCTCACGCCGCCGACCGTGAGCAGTGCGCCCCGGGGTACCTGTCCGTCGGCGAGCAGCCGCTGGTAAAGCGAATTGAGCTCCAGCACCTTGGCCGCGACCTGCTGGTCGTCGGCCACGGAGATGACACCAGCAGCGACGAGCGCTGAGTATTCACCGCTACTGTGCCCGGCCGCGGCGTGTGGCGTGATGCCAAGATGGCACAGCAGGTCCAGCAGGCCTTGACTAGCGGCGAATAGGACCTCAGGTCCTATGTCCATGCTCCACAGCCGCGCCGGGTCAGCGGGCACACCGGGGGGCGGATAGATAGCCCTGCTTGGCGGGAATTGACGCTCGTGCCGATGAAATGTGGCGTCCAGCAGGTCGAACCAGCGCCGGACTTCGGGGAAGGCCATTGCGGTCTCGGCGAGCATCCCCACGTACTGCGACCCCTCTCCGGGGAACAGGAAAGCAACGCGTCCGTCGCGACCGAACGGCTTTTCGGTGTAGTACACGCCCCTGCGGTCGTTGATCTGCCGCCGACCATCCCGCAGGGCTTTCGCCGCTCGGGCCAGTTTGCCTACGAGGTCGGCCGGGGAGGTCGCGACAACGGCGAGGCGATGCGCTGGATCGTCGGCGGTGATCCGGTTGTGCCGGAGCACGAACTCCAGGAGTGTGGAGTCGTCGCCTATGCCGCCGCGCAGCGCGTCGCACTGCCGGCTCAGGTCTTCGCAGGAGTCCCCGTCGAGGATGAGGAGTTCGGAGGGCCATTGCGGCCCGAGGCTCGGGGCGGCCTCTTCGTCTGGCGTGTGCTCCTCGAGCACCGCATGGGCGTTGATGCCACCGAAGCCGAAAGCGCTGACGCCTGCGCGGCGCGGCTGGGGCAGTCCGTGGATCCAGGGCCGCGGCTCGCTGTTGAGATACAGTCGGCTGCGCTCTGGCGCAAGTGCTGGGTGAGGGCGCTCGCAGTGCAACGTCGGTGGGAGCACCTTGTGGTGGAGGGCCAGTGCCGTCTTGATGAGGCCCGCGATCCCGGCCGCCGGGATCAGGTGGCTGATCATCGACTTGACGGAGCCGACCGCGACCGTAGGGCCGACTGGTTCGGGTGGGCCAAGCACCCTCCGCAGCGCTTCAAGTTCTGTGTCGTCCCCAACCGGGGTTCCGGTCCCGTGGGCTTCGAGGAGTTCTACCGTGCGGGGGTCGAGACCGGCTTCGTCATAGGCGCGGCGGACCGCAAGCTCTTGACCCTCGGTACGCGGCGCCAGCAAGCCTTGGGCTCGCCCATCGCTCGCCGTCCCCACGCCCTTAATGACGGCGTAGATGCGGTCCTCGTCGCGTTCTGCATCGTCACGCCGCTTCAGCACCACGAAGCCCAGGCCCTCTCCCAGGAGCGTCCCGTCCGCATCCGCACCGAAAGGCTGGATCCGCCCCGAGCGCGACAGCGCCTCGAGCTGGCAGAAGATCTGCAGGATCGGCGCCGGTGTTGTCGCGTGCACGCCTCCTGCGAGCATGACATCGCATCGGCCCTGGTTGAGTTCCTGCATGGCGTGGTCCACTGCCACCAGTGATGAGGCGCAGGCCGCGTCAATGGTGTAGTTGGGCCCGTTGAGGTCCAGGCGGTTGGCTATGCGCCCGCTCATGACGTTCGGGACGAGCCCTGGTGCAACGTCGGCATTGAACGGCGGCAGGCTTGCCTTGAGGTCGTGCTTCAGTGCCTGCAGATCCGCGTCGGTGTGCTCGGGGTGGAGTTGCCCGAGGATGCGAAGCACCTGGTCGACCATGACGCCGTGCTGGACGACCGTCGTGAAGGCCCGGTTGATGTACGTTCCACGGCCGATGATCACTCCTACCCGGGAGCGGTCGATGTCACGGGTCAGGACTGTGGCGTCGAGCAGGGCTCGATGCGCGACCTCGAGGGCGAGGAACTGGTCGGGTTCACCGCCGTCGACCGATGCGGGCATGACGCCGTGAGCTAGCGGATCGAAGCGGGCGAGGTCGCCTAGCCAGCCACCGCGTTTGCAGTAGACCCGGTCATTCGCTGGGGAGCCCGGCTCGTAGTAGCGGTCGGCGTCCCAGTCGTCCGGGGGATCCCCCACAGCGTCGACCTTGGCCAGGATGTTCTGCCAGTACTCTGCCACTCCGGCGGCTCCAGGGAAGATGCACGCCATCCCCACGATGGCGACATCACGGGAGCTAGCGGTCCCCTTGGTCGACGCCATGCCGGTCATCTCCCCTTCCCTACGCCCCCTGGGGCCTGCTGACCGTTCGTCTTGCCGGTGAGTGGCGGGCCAGGGGCCAAAGTGTCGTAGTGCCACAGTTGCGATGCCCCGGCGTCTTGAGCATCGACAGGCCGGGTTAGCGGCGCTCCGCTGCTCCATGGGCCCTCACCGATGACGACCTGGACCTCGCCCTTGCGACCCAGGCGTAGCTCGTCGACGAACGCCCGGACAGCGAGTTCGGGTGCCAGCAGCTCGACGCCCTGGGTGGAGAATTTCCGGCGGAGCTCGGGAGTCACCATTCCTGGCGCGTCCCAGGGCCCCCAGTTGAAGGCGATCACGCGTCCGGGCCACCGGTCGTCGTAATCCAGGGCGATGGCGTTCAAGATCTCGTTCGCGGCCGCGTAGTCGGTCTGCCCCGTGTTGCCGAAGGTACCCGCAACGGAGGCGAAGAAGGCCATGAAGCGCAGCGGATCAGGACGTACCGCGTGGAGCAGGTTCAGCGCTCCGTCGACCTTCGTCCGCAGGACACGCTCGAATGACGTTGGCTCCTTGTCGGCCAGCAGCCGGTCCTCGACAATCCCCGCACCGTGGATGATTCCATCCAGGCGGCGGTGGGACGCGTACACGTCCTCGATGGTCGCTCGGATCGTCGGCGCATCCCTGGCGTCAACTCGGTGATACTCGGCCGTCGCGCCGGACGCCTGGATATCGTGCAGGGTGGCGCGGATCTCCCGCTCGGCCAGTACGCGTTGGCATGCGGCTTCCACCTGGGCCAGCCCAGGCTTCTCGCCGCGGCTGCGGAAGTCACCGATCAGGGCTGAGCGGATCTCGGCGGCAGTGGTCGCTGCTGCCGTCACCGGATCCCCGCCCGCTGGCGGAAGCAGGGAACGCCCGAGCAGGATGAGCGTACAGCGGTAGCGGCGGGCCAGGTCTCGCGCGACCAGAGAGGTGATTCCGCGTGCCCCGCCGGTGATAAGGACGACCGAGGCGGGTCCAAGGTCGAGCTGGTCGGGGCCAGCTGGCAGCGCGGTGCGCCGGACGACGGGTGCTGATCGGCGGCCGGATCCGTAGGAGACCTGGACGATGCCGTCGTCCGTGGTCAGTTCGTCTAGCAGCAGATCCGCGGCTGCGCCCGGTGCCAGGTCCGGGGCGAGCTGAACGAACTTGGCCCGCACGTGCGGGCATTCCTTCGCCATCGCCTTGACAAAGCCGGCCATTCCCGCGGCCGTGAACTGTGTTCGTGGACTTCGCCCGGCGTGCCGCGTGAGCGGTGCCGTGGCCATCAGCCATCGTGGGCCCTCGCCGGAGGCCAGGTCGGCGGCGGCAGCCCGGGCGAGGAGGTACAGCAGCTGAAGGTCATTGGTGAGCCCATCCCTGGGGGCGGCAGGCTCCTCATCGCCCGGAGCTGATGACATGGCCAGGGGCCGTAGGTGCACGATGCCGCGAACCTGTCCGTAATGGCTGCGGGCGTGTGATACGGCCGTCTCGGCACCATGCTCAGTGGCAGTGACCGTCAGGCGGTCGCCGTCGTTACGTCCGGTTGAGACCGGACCCTCCTCCCCGCTGGTCGCGCAGCTTACGGCCAGGGCTCGGGCGCCGTGCTGGCGCAGGAGGGCCGCGAATCGGGAGGCGAAACCGCGCCCGTCGTCGGTGATGATCAAGACTCCATCCGACGGCAGTGCCAGTCGGGGGGTGGCCTTCGGAAGAGCGGTCTGTTTGAGGATGAAGCGTGAGCTGCCTGGCTTGCCGTCCCCGTTCTGGCCGCTTGTGTGGGATGCCGAGCCGTTCTGCACTACCTGCGCGGGCTGGTCAGCGTCCGCGGCGGCGAGGAGTCCGCTGATGGCAGCGGCCAGCCCGCGGAGGGTCTTGGCCCGTCTCAGATTGTCCATGCCGCGGGCTATGCGGTCAGCCTGAGCTGGCCGGTGGCCCCGCTGCAGGGCGCCGAGGACCTCGACGCGCTTTACCGAGTCGATACCCAGGTCAGCCTCTAGATCCGCGTCGTCGGCGAGTAGCTCCGGCGGATACCCAGTGCGCTCACTGATAAGCCGCCGCAGGTGCGCCAGCACGGAGTTCTCGTCGCCGGCGGCCGTGCCCTCAGCCTCCGTGGGCTGGGCCATATGGTCGGCCGGACCGCTGGGAGTTCCGGCCTCCGGCAGTGCCGGTGCCTTGGTACCCGGGTTCGCCGCGTTGCCTGGGTCCGCCGCGTTGGTCACGTTCGCGAGGTAGCCCATCATGACGTCACGCTGGGTGAGTAGGAACCGGTCCATCAGTTGCTGGAAGGCATGAAGCGTCTGGGCTAGGTCGTCGCCCGCGACTACCCCGTCGGTGCCTACTGGAGTGGGTGGCTCTGGCAGCGGCGCGGCGAGGGCCGCGGCCATCGGTCCAGCACCGTCCGGCGCCAGCAGACCGGAACGATCTCGTGCCGCGCCGCGGTCGTTGACCGCCGGACCCGGCGGCGCCGCGGGCGTCGAATGCTCCGCCGAGACTGCCGGCGCCAGCGGGCGGGCTCCTGCCCCGTTGACGAGCCAAGTGGTGGGGGACGGTACGCGACGGGCGTCCGCGAGCAAGTCGCCGACCGAGGCGGACCCGGCCCGCTCCGCGAACAACCGGTCCAGTTGTACCGGCCGACCGTTTGCGAACAGGCATCCGATCGCGCCCAGAAAGCCGGCCAGGCCACCCCGGCCGCCCGGATCGACGGCAATCGCATGGCGCGGCCGGTTGCCGAGAACCTGCCCGACAAGGCCGGTGAGGACCGCTCGCGGGCCTGTCTCGACGAAGGTCCGGACCCCGGCCGCGTACATGGCCTCGACCTGATCGGCGAATCGCACCGGCTGGGCCAGATGGTCGGCCAGGATGCCGGCCATCTCGGAAGGCGACCCAGGATATGGCCGGGCGGTGACATTCGAGAAGACGGGGAAGCGCGCGGGTGACAGTGCTACGTCCCGCAGGTGCCTGACGAAGGCGTCACGTGCCGGCGCTACGAGCGGCGAGTGGAATGCTGCCGCAACCGACAGCCGGCGGGTCTCCACGCCCTTCTCCTCAAGCGCCGCCGTAAGCCGCAGCAGGCCCTCTGCCGTGCCCGACACGACAGTCTGAGCCGGTGAGTTGCGGTTGCTCACCCAGACGCCTTCGAACTCCGCCGCGACCGGCTCGATGCAGTCCGCCGGAGCCGCGGCTGCGACCATCGATCCGGCCTCCGGGCCCGTCACCCCCGCGATGCACCGTCCTCGCGCCTCCGACAGCGCGTAGAGGTCCTCCTCCGCCATGACGCCCGCGCACCATAGCGCCGGATACTCCCCGTAGCTGTGCCCGGCGGCGGCGTCCGGTTCGACACCGAGGGCATGGAGCAGGTGCGTGAGTCCGACGGCGACCGCACCGAGGGCCGGCTGCGCCACGCGGGTGGCCCGCAGTCGCTCCTCGGCTGCCTCGGCGTGCTCCGAGTCGAACGCAGGCGGCGGGAAGATACAGCCGACGAGCGGCTCATCCAGCTGACCGCGCAGCCGACGATCAGCTCGGTCGATCGCGTACCGGACTTCGCTGAAGTGCAGCGCAATGGCGGTGAGCATGCCCGGATACTGTGATCCCTGCCCGGGGTACAGGAACGCTGTCAACCCCTGGTGCGGTTGCTGTGCGTACCACACTCCCGGCGGCATCGCTCCCGCTTCGCCCATCCTCTCTCGTGAAGACCGGAGCTTACGGCGCAGATCCCCGATAGAGGAGGCAACAATCGCAAGCCTTGAACCGGTGCGGCCGCGCGCCACTCGCCAGTGCGCGGCCGCGAGGTCGGCCAGCGACGGCGTCCTAGTCCCGTCCAGTGCCTCTTCGAGGCTCGCGAGGTCGGCTGCGATGCGCGCCGGTTCGCCTGCCCATACCAGCAGCTCGTGCGACCACCGGTCGGCCCCGGTACGTCGGCTGACATCTCTGGCATCGCCGGTGTACTCCTCCAGGACGGCATGAAAATTGGTGCCGCCGAACCCGAAGGCGCTGACTCCCGCACGGCGTGGTTGCGCGGGATCCGCCGCCAGCCAGGGCCGTGCCTCGGTATTCAGGTACAGCGGGCTGTCCGCGAGATCGGCCGTTGCGTTCGGGCGCTCAACGTGGAGGGTGGGCGGCAGCACCTTGTGGTGCAGCGCCTTCGCCACCTTGACCAGCCCGGCCACGCCGGCCGTGCACTTGGTGTGGCCGATCATCGACTTGACCGACCCGATCGCACACGAGCGGCGCGCCGCGCCGGCCTCGTCCAGGACGGTACGCAGGGTCTCGATTTCGGCCCGGTCCCCGGCTACGGTGCCGGTCCCATGCGCCTCGACGAGCCCTACCGCCGCGGGCGACACGCCGGCCTTGGCGTACGCGCGCCGCAGGGCACGGATCTGCCCGTCCGGGTGGGGCGCCGTCAATCCGCGCGCCCGGCCGTCACTCGACCCGGCCACGCCACGGATCACTGCGTAGACTCGGTCCCCGTCCCGTTCAGCATCCTCCAGCCGTTTGAGGACGAGAATTGCGATCCCCTCGCTGATCACGATGCCGTCCGCCTTCTCGTCAAACGAACGGCAGCGCCCGGTCGGGGAAAGGGCCTGGGTCTTGCTGAAGGCCAGATACCCGAACGGATTCTGCACCGTGTCCGCTCCACCGACAATGACGACGTCGCTTGCTCGTGATTCCAGCTCGCGCGCGGCCAGGTAAACTGCGGCCAGCGACGAAGCGCAAGCGGCGTCGACGGTGTAGTTGACCCCGCCGAGGTCGAAGCGGTTGGTGACACGTCCGGCGGCAACGTTGAGCAGAATGCCGGGAAACGAATCTTCCGTCCATTCCGGAAGGCTGGCCAGGACCTGCTCCGGTACCTGGTCGAAAATCGCCGGCAGCGCGGCCCGTACAGAATACTTCTGACCAAGGTCGGCCACGCCGCCGCCGACGCCCAGGATGACGGACGCCCGGTCGCGGGGGAACCCGCCGTCGGGGTAGCCGGCATCTATCAGCGCGGCCCGCACCGCATGCAGGGTGAGCAGTTGCAGCGACTCGATGTATGGCAGGGATTTGGGCGGCATGCCGTAAGCGAGCGGGTCGAATTCGATGTCGCCGAGGAAGCCTCCCCACCGAGAGTAGATCTTGTCCCGCTCGGCGGGGTCAGGGTGGTAGTAGCGGGCGCTGTCCCACCGTTCGGGCGGGACCTCGCTGATCGCGTCCACTTTCTCGATGATGTTGCCCCAGTACGCTGCGACGTCTTTTGCGCCGGGCAGCAGGCAGGACATGCCGACGATCGCGACGTCAAATGGCGCCTCTGTCCGCGTCCGGGCGGCGAGCCCATCGGGGCTGGCTGTGCCGTGGCAAGAGGTCAGCCACTGTGTCGCGCCGCGGCATACCTCGACGTGCAAGTCAGCAATCGTGGTGGTCGATCTCCGCAGCCCGGCGACCTGACCGATCATGAACAGACCTTGCGAGCGCTGCTCCTCTCGGCCGACGGTGACGAGCGCGCCTCCCGACGCGGGATACGCCTCGCGGGCCAGCCCCTTGGTTGCGATGCGCAGCCGGCCCAGGTTGAGTTGTTCGAGCGCGCCTCGGACTTCCTCGGCTGAGGCCGCGGAGGAAACAAGCCGATGTCGTTCAGCCCGGAAGGCATCCACGTAGGGGGTCTGCGCGCACCGCGTGGCGTGCCCTCCGCCCGAGTTCAGCAGGGCGGTCGAGTCGCAGCGCGTCGCCTCGGACTGGAACAGGGGGGCAATCGCACCCGAGGAGACGGTCTCGGCCGCGAACAGGTAGGCGGTACCCATCAGCAGCCCGACCTTGACTCCCCGATCGGCCAGGGGCGCGGCGAGCGCAGCCACCATAGAGGCCGATCGCGCATCATGGATCCCGCCGGCGAACAGGACATGGCAGCGAGCGAGCTCGCCGTCGGGCAACGCCTCGAGTAGTTCGTCGACCATCGAATCCCATAGCACGAAACTCGTGCGCGGGCCCACGTGACCGCCGCACTCCCGGCCCTCGAAAACGAAACGCCGGGCACCGGCCTCGGCAAAGAGCCGCAGCAACCGGGAAGACGGCACGTGAAGGTAGGTCGGGATGCCGGCTTGTTCGAGAACGAGTGCCTGATCCGGCCGGCCACCGGCGATGAGCGCGTAGGTCGGCCGGTGTTCCCGGATGACGCGCAGCTGTTCCTCGCGCAGCTCCTCCGGAACAAAGCCGAGAATGCCAACACCCCAAGGCCGGTCGCCGATGACCTCACGCGTCTGACGGAGCAACTGGTCCACCTCGGGAGCGCGCAGCAGGGCCAGCGCCAGGAAAGGCAAGCCGCCCGCCTCGGCAACACGCGCCGCGAATCCCGGGTTGTCGCTGACCCGTGTCATCGGCCCCTGCACAAGCGGGTACCGGGTCTCGTGGGAGACCGCCAGCGGGCCGCCCTCGTCAAGGGCGCGTTGCCGACACGCCATGGCCAGATGGTCGTCTGCGGCCTGTCGCACCGCAGCGATCACCCGGCCCACGGTGTGAAACCGCGCCGCGAAACGGCCGGCGAATGCGGCGTCCTGCCCGAGCGGCAGCAGTTGCCCGGCGGAAAGGTCCCAGCCGAGCCGGGAGCGCACCCGCCTGGTCCACCGTTCCCGGTCGTCCGGGCTCATCGTCAGCTCGTCAGCCTGACGGGCCAGCGCGGCGATCGCGCGGCCCGGCGGCGGCTCACAGAGGCGGAACCGGATACCCGGCTCCTCGCCGATGCACACAGACTCGCTGCCATCCATTCGGGAGATGAGCGACTTCACGTCATCGGGCAGCGCGGATTCCCGCGTCAGGACCAGCTGGGCGTCGAGCACAACGCCCGCCCCACCGGCAGCATGAACGGCCGCAGCCGTGTGCAGCCCGATCCCGCCCTGTGCCCAGATGGGAACGTTGTGCGCGGAGAGCAGGCGCTGGAGCAGAATGAATGTTGTCTCGTCCCCAACCGGGCCGCCAGCCTCGTTGCCGCGCGCAATCAGGCCATCGGCGCCAGCTGCGAGCCCGGCGGCCGCCTCGTCTGCCGATGTGGCCTCGACGAGGACGGTCACGCCGGGCCGCCGCAGCTCCTCAATATTTCTGCGGAGGAGATCGGGCGTGGCCGGGGTGAGGATCACCAGTTCGAGCCGGCCATCCCCGCCGGACAGCCGCTCCACCAGCCCCGATATCCGCTGCCCGTCAGCGCCCTCGCAGCGAACGCCGCACCCGCGACACACCTGGCTCAGCAGTCGGTCGAGCGCTGCATCACCGTTCTCGTCCGGGCTAACGGTCAGGTCAACCACACCTGTCCCGCCAGCGCGGACCGCCGCGATGGCGACAGCCGGGTCGGGAACCCCCGCCGGTGTCACGGCGATCACTGAGAAATCGGGCAAGGAGGCTCCCTGGTCCGTGGCTTCGGGCGTGACGTTTGGCGGCATGACATCGTGGCCGCGCGAGTAACGTCCTGGAAAGGTGACCAGCCCCGGCGGACAGCGTGAAATCACTGGCCACCTCCAACCGCAGGCGGTTAGGCGGCTCAGGCGCCCGCAGGCTGTTACGGGCGCCCGCGCCGGACCAGGTCATAGCTGCGCATAAAATGCGCGAGCGGTGGGTGTGGCCCGCTCAGAAGCCGCGGAAAGCCGATCTGTACGCAGGGGCTGCCCCACGCGTAAAGGGGCGGAACCGCGCCCCGACCGGACGGATGCGCGCGGCGCGCGCAGACCGGCCGTACACCCGCGCACGGCTCATCGTGGCTGCTCTCACACGTTGCCTCGCGCGAGCGCGAGCCATTCTGGCCCTGGGAGCATATGGATACATCGAAGATCCTCCAGACATCACGTGGACTGGCGTTGTGGCCACGGGATAACCGGCCATCGAGGTTCCTTCACCCTGCGCACCCGTCAGCGCAGGGCCACATTCACCGTGCCGCTGATGCGGCGGATCATCCCTCTCCATCGGCTTCGCCCTCCCGGATTAACCAGCACCGCTACCGGAGCGGCTGCTCTCAAAGAGACGCCCGCGATGCCCGTTCTCGCTGCTATCGCGATACCGTTATTAGACCGCAAATGTGTCAAAATTTCGTCACCAGGACGTTATAGATCTCTTGGGACTCCTGGCCGGGTGGATACGTTGTTCAGATGATGTCGGTTACCCGGCGATGTGCTGCCTGTGGCAAACCGCCGCAGCTTCATTGAGTGGGCCCGAGCGTATATGACGGTGTCTTACCTGGTTATTGGAATGCCTGAAGCAGGAGTTGTCCGTCAGGGCTTCCGAGACCTGTGCATGGATCCCACCCAGGTGCCGTGCTATAGCCAGGCAAGAGCCCGGTTATGTTATTCGTGCCTGTTGTTATGTCGCTAAAGACGCCAAGAGCGGCTGCGCGGCCGTACAATACTGGATGCATGTAGCCGACAGGCTTGCTGAGTGCCTGCGCCAGCAGCGCTACCAGGCCCGCGAACAGCGGGGCCACGGCACTGGTTCCACCGATGGGCTCCGTCCGTCCGCCGACGAGTCTGATTGCATACCCGCTTAGCGGGCTCGCATTGGCAGCCCAGTCCGGAACGCCGCGCCCGTTCTGGTGAGCGGGGTTAGCCGATGGGGGAACGTCCGAACCACGTTGATAAAGCGGCGTAGGGAACTTTCTGCTCACCCCCCCGCCACCCGCGCCGGCCTGGTCCCCATTGTTCCATGCGACCTCGTTGGTGATCGCGCTGCCCGACACCTGGATCTGAGTCCCGCCGCAGGCAAGCACGACCGGACTCGCGGCCGGGTAATCGACGTGCACCCGGCCGTCGTGAATCCCATCACGAGACCCATCGTCGCCAGCGGCTGCCAGCACCGTTATTCCCAGGTAGGCAGCGTCTATGAAGAACCGGTCCATGGCGTTGCGCACTTGTGTCGACCACGACTCCTCCGGGCCACCCCAGCTGATGGATATCGCGGTGGGCCGGTTCTGCTCGTCGTGGATTGCGGCCGAAATTGCGCTGACAAACCCTTGATTTGTGTTAGACGCGAAGTACACGGCCATGCGGGCCGCCGGAGCGATACTGCCCGCGACCTCGATGTCGAGCATGACCTCCCCATCCGCGTTCTGATCCACACCCGGATTGTTGGTGGCGCCATCTAGCCCGATCGCAACCACGTCAGGCGGTGGTGCGATGCCATTCTCACAAAAAAACGATGTTAGATCCTCTTTGGTGTAGCCGCCACCGAACTCGAGTATGGCAACGCACTGCCCGGCCCCTGTGTATGTGGCCGGAAAGTTGTACAGCTCGGCCACCTGACCCGGCGAGTAGGAAGTCGGCGGCGCGAGCTCCCCGTTTTCGCGTCGCGCCGAAAGCATCCGTATCCGCGGCGCCAGCATCGGACGGTTGCCAAGTCCCAGGACGGCTTCGACATCGTCAGAAATGTCATCAGGTATCCGGATCGGGTCGGTGTGGTCTCGGAACCTCTGGCCGGCCGCCTCGAAGATGACGAGGTCCACCTTAAAGGCTCTCGACATTGCCTGAACGCTCCCCTCCAGGCGTACCATTCTTGCTTCCGGGCGGATTTCTCTGACTGTCAGGTTGTTATCGGACGCAAAGTTGGCAACTCGTTCGGCGGCCGCGCTCGATGCACCGGTACGTTTCGCCAGTTCGCGGTGGCTAATGTACTGCCTTTCGCTTATATTGGGTGTCTGCACAGTGCTTGGCATTTCTTCAATACGGTCAGGCCGCAGCAGGACGGTGACCTGGATGATCGCTCGGGGGTCGGCCGGTCCGAACTGGCGAGCACCCGCCAATGACGGTGGCGCGCTCCCCTCGAGTTCCACGTAACTACTGGCCTGGCTCCCGTCGCCGCCCGGGGTTCCGCCACCACCCTGGCTCGCGCTGTTCAGGAGAAGCCATGCCCACGGCAGGATCACGGAGAGGTCATTGTCTTCGTCTTGCCGTCTGGGCTGCTTTTCCCGGCCCTGTTTGAAATCTCTTTGGCTCGACATGAAACCTCCCGATGACTTCGATAGCTCACATTCAGAATCAGGTGGACGATGTTCCGGTGCGGCGCGGTTACGGCCCCGGCTCGGCTCTTGCCACCTTGATCGCCTCTTAAACAGACTTCCCTGGCCAGGTGAGCACCGAATGTTCTAGACCTCCGCGCCGGGCGTCCCTTCGACCAGCCGCTCAGTTGGCAAGGCCTGAGTGGCGAACCGGCGCAGTGGCACGACATGACCGCATCGCTGGGCAGCGGGTCAACCCTTCGAAAGGTAAAATTCGTTGATAGCCGCTTGCAATACACTTCTGGGCGCCTCGGGCATTCCGCTGTCCCTCAGGGCCTTATTGAGCTTCTCACTGGTCACCGGCCCCTCATCCGCCAGCCTAGGTATCAGGCCGAGCACCATAGTTTGTTGGCTCCTGGATTGTGGCGTGCTCTCGGATGAGGTTTCGAATGTCGCGAGCTGCCCTTTGATCTTAGCCATACGTTCCGCGGTATGCTGTTGGAACTGGCTGAGATACTCATTCATCCGGGAGGCGATTGCCTGCTGCACTTGCATGCGTGCATGCGCCCGGATGAGATACTGCTGGAACGCCATTTGCCTCCATGCTTGACCTATGAACGGCATTGTGGGGGGCACCTGCTGCCATCCCTTCGCTTGTTCCGTTGCCATGGAGCCTCCTTCAGGTCATCCGGTCCCGGATCCGCAGCTAACCCGGAGATACGCCGCAGAAACGAATAGTGGAAGGACCGCCTCGCTTTGCCTGCCACGTCTAGCGGTTTCTGCGCGCTGACGTTCAGGTACTTTCTGCAGGCATGAGGTATCGTTTCGTGAGCCATGCCCGCCGCCGATATTCATCGTGCATCCCCGGAGTCAAAGAGGTGTGTTGCCATGATCGCCATGCCGCGGCGAGACGGTTGCCAGCACCTTGGCGATCTCCCGGCGAGTCTCCGACGGCGCAATGACGACATCGACGATGCCTAGTTCGACCGCCCTTCGCAGACCGCCGCTGGATCTCGCGTACTCTGCCGCCAGCTGGTCGGCAAGCGCTGGGCGGTCCTCGGCCGCAACTGCGGCGAGGCGGCGGCGATGAAGCAGGCCCGCAGCCGCTGATGGGCTCATCACACCGATCTCCGCGGAAGGCCAGGCGAGCACACAAGTCGCGCCGAGGGACCGGGAATTCATCGCAATGAACGCGCCGCCATAGGCCTTGCGGGTCACCACCGTCACCCGTGGTACGACGGCCTCAGCGAAGGCATGCAGGAGCTTGGCCCCCCGACGGACGACCCCGTCCCATTCCTGCGCGCGGCCTGGCAGGTAGCCCGGGACGTCGGCCAGTACCACGAGCGGCACTCCGAATGCATCGCAGGTGCGTACGAAGCGCGCAGCCTTCTCCGAGCTCTGTGCGTCCAGGCAGCCCCCGCGGTGAAGAGGGTTGCTGGCAACGATGCCGACAGTGCGGCCGCCGAGTCGGCCAAGGGTGGTAACTATGTTCCGGGCCCAGCGTCGGTGCACCTCGACAGCGGAACACTCCTTGTCCAAGACCAGATCGATGACGGGATACACGCTGTAAGCGCGGCGGGAAGATGCCGGCAAGACCGTCTCAAGGCGAGGTTCGGAAGTCAACTGATGCGGCGGAGCCAGGTCGCCCGGTGATGCCAGCAGCTGGACCAGATCGCGGGTAAGACTTACGGCCGCGTCGTCGCTGGTTGCCACTAGGTGGGCCACACCGCTGGATTGCTGGTGGACGTCCGGCCCTCCGAGCAACAGGGCATCGACCGCCTCACCGGTGACTGCTCGGACGATTTCCGGCCCCGTGACGAAGGCGCGCCCATCAGGCCCCATAATGACGAAGTCCCCGAGAGCCGGCCCGTATGCGGCACCGCCCGCGGCCGGCCCGAGCACCAGTGAGATTTGCGGCACGCGCCCTGATGCCGCGACCATCGCGGCAAAGACGCGGCCGATCGCATCTAGTGAGGCCGGTCCGTCTTGGAGACGTGCTCCAGCGGAGTGCCAGATACCGACAACTGGACAGCCGTCTGCGACTCCTCGGTCTATTGCTGCGAGAATGCCCCGACAGCCATCAGGGCCCAACGCTCCTGCCCCGCGTTCAGGGCTGCAGGCGAAAGCGCTCACGCGTGACCCTCGGACCGAGCCGGTTGCAGCGGCGACCTCTGCGCCAGCCGGAGCCAGCGGACGGAGCGTCGCTCGGTCAAGCAGAGACTCGAGCCGCCGCATGGCGCACGCTGGCTCGTTCCGGTCAACCACGCGCAGGTCGGCCATGGCTGCCCGGGAGGGGGGAACCTCCCGGGTTAGGGGCAAGTTGATCGTCATGTGCCCTCGCAGCTGACTGAGTCTTAGGCAAGCGCTCGCCCGCGCTGGCCAGGCGGCGGTGGCAGGCCGAGCACCGATTGGAGTGTGGGCGCGACGTCGAAGATCGACAGATCGTCACGGAAACCTGTTGGCAAGCCATCCCCCGAGAGAGCAAAAATACCGAACTCAGAATGGTTAGCGTCGTCAGGACCGGTATCGTTCTCGAAGGTGTAAAAGCCGTTCCCCAATCCAAGTGTACCGATGGCGCGCCAGCGAAGGTCACCAAAGTACACGATAAGGTCCGGCGCCACGCCATTCACTTCGGGATAGATCTCTTCCGGACGGAATACCCGGTTGTGCATCAGCTGACCTTCATGATCCGGAAGAGCTTCGAGCTTATCGATGATCATTTGCCGGACGTCCTCGTAATCGTGACGGGGAATCGTCCCGAGAGGTTCGCGGCCGACCACGTTTAGGAAGATCCGGCCGTAGTAGCCGCCATCTCCCCAAGCGATGGTCCGGGACCAGTCGACGTGCGCCTTGGCGACTGGCGTCCGTCCCGCGGGCTCTTGGGAGAGAACGAGGAGCCCCTCGCTGACCAGCCATTCGTTCAGGCAGAAACCACCCACCATCGGCTGCGCACCGTGATCGCTTACGACCAGAATTGCGGTGTCATCATCAAACGATGAAACTAGTGAACTGAGGTGCCTATCAAGTGCGCGGTAGTATTCACGGAACACGCTTTCATACGGGTTACCCGGCACATGCCGCGGGTGATCAGGATCGCAATACTTCCAGAATCCGTGGTGCAAGCGATCTGGCCCCATGTCGACCATGGCAAAGAAGTCCCATCGCCGCGATGTCACGAAATGCCGGGCGACTGCGAATCGCTGCTCGGTCATATCCAAGATCTGCTGCGCAATCCGTGCTTTTTCGTCGGTCCGGAAGTCGAAGACATCGAGGATGTAGTTGCCGACGATATTGCTGATCTCGCCGCCGACCCAATGCGGGTATGTAAAGAGTGCGTTCGTACTGGGCGCGAGGAAGTCGGCTACGACGCAACCACGGATCACTGGTGGCGGATAGGTTCCAGGCACCCCGAGCAACACACTCGCGCGGCGCTCTGCGGTCAACAGGTCCCAAAGACGGGGCGCTCGGACGCTGCGTGACGTGGCCATTGTCAGCCCGTCGTACGTCCTGTCGGCCCGGTTACGGAAGCCGTAAATGCCGATCTCGCCTGGCGTGCGCCCGGAGAGCATGCAGGGCCACGCCGGAACCGTAATGGCCGGGATCGTGCTGCGGAGCGGCCCCCACAGGGAGGTCTCGAGTAGCCTGGTGAGGGTCGGCATGTCGTCCGCGAGCCTGTCAAACACAAGGGTGGGGGTCGCACAGTCCAGCCCGATCAGCGCAACGCGCTTTGGGGTACTCATAGCGTCCCTCCAAAGTGTTGCCGCCTGCTGAGAAGGTGGACGGGCGGCGGGTCAACCCGGGTCCAGATGTGCTCACACCTGGACCATCCGGGCTTCGCGCACGCAGCGACTCGTGCCTTGGGCAAGATCATCACGTCACCTGCAGATCAGGCCTTCCGTCGGCTCGCGGCGAGTCAACCACGGCGTGTGTCACGCAACCGTCACGTTGTATGCGTCATAAAAGGTTCCTTCGTTCATCGGAGATGGCCACAACAGGCTGTCTTGTCGGCTGGTGGGTCGATACGCAGGCCTTCCTGTGTCCGGTGCGGCGGTTCGACGGCGCGAAGCTCGCTGCGCCTGACACGGCTGCACCGCGGCCTGGCGGTAGCCATCCTCAGCCAGGATGTGGAGCACTGGGCGGGGCGGCCCGGCGGCAATCCGGGCCCCAGCCGCGCGCAGCGCCGCATTGGCCAGCTCGAAGAGCACATCTGCTCGCGCTGACATGCCAGGGTGGCCCCAACAACGCGGCGGTGACGGAATTTTGACGCATCTGCGGTTGGATGGCACTACTGCACTGGAGGGAACTGCCTCGCGAGGATCTTCTTCTTCAAGTTTGCGTGGTAGGGAAACTTGAGGATGAGACGGTTAAAGTCTGTGATCAGAGTGACCCGCTGGACAATAATGAAATATGTGGCAAACGGAACAGCGGAGATTGAACGACAAAGCTAGAACCGGTCATCGGGAAGGTGGTTGACATGTTCGAGGTTGAGCGAAGAGAAGGAAACGACCTCCTGCTGTCGTTGCTCCTGAGCCAAGTCATCGGCGGGAGCCAACTCGGTGGCGGAACCCAAGTCAGTGGCGGAACCCAAGTCAGTGGCGCGACCCAGGGCCTTAGTCCCGACATACTGACCACAGCCATTCTCGTCCAAGCGCTGGACCCAAACGCGGACTTGGCCAGGACGCTATTGCTGGTATCGGTCCTCGGGACGCAGGGCTACGGGGCTCAAGGAAACATCGCCCTCCCTGCTCTGCTCCTGTTCCCAACGCTATTCAGCGGGCGGGGACACTCAGAGTTCTGGCACAAGATCGGCGAAGACCCAGAGCTCAGGGACAAGATCAGAGATCTAATCAAGGAGAACCACGGTACGGATATACGGGAGAGCTTGGATTCCCTCTTCAAGTCCGCAGCCAAGGCGCTCGACCAGGTGGCTCTCCAGGAGCAGGCGGGCCAGGCGCCGCCCTCCCCATCGAAGCCGTCAAAGTAGGCCCATATACCCCAGGTCCCCGAACAAGCCAGCCGACGCGGTTAGCGTATCTCGCTGCGGTACCGCTGCAGGAGAGTGGCTGCACCCGCGACAAGAATTCCGTCAAGATCTGCTCTTACGCCCGTCGTGGCCGCTTCGAGCGGCGCTTGGCACAACCACGGCTACCGGATCATGGAGCCAGCGGACATCCCCGCGGCTGAACCAGAACCGGATCATGCACCCGGCCAGAGGCCTCGTGCAGTCCAGCACGCCGCAGCCGTCCAGTGACGCGATCTTGAATCACGGTAGGGCGCAGCTTCTCAAACAGCCGCAGGGCCCCTGCACCACCGCGCCACAGCGCAATTATTGGGTGCCGGTTTATTCGAAAGCGCGTTTCGTGATGACTACTCCGTAAACTGTACCAGGAAATGTCGGATCGCGTCGAGCGCAGCATCAATGTCAGCAAAATACGCCAACTGCTGCTTTGAGACCTGATCGATATCCGCGTTGATCACCAGTGTGATCAAGAGCCCTGCATCCTGCCGTTCAACCCGCACGACACACACGGCCGCCTGCGGATGAATGTCGGTCATGACCCCAGCATGATGGAGTGCTGTCACTGGACCGTCTGTGGTCGGCTCGCAATCGCTCGAGCGGTCGCTGACAATGCTCGGCTCGCGTACCCTGGATGGGTTGTTGTGCTCGGTTGAGGACACACCGATGGCCAGTTTCCACCTGGCCGCGATGACTTGCGGGCCACCGCGCATCATGTCATCAACCGGTCATGACTCCGCCATGCCGCGATTGGGAAGGCAACCGGGTGCCACGGATGAGTGCCGTGAGCTCTGGCCCTGGCCTTGTGCCCAGCTCACGAGCCAGCAAATCACGATAGACCTCGAAGCTACGGCGGCCCTCGACCCAGTTTCCTTCCGCCAGGTGCGCCTCGATCAAGACACGCTGCGCGCTCTCACGCAAGGGTTCCGCGCTGACAGCGATCATCGCGGCCTCCACTGCCTCGGCACAACGCTGCAATTGGGTGAGCCTGTGACTCAGAGCTTCCAGCGCATGCAGGACCCGCTGGCGGATGTGCTCACGCTCGATCAGCACCCAGTCGTCGTACCACCCAGGTAGAAGATCGAATGCATCAATCCCCCAGGGCATGATGATCAGGTCATCGTGAGAGGCCGAACCTCCGATGAGGCGGTTAGCCCAGGCAGTGATAATGTCCACGTCAACCGACACATCGTCACATATGGTGAGACCATGGTTGTCACCTGATAGAACGCGGATTCCCGCCAAGTTGAGACGCCACAGTGCGGATCGCAAGTTCCCTGCGGCTCGCGTGTCATCCCCGTTGGGCCACAGCGCGCCCGCCGCGTAGCGACGCTCGATCCGCCTGTGGTGCAGCGCCACGAAAGCTAATAGCCGTTTGCTGCCCTCGGGAATCTCTAGTCGCTGCCGTGCGCAGGTGACGAAAGGACCGCCGAACAAATGCAGGACAGAGGATGTCTCCGATACATCTGTGGAGATGAGCCTGTGCACAAATTCTATGAACATAGACGCCCATCCCCCTCCGGCGACTTTCCTACCAACCCTAGGGTTGGTGCGTCACCACGTTGTCACACCACCCAGCACCAGCCAATCCTCCAGCTACGAAAGCCTGTAACCAGGACAGACAGCTGTATCATCACTACTCGATCCCCACGGAACCCAACATGTATCACCTGTCGCTGGCGTCTCAACTATTGCCGTTGGAAATTTCGCTTGATCAGAACTGTTGTTTCCCAGCCCGAGTAACTGCCTCCTCGGTATCGGCTCAACGTCACCGATGAGCGCGTCCTTTTCAGAAAGCAGTCACTGAACTTTTCACCAGCTATTGCCCTGCCGACAAGGCAATAGCGCTTTACCTTCAGAGCCCTGGACGATACAGGTTAGGTCTTGGCGATCCTGGCTGACATGGCATGCTCCCCCTGAAAACTGTGGCCGTCTCCGGCTGCCCGTGCTGCGCTACGCTCTAAGCAAACCGTAGCATGCGCACTTTTAGTCTCAGTGTGCACCATCTCGGTGCCGGTGGCCGTGTGGCTGCTGGTGCACCCAGGTCACGGCCCTTTAGTCTCCGAGGCGTGTGACGTCCTGAATGAGTTGTGGGTGACCTAACTTAGCGGTGTGTTCGGTCCGTGGGCCGGGATCGATAGGGAGGCCGCCAAAGCATGGATGGCCATCCTGGCTGAGCTGCGCAACCTCGGCCTGGCCGACGTGTGCATCGTGGCGTTCGGCGGGCTCAGGAGGGGCCTGCCCGAGGCCGTCGGCGAGATATGGCCGCAAGCCACCATGCAGCTGTGCGTGGTCCATCGAAGCCGTCAGGAAATAACGCGCTGCTTCTCGTTTCCGGTTTGATGGGGTGGTTTGGCCATCCCGGGCGAGGTTCACGATCAGCTCGCGGCGCGGTTCGCTATATTGCTGCCGCATCTGAACGAGCGGCAGCGCCGGCTGGCGCTAGCGGCCGAGGCCCGGTTACTGGGGCATGGTGGCGTGCGCGCTGCCGCGTGGCGGCTGGGGTCAGCGAGACCACGGTCCGCAAGGGCGTCTTCGACCTGGAGGGTGGTGAGGAACCGTTCCCGGATGGGCGTGTGCGCAGGCCGGGAGGGGGACGTAAGAGCGCTGCGGAGGTGGATTCGGGTCTGCTGCCTGCGCTGATGGCGCTGGTCGAGCCGGACGAGCGCGGTGATCCGATGTCGCCGCTGCGCTGGACGGCCAAGTCGTTGCGGCATCTGGCCGGGGAACTGACGCGGCAGGGGCACCGGGTGTCGGCGCCCACGGTCGGCGGCCTGCTGCGGAAGAACGGCTTCAGCCTGCAGGCCACGGCCAAGACGCTGGAAGGCGGCCAGCATCCGGACCGGGGCGCGCAGTTCCGCTATATCAACGAGCAGGTCAAGGAGTATCAGGCGGCCGGTGAGCCGGTGATCAGCGTGGATGCGAAGAAGAAGGGGCAGCTCGGCCAGCTGCCGGCACCCGGCCGGGGGGCGCGGCCATCCGGCCAGCCGGTCCACGTGGAGGACCACGCCTTCTTAGCCGGCCCGCACGTGACGGTGGTCCCTACGGGATCCACGACATCGCGGCCAGCGCCGGCTGGGTGAATGTCGGGATCGACCACGACACGGCCGCGTTTGCGGCCGCCTCGATCCGCCGCTGGTGGCAGGCACGCGGCCGGTTCGACTACCCGGACGCCTCCCGGCTGATGATCACCCCTGACGCGGGCGGGTCCAACAGCTACCGGCTCTGGAAGTCCGAGCTGGCCGCCTTCGCCGCCGAAGCCGGGCTGGCGGTCACGGTCTGTCACTTCCCGCCGGGCACCTCGAAGCGGAACAAGATCGAGCACCGGCTGTTCTCCCATATCACGATGAACTGGCGGGGACGGCCGCTGACCAGCCACCAAGCCGTCCTCAACACCATCGCTGCCACGACGACCGCGACCGGGCTGCGGGTGGAGACGGTCCTGGACGAGGCAGCTTATCCGACCGGCATCGCGGTCACCCGCGAGCAGTTGCAGGCCTTACCGATTACCGTCCACGACCGGCGCGGCATCTGGAACTACACCATCGCCACGGCCTGCAGCGCGGCGCCCCGTCCGGCAGCCCGGCACCTGAGGCCTCGTCTTCCGCCCGAAGATCACGACGGCGACAGCATCCTGGCCACCATCCTCTACCAGCGCCGCATCTGCGGCCTGGACACTCTCGCCGAACTGTTCGCCAGCAGCCGCAGCACGCTCTGGAACGCGATCAACGACGTCCAGCCCATCCTCGACGCCCGCCACGTCGTCGTCCCCCAAGCCGAGCAGCGCTTCACCACCACAGCAGGCTGCTCTCGGCAGTTAAACCGGACAAACAGGACGGGACTCAAGCAGCCGAACCGAACCAGCGTGTTGATTCATTACGGCTTCACTTGGTCCGCGCCAGCTTTCGTTATGCAATCCAGGAAATATCTGGAGCCAGCTCACCAAGGACCTGCGGCAGACCGACACCCCCCAGCAGCAGCGGCGGGCGCGGCGGTTCGCCGAGTTCGAGTCCGCCTGGGGCGAGCGGTACTCGACGAACATCCGGCTGTGGCGGAACGCATGGGAGGAGTTCATCCCGTCCTGGACCACGGAGCCTGATGCCACGATGTTCCGGCTCACCGGCCGGGTCGTTCCATGGTCCGGCAAAGGAAACGGGATGCTAGTCGTAGACAGCGCTGTGCAGGCCGTTAACGCCCGGGTGCTTCTTGGCAGCGGCACGGGAAGGCTAGGTGGCGGCCTTGGTGATGGCCGGGATCCTATAGCTGCCGTCAAACACCGCGGCCTGCGGCTGGTACAGCCGCATGACCGGCCGGAACGGCGCGGCGGGAGCGGGCAGCCAGTTGCTGGTGTCGGCGGGAGGCGCGTGCTGGATCACGATCGTGAGGGACCCGTCACTGCCGCGGTGCAGGCCGGGGGTGCGGTCGCCGATGGAGTACCGGCCGATGGGGTTGGCGATCAGGTAGAAGTCCGGCACGTCGTACATGGTGATAGACCAGAACGCGTCCACCGGCGGGTCCCGGGTCAATTTGAGCGTGTACCGCCTGCGGCCATCGAGCTGCTCACCGTTGGCGTCGGTGTAGGTCACCGCGTACGCCGCCTCATACCCGTGGTTCCCCCACAGGCCGCCGCGGGCAGCCAGCGCCCGGGCCAGGTAGCCGGCCTGGCGGTCGTGGATCTTCCAGGCCGCGTCGTCGATGGTGCCCAGGCCCAGGTGATCCAGGTTGTAGTCGAACATGTGGAAAGCGAGCGCCCAGCCGTTGACGACGGGGGCCAGGCCGACGGCCGTCAAGGGCGTTTTGATCTTCTGCTTGGCCGCAACAGCACCCGCCGTGAGCGCGGCAGCCAGGCCAGGCCGCTGGTCGGCGTATGGCGAAGTCGGGCAGAGCAGCCCGAGCGGGCCGAACCGCTGCTGGTAGGCGCGGTCCGCCTCGGACGGTGGGAAGGTCCGCATCCACGTCCTCAGCTGTTCGAAGAACGCCAGCCTGGCTGGGACGGCAGTTGGGACCGGGATGCCGCGTCGGATGCCGCGTGGGATGCCGGACGGCGTCAGGGACAGCCGGCACTGCAGCGCCCGGACGGCGTACAGGTCGCCCGGACCATCGCAGGCCCACCGGCCCACAATGGTGCCCACCATCGTCGGGAACTCGATTATCGCGGCTCCGGCTGGCGCGTGGCCCCGCCACATTGGCGGCGTCAGCAGGAACGATCGAGCCGCAGTCCCAGTGGCCCGGCGGCCCACGTAAGCGAAGTTGTTGGTCCACGCATCGACGAACTGCAGCACGTAATACCGCCCGCCCGCATCCGGCACACGCAGCAGCACCGGGCCGCCGCTCAAGTCGACCTGCGCAATGGAGTAGATCGTGTCGTTGTTGATCGATACGAACCGGTTGCGCGGACCGGCCAGCCTCGGCGCGTGGCTGAAGCGGTTGAACGACGCCGACAAGATCCGGCCCACACCCCGGCCGGCCAGTCGGCGAACGTGCTGCAGGTCGGAGACCAATGGAAAGCCGTAGACGTAGGCGTCAGCGGCCAGCGCCGCCAGATCATCGCTCAATGCCCGGTTACCCATGATCCTGATCCTCGCCAGCGCACCAGGTGTCCTCGTCCCCCACAGGTGAGGACATCCGGCGCGGTCGGCAGGCTCGTCGACCTCGACCTTTCCAGGTTTCCGGCAGACAGTCACCGCGCCGTCACGGCCGTTTTGAGCCTTCCACCACCCGGCGCACCTAACAGCTGGCGCATCACCCGTGTGCTCCCTTTGGGAGCAGTCCATGACGTCGGCCCAAATGCCTTGTTGCACCACGAGTGGACGCGGTCCAGCCGCGCTTAGGGGCGGACGAGCGCGAGCGACAAGCGCCGCCGCGCCGGGGCGTTCTGGCTGTTCAGAACTGGTGGTCAGGGCGGGGTCGAACCGCCGACCTTCCGCTTTTCAGGTGGAGCGGATGCCCAGCTCAGGCGGGGTGTACGAGAGCGCACGCCTGGCTGCGGCTGTGTCAGGACACTGACGGCTGCGGTCGTTGCCGTCACGGTTGCCGTCGGACCTCCCACCCCGCAGGCGGGAAGTCGGATCAAGACTGAACGCAAGGTGGTGCCCGGCCACGATGAAGTACATCTCGTCCTGCAGGAAGCCATAACGCGCGCTGACCGCGAGCTCGAGCGTCACGAGCAAGGCGGCGATCACTCAGACCATTGTGGGCAGGCGCTCACTGACCCGGCCCGAGTGCTCAGGTTCAGCCGGGCCCGCTTCTCTCGCTCGATATCCAGCCGGTCCATGGGCTACCTACTCATGTACCTGACGTACATGAGGCAGATGGCGTGGGTCCTACCCTGACCGATGCCAGATCCTAGGCCTGGACCGTACCCGCTTCGGTGGACACCCGGCTTAGCTGCCCGATTCGTCGGGAGAGCGAGAAATGGGTTCGACACGCCGCTCATATACGCCGGAGTACA
>Ga0335078_10000700_pt1 | contig 51682 bp, 41 predicted proteins | sample Lox_Sample_32_FD_206711 | JGI IMG/M metagenome (GOLD analysis project Ga0335078, IMG submission 206711) | Soil microbial communities from Loxahatchee National Wildlife Refuge, Florida, United States - Lox_Sample_3.2 | ecosystem: Environmental > Terrestrial > Soil > Wetlands | place: USA... | reverse complement strand
CGTTCCCCGGCCTGCCAGCGAGCGCGCTCGCCGCACCGCAGCGCCACGAATCCTGATCACTGCTCCGTGGCCTGGTCCCTGGCTGCCAGGACCCGGTAGATGAGCGCCGCAGCGCCCTCAAGGTCCTCCCATTGGGCGATCCTTTCCGCCCACGACCACCAGAACCACCAGGTGCCGTCCTGGCAGCGGCCCGCGTAGACGTCCTCAGCCAGCGCGGATGCCGCCGGGTTTACCACATGCAGGCTCGGAACGCGCCCTGGCGGCGCCATCAGGCTGGTCCGCAGGCCGTGGTGAGCCAGTACTTCCGCGAGGCGTTCCAGCCGGCTCAGGTAGATATGCAGCGCCTGCGCCGGCTCACGGGCTTGCCGGGTTTCTATGGCCACTAAGTCACCTCTAGTAGCCGGGTTAGAGCATCGAGTAATGCCATTGCTCAAGGATGCATCGTAGAACTCACCTATGCAACATGCATAGCGGGATTCGCATGTTGTGTAAGTGGACTCTCCTTTCCGGTCATTACGGATTCGGAGTAAGTTGGCTGGACGCTGTTGCGCTCTGGCGGCCACACTTGAAGACCCCCGGCAGGTCGCGCGCTTCGGGGAGGTGGCGGATGGGAAACGAGCACAGTCCCACGGTCCGGCGGCGTCGGCTCGCTCTTGAGCTCAGGAGGCTCCGCGAGGCGGCCAGGCTAACCTGCGAAGAAGTGGCGGATCATCTGGAGTGCTCCGCATCCAAGATCAGTCGTGTGGAGACCGGCCGGGTGTCGGTCTCGCCGCGCGATGTCCGCGACATGCTCGAGCTGTACAGCGTGCCCGCGGCGCAGCGGGAGAGCCTGGTCCAGCTGGCCCGGGATTCTCGCCAGAAGGGCTGGTGGCATGCGTTCAGCGATACGATGCAGCCCCAGTTCGCGACCTATGTCGGGCTGGAGAGCGCCGCTTCGGAGATCCGCATCTACGAGGTCAGCCTGATCCCCGAGTTGCTGCAGACCGAGGACTACGCCCGGGTCGTGATCAGGTCGGGGATGATGAATACTCCCGGAGAGGACGTCGAACGCCAGGTCGCGCTGCGGATGGCCCGGCAGCCCGCCATCACCAGGGACGACCCGGCGAAGGTCTGGGCGGTCCTGGACGAGGCCGCGCTGCGGCGCCAGGTAGGCGGCGCCGGGCTGATGCGGCTGCAACTGGAGCACCTGCTCGCCCAGGCGGCGCTGCCTAACGTCGCCGTCCAGGTGATCCCGTTCGGCGGCGGGGCGCATCCCGCCATGGGCAGGCCCTTCATCATCCTGGTCTTCCCGGAGCGGGTGGACACGGACGTGGTGTACCTGGAAGACCTGACCAGCGCCCTTTACCTGGAGGACGTCGCCGAAGTGGACCGCTACAACGTATTCTTCAACCACCTGCGGGCCACGGCGCTGTCCTTCGAGGACTCCTCTGCGCTGATCAAATCGGTCCTGAAGGAGATGTAGCCACAGCGGTCGCTCAGCCCGGCGGCAGGCGCTCAGCCCGGCGGCAGGCGCTCAGCCCGGCGGCAGGCGCTCAGCCCGGCGGCAGGCGCTCAGCCCGGCGGCAGGCGCTCAGCCCGGCGGCAGGCGCTCAGCTTAGCGGTGCCGGGAGCGTCTCGGCATGCAGCACCGTGAGCCGGGACACAGCGCGGGTGAGTGCAACGTAGAGCCGGTGCAGCCCGCGGGCCTCGCTGACCGCGATCCTGGCCGGCTCGACGACGATGACATGGTCGAATTCCAGGCCCTTGGCGAGCGTGACCGGTACCACGGTGAGCGACTGGCTTTCGATGTCGCCGTCAAGCACGGCGTGCGCCAAGCCGGCCTGGTCCAAGGCCCGCGAGACCCCGGCGACCTGGTCATCTGCCGCGATTACGGCGGCCGAGCCCGGCCGGGCCAGCGCATCCGAGCATGCGGCCGCTAGCGCGGCGTGCATCGCCCGCCCGGTCGCCGCGGTGATCACGAGCGACCCGGCGTCCTGGCGCACGGACCTGGCCGGGGCCAGGCCAGGAGCGATGTCACCGAGCAGCCTGCTGGCGAAGTCGAGGATCTGGCGCGGCACCCGGTAGCCGGTCTCCAGCACGCGCAGCCCCGCGTCTTCCTTGCCGAGGTGAACAAGCATCTGCTGCCAGCTCGCGGTGGCCCATGCCGTGGTGCCCTGCGCTATGTCGCCAAGCACGGTGGCCGATCCGGTGGAGCAGCGGCGGCCGATCGCGCGGCACTCCATCGGCGACAGGTCCTGCGCCTCGTCCACCACCACATGGGCCACGCTCGGCATCCGCTCTACCAGGTCGCGGGCCTCGTCGATCAGCACCGCGTCCGCCACCGACCACCGCGCGGAGCCTGGTCCGCGCGGCGGCCTGGCCCAGCCGATCGCGGCCTGCTCGTCGGGTTCGAGCAGCCCGCCCGCCGCCTCGGCCAGCAGGCCCGGTTCGGAAAGCAGCCGGAAGACCAGCCGCAGCGGGTCGGTCCTCGGCCAGATGACGTTGACCGCGGACCGCACCGGCCCACAGCGGCGCACCGCTTCGTGGGTCCGGTCGTCACACACTTCGCCGGCAGCCTCCATCCGGGTCAGGACCACGTGCGCGATGCGGTGCGAGAGCATCTCCCGCCCCGCTCCATACCGCACCCCGCGCTCGCGCAGCTCGTCCACGAGCGCGGCGATCTCGTCCGGCCAGACTCGCCACCGCCGGGAACCGCGGACCAGCACGATCGCCTCGGCGGGTTCGGTCACTTGCTGCCACAGGGCCCGCCGGAGCACCTCGGCCATCCGAGCGTCACCCTTGATCGCGGCCACGTGCTCGGCGTCGACGCCGCGGACCGGCACCGTGGCCAGCAGATCGGTCACCGACAGCTGGGTAACGTCCATCTCGCCGAGCGCGGGCAGCACGTTGCGGATGTAGGCCAGGAAGGCCCGGTTCGGCCCGACGACGAGGACACCGCCGCGGCTCATCCGTTCGGGGTGCGCATACAGCAGGTAGGCGACGCGGTGCAGGCCGACGGCCGTCTTGCCGGTTCCCGGCGCGCCCTGCACGCATACCGTCTGGTACGGGCTGGCGCGCACGATGTCGTCCTGCTCCGGCTGGATCGTCGCCACGATGTCACGCATCGGGCCAGATCTCGGCCGCTCGATCTCGTCGATCAGGATCCGGCTGGCCGGCGGGACCGGCATCCCTGGTGCGGACGCGGGTTCCGGCGAGGCCGACCGACCTGATGCCGAGAACTCCTCGTCCTCGTACGCGGTCAGCTCACCACCGGAGAACCCGAACCGCCGCCTGCGCGCCAGCCCCATCGGCTCAGCCGGGCTGGCCCGGTAGAAGGGCCGGGACACCGGCGCGCGCCAGTCGACCACGACGGGGCGACCATCAGGGTCGTGCACGTGACGCCTGCCGATGTGGAATCGCTCGCCAGCCACCGCGTCGGCGCGGAAGTCCGCCGCCCCAGTCGCCGGACCGCCCGCCCCAGCCCCCCGGCCGCCCGCCCCAGCCCCCCGGCCGCCCGCCCCAGCCCCCCGGCCGGGCGATGCCGCGTAGTCGAGCCTGCCGAAGAATAGCGGGGTGTCCGGCAGGTCGATCAGCGTCTCTGCGCGACGGTACAGGTCGGCCTTCAGGTACTCCTCGGAGACCGGATCGCCGCCAAGAGCGCGCAATGAGAGCACGTTCTCGCGCATGAGCCGCAGGAAGTCCCGTGAGCGGCGCAGGTGATCCCGCTCAGTCAGCAGCACGGGGTCGTGCTCTCCCCGATCATCGAGCGGACCCGAAGGCATAGCTGTTCACCTCGAGGCGGTGGCACAGGGGCAAGGCAGCGTAGCAAAGCCAATCCGTCCAGTCATCCTGTTTTCGGCGCCGGGCTGGTGCCCGGGCCGAACTAGTGCAGAAACCGCTGGCCGGGCAGCGTGTTGTGAACTATTTTCCGGCCGCGGGCCGCGGGCCGCGGGCCGCGGGCCGCGGGTGGCGGGTGGCGGGTGGCGGTGGCGGGTGGCGGGGGCTACCAGGACCGGTGGAAGCCAGCCACGGTCTTCTCGACGAACCTCAGGTAGCGGTGAACCGAGCACTGGGTGTCCAAGGTGACAGGCTCCTGCTCGGTGATCCCTCCCTCAACCCCGTCCCAGGTAGCCCACCAGATGCCTGTCGGCAGCCTGCCGGGATGGAACTCGACGCGCATGTCGAAGTTCTCCAGCCGTCCCATCACCGCCCGATGCCGGATCGTGCGCGTCGCCTGGCCCGCGGATCGGAAGCGGATCGGAAGCGAATCGGAAGCGAATCGGAAGCGAATCGGAAGCGGATCAGAACAGGACCGACATGAACGTGCCGGCCTCGGTGAATCCGACCCGGCGGTACGCCGCGCGTGCCGGGGCGTTGAAGTCGTTGACGTACAGCGACACCACCGGCGCCACCGAGCGCAGCGCCGCCGCGACCACGGCCGCCATCCCCCGTCCGGCATGCCCGCGGCCGCGCAGTTCCGGTGGCACCCAGACACCCTGGACCTGGCAGGCTAGCGGGGTAACTGCGCCGATCTCCGCCTTGAAGATCACCGTGCCGCGCTCGATCCTGGCGTACGAGCGGCCGGTCCGGATCAGCTCCGCAACCCGCAGCCGGTACGCGGCTCCCCCGTCGGGCCCGACCGGGGATACCCCCACCTCCTCGGTGAACATGGCCACGGACGCGGGCAGCAACGTCTCCAGCTCATTGGGCCGGACCTGCCGAACCAGCGGGTCGGGTGGGACCAGCGGATCGGTAGAGATAGCCATGACCGGTTGCGCTGCCCTGACCTCACGCGGCCGACCCCAGTACGGGGCAAGCAACGCCCAGAGCTCCGCCGTGGCCTCCGCAGGCCCGACTATCGACGAGCAGCGACGGCCCTGCAGCCGGGCGCGCTCAGCGAACGCCGCCACGGCCGCGGACGTGGCGGCCACCGGCACCAGGTTGGCGCCTGAGTAGCACAGCGACGTGATCCGCCCGGACTCGAGGTAGCCCCATAGCTGGGCGCCGAGCCTGCCGGGGTCAATCCCGGCAGCATGCACCCGGGAGCTGACGAAGACATTAGCGATCGCATCGCGGTCGCAGATGTCGAGCACGTCGTCGAGATCGCGATCATTCAGCAGGCGCAGAGACGACGATCGCCATGCCTTGGTGCGCAGCACGTCTTCCAGGGTATCGGCATCGGGCCTGCGCAGGCTCAGTTGCCTGGTCTCGGGGCAGGGAGTGCCGGGCAGGTGGCGTTCACCAGGCCCGGCCGGTCCGGCAGCGCGCCGGTGGCCAGGTACCGGTTCAGGTAGCCGTCGACGCAGGTGTTCAGGGGGTTCGCGAGCGACTGGCCGTGATTACCGCCGCCCTTGACCACGACCATCCGGGCGCTGGGCAGCAGCCGGTGCGCCACCTGCGCGCCGGCGTACGGGGTCGCGGCGTCACCGGTCCCCTGCAGCATCAGGATCGCAGGCAGCCCGGACCCCTTGATGTGCAGCGGCTTCGCCGGCGCCTTGACCGGCCAGAACGCGCACGCCGCGTTGAACCACGCGTTGTCCCAGGCCTCAAACGGGGCGCTGGCGTAAACCTGCCTGGTGTCGGTGTTCCACGTCGCCCAGTTGCGCGGCCAGCTCACGTCGCTGCACTCGACCGCGTTGTAGACGGCGAACTCGTTCTCGTTCTGGGTGCCCTCCTGGTCGTACTGCGCGACCATCTGGCTGGTCGAGCCGCTGTGCAGGTAGGCGGCGAGCGCGCCGGCCAGGCCCGGCCAGTAGCTGTTGTTGTAGCCGCCCATCAGGAACGTGTCGTCGTATTCGTCGGGGCCGATCAGCGGGCCGGACGGGCCGGGGACCGGGTGGGCAGCCAGGTCCGCCCGGGCCTGGTACCAGTGAGCGCTGACCTCCGCGGCGCTGGAGCCGAGGTGGTAGACGCTGTCGTAGGAGGCCATCCACGCGAAGAACGCCTGCATCCGGCCCTCGAACGCGTAATCCTGCTCGATGTTGTCGCCCCACCACACGCCGTCGGGGTCGACGGTGCTGTCCAGCACCATGCGCCGCAGCCGGTCCGGGAACAGCGTGGCGTAGACCTGCCCGATGTAGGTCCCGTAGGAGTACCCGAAGTAGCTGATCTGCTGCTGCCCGAGGGCCGCCCGGATCGAGTCCATGTCCCTGGCGATGTCCTCCGTCGTCATGTAGGGCAGCAGCCAGCCGTACTTCTTCTCGCAGTCCGCCGCGTACTCCTTAGCCCGGTCCTCGTTGGCCTGCTCGTCCGCGGCGGCGGCCGGGATGTAGTCGGGCCGGGCGCGGGAGAAGAACGACGGGTCGCAGTGCAAGGCGGGCACCGAGGACCCAACCCCCCTGGTGTCGAAGCCTACGATGTCGTACTCGGACGCGACGCCCGGGTCCAGGCCTTGCGCTACGAACGCCGCGAGGCTGAGACCCGAGCCGCCCGGGCCGCCGGGGTTGACGAGCAGCACGCCTTGACGCTCGGCCGCCGGCGCCGTGGCGGGAACCTCGGACAGCGCCAGCGTGATCTTCCTGCCGCCCGGATGCGCGTAGTCCAGGGGGACCTGAAGGCGCGCGCACTGGAGCGCTGCTCCCTGCTCGGTGCAGGTGCGCCAGCTCAGTGGCGCGTCCGCAGCCGACGGTCCCGACGGTGAGGCCGATGGCGCACCGAAGGCCTGCGCACCCGAAGCTCGCGGACCGTTGCACCCCGCCAGGCATCCCGCGACGGCCACGGCCGCGGCACCCACCGCCACCGGCAGCACAGATCTCATGATGTCCATCCTGCCCGATATGGAAGGTGGCCGGGACGCGAGCCAGGCGGCGTGATCAGCTCTGCGCCGACTCGATGGCCGAGGCGAGCTTCATTGCCTCCTCGATCAGGGTCTCCACGATCTGTGACTCAGGCACGGTCTTGACGACCTCGCCGCGGACGAAGATCTGCCCCTTGCCGTTGCCCGACGCCACGCCCAGGTCCGCCTCCCGGGCCTCGCCCGGCCCGTTGACGACGCAGCCCATCACCGCGACGCGAAGCGGAACGTCGAGGCCTTCCAGCGCCGCTGTCACCTCGTCGGCCAGGCTGTACACGTCCACCTGGGCCCGGCCGCAGGACGGACAGGAAACGATCTCCAGGCCGCGGTCGCGCATGCCGAGCGACTCCAGGATCTGAATGCCGACCTTGACCTCTTCGACCGGCGGTGCCGACAGCGACACCCGGATCGTGTCGCCGATTCCCTCGGCGAGCAGCGCGCCGAAGGCCACGGCCGACTTCACCGTGCCCTGGAAGGCCGGCCCGGCCTCGGTGACCCCCAGGTGCAGCGGGTAGTAGCACTGGCCCGCCAGCAAGCGGTAAGCGTTGATCATCACGACCGGGTCGTGGTGCTTCACCGAGATCTTGATGTCGGTGAAGCCGTGTTCCTCGAAAAGCGAGCATTCCCACAGCGCGGACTCGACCAGCGCCTCGGGCGTGGCCTTGCCGTACTTCGCGAGCAGGCGCTTGTCCAGGGAGCCCGCGTTGACCCCGATCCTGATCGGCACGCCCGCTGCCGACGCGGCCCGGGCTATCTCGCCGACCTTGTCATCAAAAGTCTTGATATTGCCCGGATTCACCCGTACCGCCGCGCAGCCGGCATCGAGAGCGGCGAATACGTATTTGGGCTGGAAGTGGATGTCGGCGATCACCGGGATCTGCGACTTGCGGGTGATCTGCGGGAGTGCTTCCGCGTCGTCCAGGGACGGGACAGCGACCCGGACGATCTGACATCCCGCGGCCGTGAGCTCCGCGATCTGCTGCAAGGTGGCGTTCACGTCAGCGGTCACCGTGGTGGTCATCGACTGCACCGATACCGGCGCGCCGCCGCCGACGGGCACCGCGTGCTTGCCCTTGCCCACGATGAGCTGGCGGGAGGTCCGGCGCTGCGCCAGCGGCTCGGGTGGCACTTCGGGCAAACCAAGATCAACGCTCATAACGAAATTCGCCTCACTGGACAAGGTGAACAGGGTTGAAGATGTCCGCTGCCATGAGCAGCACGGCGAGCCCGATCAGCAGCGCGAATACCCCCACGCTGACCGGGATCAGTGCCTGGAGGTCGACCACTCCGGGGTCTGGCCTGCCGCGGAGCCTGGCCAGCCAGGCCCGGATCCGCTCGTAGATGATGACGGCGAGGTGCCCGCCGTCCAGCGGCAGCAGCGGCAGCAGGTTGAACGCACCCCAGAAGATGTTGAGTGTGATGACGAGCAGAAGCAGGTCCGAGACCGAGTACTTCCATCCTCCGCCGGACTGAACGACCTGTCCCGCCACGTTTGCCGCTCCGACCAGGCTGCCCACGTTCCCCGCCGGGGTCTTCGCCCGGTCCTTGGCGAACAGGTCGGGCAGCGCCGCAGGCAGCTTCGCGACAGCCGCGACCGAGCCGGTCAGCACCTGGCCGAACGCCGAGCCCGCGAACTTCACCGCGCCGAGCGGGCTTGCCCGCTGGAAAATTATGGTCTCGCCGATACCGAGATAGGAACCCTTGCGGCCCGGGACGACGGCGGGCACCACGTGCAAGGTGAGCTGCCTGCCGTCGCGCAGCACCGTCACCGGTGTCGGCTTGCCGGCCGGCTGGGCGCGGATGACTGTGCCAAGCTGGGCCCAGTTGCGGGCGGGCTTGCCGGCGATCGCGACGATCTTGTCACCGGGCTTGATCCCGGCCAGCTGCGCTGGCGCCGGGCCCCGGCTATCCGCGCAAGACCCCTTATTAAGCGCGCTGAGGCTGCCCGGCACGCAGGTGCTCACCGAGCCGATCGTCGTGGTGTTGTCGTTTGCCTGCCCAATCCCGATCGCCAGGAACAGCAGGAGCACGAACGCGAGCGCGAAGTGCATGAACGACCCGGCCACCATGACGACAGCCCGCTGCCAGGCGGGCTTGTTGCGCATCGACCGGGGCTCGTCGGCCTCCTCGACCTCGTCGAGCGTCGTCATCCCGGTGATCCGCACGAAGGCACCGAACGGCAGGGCCTTGAAGCCGTACTCGGTCTCGCCCCTCTTAGTCGACCACAGGGTCTGCCCGAAGCCGACGAAGAACTGGGTGACCTTCATGCCGAACTTCTTGGCGGTGAAGAAATGCCCGGCCTCGTGGAGGATGACTGAGATGAGGATGGCCACGATGAAGATGACCACGCCGAGCAGGAAACTCATCCTGCCGTCTCTCCCTCCCCGGCACGCGGCGCCAGGCTAGCGGCTATCCCTGGTGCCGCTGAGCTCATGCGCCCGGTCCCGCGCCCAGCCATCCGCGGCGAGCACGTCCTCCAGCGTGACGACGGTCCTCCGGGAACCGTCATGCTCCGAGACTACCTGGGCCACAGTATCGATGATCCCCGGGAACCGGAGCCCGCCCGCCAGGAATGCCTCGACGCACACCTCGTTGGCAGCGTTGTAGACCGCCGGCGCCGTCCCGCCCGTGGTCCCCACCTCGCGGGCCAGGGCCACCGCGGGGAATACGCTCTCGTCGAGCGGCTCGAACGTCCAGGTGTGCGGTCTCGTCCAGTCGACCGGGCTGGCCGCGCCCGGGACCCGGTCCGGCCAGGCCAGGGCGAGCGCGATCGGGATCCGCATGTCGGGGGGACTGGCCTGGGCAAGCGTCGAGCCGTCGGTGAACTCCACCATGGAGTGCACGACCGACTGCCGGTGCACGACGACTTCGATGGCATCGAAGCCGATGCCGAACAGCAGATGCGCCTCGATCAGCTCCAGGCCCTTGTTTACCAGGGTTGCTGAATTCACGGTGATCACGGGGCCCATGCGCCACGTCGGGTGCGCGAGCGCCTGCTGCGGTGTCACGTCGGCGAGCTCGCCACGGCCGCGATGCAGGAACGGCCCGCCGCTCGCGGTCACCACCAGCCGCCGCACCTCCGCGGCGCGGCCCCCCCGCAGGCACTGAGCGAGGGCCGAGTGCTCGGAGTCCACCGGGACGATCTGGCCCGGGGCCGCCCGGTCTGCGACCAGCGGGCCGCCCATGATCAGCGACTCCTTGTTCGCCAGGGCGAGGACGCGGCCGGCGTCTATGGCGGAAAGGGTCGCGGCTAGCCCGACCGCGCCGGTGACCCCGTTGAGCACGACATCGCACGGCCAGGCCGCGACCTCGGCGATCGCTTCCGGCCCGGCCAGGACCTTGGGCAACTGCCGCGCTAGGCTCGCCCCGCCGCCCGCGCCCGCCCCGCCAGCGCCCGCCCCGCCAGCGCTGCCCGTCCGAGCCCCGGCCTGCAGCGCCTCGCGCAGCTCGTCGGCCCTTGCCGCACTGGCCACTGCGACTACCTCGGCCCCGAATTCCAGCGCCTGGCTGGCGAGCAGCGCAGCGTTACCGCCGCCGGCGGCGAGCCCCACCACCCGGAACCGGTCGCGATTGCGCCGGATGATGTCCGCCGCCTGCGTGCCGATCGATCCGGTCGAGCCGAGTACCACGATGTCCCGGCGAGGTGCTTCGCCGGACTCGGGCGTGTCGTTGAACACCATGTCGGCATTGTCTCCCACCGCCGCCACCGCGGACTCGGCTCCCTGTCCCAAATTCTCGATCTTGGACTGGAGCCAACTCGATCTTGGACTGGAGCCAAACAGCGAAACCCGGCCTCCCCGGGGGCTTGGCTGGGGCTGGACGGCACTTCCGTGCCAGTGGCTGGCGCCTTCATGGGCGCCCGGCGTCACGCTGACGGATCTGCGGGGAACAGGCGGCGCAGATGGTAGTCGATGACCGCTTGGGCCTCCTCGGCCGAGGACTGGCCGCCGAGGACGCTGGTGACCAGGCCGTGGGCCATCGCCAGCAGGCCGAAGGCTTCCGCGTCCGGGTCCAGGTTCGCGGGCGTTTCGCCGGCCGCCTGGGCCGCCCGCAGCTGGGCGGCGACCACGCCGATCACGGCGTTCGAGTTCTTGACCAGAGGGCTGATCGCCAGCGCCGGGTCGGACAGCGAGAGCGCGAAGTAGGCCGCGTTGAGCACGGCGAAGGTGCGCCGCTCGTCGTCGGCTGGCAGTGCCTCGGCCAGGATGGCGGCGATGACGTCGCGCGGGCTCGCCGGACCGCCCGACCCTTTGGACTCCCTGAACCGCGCCACAGCCCGCGCGCTGAACCGGGCCGCCAGGTGGTGCATGGCCGCCAGCAGGAGCTCTTCCTTGGTGCCGAAGTAGTACTGGACGAGCCGCACGGACACCCCGGCCTCGGCTGCGACTTCGCGCATCCCGGTGGCGTGCAGCCCGCGCGCGGCGGCCGTCCGCAGCAGCGCGTCGGCGATCCGCCGCCGCCGCTCCTCGTGATCGACCCGTTTCGGCACTGCCTCACCGTACCCGCGCTGCTGCTTGCACGAGTACGTAAAATGATACGCTCGTATCATTAAGTTGACCCGTCTTGCCGTGAGGAGGCGGACACGCTCGGGATCAGGCGCATCACCGGCGCAGCAGACCTGGCGCCCGAGGGCAAGCCGGGTTCGTGGGTGAGCGACGCGGCACGGGAGAAGTTCATGGCGGCATATGAGCGGGCCTTCGCCCTGTGGCCGCAGCCCCTCGAGGAGTTCGATATCGAGACGGCTACGGCGACCACGCGGGTTCACGCCTACCGGCCGCATCCCGGCGGGGAGCCGGTCGTGCTGCTCAGCGCGTTCAACGCCGCGGGCTGGTACCCGTACGCGGCGGCCCTCGCCAAGGACGGCGAGGTATACGGCATCGACATGCCCGGCGACGCCAACCCGAGCGTCCCGCGCGCCCTGATGACCCCTCCCAGGCGTCCTCACCGACGACGAACTCCGCGCGCTCAATGTGCCTGTCCTGCTGGTCACCGGCGCGCGTAGTGCCCTGCTCACCCCGGCGGAGGCCCGCGCCCGGGGGAGCCTCATGCCGCACGCCGAAGTGGCCGTCGTCCCCGGCAGCCACGGCGGCTTCAACCGGATCGATGAACTGAACGACCGGATCGCCGCCTTCATCAAAGCCCAGGCCCCGGACAAGCGGGCCGCTCAGCCGGGACGCCGCCAGCGACCGAACGGTAGGACTTGACGCAGAGCCCTGCGCTCGCGCACTCGCGCGAGCGACTGTCCCTCCCAGCGGCGAGCCTTGCGCGACGCCTTTCCGCTCCCCGCGGTTCACTGGGTCGTTGCAACCCGGCATAGGCGCGCTACGCGTAGCGTGTGACTGTGACTGGCGACTGGCTCCCTCCTTTCCCCACCGCCCCCTCCCCCGCTTTCCCGCGGTCATGACCGCGACCGCCGATTCCGTCGCCGATGCGGGTGGCTGGCGCCGCCTTCCCGCGGCGCAGCAGCCGGACTGGCCGGATCCCGGCGCACTGCGGGCGGTGACCGACGAACTGGCCGCCCTGCCCCCGCTGGTCTTCGCGGGCGAGTGTGACATGCTGCGTGAGCGACTGGCCGCCGTGGCCCGGGGCGAGGCGTTCGTCCTCCAGGGCGGCGACTGCGCCGAGACGTTCGCCGGGGCCACCGCTGACGCCGTCCGGGCCAAGCTGCAGACCCTGCTGCAGATGGCCGTGGTGCTGACCTACGGCGCCAGCGTGCCGGTCGTCAAGATAGGGCGCATGGCGGGCCAGTTCGCGAAGCCGCGCTCGCGCAGGTACGAAATACGCGACGGCACGGAGCTTCCCGTTTACCGGGGCGACGCGATCAACGGGATCGACTTCACCGCGCAGGCGCGCACGCCTGACCCCGCGCGGCTGCTGCGCGCCTATCATTGCTCGGCGGTGACGCTGAATCTGTGCCGCGCCTTCGCCACCGGGGGCTACGCGGACCTGCGCCAGTTGCACGCCTGGAACCGGGATTTCGTCAGCGAGAGCCCGGCCGGCCAGCGCTACGAACGGCTCGCCGGGGAGATCGACCGGGCGCTGGCGTTCATGCGGGCCTGCGGGGCGGACCCGGAGGAGCTGCATGACATCGAGTTTTACTCCAGCCACGAAGCCATGCTTCTCGATTACGAGCAGGCCCTGACTAGGCCGGACCCGGAGACGGGCCTGCTCTACGACACCTCGGCGCACTTCGTGTGGGTCGGCGAGCGGACCCGTGACGCCGGCGGGGCGCACATCGAGTTCGCCAGCGGCATCCGGAACCCAGTTGGGGTCAAGGTGGGTCCCGACGCGGCACCCGCCGATGTTCTCGCGCTCATCGCCCGGCTTAACCCGCGGCGCGAGCCGGGACGGCTCACCCTGATCACCCGGATGGGCGCCGGCCGGGTCAGGGACAGCCTGCCGCCACTGATCAAGGCCGTGACGGCCGAGGGGACCGAGGTTCCGTGGGTCTGCGACCCGATGCACGGCAACACCTTCGAGGCGCCGAGTGGCCGCAAGACCCGCCGGTTCGATGACGTGCTCGATGAGGTGCGGGGCTTTTTCGAGGTGCACCGGAGCCTGGGCACCCACCCCGGCGGCATCCATATCGAGTTCACTGGCGACAACGTCACCGAGTGCGTGGGCGGCAGCCACGACATCGCCGACGACGACCTGCACCGGCGCTATGAGACCGCCTGCGACCCTCGCCTCAACTGCGGCCAGGCACTCGACCTGGCCTTCATGGTCGCCGAGAGCTACCGGGTCCTCCCGGGCCTGGGCACCTAGCCAGCTCGCCGCCGCCCGTTCCCTGCGGTGCCGGCCGTTCGGACTCGCCGCGCTTCACTGCCTGGACGAACGCCGACCAAGCCTGGCCGGCAACGGCCGGCTCCGGCCTCTCCAGATCTTGTTCGGCCGCGGCGTTCCCGCTTCGGGATCCGCTGCCAGGTCTCGATCTTTGCGACCTGGCTGGCGCCATCGGCCCGCCGGGCTTCGAGTGCGCGGCTACGGCGCACCATGGTCCTCTTCCGGGGGTTCGACCGGTTTATCGGGGTTTTCCGGGGGCATGCATCCGGCACACGGGCCGCTGCCCTCTTCCAGAAAGCGCGCCTGGTTGGTCATGTCGACTGCGGCGTCCAGCGGCGACTCGTTCATCGCTCGGGTGACAGCGGGGTCTGCGGCGAACGGATCGGTGACGGGATCGGCCCCGCCATCCCTGATGAACTGCGCCGACAGGGCGGCGCTGGCGGCCTGCTCGAGCCGCTTAGGGTCGGGGATGAGCATGGCGTCCGCGCCCGGCGGGGACCGGCGGCCGCCGAGGTGCTCGGCCCACGCGGCGAACACGTCCTTCAGCGGGCTGCCTTCGATCAGCCCGCCCAGGTACTCCCGGACGATCTGGACGACCTCGCCGCCGCTGATGTGCGGGATCGAGATGGTGCTGGCGATGGCCGCCGCCGCCAGGTCGCCGGCCTGCTCCGCGCGGTTGGCCGCTTCGTCGCCTTCCTTCTCCTGCGCATCGACCTTGCCGAGGCGGTCATCGAGGTCTGCCTCATCGTGGACAGGCTCGTCAAAGCCGGCCAGTTTCGCGGCGGCCTGTCCCGCTGCCGACACACCGGGCGAGCCTTTGAGACCGAGCACCAGCGCCTGGAGTCCGCCCAGCCGCCGGGCGAGATCGGTTTCGGCGGGGGTCGCGTCGGGATCGCCGTCAGTCGGCGTGCTCGTTTCGTGGATGTCCCGGACGAGAGCGATCAGCGTCTGGCTCAAAGTCGCGCTGGACTGCTGGCGAATCCACGTGTAAGCGGCTAGCTCTCCCCGGGCCTCGAACTCGCGCTGCAGCGCCACCGTGTAGGCCGTCCTCAGCTGGCGCTGGAACGTGGCGGCCAGCGCCGTCGGTGCGGTGATGCCGATCAGCGCGGCGGCCATCAGGCCGATGTGGACGCAGCTCGCCACCCTGCGGGTTGCGTTCGCGGTGAGCACGACCCGCGCCCGCCGAAACCATCGCACGATCTTCGCCAGCCTGGCCGGCCAGACGACGAACGCCAGGCCTGCCCCGGCAAGCACCACGTACAGCCCTGTCCACACCCACCAGGGAAGGTCGGCGATCGCTCCGACCTGGCCCAGCACGCTGCGCAGCCCGGCGACCTCCGGCCTGGGCAGCCCGAGGAGGTTGGCCAGCCATACCCCGGACAGGACAAGCTCGGCGCCGACCATGAGGGACAGCGTGATATCCGCAGCGGCCCGCACCGTGAGACGGGCTGAGCAGTTCATCGCACGCCAGATCCTGAAGCTCCCCCAGACGGCCGGCGGGAACAGTAACCCTGACGCGGGCTGCGTGGCGAGCAGGTCGCGTTTGACGAGAAGCAAAAGGGCGGCCGCTGTCGTCGTCACCGCGATCACGTCCGGTGGCAGCCGCAGCCAGTTCCCTCGCCACCGCAGCGCACGCAGCTTGCGCCGGACGAACAGGCCGGCCCAGCCGCCGCACGCCGCGACGAACGCCGCGGGCAGCACCGCGGCCAGGCCGGCGGCCACAGCCGTCCCGAACTCCGCCACGATCACCCCCGCTGACGCGGCAGCCGCCGTCCCGGCGGCGTACCGCGCCGCGCGCGGGGCGGCGGGGACGTTCGCCAGCGTCCAGCGGGCGCCGGTGACGATCGCGCGCAGCGACGCGGCGGCGATGCGGAACGCGAGATAGCCGACCAGCCCGCCGCCGATAACGACGGCGGACACCATGGCCTGGACGGAGCCGTGCTCCGATCGCACGGCGACGGCCCACGCCGTCGCCGCGAAGGCCCCCGCGCCCACCCCGAGGTCGATGCTGATCCTGGTAACCGCGCGCGATGGCAGTGCGGCGATGGCCCGGGAGCGGATTCCGGTGCGCGCTGACTGCCGGGCCTGCTGTAGCGCGTGCTCGGACAGGGCCGCCTGGCCCAGTGCCGCCAGGCGTGCCCGCGCGGCGTCGTCCCGGAACTCGTAGCCGGCGCCGGAATGCCGGACCACCTGGCGCTGCGCGGCATCCTCCAGCAGGCACAGGAAGCCCACGCGTTGCCGCCACTGTGCGGCCAGCACCAGCTCGGTCAGCTTCAGCAGCGGGTACCGGCCGGTCATGAGCCCGAAGAAGATCCCGCTGCCGAGCGCGGTCAGCAGGACCACAGCCAGCCACCGGCCGGACGCTCCGCAGGGCAAGAACGCGAGCAGCGCGGCGGGCACCACGCCAAGCGGTGCCCAGGCAACCCCCGTTAGCACGCTGGCCAGGCGGTCCGCTCGGTATGTGCTGACAGCGCTGGCCTTCGGCCTGGCTACCGCCGGGACAGTCCACAGCCGTACGAGGGCCGGTGCGAACGTCACGATGAGCGGGAACGCCGACTGCAGGAGGAGGCCGGCCTCGCTGCGACGCGGCCGGCGCACAACGACCGCCCGAGGGTGCCCCGCGGGCAGAACCATCGGCCCGCGGCGCTCGCCGATCCTGCCGAGAACAAGCTTCCCGACGAGAACCCAGAGCAGGATCGCGACGAGGATCGCGGCCCATGGCGTGGCCGCGATGGACAGGCAAGCCCACACGACGACGACTGTCCACGCGGCGAGACGGCGGGCAGTGAGGAGCTCGGGCGCGCAGACCCAGGCCGGTATCTCCCACCAGTCCACCCGGCCGCCCGTGCCCGAGCGGTATGCGATCCAGCCGAGCCATCGGGTCGCGTGGACTCGCTGCTGTGCGTCCGGGTATGCGGCCCGCAGGAGCTCATCGAGTCGCTGAGCCGCGTGCTCCTCTTCCACGGTTCCATCTTGCTCGGCGCCCTAGCGTGTGACAAAGCCCCGGTGGCCTGGGCATCCGGGGCACCTGACCCCAACGACCACGACCTGAGGGAGCCGTCGCCCGGCAATCCCATCCAGGTCACCCGTCGACTGGGACGAGCTGGAAGTCTGAAGCGGCGGCTACCGCAGGGGGCTGGCCGCGGCCGCCGGCTCCCAGTCGGGGCGCAGCGGCATGCCCGACGCGCCGTCCTGGCCCAGCCGCACGCCGAGTGCCTGGTGCAGCTGGATCTGGTTCCGCTCGAAGCCGAGCCGCGACCCCGCCATGTAGAGCCGCCAGACTCGGGCTGTGCCCTCGCCGACCTCCGCGACCGCTTCCTCCCAGTGCTGGTCGAGGTTGGCGCACCAGCCCGCCAGCGTCTTCGCGTAGTGCTCGCGCAGGTTCTCCTCATGCCGGACCTCGAAGCCGGCGTCGTGCATGAGGGAGACCAGGTAGCCGGGCGCCTCAAGCTCGCCGTCGGGGAAGACGTACCGGTAGATGAACCCGTCGGACCGTCGCGCGGGCTCGGTGCTGTCGATGCGGGTGATGCAGTGGTTCAGCAGCCGCCCCTCCGGCTTCAGCTTGCCGTACAGGAAGCGGAAGTAGCCGGGCAGCTGAGACTTGCCGATGTGCTCGGTTAGCCCGATCGAGCTGACCGCGTCGAAACCGGTTTCGGTCACGTCCCGGTAGTCGAGATGCCGGACCTCGGCCAGGTCGGACAGACCGGCTGCCGCGATCGCCCGCTGCGCCCACAACGCCTGCTGCTCGGAGAGGGTGACGCCGAGCGCCTGCACGCCGTGATGACGAGCCGCGTGCATGACCATGCTGCCCCACCCGCAGCCCACGTCGAGCAGCCGCATGCCGGAACGTAGCCCGAGTTTCCGTGCGACCAGGTCGAACTTGTATGCCTGGGCCTCCTCAAGTGAGGCGTCCTCGGCGGGATAACAGGCGCACGTGTAGGCCATCGATGGACCGAGTACCCACTCGTAGAACGTGTTGGAGACGTCGTAGTGGTGGGAGATCGCGGTAGCGTCGCGGCCTTTCGAATGCCGCCGGCCGCTGACCCAACTCCGCTTGACCCGAACCTCCTGCGGCGGCGGCGGGACCCGCGGGATCAGTACCCGGGGGCCGCCCAGCCGGCGAAGCAGGCGTAGGCGTTCCGGAAGTCCGAGGTGGGTCATCTGGGCGCGGGCCATCCTGGCCAGCGCGGAGTACATGTCGCCGGCGACGTCAAGGTGGCCCGATACGTACGCCCTGGCCAGCCCGAGCGCTCCGGGCGACTGAGCCAGGTAGGACACCGCCACCGGCGACCGCACCGTGATCTTCACTGGCGCGCCCGGCGCGCCCGCTTTGCTGCCGTCGTACGCGTGGAACTCCACCGGAGCATCCGGCCCGGCAACGCTCTCGAATACTTCCGCCAGTGCCATGCCCGTCTCCTTCGTCACTTCGCGCGAACGCACTTCTCGTAAAGCCCGGCGAGCCGCCGCTGAGGGTCATAATCATGCTTGAGCGCCGCATAGGCCGCCCCGTTGTAAAGCGCCCAGAATTCCTGCTCGGAGTAGTACGACGTCGAGTACAGGCCCTTGTGACCGCCCAGAGCGGTCACCTGGTCTTCGATCAGGCGGTTGTAATGACCGTCGGCGCCCCCGGGCGGCAGCGCGACCGTACCCCAGAAACCGAAGTTCACGTAGACCTGGCCGGGCTGCAGGGGATACAGCGGCCAGGTCGGCTCGCCGCGGGGGGTTCCGGGAGGCCGCCCCCCCAGGCCGGTGCCGCGGGGGGTTCCGGGTGGCCCCCCCGGGCCGGTACCCCGCAGCCGCAGCGGGCACATCCAGACCGGGCTCATCCCCACGCGGTCGGCAAAGAAGCGCAGGAACTCCGCGCCACGCTCGACCGGGATCTCGACATCCTGAATGACGTCCTCGTGCGGCGGGCGCCCGCGCCGGGCGTTCAGCTTCGCGGATAGGCGGTGTCTGCGGTCAAAGGCGACGAGCTTGCGGTAGGTGTCTGAGCGGCGGTACCGGCGCGGCCAGGCCCGACGGATCACCGGGTGCTGCACCCCGAACGGTCGGGAGCACCAGAACCAGTCGGTATCCCACCGCCACAGGTAGTCGCGGACAGTCAGGAAATCCTCCCTGGGACCACGGATTGACTGGTAGTAGATGCGCTCATGGGTGTAGTCACTGAGCCACGGCGCCACCTCGCTGAAGGCGCCCACGGTCAGGTACATGTCTTCGGGGCCGAACGCGGTGCCGTCCACGAAGTCCGCCCGGTGCCCGTGCAGGCTGCCGTCGCGCGCGATCTGCTCGACCGCCGCCATGCAGGCGTCCGGTCCGTCGAAGCGGAAATGCCGCAGGTGCACGAACGGCGCGACCGGCTCCAGCTCGATGGTCAGCGAGAGCGCATAGCCGAGAGTGCCATAGGAGTTGGGGAAGCCACGGTATAGCGCGGCGTGCTCGTTCCCTGCGGTGGCCGTGACCACTCGGCCGTCTCCGGTGAGGATCTCCAGTTCGGTCACCGACTCGTGCGGCATGCCGTTACGCAGCGAGCTGGACTCGATGCCCAGGCCGGTGACGGCACCGCCGAGCGTGATCGTTTTCAGCTGCGGCACGACCAGTGGCATCAGTCCGTGCCGCAAAGTGGCGTCGGTAAGGTGCTCATAGGTCGTCATGCCCCCGGCAACCGCGGTCCGGGACGCCGGGTCCACCCTCAGCACGTGCCCGAACGCCGACACGTCCAGCCCGGCCGACGAGCCGCCGTCGGGGAACCGGAACAGGTTCGATGTGCGCTTGGCCAGGCGCACCGGGCCGCCAGGAGGAAGTGCCGCATAGGCACGCTGCAGCCGGGCGACCGCCGCCCGGTGGTCCGCGGGCACGGCGACTGCGGCGGGCGCACCCGGATCTCTCAGGCCGGTAACGTCAGCCACGCACCCCTCCCGAAGATCGCCCGGCTCGGCACCCATGGCGGGAAATCACGCCAGAAGGAGCGACGGACAAGGTCTGGCAAGGCTTATTGCCTATGCTGGAGCAGGAAGTTTATCGCGTGGCTGACAGCTTCATGCTTCCCGCAGTGCCCGCGTCCTTCCCGCAGCGCCCGCGTCCTTCCCGCAGCGCCCGCGTCCACCGAGCGGGCGGCTTGCCCGAGCCGGCAGGGCCAAATGCCGCGACACGCCGGTAAGCAGCGGCCTTCCTGCCCGCGCCCTAAAGTTGGCCGCATGCGGATCGCGCTGATCAACTCGGGCCTCGGCCTACTCGCGGTGGCCGCCGACCTGCACCGGCTGCGGCCCGACGCGGACCTGGTGCTGGCCATGGATCCGGACGGGATGCCGTGGGGCCCGCGCACGCCCGATGACATAGCCCGCCGCTCGCTTGCTGCAGCGAGAGCCGCCGCGGCGTTCCATCCCGATGTGCTCGTATTCGCCTGCAACACCGGAACCGTGCATGCTCTCGGCGCGTTGCGAGCCGAGTTCGAGCCAGACATCCCGGTCGTGGGTACGGTCCCCGCGATCAAGCCCGCGGCAGCGCACAGTGGCTCGGTGGCCATCTGGGCCACCGTCGCCACCACGGCAAGTGCGTATCAGCGCCAGCTCATCGCCGATTTCGCTGGCCCGGCACGGGTTACCGCGGTCGCCTGTCCCGGCTTGGCGGACGCCATCGACTCAGGGGACGAAGCAAGCACGCGAGCCGCGGTGTCGCGTGCGGCCACCCGCACGCCGGCTGACTGCGGCGCCGTCGTGCTCGGCTGCACTGAGTACGAACTCGCGGCTGACGTGATCGCTGCCGCGCTCCCCAGCGCATCGCTGTTCGGCTCCGCCGCAGCCGTTGCCGCGCAGGCACTGCGCCGGGCTAGCTCCTGCGCTTCCTATGCCCGCGCTGGCACGCCACGCCAGACCGGGACCGTGCGGGTGCTCCTGTCGGGCAGGCAGGCGGACCTGCCTGCCGCTGCGCTGCGCTATCCCCAGGGCCGCTTGCTGGCCGGTCTCCTCGCCGCCCGCCCGGAAGCTGCGCGCCCGTCGGCCCGCCCGGACGCCGCCCGCCCGGAAGCTTCGCGCCCGTCGGCCCGCCCGGAAGCTGCCCGCCCGGATGCCGAGCCCGTCGCAGGATCGCGGCGACCACCCGCTCGCTCGGTCACCGCGTAACTGGCCTCGACCTCTTCGGGCGTCATCGGCAGCCGCGCGGCGGACGGCGGAAGGCCGGCGTCGAGTGCCTGCCCGAGCAGGTGGGCCATGGAGTAGCCGGGGTCGGCGGCGAGGGCTCGCTCGATGGCGATGTTTGCCAGCGCGCCATCGCCCGACTGCCAGGCGGTGAAGGCCAGCAGCGACGCTGGCGCGGGCACGTACGGCTTGCTCGCGTGGCGGGCAACATCGGTCCACAGCCGACGATGAGCCGCTCGGTAACGGGGGTCCATCCGCGCCCAGGCATCGTCTCGCACTCGCAGGTCTGCCAGGCTAACTGCGAGCCAGGCTAGCTGATCATGGCCGGTGACCTGGCCGCCGTCGCGGTAAGTGCCGATCGCGGCGCGGACCGCCGCCCGGCCTGCGTCGATGACCTGCTGCAGGCCGTCTGGCCTTCGATCAGCCGACGCGATGAGTTGTTCGGACCGGCGCAGCGCGCCGTCGGTAGCCTGACGCATCGACTCCGCCTCCCCGCCGGTAACCGGTGCCAGGCAGTCGGCCAGCGCCGCGCGATCACGCCGGGCGATCACCCCCGCGGCCGCGAGCGCCGCGGCGGCCGGGTGCGCGGGCCCATCGAACGGGACGCCGTCCGGCGGGCAGCAGCGGGGATCCTGGCAGACATAGGACCAGTACCGGCCTTGGTCCACACGCAGCACGTCGCGCAGCGTGATTCTGGCTTTGCGCATGGCTGCCGTGAGCGAGTCGACGACCGGCGTGACCAGCCTCCCTGCGGCGTATCCGGCAGCCATGGCCGTCGTCACCCGCCGGTCTGTCAGCACGCCGATCGCATGCTGCGCGATCTCTTCCGACCCTGCGGCGTCCGGCGGGTCCGGCAGGTCGTAGCGGAAGGCGAACCTGATCCGGCCGCGCCGCGAGTCGAGGCCGACGATGACCATGCTCTGGGTTGGATGAAACCCGAGCAGGTGCGGGACGATCGCGAGGAATCCGGCGACGGAACCGATCCGGATCCTGGGCACCGCGTCTCCCGGCACCGGCTCTGCGGACTCCAGCCCAGCCGACGCCTCCGCCGCCAGTCCACCACGTCCTCTCCGGCCGTCCTGCTGTCCGCCGCCTTCCTGTAGGCCGCCCTGCCCTGAGCCGCCCTGCCCTGAGCCGCCCTGCCCTGAGCCGCCCTGCCCTGAGCCGCCCTGCCCTCGGCCGCCCTGCTGTGGGCCGGAGCGCCGAATTTTCGTGCGCGGGGTCTTGTCACCCGCAGGCTGCTTATCTGTCATTCGCCCAGGCTCGGACGGATGGCCTAGCGTGCGCGAAAGAATTAGCGTCGGGCTCTGTGGACAATGGGCAGCGTCCACACCGGTATAAACCCGATTGACAGCGCGGTCAGGGACGGCGAGGTAATGCGCTTGCCGAGTAAGACACGCCATCTGGACGAGGGGTCCGCGCCGGGTGCACCCAGGAACCCGTCCTGGTCACCTCGGTAAGTCTGCGCGTGGCCACGTCCCTGCAGCGGGTCATGCGCAGGGTTGGCGCAGGCTCTATCCCCGGTCGTGCCATGGTACGCAACCCGTTCGCCAGCGCAGCCCGGCAACCTTCGCTCCCGGCGGCCGTGAATGTGAGTCTGGTGTTCATAGAGACGAGCACCATCGCCACATTCATTCGCGCGGTGTCACCTGGCTGGTTTCAGGCCGATCCGCCGGTAGAGCGAGCCCGCGTTGCCGGCTTGCAGGATCCGGGCGAAGTGGCCCTGGAAGTAGCTCCGCAGTCGCGGTGTCCAGGCAACCCGGTGGTGGTTCAGCCCCGAGAGCCAGACGTACTGCGCGTGGTCGAAGGCATAGGTCCACACCGCGTCCACCTTCGCGTACCTGGCGGCACCGGTCTCCGGGTCACGCCCGTGAGAAAGCGCATAGTTGGTCCCGGTGGCGTCGAGGAGCAACGAACAGCCGGGCACGTCCGAGACCAGCCGGTCGGTCATCACGCTGAACGACACCTCGTCGGCAAGCAGGCACGAGCCCGGCGGGATCAGGCGCCGCGCCGAAGTGATCACGGACAGCCGCAAGTGCGGGGTGTCGTTGCTTTCCCACCGGAACTGGACGACGGTCATCGCCAGGATCGCCACGACGGCCAGGCCGACCGCGCACCGCTGCAGCACCAGCGGGGCGGTCTTGTCGCTGCCGGATGCCAGCCGGAAATCGCGCGTGAGGGCGGACACGGGCAGCCCTATGGCCATGGCAAGGAACGGCGCGAGGAACGCCGCGAAATGGTAGTGGAACTGGTGGGGCCACACGAACGCCACCACGACCAGGCCCGCCGTGAGCACAGCAAACAGGTCGAGTGCGGGCGGGACGCGCCAGGTCAGCAAGAAAGCGAAGCCCAGGCTGCCGAGCACGATCGCGGTGATCAGGACCGCCACGGCCAGGTCCTGCAGGTGCGTCGGCCTGCTCACGTCGGCAAGGCCCGCCATGTCCTGAACGCGGACCCAGAGCGAGGTCCGGGTGGCGCCAGCCCTGGGGCCGATCTGCGCGATGATCGTTGCCTCGTAGAACTGACGCGGGGCCAGGGCGGCGAAGGGGACGACCGGAACGAGAAACCCGGCGGCAACCCCGCCCGCGTAAGCGGCCAGCCGCCGCGGGCGACCCAGGGTGAGGGCAGCGATGACGATCACCGGAAAAATGGCCCAGGGCTCCACGGCTCCGGCGAAGCCGAACGCCACGCCGCCCCAGGTGAGCCTGCGCGTCCGAGTGGTCAGGCGATCGCCGTCGAACACAGCCAGGGTACCGATCATGCAGAACAGCACCAGCCACGGCTCTACGAGCACGGTTTTCGCGGCCTGGATGCTGTCTGGATAGACCGCCATGATCCCGCAGACGATGGCCGTCGCGAGGGCACCGCGGTGCCGGACCAGCATGCCCGCCAGCGCTACCGCCGCGGCGCCGGCCAGCGCGGTCAGGATCCGCCCCACCGCCATCCCCCAGGCGGTGCCCGTGACCTTGGTGAGCAGGGCCACCGGGAGCATCAGCAGCGTGATCCCTGGTGGCTGCACGATCAGGAAGTCGCGATAGGGCAAGGCTCCGTTCACCAGGCGCACCGCGCTGCCGAAGTAAGGCCCGTCGTCGTACTCGTTGACGCTCAGCAAGAAGCCGGGCCGGCTCAGCTGGTACAGGCGCAGGCCCAGGGCCAGCAGCGTGGCGGCCACGATGATCACGGCCGTCGGCGTGGACATTGCTCTGCGGCGCGGCGAGGATGCCACGGCCGAGTCGCCCCGAGGCTCACCCGAGCCCGGACTAGCGATCGTTCCGCTTGGAGTCGTTCCGCTCACGCTTGGCTACCTTCGGCCGGCCGCTCGGGAAGCCGAGACGGGTTGCAGCAATGATTCAGGACTCAGCCCAGGTCCTATCGGCAGGCCCGGCCCGCGCGCGACGGGCCCGAGGCCGGCCGCCCCAAGATGTTACTCGCTGACCCCGGGCGCGGGACGGCTGCTCTGGCCACACCCCGCAACAACCAGTCAGGATCTGGCCTTCAAATCATGATCATGGATGGTATGACCAGGTATGTCCGTACCAAGCCCGAGAGCAGCCTTTTCATCACGGGTGATGGTCGCGGGGCGTGAAAATCGGGCCGGTGCGGGCGGGAGGTGGCTGCGGTGGCCTATTTTCCGGCCAGTTGAAACGATCATTAAATTCCATGATCCAGAACCAGTTTTCAGGCGGACGCCGACTAGCGAGGGGAGGGTTGACTACAGGCGGACGCCGAGGAGCGCATCGATCGTGTCGCTGACCAGCCCGGCTCCCGGGGACCCGCCAGGGGCAGCGAGCACGGCGTCGGCCCAGGCGTCGACCACGGCCAGCGCGCCCGGAGCGTCAAGGTCGTCGGCCAGCCGCTCCCGGACCGCGCTCAGCACGCTCGCGCCAGAGGGAACCGCCGAGGCAGACGAACCACCCGACACCGAACCACCCGACACCCCAGACGAACTACTGCAAACCGCGGGGGGACTGGGCGGGGTGGAGGCTGCCGCTAGGGCGCCGCGCCACCGTTCCAGTCGCCCCTGTGCGGCGGCGAGCCCGGCGTCGGTCCAGTCCCAGTCCCGGCGGTAGTGATGGGCGAGAACCGCGAGCCGGATGGCCATCGGGTCGGCGCCCCCCGCCAGTAGCCGGGACACGAATACCAGGTTGCCCCGCGACTTGGACATTTTCTCCCCGTCCAGCCGCACCATGCCAGCATGCACGTACCGGCGCGCGAAGGCCGGCTCGCCGGCGACGGCCAGGGCGCCGAGCGCTACCCGGGCGTGCGAGGCGCTCATCTCGTGATGCGGGAACGCCAGGTCAGCGCCGCCCGCCTGGACGTCGAACGTGACGCCCAGGTAATCGGTGGCGATGGCCGCGCACTCCACGTGCCAGCCTGGCCTGCCGGGGCCGAACCCGGACGGCCAGGAGGGCTCGCCCGGCCGCGCGGCCAACCACACCAGGGGGTCGAGCGGATCCTTTTTCCCGGGCCGGCCGGGGTCGCCGCCGCGCTCGGCGAACAGTCCGGTCATCGTGGCGGAGTCGAGGCCGGAGACCGCCCCGAAGGCCGGGTCGGCGGACCTGCTGAAGTACAGGTCACCGTCCACGTCGTACAGCGTGCCGTGATCGGCCAGCAGCGCGATCATGCGCTCGATGATCGGCAGCGCCTCCACCGCGCCGACATAGTGCCCCGGCGGCAGCACCCGCAGCGCCTCCATGTCGCCGCGGAACAGCCCGATCTCGCGGTCGGCCAGTTCCCGCCAGTCCTGCCTGTCCCGTGCCGCGCGCTCCAGCAGCGGGTCGTCGACGTCCGTGACGTTCTGCACGTAGCTGACCTGGTGCCCGGCGTCGCGCCAGGCCCGCACCAGCAGGTCCCAGGCGATGAACGTCGCCGCGTGGCCGATGTGCGTCGCGTCGTACGGCGTGATCCCGCAGGCGTACAGCGTCGCCTCCGGGCCGGCTGCCGCCACGACGACCTCGCCCCCGGCGTCGGCGACTTTCGTCTCCGGGCCCCGTCCGGGCAGTCCGGGAACCCTCACGCCGCGCCAGGAATCCATGGCTGCCAGGCTATCGCTGCGCCGCGGGCGGCAGATGCCGCAGGTGGCGGCCGGCCCGGGCCCTGCTCGAAGGCATGGGCGAGACCGATCAGCCTCCGTTCGCCCCACGCAGGTCCCATGAGGGAGATCCCGGCCGGAATGCCTGGCGGCCAGACCAGCCGGAACGGATAGCGCGGGGTACCCCGGACGGCACACGGAGTCAATGTGCTGGGATCATGAGGGGTCACCGGCCGGGCGACCGCGGCACCGGCCGGGCGACCGCGGCACCGGCCAGGCGAGCCCCGCCCGCCTCCACTCATTGCGCGGCCTTGCGGCCCCGGTGCAAGATGACCGCTGAGGCAGGCAGATCTGCCAGGAGGTCCCTAGACTGGCCGGGATGAGCATGCGCATCGGCGACCTCGCCGCCACGGCGGCGCTCACCAGGCCCGATCTGCTCGCCCCGGCCGTCGCCGCGGCGCTGGCCGAGCTGGGCGACAAGCTGCCGGCCGACGAGGTCGGCGTGGCGGAGATCGATCCCGGGCTGGCGGACACGGCGGCGTTCTGCGAGCGTTACGGCGTCGCGCTGGGCGAATCGGCGAACTGCGTCGTGGTGGGCGGACGTCGTGACGGCGAGACCAGGTACGCGGCCTGCGTCGTCCTGGCCACGACGCGAGCCGACGTGAACGGGCTGGTCCGCCGGCAGCTCGACGTGCGCAAGGCGTCGTTCGCCGCCGCGGACGTCGCTGTCGCCCAGACCGCCATGGAGTATGGCGGCATCACGCCGATCGGCTTGCCCTCGCAATGGCCCGTTTTCCTCGACGCGGCCGTCGCGGCCAGCCCGCAGGTGATCGTCGGCAGCGGCGTGCGGCGGTCGAAGCTGGCGCTGCCCGGGGCGGCGCTCGGCCGACTGCCCGGCGCGGTGATCCTGGCGGGGCTGGGCCGCTGACCGCCCGGACCGCTTACGGAATCCACCCGACGCGGCCGTGCAGCGCCGCGTACCCCACGAACGTGACGGCGTCGATGAGGGTATGCGCGATGATCAGCGGGGTGACCCGTCCCCAGCGACGGTACAGGCAGCCGAAGATCAGGCCCATCGCGGCGTTGCCGATGAACGCGCCGAAGCCCTGGTAGAGGTGGTAAGAACCGCGCAGGACCGCGCTGAACGCTATCGCCTTCCACGGGTTCCAGCGAAGCTGGTCCAGCCTGCGCAGCAGATATCCGATGACCAGGATCTCCTCCAGGATGCCGTCGTGCGCGGCGGACAGCAGCAACACCGGAATCCGCCACCAGACCGCGGGCAGCGACTCCGGGACCACGGTCAGGCTGATCCCCAGGTGGAACGCGGCCAGGTAGAGTCCCAGGCCGGCCCCGCCGATGACCGCGGCCAGCAGCGCGCCGCGCGCCGTGTCCCGGGCGGGCTGCGTCGCGTCCAGGCCCATGTCCGCTGGCCCCTCCCCGGACCTGGCCAGCAGGTAGAAGACGAGCACGACCGGCGACAGCGCCTCGGCGATGCTGGCCAGCTGCAGGGCCAGGTCCAGCCAGTCGTTGGTGGCCAGCGGCCCCACGAGCAGCGCCTGCTGGCTGCTCAGGGACTGGCGGGCCAGCAGTGACCCGACCAGGTTCAGCAGGGCGTTCAGGGCGCTCGCCCCGAGCGACACGGCGAAGACGGCGAACAGCTCCCAGCGGATCATCCGATCCGACGGCAAGCGTAGGCTGGTACCCTCCCGGAGTGCCACGTGAGGACTCTAATCGGTGCGGCGGGATCCTATTTTGCCGCTAGCTCGGCGAGGCCCGCGGCGGTCGGCCGCGCCGGGCACATGCTGACTCTGGGGAACTGTGGACGCGAGCGAGCCGACAGGCTGGGCGGGTTCCGGCGCGGTTACCAGCCCGGGCGGGCAGGCAGGCCCGGGCGGGCAGGCAGGCCCGGGCGGGCAGGCAGGCCCGGGCGGGCAGGCAGCCCCGGGCGGGCAGCCAGCCCCGGGCGGGCAGCCAGCCCCGGGCGGGCAGCCAGCCCCGGGCGGGCAGCCAGCCCCGGGAACGCGGCAGGCGCCTGAGCCAGGCGCCCGGCCCGCGGGCGCCGCCGCGCCGCCTCCGCGGCGGCTGGCCATCGCTTCCGGGCCGGCCCGCCACCTGGTGGTGCTTGCCGGGTACCTGGTCGCCGGCATCGCGCTGACCTGGCCGCGGGCGGCCTACCTCGTCGGCGGGCGGCTGCCGGCCACCCGTGACACGGAGCTTTACGTCTGGGATTTCTGGTGGGTGGCGCACCAGACTGTCCACCTCGGCAACCCGTTTTTCACCCGCTATATGGCCGCGCCGGCGGGAATACAGCTCGGGTTCCACACCCTGATGCCGCTGCCGGGCCTGATGCTGGCGCCGGTCACGCTCGCCTTCGGGCCGTCGGCGTCGTTCACCCTGCTGACGATCATCACACCAGGCTTGCTGTGCTACACCATGTACCGCGCCGCGCGCCTGTGGCTGGGTTCGCAGGTCGGCGCGATCGCCGCCGGTGCCTTCTTCGGCCTGTCCACGATGGCGGCCTTTCAGGACTGGTATCACGTCAACATCGCGGCCGGCACCGTCTTCCTGCCCATGACGCTCGAGGCGGCGGTCCGGCTGCGGCGGCGGCCCTGCGCCAGGTACGGCCTGATCCTGGGACTGGTGCTGGGCGCCTCGTTCCTGGTCAACCAGGAATCAACGGTCATGGCGGTGATCCTGGCCGCCGGCGCGCTGGTGCCCTGGATTGCCCGTTATCACGCTGCCGCCTGGTTGCGGCCGTTGGCGCTCGGCGCGCTGGTGGCCGCGGTGGTGGCCAGCCCGCAGCTCATCGCCATGGCGCAGCAGGCGGTCTCCGGCGGCGGTTCGAGCACCAGCCCTGCCCGGCTCATCCACACCTACGGGCTGTACGGTGCCGGGATCGGCGCGCTGTTCGCCCCGTCGCCCCGGGTTGCTGTTTTCGGGCTGCACGCACTGGCGGCGGTCTACAGCTACCGCCAGCCGAACGAGGGGATACCAACATTCGGCCTGGTGCTGAGCTTGCTCGCGGCAGGGGGCCTGGCCGCGAGCTGGCGGCGCGGCAGCGCGCGGCTGCTCGCCCTGCTCTGGCTGGGCGGCGCGGCGCTGGCACTGGGCCCCACGCTGCTGATCGGGGCACGGGCCTACGCGCCGCTCCCGCTGATGTGGCATGGCCTGCGGGCTTCGCTGCTGATGCCGTACACCTGGCTGGTGCACATCCCGGGGCTGTCCGCCCTGCGCGAGGCCGACCGGCTCGCGTTCATCGGCCTGGTCGGCGCGGCCTTGCTGGCCGGCGGCGCAGTGGAATGGCTGTGCCGCCACGCCAGGCCGGTCATGGTCGCGGTGGTCGCGCTCGGCCTGGTGGAGGCGGGATGGTCGGGCAGCGGGGGAATCGGGACCATGCCCACGGCGATGCCCGCGGTTGACCGGCCCATCGCCGCCGACCACTCCGACTCGATCGTCTTGGACGTCCCGTTCGGACTGCGCGGCGGGATCGGGCTCTACGGGTCAGGGATATCGCGCCGGGCCCTGGTCCTGGCGACCGCCGACGGGCACCCGCGGTCGGTCTCCTACACGTCCTGGGTTCCCGCCAGGACCAGGGCCGGGATCATGAAATACCCGTTCTATGTGTGGCTGGTTGCCGCCCAGCACGGCCACACGATACCGGCGGGACGGCTGGCGGCGGCACGCCACGGCGTCCGTGGCATGAAGATCGGCTGGGTGCTGGCCTGGCCCGGAACGACCGGCCGGGTCGCGAGCTACCTGAGGGAGACCGGCTTCGTGCTCGACTACCGGGCCGATGGCGTGTCGGTGTACCGGCCTGGCTGGAGGTAGCGCCCGGCACCCCCAGATGGCAGCGGCGGTCGCCGGACCAGCCAGCCGGCCGGCGGCGTCGGCTATTCCGCCGGGTCGCCCTCCTCCTTGACCCGGGCGACCGCCAGCACCGACTGGCCGAACGGCGGGCGGCCCACGATCCGCTCGATCACCCGGACCGCGGGAACCACGAGGCGGTCGTAGAACGACATCGTGCCGCCTGTGGACGGCTGCCGCTTCAGCAGGCTGGTGAACGCGTAGTAGCAGATCAGCCCGATCGAGTTCGCGTAACGGACCTGGACGACTTCGAGTCCCGCATCGGTCAGCGCCTGGCGCATCGATCGCTTCGTGTAGCGCCGGACGTGACCGGTGGCGATGTCGACGGGGCTCATCGCGAACGGGAACGCCGGGCACACCAGCACGACGTAGCCGTCTGGCCGGACCAGCCTGGCCATGCTCCGCAAGGCGCCTACGTGATCATCGATGTGCTCGAGCACGTTGTAGGAGACCAGGCAGGAGTGGTCGGCGCGTTCCTCGGACGGCAGCATCAGGGGGCGGACCGTGACGTTCGGATACAGGGCCATGTGCTTCTTCAGCTCGCCGAACAGGGCCGGGTCCGCCTCTGTGGCCGTGTACTTCTCGACCGAGGGAATCCACTCCAGCGCATAGTCGCCGAGCCCGCTGCCGATCTCGATCGGATGCTCACCCAGATACGGCTTCGCGAAGGCGGCGAACCACTTGCGGTGGTTCCGGCATTCCGCCAGCGCCACCAGGACGTCACACTGGATCTGCCGGTCTCCGCGGAGCCGGTCCGCCTCGTCCTTCGTCACTTCGCCAGAACGCGCTGCTTCCACTCGATTAAACCTCTCGCCGCCAATATGACATGAAACCGGCAGTAAAACCACGAAAGCCGACCAAGCGGACCCGGTCCGAGCCGTCGGCCAGCAATTGCCTGGCCAGCGCCGCCGGAGCGGTACGCGAAGCGCCGAGCGTGGCGGCATGCCCGGATCCTGCATCCCGGGCATGCCCTCATGCCTCGGGTGATCCTACCCGTGCCCAGGAACGGATAATGGCGATGCACGGCAAGTCAGTACCCTGCCTTTCGAGGTTCGGTGCCGGGTCGGCTACAGTCCGTTCCCGCAGGACGTTCCTTCCCACGGACGGCCGTCATACTGGGTCATGCGTTAAGGAGCACAAGGATGTACCAGCCGTACCCGACTTCGGGACAGTCGCCCGAGCCGCAGCGACCGCCGGTTCCCAGCTCGGTGCAGACGGCGGTCAAGCTCATGTACGCCGGCGCTGCCCTCAGTTTCGTCGAGCTCGTCGTCGGCCTGGCCACCGTCAGCGCCGTGAAGCGCGCCATCCAGAAGGCGTACCCGCACTACTCCGCGACCCGGGTACACCAGCTGGAAGTGGCGGACGTCGTCATCGCGGTGCTCGTCGGGATCATCGCCATCGGCCTGTGGCTCTGGATGGCCCGGGCGAATGCGGCCGGGCACAACTACGCCAGGATCACCGGGACCGTGTTCTTCGGCCTGAACACGCTGTTTCTGCTGTTCGCGCTGGCGCGCCCGCACGTCGGCCTGGGGCTGGTGTTCAGCGTGCTGGTATGGCTGGCGGGCCTCGGTGCGGTGATCATGCTCTGGCGGAGGGAATCCGGTCCGTACTTCCATCAGAGTCCGGCGGGACAGTAAGCCGGCCCTGCTTGGCTTGGGCGGTGCGGCCCGGGTCGGCCAGGTCCGGGAGCGCTCAGCGGCCGGCCAGCAGGTAACAGGCGATGGCGGCGGCCGAGGCGACGTTGAGTGAGTCCACCGCCCCGCGCATCGGGATCCGAACGCTGATGTCGGCCTGGTCGCGCCAGCGGCTCGACAGGCCGTCCCCCTCAGTTCCCAGCAGCAGGGCGATCCGGGTGCCTGAGGGCACCCCGGTGTCCCGGGGGGTCCAGCGGCCCGGGTGTTCCCGGCCGTCGCGGGTCCGGGACTCGGCCGCTGCGTCGCCGATCGGCACCGCGTCCGGATCCGGCGTCAGCGCCAGCAGCCGGAAGCCGGCCCCTCGCAGGTCGCCGAGGCCGCGCCGCCAGTCACTCATCCGGGCATACGGCACCATGAACACGGCGCCCATCGACACCCGGACCGAGCGGCGGTACAGCGGATCGGCGCAGCGCGGCGCCAGGATCACCGCATCGAAGCCCAGCGCGGCGGCGCATCGGAAGATCGCGCCCACGTTGGTGTGATCCACGATGTCCTCGAGCACCACGATACGCTGCGCGCGGTCGGTCACGGCGGCCACCGGCGGGAGCGGGCGCCGCTGCATCGACGCCAGGGAACCGCGATGCACCCGGTAGCCGGTCAGCTGCCGGGCCACCTCCGGCGAGACGACGTAAACCGGGCCCGGGCAGGATTCAGCCAAGTCCGCCATCGACGCCTGCCCGGCCAGCTTGTCGCTGGTGACCAGCAGCGAGCGCACCGGGTAACCCGCCCCGATGGCCCGCCTGATCACCTTCTCTCCCTCGGCGACGAACAGCCCGTGCTCTAGCTCCAGGCTCTTTCGCGGGTGGACGTCGGTCAGCCGGAGATAGTCCGCCAGGCGCGGATCGCCGGGGTCTCCGACCGGAACCAGGCTGGTCACCCTGCCTAGTCTGGCCGCTTCGCGCAGCGCCGCAAAAACGGGGCAAGCCGGCTGATCGGCCGCCGACACTCAGATAGAGTCATCCTCGGTCCGGGACGGCCTCGCCGGGCCCGGCACCGCGGCCATCATGACCGCCCGACCTGAGGATTCATGTGAATTCACGCGCGCGGCGAGGCCGCGTCAGCCGACGGGGACGCGAGCGCCACATTCCGGTAAGGCTGCTGGTCGCCATCGCGCTGGGGATCTCCGCGATCCTCATGGGCACGCTCACCGCCCAGGCCGTCCTGGTCCGGGCATCGTGCAGCAAGCACCCGCTCCTGGTCAATGTCGCGGTGTCCGACGAGCTCGCCCCGGCTATCCAGCGCGTCGGCGAGCTCTTCAACCGCCAGAACCACGTGGCGGACGGCCGGTGCGTCCAGGTGCAGGTCACCGAGGAACAGCCGGTGGTGGTGGCGGCGGTACTCGACGGCCAGGCTTCCGGCGCTGGCCTGCCCGCCGCCGACGCCTGGGTCCCCGATTCGAGCCTTTGGGTGGACGTCGCCCGCACCTTCGCCCTCGGGGCGGGGCGGGTCCAGCCGACCGGGATCACGGTCGCCAGGTCACCGCTCATGCTCGTGATGCCGGCCCCGGCGGCAGCCCAGATCTCTGCCTTCAACAACTCCGTCGGCTGGAACTTCCTGCTGCCGGCCGCCGATGGCGGCCCGACGTCCACCCGGCAGGTCCGGGTGGACCTGCCGGACCCGACCCAGAGCGCCGCGGGGCTGGCCACGCTGATCGAGGTCTCCAGGCTGCTCGGCAACGGCGGCGATGCGCGCACGCGCCTGACCAACTTCGTCCTCACGGCCGAGTCCTCCGCGCAGTTCGACGACCCCGCATCCCTGGCGGAGTTCGCCGCCCAGGCCGGGCCGCCCCTCAACGGTCACCCGGTGACGGTCACGTCGGAGCAGGCTGTCCTCAGCTATGACGCGGCCCACCCGAACCAGCCGCTGGCCGCGCGATACCCGTCCGGCAGCAGCAGTGCGCTCGGAACCCCGGAGCTTGATTACCCCTACGTCGTGACCTCAACGAACCCGGCAGAGATCGCCGGGGCCAGAGAGTTCGGGCAGCTGCTGCGGCAGGGCTATGCCGCCCGGCTTGTGCGCCACTACGGCTTCCGGTCGGCTGACGGCACCACCGGCACCCTGCCGGCGGGCTCCGGGCTGGCGCAGCAGGCACTGCAGCTAGCAACGCCCGCCGCGCCCAGCGACGTACAGGCAGCGGTGCAGGCCTGGCGGCACCTCAAGACCGGATCGAGGGACCTCGTGCTGACCGACGTATCGTCGGCCATGGCCGCGCCATCCGGGCTGAGCGGCCTGACCATTGAGCAGATGCTCACGCAGACAGCGAATCTCGGGCTCGGGCTGTTCCCCGACAGCGCTCAGATCGGCGACTGGGAGTTCGCCAACGACCTGAGCGGCGACCTGCCCTACAAGCGACTGGTCGCGGTCGGGCCGCTGCCCGCCGAGATGGGCTTGATCAGCAGGCGCGAGCAGCTCCAGCAGATCAACATGTCGCTGCACCCCATCCCAGGCACGACGGCGGCGCTGAACAAGACCATCCTGGCTGGCTATCAGCAGATGCTCGCGAGCTACCAGCCGGACTACACCAATGCGGTCATCGTCTTGACCGCCGGGGTGGACAACGCGCCCGGCGACCTGCCCGCTCCCGCGCTGATCAGCAAGCTGCGCGCGCTGTACAACCCGCAGCGCCCCGTCGAGCTGGTCGTCCTGCAGATCGGCAGGGCCAGCGATTTCACCACGCTGCTCCAGATCGCGGCGGCTGGCGGCGGTGCCGCCTACCAGGTCACCAACCCCACCCAGATCAGCAAGGTGTTCTTCGAGGCGGTCTCCCGGCGGATCTGCCTCGCTGGCGGCTGCGCCAGCCCCTGACACCCTGCGATTTGACCAGAAATCGGCGGCGATTTCTTGTGAACCGGGTATATGAGATGCGCGTCAACTCTTGTGAGGCCCGGCGAGAGCGGGGCGCCGGGCCTCGCTCAGAGCCCGTGGATCACCCCGGCCCAGAGCCCTGGATCATCCCGAGCTGTCTTTGCCCAGGCCGGTGTCGAGCAACTGGTGCGCACGGTTGATCAGCACCGGCACCGCCGGACCTTCTCGCTCGAAGCCCTCGCCCACGGTCTTGCGCTGGAGAAAGCGGGCATGGATGCCCTCGAGGACTACCGCTAGCTTGAAACAGCCGAACGCCATGTAGTAGCCGATGCCAGAGATGTCCCTGCCGGTCAGGTCCGCGTACCGGGAGGCAAGCTGGGCCCTGCTGAAGAATCCTGGCATCGCGGTCACCGCCGCTCCGATGCTTACCTCAAGCCATTGCGGATCGTCCTGGTCGGCCCAGTAGATGAGGGTCAGGCCCAGGTCGGCCAGCGGATCGCCGAGCGTGGACATCTCCCAGTCCACCACGGCCGCGACCGCCGGCCGCGCACCCCGCTCAGCGGGCTGACCTTGGGCGCCGAGGGCGACCAGCATGTTGTCCAGCCGGAAGTCTCCGTGAACCAGGGTGTGCTCACCATCAGCCGGCAGGCCGGCGGCCAGCCGCTGGACAAGACGCTCATAGCCGGGCACCTCCCGTGTCGCCGACAGCTCCCACTGCCGCTGCCAGCGGGCAAGCTGGCGAGCCAGGTAGCCTTCCGGCCGGCCGAACCCGGTCAGGCCTACTGCGGCGATGTCCACCTGATGGATCGCCGCCAGCATCTCGGCAAGTCGCTCCGAGAGTTGCCGGGCCTGCTCTGGCGTGAGCCGGCTGCCATCTTCGGTGGTACGCAGCACCAGGCCGTCCACGAACTCCATCAGGTAGAACGGGGCGCCGACCACCGCCGGATCGGTGCAGTTGGCCACCGGGGCAGGTACCGGGATGGCGGTACCCGTCAACGCGCTCAGTACCCGGTACTCCCTGGACATGTCGTGAGCGGTGGGCAGCACGTGCCCGAGCGGCGGCCGCCGCAGCACCAGACGAGAGCCATCGAGGTCCAGGCGGTAGGTGAGGTTGGACCGACCGCCCGCGATCAGCTGGATGTCCAGGTGCTCGCCGCTGGCTATGCCGTTCTCACTCAGCCACCGGGCCAGCCGTGGGCCATCCGCGATTCCCGGGACGCCGTCAACCGCCATGCCGGAGAAGATACCGCGCGGCGCGGGCAGCACGTCACCGGCCCTGGACGGGCAGCACGTCACCAGCCCTGGACGGGCAGCACGTCACCAGCCGGCCGCGCTGCTGGGGGTGGACTAAACCCTCGGGCTGACGTAGGCAAGTAGCAGGGACCAGGCCACCGGAGGTAGCGGCCATTCCTAAGGGAGCGCAGTGAGTGACGCATGGATGCCTGGAGCGACTCGCATCCGGGAAGCGATCGACGGCGGACCGCTGAATGGGGGCGCTCCCCGAGTCGTCTGGCAAACCCTCGGCGCCGATCCGCGGGTCGTTTCGGCCGGATCCGCGGCGCAGCGCCTGAGTCAGCTCGGCAGGGCATGCCACCTGGTCTGGAATCCGTTACAGGGCGAAGTGGCGCAGCTGATCCCGATCCTGCGCGCCGGCCGACTGCTCGGCTGGCCTGAGGACCCGAACCGGGCGGCTGCCTCGTGGCCGGGGGCTGACTGCGTCCCGGCGCCAGGGCGGACGACGCAGGAGGCTAGCGTGGCGGACGGGATCGCCGAGGTTAACTCGGAAGGACGGATCTGCGCCCAGATCTGCGTCGTGGCGTTTGCCTGGGAGCCGTTCACCGCCAGGCCCATGATCGGCCTGCAGCAGCTTCTGGGGTGGCTCGACTCCTGGGGCATCCCCAGGCAGTGGCCGGCCGGGTCGCCGGCCCCGTTCCCGCACGGGCTCGCAACCTCGAAAGATCGCCGGTTGTGGGCCCGGGGCGGCCATTTCGGCGCCTCCCAGGTACCCGACCTGACCGCCACCGGACCCGGCGCGGTCGACGTCGAGCGGTTGACTGGGGCAGTTGACCAGCCCGGGCGCGCCACCGCGCAGACCAGCCCGGTGGCGCCGGACGGCGGACGCGGTGACGGGAGACGGCCAGCCGCCGCCGGGGTGCGGGATCTTGACGGCTATTTCGGCGACCGCGAGGCAGCCACGGCGGGAACGCTCAGCCGGGTCGGCTGAGCCCGCCCGAACCCGTCGGCCGGTACGGTTGGGCCCCATGAACGCCGATCTCCCCCTGTCGACGACGGAGCGGACCAAGCTGCACCGCCTGAGCGAGCGCGGCAGGCCCGAGCGAGCCGATCTGTACGCGGTCCTGGATGCCGGGCTGATCTGCCATCTCGGGGTTATCGCGGACGGTTCGCCGGTGGTGCTGCCGACCGGCTACGGAAGAGCCGGCGACATGCTGTACCTGCACGGTTCATCGGCCAACCACGCCCTGCGTGCAGCTGACGGACATGAGGTCTGCGTCACCGTGACCCACCTGGACGGCCTGGTGTGCGCCCGCTCCCTGTTCAACCACTCGATGAACTACCGCAGTGCGATGATCTTCGGCACGGCGCGGCTCGTCGCCGACGATTCTCGGCGGCTGGCGGCACTTCGCGCCGTCACCGAGCAGCTCCTGCCGGGCAGGTGGGATCACGCCAGGCTCCCGACTCGCAAGGAACTCGCGGCTACCGCGGTCCTCGAACTGCCGCTCGCCGAGGCGTCGGTTAAGGTCCGTAGCGGCCAGCCGCACGACGAGCCGGAGGACTACCAGACCGGCTTCTGGGCCGGGGTGCTGCCTGCCCGGCTGGTTTTCGGCGAGGCCGAGCCCGATCCCGAGCTGCGCGAGGGCGTGGGCGTGCCCGCGCACATCCGGGCGCTGGCCGGCCGTTCACGGGGTGCCTGGCGGCCTGTCGGGGCCACAGCGCCCGGTTCCTGAACTCCCTGACCTAGTCTTATGGGATGACTGACCAGCTCGTCTGGATCGACTGCGAGATGACGGGGCTCGATGTTGCCCATGATGCCCTGATAGAGATCGCGTGCATTGTCACCGACGGCCAGCTAACCGCGGTCGATGACGGCGTGGACCTGGTGATCAAGCCGCCCGCTGAGGCGCTGGATCAGATGCCCGAAGTGGTCCGCGAGATGCATACCGCCTCTGGCCTGCTCGACGAGCTCGCCTCCGGCATCACGCTGGCCGAGGCGCAGGAGAAGGTCCTGGCATACGTGCGCAGTCATGTGCAGGAATCGAGGAAGGTGCCGCTGTGCGGCAACTCGATTGCCACAGACCGTACGTTCATCGCTCGCGACATGCCCGAACTGGACGCGTTCCTGCACTACCGGATGGTGGACGTGTCCAGCATCAAGGAACTTGCCAGGCGCTGGTACCCGCGGGTGTACTTTGCCAGCCCCGAGAAGCACGGCGGCCACCGCGCGCTCGCCGACATCCGGGAGAGCATCCGGGAGCTTCAGTACTACCGGGAGGCCGTTTTCGTTCCGCCGCCCGGTCCCGACACCGCCACCGCACGGACGATCGCCGCCCGGCACGCGGCAGCTCCTCGCCCGGCACCGGCCGCCCCCGCCGAGTCGGGTCCCGCCAGTCCGGCGGCCCCGGCCGGCGGCCCGGACGCGGTCCGGGCGTTTCCGAACAACGAGCCCATGCCGACGAGCGAATCCGGTTCTGACCTACGAGCTGATCCCGGTATGCTGCGGGGAGCGCCGCGGCGGATCCGCCCGCGGTGATGGTGGGCGTAGCTCAGTTGGTTAGAGCGCCAGGTTGTGGTCCTGGATGTCGTGGGTTCGAATCCCATCGCTCACCCCGATTGAAATCGCAGGTCACCGCTGCGGTGGTCGCGGTGTCGGCGAAGGACTCGGGTTGGGTCTCCGTGGCCGGGCTGGTGTGTCTCCGGCCGAGCGGCTGGCTGACTGAGGTGCGGCACCTCAGCCACCGTAGTCCGGTGCCCTGTTCCCATCCCCGGCCAGCGTCGGTGAAGATGCCCCGGTGACAGTCGACAAGAGCGGGCGGTACTGGCGTGGCGGCCGCGCCGGCAAGGCGGGGTGGCCGGTCAGGTGATTGCGCAGGGGAAGGCTCAGGGTAAGCCCTGGGCCTCCCCCTGCGCAGTACCTATCACGCTGTCGCCAGCCGTGAACGCGTCTAACTATTCAGGAACTTCGCGATGGTCTGCGTGGAGACATTACCGCGGACGATCGCGACTATCGCCGTTCGCGTGTGCTGATTGCACTGCAAAAGGCGACCAGCCGGACTTGCCTTGCAGGTGTCGAAAGTCGAGTTGGGCCTTAGCTTCTCCTTGATAGTGAGGGCCCCGGCGTGCACCTTAATTGATGGGCTGCACGCGTTGACAGGTACCCTGATGGTATGACCGGCGTAGATAAAGGCGTAATACCCGGTTGTCCTGGCGGCCGCCGAGTTGCAAATCTCGGCATATCCGGACCCTGGCACGACCTCGTCAGTGAAGGTAGTGTCCGTCACGCCGGACCCGAGCTTCAACGTCACGGTGCCACTCGAGACTCTCCGCGAGATCACCCGTCCTGCCGGGGTGGTTTTAATGGCCGTTACCGCCATCGTATCGGGGATTTGCTCCGTGACAGTGACCTGTTCATTCTGCGTGAACCTTCCCGGTGCGAGGACACAGTAACCACCCGGGGCGGGCCCGGCTGGCACGGTGACACGCCGATTGCCGACGGTAAACCCGAACGGGGTACCCACCCTGACCCCTGAACCAGCCACCTTACAGACCTTCAGGGTCGCGGGCACGCGGGACACTGTCTCCACTTCGGAGCCGCAGGCGCTCACCGATCCGTTGTTATGGGAGTCTCCGCTGTAGACGGCCTGCCAGTAATACACGCCAGGGTCAGGTAGTGACACAGGCTGCGAGGCAGGGAGAATGCCTGGAGTCGTTATTGTCTCAGGGGAACCAGTGCTGACTGCGTGCGAACAGGCCGAGTCGGAGTAGACGTTGTAGGTCACGGTGCCCGTCTCGTTCTGGTCGGAGGTGCCGTTGCTAACGGTGGCGTTGTCGGTCACGGCCGTGCCCTGTGGCACCGAGATCGATGTCCCGGTATGCCCGCCACCGGTCAACGACGTTGTCAGCGTGGTCGGCCGGGTCGGATGGCCGTTGCTGACGGTGAAGATATACCGGCCGAGGGTGGTGCTGTTGAGGCTGTTGTAGATGAGGCCGGTCGAGTTAGAACTGTCCAGGAAAGCATTGGGGACCCCGGAACCCGGAAGATTGTACGAATCACCGGCTGTGCCAGTGCCGTTCGAGTAGCCGACGAATGCCGAGTGGTCCGGCTGGCCATTCTGGCAGGTCTGGTCGCCGGTGCTGGCCTGCCCGGTGTCCCACTGGATGCTGTTGTAGTTGAACTCCATATCGAAGTCGTCTCCCATCGGGCCAGTACCGCGATCGGGACGGTCGATCAGGATAAGCTGAAAGGTGTCCAGTACGCTGGAGATATCGCTGTAACATCCAACGCCGGGCCAGTTGACCACGAACACCTTCGCCCCGTTGAGGGTCCCTACCCCGAAGTTCACGATGGCGCTGCTGGTGCCGCGTGTGTCAACGTCGGCGAAGAAGGGCGCGATGATGGGGCTTCCGAATGTGGTCAGCGAGCTGGGAGTAAACTGCGCCAGCGGTGCACCGAAAGTGAGGTTTCCGTTGTTGTTGATATAAGCGCTGCTTAGATCCTGCCCGTAGAAGTTGATATTGAATCCTATCGGGTAGAGTTGCGGACCCGTCTCGCTTCCCGTACAGGGTGGCGGCGCACTACCACCACCGCCGCACGGCCAGGTCCCGTCATCGTTGGCACCGAAATTGACCTGGTGATAATTATTGATGACATTCGGGCTTGTGCCCGGGTTTGGTGATGTCGGGATGACCGCGTTAGCTGCTGCGTCCGCGGCCGGAGCGCTCGACAGTGCGATTAGCGGCGCGGACAGCAGCGCTAAGCTGAATGTTACCGCGCTAACCACGAAGCGTCGTTTGACTGTTTTTTTTGCCTGCTGTGACAATCTACTTCCCTTTCTCATGATCCTTGAGCGGCCCTCAGGGCGATCGAGGCTTCCAATAAGCGGGTTATGGGCTGGAAGACGAGATCATCATTCCGAGAAGCCACATGACCACGGATAGCCTAGGCCAGCGGTATAGCCCCCGTGCGGCTGGAGTGAAAATGACAGAAGAAGTCAGCCTTGACCACGTACCCTAGCACCCGATTTGCAATTGTTTTCCTCTTTCGCGGCAAACGGCCATTCTTACCTTTTTCGCAATCGAGAATCCTGGAATAGCGGAGGTGTTATCCGGTCGATTACCAGTGGCACGGCTCGGCGCGATGAGCGCGAATCTGCCCGGTTTTCGCGGCCTGCCTGCCGGTTAGCAGCCCATGCAAGCACGGCGAGTGCCCGCTCATCGAAGCCGACCATCGAAAAGCAGTCGCCCGTCCGCCAGCGTGTGCGTCTCGTCGGCCGGGCCGGCAAGCCCGGCGCCGTGCGTCGCGGCCAGGGCGGTTACCCCCCTCTCAGACCCGCAGCCCGCGCGGCCGGGCGCTCCTCAGCCGCCGCAGCCCGCCCGGCCGGGCGCTCCTCAGCCGCCGCAGCCCGCCCGGCCGGGCGCTGGACATAGCGTTAAGGCTGTGCGGACTCTTGACTTTTGTGGGTCGGCTCGGTGCCTGAGCTAGACGACCTGCTGGAGCGCTGGCGCGCTGCCCTGGCGGCGTGGGCGATCCCCGAGCCCATCACCTCGGCGGTCACCGAGTCCCCGTGGGTGCTGCCGCGGCAGGTCTTCGCCCGCCGCGCTGACCGGCTGAGCGCTGCACCGTCCGGACCGTCCTTCCGGCTGGCCTGGGCTGCTCTTGACCCGGCCGGGACCGTACTCGATGTCGGGTCCGGAGCCGGGGCCGCCTGCCTGCCGCTGCTGCCACGGATCAGTTCGCTCACGGCCGTCGATGCCGATGCGGGAATGCTCGCAGAGCTGTCAGAACGCGTAGCGACGGCCGGCATACCGGTGCGCATGGTGCCCGGAAGCTGGCCGGAGACCGCCGCGCTGGCCGGCCCCGCCGACCTGGTTACCTGCCACCACGTGCTCTACAACGTCCCCGAGGTGGGGCCCTTCGTGACGGCGCTCACCCGCAGCGCGCGGCGCCTGGTCGTCGCAGAGATGACCGCCCGGCACCCTTTGATGACGCTGAATCCGCTGTGGCTGAAGTTCCACGGGCTGCTGCGCCCGGTCTCCCCCACCGCCGCGGACCTGATCCGGATCCTGGCAGTAATGGGGCTGCGGCCTTGCCACGAGACGTCACGACGGGGCAGCGGGCGGGACTATGCGAGCTTCGAGGATCTGGTCGATGTCACCCGGCGACGGTTGTGCCTGCCGCCCGGGCGGGCTGCCGAGCTGGCGGATGCGCTCGTCGCGGCCGGCGTCGACCCCGAGCATCCCGGCGAACTCGCCTCGGCGGGCCGCGAGGTCGTCACGATCTGGTGGAATGGCACCGCGGGGCAGCCAGCGTGACCGGGCATCGAGGCCCGGCTCGCGTCGAGCCGTTTTGGCCTTCCCGCCGTGTTGCAGGTAAAGACGATGGTGACATCGAACGCGCGATGAGGCGACTGGTATGAGCGAGTGGGACAGCTGGTACCGGGACAGCGGCGGCGCAGGCAGACGCGTCGGCGCGCCGGGTCCGGGGAGTGCGGGCGACCCGACGGTCCAGGCATCCCCGCCGGGCTCCGGGCACCTGCCGGGCGACGACGAGGGATCCGCCAGCGGGTACGGGCCGGGGATGCGGCTCGGTTCCGGCAGCGCCTGGCCGGAGCAGCCCCCGATCTACAGTCCATCGCGCCGTAGCCCCGGCTGGACCAAGCCGGGAGGGCCGGGCGGGCCGGGCGGGCCGGGAGGGCCGGGAGGGCCGGGAGGGCCGGGAGGGCCGGGAGGGCCGGGAGGGCCGGGAGGGCCCGGGGGCCCCGGCCCGGCGCGGAAATGGCTGCGGCCGCGCAGGATCGCCGCCGTGATCTCCCTCGTTCTGGTGATGATCATTGTCGCCAGCGCCGGGATGTACTTCTACGTAGACTCGAAGCTGGCGCACTCGAACGTGCTGGTCGACTATACGGGGCGACCCCCTGTCTCCGCCGGGCAGAACTGGCTGATCACCGGCTCGGACAGCCGCCAGGGCCTGACCGCCGAGCAGGAAAAGCAGCTGGCTACCGGTTCGCTCAGCGCCGCGGCCGGCCAGCGCTCGGACACGATCATGATTTTGCACATGCCGTCCAACGGCGGCCCGGATGTGCTGGTCAGCATCCCGCGTGACTCCTACGTGCCGATCCCCGGCCACGGCTTCAACAAGATCAACGCCGCGTTCGACAACGGCGGCCCCCGGCTGCTGGCCGAGACCCTGCAGAACATCACCGGCCTGCACATCAACCACTACATGGGCATCGGCTTCGGCGGTTTCGTCAGCGTGGTCAACGCGGTCGGCGGGGTACGCATGTGCCTGCCGGGCCCCATGGCCGATCCCAAGGCCGGGCTGAACCTGAAGGCAGGCTGCCAGACCCTCGACGGGAGCCAGGCGCTTGGTTACGTCAGGACCCGCAACTTCGCCCTCAGCGACCTTCAGCGCGAGCAGGACCAGCGGTTGTTCTTGAAGGCGCTGCTCTCTAAGATGACCAGCGCCGCGGTGATGCTCAACCCGTTCGCCTCGATCCCGGCGGCGACCGGCACGGCCGGCTCGCTGACCGTTGACCAAGGCGCCAACCTCTACGACCTCATCCGCGTGGCCTTCGCACTCCGCAGCCCGCAGACCACCACCGTGCCCGTGGCCAACCTGGCCTACCAGACCCCGAACGCCGGCCTCGCGGTGCAATGGGACCGGGCCCAAGCGCTGCAGCTGTTCAACGCGCTCAAGAACGACACGCCAGTCCCGCGCAACCTGATCACCGGATCCAAGGCCCTCCCTACAGCCTGACCGTCCTGTCGTCAGGCGGGCAGGCGGCAGGCGGCGAGATCAGGAGTGTTATCGGCCCGTCGCTGCTGGAAACAATGAGGCGAAGAGTCGTCACCGGTACTGAAGCTAGCTCGGCGAAGGGAAAATTTACCTGGACTTTAGCTCTTGCGGTGATCACCTTGGTAGTCGGTAACATGCCTTGCAATTCATGCACGTTGGCCACGGCAGCCGGAGGTCTCATGAGAACCGGCAGCATCCACGAGTCAGCCCGCCCGGCGGGCCTGTCAGCGCGCGAGGCGCAGATCATGACGCTCATCGCGGCAGGCCACTCCAACGGCCAGATCGCCGAGAGGCTCGTCCTGGCGGAAAAAACAGTCAAAAATCATGTAAACCGGATCTATGCGAAGCTTGGCGTTGGCTCGCGGCCGGCAGCAATCTCGCGCTGGGCACCGTCCGCCAACGAGACCGGGGAAGGAGCAGGGGACCGCCCGGCGCGCTGACCCTGGACGGGTCGCGGCGCGGCGGTGCCCGCGCCGGCCCCTTCCCGCCTCGGCCTTGGACCGCTTGGCCCTCCTCGGCCTGCGCGTACTCTGGCACCCGCGCACAGCGATATCGTGAAGCACAGCCCCAGCACGCTTTCAGCCAACTCTCAGGGAGAAGCTTCAGGATGGTGTGATGACCACAACGCCGAGTGACGGGCGCCGGCAGCCGGGCGCCCGGCTGCTCGTCGTCGAAGACGAGCCCAACATCCTCGAGCTGCTATCGGCGAGCCTGCGGTACGCGGGCTTCGAGGTGGTCACCGCCGCTGCCGGGACGGAGGCGGTGCAGGCAGCACAGCGGCACCGGCCGGACCTGATCGTGCTGGACGTGATGTTGCCGGACATGGACGGATTTGACGTCATCCGTCGGCTCCGCGGCGGCGGCGCCCGGATCCCGGTCGTGTTTCTGACCGCGCGGGACTCCACCGAGGACAAGATCCGCGGCCTTACCCTGGGCGGAGACGATTACGTCACGAAACCGTTCAGCCTGGAAGAGGTGATCGCCAGGATCCGCGCCGTGCTGCGCCGTACCAGGGGTGACGGCAGCGAGCCACCGCCGCGGCTGAAGTTCGCCGACCTGGAACTCGACGAGGACAGCCACGAGGTGTGGCGTGACGGGCAGCAGATCCAGCTGTCGCCCACGGAGTTCAAGCTGCTCAGGTACTTTATGGGTAACGCCAACCGGGTGCTGTCCAAGATGCAGATACTCGACCACGTCTGGGATTACGACTTCCGCGGGGACACCGGCATCGTGGAGTCATACGTCTCGGTGCTACGGCGGAAGGTCGACACCACCGAGCCTCACCTGCTGCACACGCTGCGCGGCGTCGGCTACGTGCTGCGGCTCCCGTCGACCTAGGCAGCGGATGGCTATGTCGTCGGGGCGGACTGGCCGGGGCTGGGAGAGCCTGCGCGGGCTGCCCAACCGTACCCCCCTGCGCGTCAAGCTGATCACTGCGGTGCTCGCGCTGGTGATCATCGCGCTGGGGGTGATCAGTTTCGCCAGCCGGGTCGTGTACGGCGACTACCTCCAGCGCCAGGCGAACACACGGTTGGCCGACTACTACAACCAGGTCGAAGGGTCGGCCAATGCGTGGTTGAGCAGCGGTCACGGCAGGCTTGCGTTCATCGCCAATGACGGACTCGACCGACTCTGGCTGTTGGACTCCCGTGGGCAGCAGATCAGCCTGGGCCAGGGCCCGAACGGAGAGGAAATTGGGACCGCGGGACCGCCTCCGCAGGTGCCGGCCAGTCAGGCATGGCTCACCTCGAACGCCGGCAAGGCGGTTACGCTTCCCGGCCAATCAGGCGGCAGCTGGCTGGTGATCACCCAGCAGATTTCTGGCGTCCAGGTCCAGAACCTCAGTACCGGCACGGCCACTACAGAGACGGTTACCCTTGTCGTGGGCACGGACCTGGGCAACATCAACCAGGCCATCGAGTACCTGACTTACATCGACCTGCTGGTCAGCGGGGCGGTCATCGTCATCCTAGCGATCGCGGGGGTGGCGGTGGTCCGCGCCAGCCTGCGACCCCTGACCGATATCGAGAAGACGGCCGGAACGATAGCCGCTGGCGACCTGACCCGCCGCGTGCCCGAGCGGGATCCGCGGACCGAGGTCGGACGGCTGGGACGATCGCTCAATGCGATGCTTTCCCAGATCGAGGCGGCCTTTGACGCCCGTGCCACATCCGAGTCCGCGGCCCGCCAGTCCGAGGACCGGATGCGGCGGTTCGTCGCCGACGCCAGCCATGAGCTGCGAACTCCGCTGACCGCGATCCGCGGCTATGCGGAGTATTACCGGCAGCGCGGAGGGCTTGACGAGACCTCCGACGCGCCGGCCCAGCCCGCCCTGGACAGCGGCGCCGACGGGGCATCCCGCGCCGCGACCGCGTCACCCGGGCATGCGAACGGCGGTCCGGGCGGAGGGGAACTCGCGCGCGAAGACCTAGACCGGATCATGCAGCGTGTAGAGCAGGAATCCGCCCGGATGGGCGTGCTGGTCGAGGACATGCTGCTGCTTGCCCGCCTGGACCAGCAGCGGCCGCTGGAACGGCGTCCCGTTGACATGCTGACGCTCGCCGCCGACGCGGTGCACGACGCTCGGGTCATGGCGCCGGACCGCAGCATCAACCTCACGGTGAAAGCCGGAACCGCGCTGCTCGTCCTGGGCGATGAGGTAAGGCTTCGCCAGGTGATCGGCAACCTGATGAGCAATGCGCTCAATCACACGCCGGACGGGACTCCGATCACGGCCCGGGTCCGGCTGGGCAGCCTCGACGAATGGCGCACGGCTGCAGCGAAGACCGGCGGGCACCCACCGGACACCAGCTGGTCCCCACCGGACACCAGCGGCCCCCCAGCGGGCACCGGCGGGTCTGCGGCGGGCACCGGCGGGTCTGCGGCGGCGGACGGGACCAGGACGGCTTTTGCGGTGGCAGGCTCTACGGGCGAGCCCTTCCCCGCGGTGGTCTTCGAAGTCACCGACCACGGCCTAGGCATTACGCCCGACCAGGCGGAACACGTCTTCGAGCGGTTCTACCGGGGCGACCAGGCCAGGACGAGGAAAGCCGGGGGCACCGGCCTCGGCCTGTCCATCGTGGCCGCGTTGGTCACGGCGCATGGCGGCACGGTGTGGGTTGAGTCCCCGCCGGGCGGCGGCGCCACATTCCGCATCGCGGTCCCGCTGGCACCCGAGGCCAGACTCAGCGCGCCAGAGCCGGATGAGGAGCCATCGGACGTGATCGAATCGCGTCTCCCGTCAGTCCCCGGGCATGCAGTTGCCGCCCCCGCATCGCCACCGACCGGATAGCCGCGCCAGAGAGCCTCACCGCGCGCAGCCCGAGAGCCTCACCGCGCGCCCCGCCAGGGAAGCCCGAGAGCCTCACCGCGCGCCGGCCAGGGCAGCCCGGGCGGCATCCAGCGCTGCCTGCCGGTACGCCGCGCCGAACAGGCAAACATGCACGAGCAACGGATGCAACTGGTGCAGGGGCACCCGGTCCCGCCAGCCAGCCGCCAGCGGACTAACTTCCTGGTATGACGCGATGATCCGGGCCAGGTAGGGCGCGCCGAACAGCGCCAGCATGGCAAGGTCGGTCTCCCGGTGCCCCCCGTGAGCGGCTGGGTCGATCAGCCATCCTCTGCCGCCGGACCACAGGACGTTGCCGGACCAGCAGTCGCCGTGGATCCGGCTCGGCGGTTCGGCTGGCCCGGCAAGTTCGGCGATACGGGCAGCGACGGTCTCGATTAGCCGGACATCCGCCGAGTTCAGCGAGCCGGCGTCCCGAGCGCGGCGGGCAAATGGCAGCAGCCGCTCGGACCCGTACCACTCGGGCCAGGAGTCAGCAGCACGGTTGCCGAGCGGCAACCCGGCAATGACGCCCGGCCACGGAGCACCGTACGCGTCGGCGCCTGCGGCGTGTGTCCGCGCGAGATCGTGCCCGAACCGCTCCGCGGCCTCCCGGGCCGGGCTTTCCGCCAGAACCCAGGAAATGACCAGCGCGGTCTCGTCCCAGGCGATGACCTCCGGAATCGGCACCGCCCCAGCTTCGCCGAGCCAGCGCAGCCCCAGCGCCTCGGCCTCGAACCCCGCAGAGCCCGCCGCGCCGCCCGCAGAGCCGTCGGCACGGCGATCGTCCCCAGCGATCTTCGCGAAGACGACCCGGCCATCGGCAAGGGTCACCCGGTAGTGACGCGCGCCGTGCTGGCCGCCGATACCCTGGCACCCCCGGACTCCCACGCCGAGCAGCCACTCCAGCCGAAGCCTAAGGTCTGGTGCCGACAATCCGATGGCCCTGTTGGCTAGGCAAGCTGCTCCCGGCCCGGCTGCCTGCGTTCGCACGCAGCCGGGCACGGGGCTGTCGCAAAATCGGCTCCTGGGCGATGCCGTGGCTGGCCACTTTTCTTGATCACTATCACTCTTCCTGGTTTCGAGCCATGATCGCGGGTGGTATGCCACCCGGTGTGCCCTCAGCAAACCCGAGAGAAGTCGGAGCTTGCGGCAGCCCCTCACACCGCACTTTGCGAACACGCTTGCGGGTGGATACGTCTGGCGCGCGCCCCGCACTCCGCGAGTTACCGGATCTTGGCTGCGTGTCACGAGATTGGGCTGGGATGCAAGCGGACCGTCTCAACGGTCACCTGGATGTCACTGAACGTGGGACAGCAGCAGCCGGAGTTGCTCGGCGAGACCGCGTACGGCGGGCTGCACCAGGTCAAAGACCAGCGCGTAGTCCTCGGCGCCGCCGCTGTAGGGATCGGGCACATCGAGGTCACGCCCAGCAATGGCCGGGTCGAAGCACCGCAACAGGGCCGTGCGCTGCACGGCCTGCGGATCGGGGGCCATTCTCCGCAGGCGCTCCAGGTTGCCCTGGTCCATCGCCACCACGAGGTCGTAGCGTCCGAACCAGGACGGCTTGAACTGCCGCGCCCGGTGCCCGGCTCCGTTGTAACCACGCCTGGACAGCTCGGTTCTGGCCCGCGGATCCATCGGCTCGCCCACATGCCAGTCCCCGGTCCCCGCGCTATCGACCTCGACCTGCCCGGACAGGCCGACTCGGCCCAGTTCCTCGCGGAGCACCACTTCGGCCGTGGGAGACCTGCAGATGTTACCGAGACATACCAGACATATCCGATATTTTCCAAACGTATGTTTCGGGGCCGGAGCCGTCACCATCGCACCACCGTGAACGGACATGGCATAAGCATGCCCCATGAACTGGGTCGCGGGGACGGCTGCCGCGATGCTTGGATGCCCGCCGCGTTCTGGATCTAGGTCTTCGATCATCACGGCGGAGCCCGGGTGGCTTCGCCCTAGCGGGTTCGGCCACCAGGGCCGCCGGGAACGGCTCAGGACTTAGCGAGCGCGTCGACGAAGTCGTAGCCGCCGGCGGTTCCCCGCGCGCTGGCGTGTCGTAGCCCGGGGTTGCGTCGTAGCAGGTCACTTCGCCGAAGGAGCCGAAGGAGTTGTTGCCAGTCGTGATGTCCACGAGCCCGATCGTGGTATCGCTATGCCTGCTCAGCGCGCCCAGGGCGGACAAACGATGACTTCGGGACTGGGCTAACCCGCGAAACCTAACAGCCCCCCGACTGCCCGGCAATGACCTGGCGTTACCTGCTTGAGCAGCAGCTCAGCAAGCTCTGGCGCACCCCGGTGCGGGCTGGCTGAACATCAGGCCCGTCAGGCCAGCAGGATGACTGCGGGCAGCCGGACAGCCGGGCTGGCGGACAGCCGGGCTGGCGGACTAGCAGGCAAATGCGGGAAGCAGGGCTGGCAGGAAGGCGCATGCATAATTCGCCCCCCGCGCACAAGGCTGCTAGCATCACTGCGTCTCCAGCGCCGCTAGCTCAACTGGCAGAGCAGCGGACTCTTAATCCGCGGGTTCGGGGTTCAAGTCCCTGGCGGCGCACCCGTCCTGAGCTGGGGTTTTTACTATCTCTTTACCCTGGTCGATGACCGTTTCCGGGCCATGGTTGCTCCACGTTTGCTCGTCAGTCCGAACATAGTTGATCATGGCGACCGGACGCCCGGCGAGGCCCCTACCGATGGCTATACACAGCGTGACATCTGGCGAAAAGGCGCAGGTAGAGGGATCGCTGCTGACGCAGCCCAGGGAACGACCGGGGTGATGAGCTGGCGCCATGGTCTCGGTGCCTGGGGGCTGGAGCGCCTGGATCGCCAGCCAGGTACACGCGAGGTCTATCGCAGGTACATGCCAGGTCCATCGCGCTCCGTAACCGGGAGTCGCGCCGACAGAGGTCGCGGGTTCTGCGGGCCGCTCTCAAGTCCGGCAGGCGGCGCCCGGTCAGCGCTGGGCACTCAGCCGCGCCTGGGGAAGTCGGCGATGTCCTCAGGTCAACGATGCGACCGGCCATCAGCGGCAGGTCTGTAGGTTCCAGTTCCGGCTGTCCCCGAAGGCATATGTGATCAGGGCCTTCCAGTCGTCCAGCGATGTGGCACCCCAGCCCATCCAGGTTCGGTGTCCCCTCGCTGTGAGCGCCCACACCCTCGCTGAGGGTGCTCCACCCGTCGTCATGGCCGGCGTGGCGGACCAGCAGCACCCGTCCCGCAGTCCAGCAGCACGACGTCCGGCCGCATCCAGCCGTACATACCGCTTCTGCGTCGGGCAGGTGAGTCAAGACCTGCCCGACGCGCCCCGGAGCCGCAGTCCGCTGAGCCGAGAAGCAACTGTCGGTCGGCCAGGATGAACGTTGGCCACGTCCCGTGCTCGTGAAAGTGATCGTAGGTGGCCTGGAGGACGGCCCGCTCCTGCACCGTCGGGGGTGGAACCTCGGTACTCCCGTACTGTTCTGGGACATCCCTCGCCATGGCCGAATGCTACGCATCCCGCACGCGCTGCGAGAACTCGTTAAGTGGCTGGCGTATGCGACGCTCCAGGATCTCGTGAGACAGCAAGGCCTGATCTGCAACCTCGCGGAGCGCGCCGTTTGGCGTCGGGTCCCCGATCACGAGCCGGGCACAGAGGCACCGTCGTACGACGCGGCGCAGCTTCGGAAGATTGACCTCCTCCCTGGGAGGGGGATCGCCGTGGGCATACTTGGAGCGGGCACCGTAGGCACCGCGAACCAGTCGTTCGATCTCAAGTCGCTGGGCATCGTCCTTGCCCGCCAGAATGGCGGCGCGCTGGCTGACCTTGCGCGTCAGCTCGCTGTGGTCTGACTCGCCGCCGGCAAGCAAGCCTTCTAGAGCGATGACGTAATGGAGGACCGTTTCGGCGTTCAGCTCAGACAACATCACCTCACCTTCGCCGTAGGCGTGGTGTCCGGCGGTCAAAAAGTGCTCAGCACAGCGGCGTAGCCTGGCGGCCGTCTTGTCCTCCTGTCTGCTCGCTTGATTGCTGAAATCCTCTGGCATTCGAGAGGCCAACTCGCTGAGGAATCGTCGCACCGTGGGCAGGTCCGCGTCCTCACCGAAGTCTCCGGTTCGCGGCTGCTCGATGTCGGTCACGCCATCTGGCGTCCAGACTTCCCACTCCACGTCGTCGAAGAGTTTGTCAATGCGGCGACCGGGCTCGATCTGATAACGCGCCCACAACTGGAGTACTGAGTTCTCGAAGAGGCTGAGGAGCAGAAGGGGACGCCACAGCGGGTACGTGCGACGGTCCAGAGCAAGTGAGCCGAGCACGTCGAAGCGCAGAAGTGGGCCGTGATGCGGACGGTCGTCCAGCGTGCAGCGAAGCATGGTCAGACCGCCGTAGTCCTGCGGCTTGAAGGGCCGGTTTGGCTGGTAGTCGGCGGTGGCCGGGAGCGGCAGCAACTGGCGCAACTCTTCGCTGGTGGGTGTGACCAGGTCCCAACCGTCGATGACCGGGATTGGGTCGTCGGTCGCGAAGTTGGCGTCCAGGACCGCGTAGTCCCAAATATCGATCGGCGGGCCGGCCAGGTAGCTGGCCAGTTCTTCGGCGACAGTGTGGAAATCGTGTGGAGCGCGGCTCTGCAGCATCCCGAAGACACCAGTTGAGATGAGCACACCGGCGTCGAGCGGCCGACCACTCGGTTCCGTAGTCTCATCGTCGGCTTGGGAGTCCGCAGTGCCTGCGTCCGCAGCGACATCGGTCGCAGCCGCCGTTTCGCCGGATGACTGTCGCCGCGGGAGCGAGGTCACCAGGTACTTGTTAACAGTCGCTGCACGGTGGACGGCCACGCGAGCCTCGTGGGCGGCGGGTAGTCCGGCCAGAGACTCAGCCAACATCTGGGGCGTCAGCGGTAGCGGGGTGTCCCGGTGCAGCTCCTGGGTCGACTGCTTCCTTGGCCCCCTGCAAGAAGAGCTCAATAGCCTCGACAAGCGCAGTGTTGGGATCGGCGGTCATGGGCGAATGCTATTCACCTGGCAGTTGGCGTCGGACCGCTGACGATGTTCGGTGACCTCGCCCGGGATTCCAACTGCGGCCAGTCGCCGCGGCCGCGCAACGGCTCAACGCCACGCTCGCCAGCGAGTCCAGTTTTGTGACTACCAGCGTTAAATGGCGTGCGGCCGGAGTGCATCTGCCTGGTTTCCCAGTCTTACCTGGCGTGGTCTGCCAGTTTTAGCTGGCGTATTGGTCCAGCTCCCAGTTCTTCCTGGCGTGC